>JAABUL010000328.1_pt1 | contig 102232 bp, 191 predicted proteins | sample 5559151 | NCBI WGS metagenome assembly JAABUL01 (sample SAMN10711876, study PRJNA513368) | rock metagenome | isolation source: Antarctica rocks | place: Antarctica: Victoria Land, Pudding Butte sud | reverse complement strand
TGCCCCAGTGGTCTGCTTATCGCCTTCCAGCCTTCGCTATCGCCATGCAGCATAAATCGCTACCCCTATTCGTGTCCATGCATCGATGGGCCTGGGATGTAATGTCGAGAAAAGCAAAAAAGCCCGTGTGTCAATGTGTCAACTGACTCAGTCTGACTGTGTCAGTGTGTTAGGGGGTCGGTGAGTCAGGTGTCAGCGCCCAATGTGACATTTACGATGCACCATTCAGTCATGGCTGATCGCTGATGTCCCTAATACTTGGCCAGTCTGCCTGCCAGTAAGTGTCCTCACACAAGCGAAAACGTAAATCACCGTGTACGAGCCGGGCGTGACGCACTCGAAGGCTTGGTCAGGGTCTGCCCGCCAGTGTGCTTGGTCACCAGCGACCAGAGCATGCAACAAGAGCTTCTGCAATGCTACAAGCAGGGCAATGGTCTTTGGCAAGTTACAGAACAGCACAATCATGCCCCCCTGGCATGCACTCCACTCTCTTCATTCGGCACAAAACCGCGGCGGCGAAACTGCATGCGCAATGCCGCTCGAGCCCTCACAATGCCCACCGTCGAGCGTCTTGTTTCGATGCTGACATGCATCAACTCGCCAATAGCGTCAAAACCACAGCTGGAACATGCAAACAGTTCGGCTGCTCGCTAGCAGCCGTTGCCGCCGGCGGCAATGCGACTCACATCAGCCACCGCTCGTGTCATTTGTTTGGCTCCCGATTCACCGACTCGAAGCCACCTTCTCAAGGCACTGCTCGAGCCTGCTCAGCACCGAGTCGTCCGAGAACCTGCGGAGTGCAGGCCCCATGTTGACAACTGCCATCAAGCACAGCAGGGTGGATGCACACCTGGTGGCCTGGATAGGCAGCATGACACGGCGACTTGCAGCAGGCCGCACCCACCTCTCGAACAGCGCCGTGATTCTGGCTGCCTCCGGACCAGACAGCAGCCCTGCCGCTTCCTTGGCCGGCGCTGCACGTGCAAGTGCATGCTTCCGTCGCCAAGCTCAAGTCGTCTTTTATCATAACAATGCAGCCTCCTGCGAGTCCCATGCTGAAAGATGCATAGGAAACATGCAACCTCCCGTACTGCATGGCGCATGACACATGCAAGCAGTAGCGACAGGTCTGCATGCGTGCGATCGTCTGCCCACAAACGACAAGATATCGCACACGGTGAGTTCTGCCTACCTGGCAGCGCGCGGGCCTGTGCGGCGGCGGCGGCGGCCTGCGAGGTGGCGCCCGCGTCGAGCTGCCCCTCCGCCATGAGCTCGCTGGTGAGCGCCTCGAACTCGGCTTTCAGCTCCGCCAGTGCCCGCTGCCCCTGTACCCGCAGCCCCTCGCTGCGCTCCAGTTGCTGCCTGTTCGAAAAAAGGGAAGAAAACGGTTCAGTACAGGATTCCGCGATTTCAAATGGACTCGAACTCCACTTCGAGCTCCGCCAGTGCGCGCTGGCCCTGCACCCGCCACCCCTTGCTGCGCTCCGCTGCTGCCTGCGCATGAGGAGGAAGAGCGGCATCATCAACAGTCCGAACAGGTGTGGACGTCTGACACAATGCCGCTGCAACCGCATCGACTGCAGACGTCAGGCATGCAAGAGCTTGAGAAGAGCAACAGCACGCGATATTCAGAGCACGAAATACTGCATGGCCGGCTCAAGCATGCTGCAAGTTATACAAGGAAATGTGCCGCAGCAGGTGCCAGGCAGTCGACAGGATGACTTTTGTACAAAGGTCCACTCTAAAGCAACATGATACCAAACCCACACACGACGCGCACCGCAGGACGGAGCCGAAGTGGTCGTCGGCGTCTGGCGGCTGCTTAAGGAGATAAACACTTTTTCCCTTTCGGACTCAGGACAGCTCTACAGCTACACCATACTCGACGAGATTGTTATGCGATGGTTATGCGACAGAAGCGAAGTGGTTGGCGGCATCATAGCGCTGCGGCAGGTGCCGCTGGCATGCCGGGGACAGACAAGCATCACCTCAACAGAAGGGAGACGGCAATGCAGGCGCATCGTAGGACAGAGACGAAGTGGTCGGCGGCGTCTGGCAACAGCCGCAGGTGAAAGACAACTTTCCCCGAACGAAGGTGCGATCCATACTTGAACCAAACGCGGGGCTCGCACCGCAGGACGGAGGCGAAGTGGTCGGCGGCGTCGTAGCGCTCCTGCAGCCGCTTGGCATTGGCCGCCTGCTCGCTGGCCTGCACCTTGAGCTTGCCCAGCGCCGCATTCTGCTCCTTTACCAGCTGCTGCAGCGTCTCCAGCGCCGTCGTGGCTGCAAAAGGGGGAGCATCAGCATAGCAAGAAGGCGTCAGCGCAAGCTGGGCTCTGCCGCCAGCAGGGGACACTGTAGGGGCACAAGGCCGGCACAACAAACCACGCATGTGGCACCGCAAGGACGCAGGCAAACAGGGCATACAATGCTACGGGCCCTTATCCAAAGGCGTACTGTGGGTGTTGGTGGCCATGAGGCGCTTGTTCTCTGCCATCGTCTCCTCGATCGCCGACAGCGAGAAGCCTGCGTTGCAGCAGTTGAGTTCTCGGCCTGGTGGCTGCTTACACACAGCATGTCCAGCCAAGCAAATGCAGGTGCAGCTTGTGACAGTGCTCAAAGTCCTGCAAAACAGGAGCGCGGCCCAGTTCCCATGCAGTCATGGCCGTGGTGCCAGTGCAGCATCAGTGCCGGCATCAGCGCCGGTGCTCTGGCGCTTTCATATCTTGCATTTCGCAGGCGGAAAGGGGATGGCAAAGGCGATGGCCGCTCACTGGAGTCGGACACGGCAACTGCGAGGCGCTGCGTGCCGTCCGACAGCGGCTCGCCCGGCGCCACCTCCCGCAGCTCGAACAGTCGCAGCGCGCCCCTGCAGGGTGCAGTTCCATTCAGGACCCCATTCGATCTGGACAATGCATACGACAGCAGCTTTCCCGGCGCAACCTCCCGCAGCTCAAACAGCCGCAGCACGCCCCTGCCACAGGAAGGTCACACATCGAAGTCCGGTGGAATTTCCCAATGCGATAAACACTGTTTGAGGCGGGCGTCATGTATGAACAGAGCATCCGCATGAAGCGGTCATCGTAAGAATGCCCCTATGCGGGAAAGCTTGTCGCTGGGGACAGCAGCAGCGCCGTGCGAGCAGTGTCAGCATCCAGGGCGACACTTGGCAGAATGCTCACGCTGGCACGCCCAGGCTGAACGCTGCCTACAGGGACAGCGTCCACACCGTGCCAGCACCTTCGGAATGCAGGTTATCAATCCCATACGACTGAATTCCGCAGGGCGCTCACGCTGGCACTCCCAGGCCGGACGCCGTGCACAGGGACAACGTCACACCATGCCAGCACCTTCGAGATGCAGAAACTTTGACCCTATGCGAATAGTTTGCCAGGCTGCTCAGGCTGGCACTCCCAGGCCGGACGCCGCGCGCTGGGCCAGCGGTGAGACGATTCTGACACTTTCAGACCGACATCGTTCCGTGCACTCACGCTGGGACGCCCAGGCCGGACACAGCGCGCTGGCGCGCCACTTCTGCCGGCCCTGCGCCCGCCGCCTCGCCGCGCCGCAGGGACTCCTTGTCCAGCCCGAACGCAGGGGACAGCAGCTCCAGCGCCAGCACGGGCGCCCGCGCCGATCGGCCGCCGGAGCCCCGGTGCCGCGCGCTGCCGGCGCCGCTCATGGGCGACGGCACGCAGATGTCTGCACCCGTCGCGGCGGACAGGTCCAGCCGCGGCGTCCGGTGGCTGTTTGGCGGGAAGCCGCCGCCGCTGCTGGTGTTATTGCCGGCGTGTAGCGGGCTCGGCGGCGGCCGCCCGTTGGGCTGTCGCAGCTGGATGCCGCCGAGGCTGAGCGCCGAGAGCGGCACGTCACGCGGGCTCTCGCCGGCTGGGCGGGCCGCCGGGCTGCTGCCGAAGCGCTGCTGCTGTTGTGATGGCGGCTGCCGGTCCGCTGGGGCGCTGGACTCGTCACCCGCGGGTTGTGGGCGCCCAAAGCCCGACAGGCTGGGGATGCGGAGTGGTGCCTGCAAGACGCGGGTGAGCCAGTCTGAGGCTCGCTGCTGGCAGCTGCCGTCACCGAGCTCGTCGGCTCACGTATGGTGCACGAGCAAAGTGTGAAAGAAACCTGCAACTAGGAGCGGCGAGACCGGTCCTCCGCGCATGATACACTGGACCAAGCTCATCGCTGTGCAAGCCAGCACAATGCTGCCAGTCGACAATGATCCTGAATGGTATTCGAGCTTCAATCAAAACCTCTCAGGTGTGTGCTGCCTCCAGTGGTCCTCACAACTGTAGGGCCACAGCGTTGGTGACATGTCAGAATGGCTCCCAGGAAAGCGATAAGGCGATGCGCACACCCCCGAGAAACGTCAAACAGACTGAAAGACTAACACCAGGCTGCGAATTAATGGCCCACGCCGAGATTGGCGTCCTCACCTGCGCTGCCTGCTGTGGTGAAAAGGTGTCGCTCTCACTGTCAGATCCGCTGCTGCCGGTGAAGTCGCTATCGTAGCTGCCGTCTGAGCGATCATCATCCTCTATGGACGCGCCCATCCCGCTGTCTCCGGGTGATGCAAGCCCGACCGCGAAACCAATCCGGTGTAATGGCCAGGCTTGCAGGCGGTTAGTGCCTACGGAACGCTTCAGCGGCAGGCCAGCTGTGCTGTCTTTGCCTTCAGCAATCACGCAATTGTGCAATTGGGAGGTAGAACCTGGTCGCAAACTCAAACCCGCACGTGTCGGAGTTCAAAATGCTGGAGTGCCCGAGAGGGGGATGATGAAGTACTGCCTGCAACCAGGGGGAGTAGAAGAGCAGGGGGGAGTTCTTCTACTCCCCCTGCTGCAACCCAGGCATGGCATATGAGCGACCAATCACTCTGATCCTCATCTGCTGATGTCATTCAAGATGCCAGATCTCTGCATACAAGCGAAGACTGATAGACTGTCGGCACAAACGCCGCGCCAAATCACAAACACGACTAAAATGGCAAGCAATGACACAAACTCCGCTGCCGTCCGCATTCACACCCTACGCCTCAAGTCCATCATCGGGACCCAGCGCAGCCACGATGCCCGCCAGGCTGCCCGACACGGTCGACGGCTCCAGCGCCGCCGCCGCCAGCTCGCCGAAGCAGGGCCGCAGCAGCGGCGCCGCCGCCGGCGAGGCCACCACGGCGCCCAGCGCCGAGCATGCCTCTGTGCGCGCGGCCCGAAGCAGCTTGGCCACATGGGCAGCCAGCGGCGGCGCTAGCTTGTAGGCCGCCTCTTGTGTTGTGTGCCCCGCCGCCACCGCTGCGAGCGCCCGCAGGGTGCCGGGACGCATGGCCAGGGCTGGTGGCGGCTCTGTGCCGCTAGTACTGCCCACGCAGCAGCGCACGAGGGCGCTTAGCACCGCTGTCGCGGCCTGCACAGCCCCCGCCTGCAGCGCCTGCCCGAGGCCGTCCACGATCGCCGGCCGCGCCGCCACACCCGGATCCAGCCCCGCGGCGCTGGCTGCCCTGTTCAAGCAAGGAAACGCTGCAGCCGGTGCCAAACTCGCCCAGTGAAATGACATAGTTGAAAGCATGACTGGTGGTCAAAGGACGCAGTGTGATTGAAGACAGTTGCAGCTAAACAAGAAAAACTGCTGATAGCCGTGGTCTGGGCGGGGCCGCCGCCGACACGCAGTTTGCATGGGCAGCAGGCGGCACCTGGCTTCTGCTGCAGAGCAGCTCAGCAGCGCAGTCAGCTGTCCGAACAGCTCGGCTGCCCGCAGCTGGGCAAGCGCCCCGCCTTGGGTTGCCATGCGTGATATTGCTGGGCTGTGCTGAGCATCTGGCGTCTCTGTGCCGTTGGCTGCTGCGGGCCGCGACTTCGGATCATGCCGCTGGTCGTCCGAGTGGTCTGCAGCCGACACGCCGTTTGCTGTCGGCTGCCCGGCATCTGATGCCTTGTTGGGACAGCTGCGGTGATCTGCTGGCAGTGCACTGCCGCTCGCCGCCGGCTGTGCACCGGCTGCTTTGCCGCCGGAGGCACTGCCTTTAGTAGCTGCTGTCTTTGTGGCATCAGATGCCGGGATCGCATCTGCGCCGCCAGTCACCCACTGCGCGAGGCAGGCGGCGTTCGGGGGCGGCGCCGCCAGCGACGCCAGCGCGGTGGCCGCGGAAACCCGCTGCGGGAGCGGGCGGTGCGGCACCAGCAAGCTGCACAGCGCTGCCAGCAGGTCGCTGAGCTGCACATCCTCCAGCCGCACGAGTGGGCCGACCTGTACACAGCTGTGAAACATGTCACGATCAGGCCGAGAGGCTGAGACGCGACCGCCGCTGTGCGGTGGCGACAGCGGTGAAAGTCTCAGACGGCGCAGCTTGACAAGTCAAAGCAGCAAGACGGCAGACGGCGCCAGGGGAATCCAGCACCGTTTCTGATCGTCCTGTTGTTCCAGCACAGCTATGACCGACCTGCTGGAGGACGTCCAGGATGTTGCCGGCCAGCTCTGCGGCGTCGGCGCCGTCGTCGTGCGACGCGGCCGCCAGCGTGCGCGCCAGCGCGTCAACGCAGGCCGGCGCCTTCAGCACCTCACCGGCGCCCGGCTGCAGCGCCCAGTTGCGCAGGATGCTCGAGGCGCACACGGCCTGCGCACAAGAAGTGAAGTTGCTGCCGCTGGCTCAGAAGATAGCCGGAACGTGCACCGCAGCATTCGATTGGTCGCTTTCCATGCACAGTCTGCCAAATGCATGAAAGCCTTCGCCGCATGTGCATTGTGACGGTACCAACAACATGCAGGGCATGCACAAGCGCCGCCGCTCACATGACTGCAGTCGTCAGGACAGCGCCGCTGGCCGACCGCACGCTGCGGCGCAATGACTGCCTCCTCCCTCTCCCATGGCTCGCCCTGCCGGGAGGGAGCTAGAGGTGTTCGATAGCTTGCATTCTTTTCAATGTTCCCAACAGAACACAGACCAGACAGAACTGTGTCCCCCAGGCACCAAGTAACAACACACAGGAGTATGGGTACGAGTAAGGCAAGGCGGACAATGATTGCACGTTGACGCAGGCGATGGCGCACCTGTGGTGCGTCGACAGGCCGCCTCGGCCGCTTGCACGGCGGCCCGATGAACGGTGCAGGCCTGGCCGCATCGTCAGACAACTTGACGTAGCCCGGCTTTGCGCCATTCAGGTCCTGTTCCAGCACCTGCACATCATGAGTAACAGTGAAGCATTGCGATTCTGCTCGCCATCAAGCCACGGCTGTTAAGCATCTGCTTCTAAGCGTCTGGCATATGTGCAGCCCTTGGGCCTTTCTCAAGGCGAAAACGGCAGCGCCCGCACCTTCAGGAGCAGATCGGGCTGCGCCGCAGTGGGCGCCAAGCCCTGTCATCGATCAAAGTGCTGCCATGCCGATGCCTACACTTGTCCTCAAGGCGAAAATCGACAGCATCCTCACCTGGAGCAGCAGGGGCAGCAGGTCGGGGCTGCGCCGCAGCTCCAGCGGCGCCGACGGGTGGTACGAGCCCAGCGCCAGCACGTTCAGCGCCCACGCCAGTTCCGTCTCAATGCCGCTCTGCAGCGCCAGGCGCAGCCGCTGGACCTGCGTGTTATAAACACATCGAAATGATGTTTAACATCAGCGCCCACGCCAAATCCGTCTCCACGCCGCTCTGCAGCACCAGGCGCAGCGCTTGCCCTGCATTGAAATACTGGGGCAATCACCCTCAGCATGACGCCAGTGATAATGTTGTGCCTCTGGATCGCCTTCATAGGTCCCGCACTGCCCGTGCCGGAGCTGCTGCCAGCCGCCAACCGCAGCCAATGGATGCCCTCACTGCTGTCGACTCCAGGATGTCAACGGTCAACACTTAAGGTGAAGCCGAGTAGCTGCTTCAAACCGCAGCAGAGAAGGCAGACTTTGTGGCAGCGCCGCACATAAGTTCACAAAGAAGGAGCAGAGGAGAGAGCGGCACCTCAGTCGCCTCGAAGTCGCCAGGGAAGACGAGGCATGGGGCGAGCAGCGGCAGATTCATCTTGTACGACTGCAACCACCATCATGGTGCTCAGAAGCAGCACAAGCGATGCAAGCCCGTCAACAGTATCGACTGCATGGTGGCGAGGGTGCCCGACTATGCACAGGACTGGCGTGAGCATGCTCGCACCTCACCTTCAGGGGCTGCTGCGCTGAAGGCAGAGAGGCGGGTACGGCGGTCACACCGGGCGCTGTTGCCGGCGTGCTGGGCAGCCCGAGCTGCTGCTGCGGCTGCTGCCGCGGCTGCTGCGGCTGCTGTGGCTGTTGGCGCAGCTGGTGCAGCTGCTGATGCAGCTGCGTGGACTGTGGCGGCATGCCAGGCGGCTGCTGGTGCGGCTGCAGCTGCTGTTGCTGCAGCTGCGTTGACAGGGCCGGATGCAGGCTCTGCAGCTGGGAGGCTGGCCTGTCCGGTGTCCAGGCAGGCTGCCCGAAAGGTTGCCCAGCCGGCGTACCGGGCTGTGTCATGCCGGCTTGCTGATGCTGCAGCATCTGCTGCCGCTGATACAGCATCTGCTGCTGCCGCTGAAGCTGCAACTGCTGCTGCTGCTGATGATGCTGCGCCGCCGCCGCTGCCGCCGCCGCCGCCGCCGCGGCGACTGACTGGACACCATGCAAGGGGGGCAGCTGCGATATCTGCTGCTGCCATGACTGTGGCTGTGGCTGCTGGTACATGTGCTGCTGTGCTGCGGCCGCCGGCGCGGCCTGGTGTACGCCAAAGGCCTGGCTGAACTGTGCCTGCTGCGCCTGGTGTGCTTGCATGGCGGCCGGCGCTGCCTGCATCCACTGGCTCTGCCGCTGCTGCTGTTGCTGCTGCTGTTGCTGCTGCTGGAGCAGGAGATGCTGTTGCTGTTGCGCCAGCTGCTGCATGTGTGGGTGCTGCCACTGCATGGCTTGCTGTACGGCTGACCCAGCAGACGCTATTGGTATGCCAGGAGCACCGGCAGCGGGCGGCCACTGCGGCCCAGCCACGTGCGCCGGCTGCTGTCCGCTTCCATGCGCTGGCTGCTGGACCGCTGTCGGGTTGAATCCGCTGGGATGCATTGCCTCACATCAGTCGCGCCGTCATAGCGCAGGCTGCACTGCCGGTGGCCAGTCCCGGGCCTTGCGACTGCGGTGCCACGACAAAAAAAAGTTCGATGATGCTGATGCTGATGCTGAGACACAAAGGCCGTCCATGACGCTTTGTAGCGACACGCACCCTGCCGGAGAAAAAAACCCATGCGGACATGAGCTGCAGTGGCAAGCAGTGCACATAGCGGTTGCTGTTCCAGCGCTTACTGCTCCACTGCCTGAACGGGTGCATTGCACCTTAGGTAGGAGAAAGCTGCGCTGGAGGCACGATCGAGTAAGTCGCTGGGCCGGTGATAGTCTCCAGAGCTACTTGGCTCACCACGATGGGCGGCCACTGTGGTTGCAGCATTACGATCGAGCTGTCAAGCGTCCGTGTAGCCTAGCTTCGGCGTTGCTGGCATCGCTTTGCTGTGTTTTGCGTTTGAAAACTGGCTGCTGCTCAGGCGACTGCAAACTGAATGACGAGACCGCAGACCCTCTGCAATATCTTGGAGTTCAGCCAACCAAGTTCATGATGTATCGAACAAGAAGCTGATTGCTAGTCGCGCAATCTCAAATGAAATGGCTATCGCGCCGCCCGTCGCAAGATCTGGGCTTCGCAAAGCCTTCCCTGAGATGACTCTAGGTGCAACCATGCAAGCGTGGAGGTGAGCGCTTTGATCGTTGGATCCTGCAGCGTTGCAGCTTGCAGCTCAATTTTGTACGGTCGGCCGTAAAGCCTGAACATGCTACGGCTTCGTATGAAACCTCCTATAGCTCCGACACCCCGAGCCTGTAACTGTCCTTGCACACAGCCACCGCCGCAGCCAGACTCTGTCGTAAATTCTCTGCTGCAGGGCGGAACCGCATCATCGCGCGCCCGCAAAACTGAGAGCTCGCTGCCTCCGGTACAACATAACGAGCTGTCGCTCGACAGTTGCAGGTATGGACTCCAGCAGATCAGTGCTTCATCTGAAACTGCGTCCGTAGCACGATTTAATGACCTCTGGATTCTGAAATCAGCGGCTCGTGCCCAAGTCTGGTTGAGCCCTGTCAGATTCGTGTTCTGCTTAGGTGGTTGGTCCCACCTGAACGCCCCGCTCGCACTGCTGCCCTGCTGGTCGCAATGCCGCTTGGCTCAGGCATCGTAGGACACTCACGGCATTGCTGCATCGTCCTGAAGAGCCTGTTACTCCTGAAAAGTCGAGGCTTGGTCACGCCCTGGGACTTGTTTTGGAACTTCACTGCCAGCTGCAGTTGTTGATGGTCCTACTGTCTGCTTGCAGGACGCATCAATCCACTTTGACAGCCCCGCAAGCAGCTCTCAGAGCGGGAGGCGTTGTCAGGGGGCCCAGCACGCGCTGAGCGGGCAGCACAGCGTGCACCCAGCGTGCGGCAGCGCACGCCCTCGACCACCCCCAGCGACACGCCACCGCGGCCGCGGCGGCGCTCTCCAGACAGTAAACCCCCAGCTGCAGCAGCGATGAGCAACACGGCCCATACGGTGGCCGGCATGCCGGCGTCAGCAAAGTCGGGCAGCCCCGCGTCGGCGCCTGCCGGCGACAGCCACGCGGTCACCAAGCGCCTGCAGAGCGAGCTCATGGCGCTCATGGCCGGTGGCGACGCCGGCGTGTCCGCCTTCCCGGACGGTGACTCGCTGTTCTCGTGGGTGGGCACCATCCGCGGTGCGGCCGGCACCGTCTATGAGGGTATCAGCTACAAGCTGTCCCTCAAGTTCCCCTCGGTGAGGTCCCCCTCTTTCGAGCATTCCGTTGGCAGTCAGGCTCGACTCGGCTGCATTAATGAGCCGCCATTGCCGGTCAAATCTGCCTTCCCTCCAGGGACTGCTGAGGTTGGAGCTCATTGATTGGAGACACTTCACTGCAAGGGCCTCTCCGAACCCGCTGTTCACAACCTGCGCACTGTTCCGTCCGCTAACGCTGGTTACCCTTCCTTGTATCTGCAGAACTACCCCTTCGAGGCGCCGCTGGTGCGCTTTGAGACAGCGTGCTTCCACCCCAACGTGGACAACGCCGGCAACATCTGCCTGGACATCCTGAAGGAGCACTGGTCGGCAGCCTACAGCGTCCGCACCATCCTCATCTCCATCCAGGTGGGATACCTACCATGTGTCTGTGGGGCCTGGAAGCCGCCGGGCATCATACAGCGGAGTGCTTCTCCACGCTTGATGGTGCTCCAGGCGCCAAGCCTGGGACACACCAAAATCGAGAACGGACTGGCCTGCAGTGACCTTCGTTGCACCTGTGTAAGTGCACAATGCTTCACATGCAGAGCCTGCTGGGTGAGCCCAACAACGCCAGCCCGCTCAACACCTACGCAGCCAAGCTGTGGGAGGATCAGGCAGAGTACCACCGGGTGCGCTAGAATTGTAATACCTCTGCTCTGTGCACATGCTGCATCTTGGTGGCTGGCTTGCCCAGGTTGCTGCATGCACATCCGTGCGCGGCCCGATACACAACCCTTGACTATCTAGCTTGGTGCGTGCAGGTGCTGCATCTCAAAAACAAGCCCGCATTCTGAGGCTATCCACATGCGTTGCACCGGGCTGCCAGGGGATGGCGAGAATGCCGCCTGCAGCCCCATGGCGCACGCCAGCAGGCAGGAAGGATCACTATTCTGCCACAATGCACATGGAGACAGTGCATGGCCGCAATTCCACAGCGCGACAGCATTCTGGGACATCTGTTGTGTCCTGCATGCATGTTGACAGCCACCGATCGCGTTGAGGTTGGGTGGCCCGACATCTCCATTGCATCATTGTTTTGTGACGTTTGACATTCATGGCGTGCGACTGTGTGTACAAGAGGATTTTAGCCAGGTTGAGATGCTGGGACGCATCATTCTGGAAGTGAGGTCAGACACGTGGTGTTTCAACACCAGTAGCGGCTGATAGCAGCATACAAGTCGAATCGTTACCATCGTACCAGCCTTAAGCTGACCACCTCTTTCCACACCGGATACTGGAATAGTAGATCCTGCTGGTTTGTTGGAGCCAAGCAACATGCGCCATCTGCCTGGCTTCAGACCAGCGGCAGAGGAGGCCGCTGCGCGCTAGCGACCGGTTGCGCGAGCTGCTGTGCCCAAGGATGCCCCTGCACGGACATGCCACGTTTCTACTGTGCCTGCTCTGCGGCGCCTGCCGCCATCAGCCTGACGCCGTTCCGCTTGCGCTTGCGTTCCTCTATCTCCTCCGGCCGATATGTCTGCAGTCAGCCAGACGACGGAAAAGTCAAATGGCTTCCAAGTCGTCCAACAATGCAATCGTCAACGAGCATCTGATTAGCGCCGAGGATGTCTCCAAAGGTGCATGCACCCGTGTACACCCATAGAGCATCCCTCACCCTCACAGCACTGACCTTCTTCTTCAGGTGCGCCGCCAGCTGCCCATTGGCCGACGCCTGCTGCTCGATGTGGCCGACCTCTGCGGGGCTCAGTGTGCACGCCGTCACTGCGCCGCGCAGCGCCGCCAAGACGTGCGCCTCCCTCGCGTCCACGAACCTCTGCAGGCCACTCAGCAAAGCCCGTCAGCAAACCAAGCTGGCAATTTGACGGTCTACCCTGCTGGCGAGGATTCGTTCTGCCAGGCTCACGGAGACTGAGACACCTCTGGGATGGTGCAGCAGCATGGACATACAGGGCGACCGAGGTCAGCTCAGGACAGGAATATGTGCAAGGCTCCCAAGGCTATATAGTACAGAACAAATTGTGCACCTCGCAGTCGGACGCATCCGTCTCGGGCCGCGCCACGCCCAGGCACAGCTGGTCGCTGCCCTCGCCACGCAGCGGGCCGCCCGCCGCCCACAGCCGCCCAGCGGCATCGAACGCCAGGCTGGTCGGCAGCTGCACCTGCGGAGCACAGGCAGTGTGAGCTCAGGAGAGATCTCCATTGAAGCCTTTGCAGGCCGTCAAGCCGAGATGCTGTGCAACTTTTCAGCGTCCACTTTTTCTGATGTTCAGTGCTCCCCATGTCTTTGATGGAGTAGTCACATGCAACAGAGCCACAGCTGGGCACCACCCTGCGACTGGATTTGCGCAGAATAGGCCGAGGGAAGTACTGCGAGCTCACCTGCGCCAGGGTGACGGGCTCCAGCTGGGAGAGGGTGCCCTTCATGTGGCCGCAGTTGCGCCCGATGCGTGTGCTGACGGCCAGCAGCTCGATGGGGTCCCGCCCCTCGATGGCCACGGCGACAAAGCGGCTGCAAAATGCGCACATACATATTGAGCGAGGTTCCCAGCGCTCTGGTCACCTGGCTCCAGCTCCGCAACAATCATGTGAGAAGGAGGGCCTTGCGGTAAGCAAAGCTGCTGCGAGCCGAAAAGTAGTCGGCCCAGAAAATGCACACCTGTGACAACAGCAGCCGGACTGACCCTGTGCATTACGGCAAGGCCAAGGCACATGTCTTCACAAGCCACTTGCAGATGCAACATGACAAGAGCAATCTCGTGACACGCACTTGTTGGGCGACACGGCCAACGTGATGATGGCCGCTGGCCGAGGGCGCGACGGCACGAGCTCGCCACCTGCATCGGCCTCGTCTGCGTCCTGTTCTGCTGCCTCCTCGCCGTCGCCGTCGGCTGCCGCTGCGCCTGGCTGCTCCGCCTGCGCCGCTGCCGGCGTCGCGTATGCGGCTGCGCCAGCCTGTGCTGGTGCGTCAGCCTCCGGCCCTGCTGTGCTGTCTGCTGCGCCGTCTGCTGCCTCCGCTGCCGCGTCGGTTTCCGGCGCCTGCGTCAGCTGCACCTGGGCCAGCTGCTCGCCTTTGAGGTGGTTCCACAGCCTGCACGCGCCAGAGCACAGATCTGCACAGATGTTCCTTTTCCGATCCAACAGCGCAGTCGACTGCGTCATTGACGGGAAGCTGTCACGCCAACCCATGCAGCGCGCGGCATCCGAGGCTGTCGAGGTGGCAGGCGAGCATCCGCTGCGTGAGCCCAAGCCATGCAACAGAGGGTATCAAGATGCACGTCACTGTGACAATCACAGCTGCGCATGTAGCAGCACGCGCCTGACGGAGCCGTCACCAGAGGCGGTCACCAGCGCGGTCGCGCCGCCGTCGCCTTGCACAAAGACGGCGCAGGAAACGAACGCGTCATGGCCCAGGCAGAAGCTCTGGATCTCGTGCGCCCCCTGCAGACATTGGGTTGCAGACAATGGGTGCTACAGATGTCACGTTTGTCGAGGAGGTTCGTTCATAGTCCCTGCCGCGCTCGCTGCCTTGGAACACCTCCATGGCAGCATGTGGCGCGTGCAGATGGACCACATGTGCGCACTCTCGATCCGAGCGCACGTGTCCAGGTGCAAGTGGCGCGCACCTTCAGGGGTTCTGCCGGCAGCAGGCTGACGCGCACTTTGTTGTCGCGGTCTGTGGAGGCGAGACACCGTCCTGCGCGGCAGCATGGCAGGGACCTCAGCCTTGGCATACCCTGTCTTTACATGACTGCTGCAAGATCACGGGGTGCTGACGTCTCCACGCAGCTGCCTGCAGAGTGTATGTGAAAATTACGCACGGCGTGCATGGCTCTGATGCGATTTGAAGTGAGATGGAGGCGTGTGAAAGCAGCATGCTGACAGCCTTCCGGATGCACGAGCAAATCCGCGCACCATCGGGAGACAGCGCCAACGAGCTGATGGTGCTGCAGTAGTGGCCCAGCAGCGGCGCCGAGGCGCCGTCCGCCGTCGACGCCACCGCCACGTCGCCAAATTTGTCGCCGGCAAATGCGTAGCCGCCGTCGCGGCTGAACACGCCGCACGATGGCTTCTTTGCCGTGGTGCTGCAAAGCGACCAATGTGAATGCGTCAGTGCATACGCTTCTGAATCACAATGTATCTGATGCGCAGGTGCAACTCCATTCTTTGGGGTGGGGAGCCAGGTGCCTCAGCACGGCAGCATGTGGGCTGCGGATTGAGCCGCATGCAGTACAGAGCGCTGCTCCGAGTAGCGGCTTCCATCCTACAGCATCCCCAGGTGACGTACAAGGTGTGGGCGACGGTCCAGTCGGAGGTGCGCCACAGGCGCATCGTCTTTGTGTCGTCGCCCGACAGCAGCCAGGCGCCCGTCGGGTCGAATGCCAACGCCCGCACGGTCGAGCCATGCTCCGCCGTGGCCCCCAAATCCACCGGCGCCTCAGACCTGCCCACAGCTTCAAATGTCAGATGCGAGATACAGAGATGATATTCGACACACTGGCAGAACCCTGATGATGCTTGTATCATCTGTCAGGTGCTGGTTGGGAAGCACTCGGTGACGCTCCGGCGGCTGATGAACTAGCCGCATTACTTAAGAGGCGAGCGCATTTTGCATCTACATTTTATGCAGAAGCCGAGTCTTCAGGTGAACGATTCCCAGCCACGCAGTCACATCTCGTTGCACACCCGCTGGTGACAACAGCGAGCTTCTTGCCGAATGCGATGGCGGTTGCACCGCCGCCGCCGGGCTGCAGCGCCAGCAGCCGGCACGGCAGGTCCGCCGGCGTGCTGTTGTACGGTTGAACCTTCGCATGCGTCTCCGCGCCAGCAGCGGTCTGCTCCGCGGCGGCCTGCTTGCCCTCGTTGTGCCTCCTGCGCTTGCGGCCCATGATTGGAAAGTTGAGGTGATAATCGGCTGGGACGGAGCCCCCTGGGGTCTCGCGATACAGCTGAGAAGATGTTCCGAGAAGCTTTCAGTTGGAGAACGGATTGTTTAGCGATGAAACGAATGTGAAGCACTTCGCCGCAGAGGCCGCGGCTCTGACCTCCGCGGCGTTTCAGGTTTAGCCCCCGCCCTGTGGCCAATATCGATAGCCAAAGTGCAGGGACATCGACCTCGCTCGTTGCACGGGATCTCAGAATCTAACTAGCATCTCTGAACCACATCTGGCAGAGTTTCTTTCGGCACTGCAGCAGCCGATCGTGCTACCACCAAGACGACTTGTCACCGGGCCTCGCTCGAATAAGATCAGAGTGTGGTTCTCTGCGAACGCTGCCGCGGTTGACTCTCCTTTGCTGCCAGTTGGGCATGATCTGAACCGCCAGGGCCAGGATGACGCTTGCCACAGGGGCGATGCAGCCCAGACAGCTTACCTGCAGCCTGCACTCTCCGACACCAGCATGCCGGATGCAGCGGGCGCCATGCACAGCAGCACAGCGCATGGCACCCACCAACGCCCTTAAATTCAGCGCCTGGCAGCCAGCCCCCGCACTCCTGATCAGTGGGAGCCGCAGGAGTCTGCTCCAGCCCCTCCTTACGACCAGGTGACACGCGGCGCAACACAGGACTTACTCCTTGCACGAGCCACTCACAAGCTGTTCGTTGTGGCACTGACCTGCAGAAACAAAGTAGATAAAATATCGCCCGCAGCCCCAGGCCGCTAATCGGCAGCGTGGTGCATTCCTCGCAGGTCGCCAGCCGCGCGGCCGCAGCTGAGGCTGCTCGTGGTGAGGGCCAGCAGCGCCGCCGGCGCGCCGCAGGAAGGCGGCGAGCCCAAGCGCGGCTTCGTGCAGCAGCTTACAAAGTCCCTGCGCGACTTTGGCTTCGGCAAGACGAGCCTGGTGCAAGGCGGCGTCGGACTGTTTGTCTTCAGCGGCATTGGTGAGCATGCAATCAGGCAAAGCCATGATGAGCGCACAGGGGCTGCCCATCACTTTCACGAAGGCTTTCAGCATTATGCAGGGTCGCTGCAGCTTGATCAAGTTTCTGCTGCCATGCTGTGATTGTGGTATGCAGGCGCCACATTGATGCTGATCAGCTGGGCGAGGGGCGGCAACCTGTTCAGCCGGGGCAGGGGCTACAATGTAAGCGCTTGCGGATGTGCATCTCGGCCGTCTGTCGTCCTTGAGACTTGCTGCTTGCATGCACAAGAGACATACCTGCGCAAAGATATACAATGAGCAAGAAAATTTGCAATGCAGTGCATTCTTGAGTTTCCATCGGCATGCGGCATCACGACGGGGACGCCAGTCCGGGTGCGTTTCTTCACCTGCTGTCACATTGTACAGCGGTGCCACAGTCATCATACGATCTTGGTCCAGGTTCCCGTACTTAACCTAACAATCAGAGGCGTCACTGATGACAAAAACTCGCGGCCTCCAGTGAAGGCAGATGTGCGGCGTGCCCGTCGGCAGCACGCTCAGTGTGGAGCCCAGCTGTCTTCAGGTTTGTTCGTTAGTACTTTCCTTCCGCAATGCAGGTTCTGTGCGTGCTCGTCGGCAGCCCGCTCGGCGTGGAGCCAGCCTCGAGCAGGTGGATGTGGAGGTGGAGATCAAAGGTGCCAACGACGGTCTTTCGTGTCTCGAGGTTGTTCCCATTCTTCACATCTTTGCTTCTGCACGCAGATCCGCGGCGTGCCTGTCGGCAGCACGCTCAGCGTGCAGCCGAGCCTCGAGCGGGTGGACGTGTACGTGGAGATGAAGGAGCCGTCGACGGTCATCCCGCGCAATGCGCTTATCGAGGCCAACCAGAGCGGCCTCATCGCGGAGCCCCTGATCGACATCACACCGCAGACGCCCATCCCCAACTGGAAGGTGGGTTGTTACGCGTCTCACGGGCGCCTACGGGGCCGGCACCACGACGCAGACACCTGCGTCTAATTGGAATGTGGGTTTCTAGGGGTTTTAGGGCACCTGCAGGGCCAACATCATGCTGCAGACGCCCGTCCCCAACTGGAGGGTACGCGCACCCCACACGGCAGAGGCCCCCGCACGACGGGGCGTTTTGGTGGGCCTTTTAGGCTGGGTCATGTCCACAGCGTGCTGTCAAGTCGTGTTGATTGCGCTGGGATGCCCGCCGAAAAATCACATATCGATTCTCGAAGCAGCTCCATTTGACAGCTGCTGTCCAACACTCTGGACTAGGGTGTCATCAGTGAGCACGCTAATGCGCGCTCTTGCTCCAACCTGTAGCCAGAGTCGTGACGTGCCAGCCCCTCTGACATGGGAAATACTGGTGTTGCGTCTCCAAGCACGAGGCCTTGTTGACATGCACTTTCTGTGGTTCAGGGGTCGACCAAGCGCATGGAGAGTGTGTATGGTGGTCCTCAACGGCCCCTCTCGAGTCAGGTGCTCGGCTGAACCACTCTTTCGACTGCAGGCGAACCCGCTGGATGATGCCTGCGAGGAGGAGGGGCAGGTGGTGTGCCACCAGGGCCGCATCAAGGGGCAGCCGGGCGTCGCGATGGACGACCTTGTGTACCTGTGCACCAAGCTCGCGCGCCAGATGGACGCGGCCGGCATCGACAAGGTACTTTGCTGCCCCCAGTCTGCCAGCTTGTTCCCATCCACACATAAACACCAGTCGTGTACAACCGGTACCGCGTCTGTACCAAGATCGCGCACCTGGTGGCGGCCCAGCATAGTAGTGAGGGTGGCTATGAAGAAATTGGGGTTTCAAGGATGCATCGCCAGATGCTGCTGCGATTGTGGGTGCTGGCTTTGCTGCAGCAAGGTCCCATTGACGATCCATGCTGGAGAGCGGGAGGACGATCTCGAATCTTCGACTGTGGCACCCTCAGTGTGCTGTAGGGCCGTTCGTTCCAACTGGAACGAGGCATCTTGCTGATGTGTGTCTTCTGCTATCGCAGGTGCTGGAGGCGGTGGATGTGGTGACGCAGGCGGTGGAGGATGCGCGACCGCTGCTGCTGCGCTCCATCGAGCTCGCCGACCAGGTGCGTTGTAGTACTCGAGCAACAGGAGATGTCAACACATTTCATGGAGTCTTTTGGGAACACTGCAGCTCGCCTGCCACGCAGCCACGCAGAAAGGTCCTGCCCAGCGCGTCGCTGTCTGCTTATCGCTGCACGCTGAGAAGTCGAGTTGCAAGTTGAGAAGTTACGCCCCCCTCCTGCGGCAAGGGGGACATGGTGGGCAACACCGAGTTGCCAATGTACAGGCTGACGACAAAGGCTGACTGTGGCGCTGCGGACAGGTGACGCCGCTGCTGGGGGAGCTGCGGCAGGGGGACCTGGTGGGCAACGTCGAGGCGCTGACGCGCTCCGCTGCGCAGGCCGCCGCCGACATCCACCGCCTCCAGGGCGAGGTGCGCTTTGACATTCAATTGCCAGTCCTGCTCAGTACCCGCATAGATAGACACGATCACCATCAGTCCTGCTGCGTTGCGCCACATGATTTACTCATCGTTAACCCCTGTGCCTCCCCAAATCGCAGCATTGCGCAGGCTGCGACACAAGAGCAAGAATCCGCAAAAATATGTGTGCTGCTGTCTACTGGCATCTCTCGAAGTTGGTGGTTCAGCAGTATACAAGGCATGCTGCGGGGTGCAGGTGCTGACACAGGAGAATGTGGAGGCGCTGCGCGGCAGCGTCAAGCCACTGACAAAGACGCTGTGGTCAGAAGGAATTGCATCAGGATGGCAGAAACGACACACTTCTCATCAAATGTGCTGACGGAGGAGAGTGTGGAGGCGCTGCGCGCAGCGTGAAGACGCTGACAAAGGCGCTGTTGTCAGAAGGAACAATCTACAGAATGGGACCTCTATTTTGTTTTACAGGTGCTGACGGAGGAGAATGTAGAGGCGCTGCGCGGCAGCGTCAAGACGCTGACAAAGACGCTGGAGCACGTAGAGGGCATCTCCAGCGACGTGGGCGGCCTCGCGGGGGACTCGCGCGTGAAGGCCAACCTTAAGCAGCTCATCGAGGCTCTCAGCCGCCTCACCACGGATTGATCAGCCTGTAATGCTTGCAGCGCTCGAATGTTTGCGGCGCTTCCAATGTGAATGGCAGTTTAGCCATGGTGTGGCGTCGGGCGTTTCCTAGGGGTTTCCGACAGAATTGCTTGCAACAGAAATGAACGGCGCCCGAGTCTTGAGGCTTATTGGCCACGAATCCTGCAGTTGAGACATTTCGACCGACCTGAAGCCAAGCTGACTATCAACAACACTACCACGGCGTACTCGTCAGCCTGCTTTCACACAAACCCAGTGCCACACGACTGCAGTATCTGGATCTGCGGCGGCTGTGGCAACGTCATTGGGTCCTTCGTGAAAAGGTTGCAAGCCTCGACAGAAAGAATGGATTGGAAACGCGAGCGTGACGACACTCTCACGGGTGCCGGTGGGGTGTCAAATTATTGGTCATAATTACAAGCACCGCGATGCCATCACACATGCGCAAGACGTCCTAGGCCCTGGACCAGTTCGCCGGTAGTCGAGCATGTGAATTTCATTGGCATTTTGGCCAGACATCCAGTGCCGTATGCTGAAAGAATCGGAGTGCACAGTCCTCAGATACATTACAAGTCCTCGACGCCGCTGATCGGCCGCGGAAAATCTTCCGCGGCAGCTCACTGAGTCTTCAAGGACAATTTCACTCGGGCGTGAAGCGCGTCGCGTACGCGAAGGCGTTGTTGGTGCCCGGGTCCGCGAGGTGGTCGGACAGCTGCAGTCACCATCACCAGGATGTGAGCTTCCAGATAGTCAAAAATTTCGGAGGCCGCATCAGTGCGGGTGCCGCAGAATCAGTGTCTTGCCGCATGCGGCCAGCCAGGCGGTGCGACTGCCACAGCCAGCAACAGGAATGCATCATTGTCGCCAAGTGCCGCAGCGTCATTGATGTCATGCGTCATCACACAGCGCTGTGTTAGCACCTGACGCACGCTGCGCGAATTGAGCAGCACACGTCACAAAAAGGCACAGGCTGGCGTGCTTGTCAACAAGGGAGCGGCAAAGAGGGGCGCACGTTCTCGATGGGGCCCTTGCCGGTAACAATGGCCTGCACGAAGAAGCCCAGGCTCGAGAAGAGGGCCAGGCGGCCGTTCTTCAGCTCCTTCACCTGCGGCGAAATGAATTGGGCAACCTGTCAGCACCTCCCTGTTTCTGAAACAACATGTATGCATCCAAACAAAGGCTCCAAGATCCGGCAGAGCCTCCGGACATTGATTTGCCGCCGCACCCGCAGCTCGGCGAAGGTGTCGGGGTCGTCGGCCAGGCCCAGCGGGTCGAAGGCGCCGCCTGGGTAGGTCGCGGCGTCGGGCCCCTCGCCCAGCGGGCCGCCGTTGACGCGGTACGACTCTGCCAGGCCCAGCAGCACCACCTGTGATTGAACGGAATGGCAATTGAGAGTCAGGAGAGATGGATGCTGATGTTTATGGTAAAAGGCATACCCAGCATCAGTACTGGCTACTGGCGGCGCACCAGCAGAAAATTTTCTTTAAAGCTGCATTTCTGCCAGCGGCGAAATGAGGATCTGTTGTGCTGTGCCGGCTTCTGAGGTGCACAAAACCGGTGGCACACAAGCAGGAGGTTGTATTGCAAGGCACACCTGGGTGGCCAGGGTGGCGATGATGGACTGTGCGTGCACCAGCGCCGGGTTGCCCAGGTAGTTCAGGCCGTCCTTCGAGAAGATCTGCGGACCAGCAGCCACCAAGTCGGATCGTAAAGCAACTCTCATTTGTGATATCCGGACACAGAGACAGATCCAGTGCTGGCGGACAACCCAACATCTCAAAAGCACCTTGTGCACAAAATGTGGCCTCGTGCAGTGGGAAACTGGATGTGCTGGTCACCTGGGCACCGGCCTTGAACCACACAGCCTCGCCGAACTCGACGCCAGAGTACTGCGGCAGCGCACAGGATCCATGTCAGTTTCAGGTGCGTCATGGGATGCCAAACAACTACAAGCGCCCGAAAGCACTTTCAGCGCAGCCCAGCACACAGAACGGCGCACAAGCAATGCGCCAGAACCCATCAGTTTTGTTGGTTTGCCTCAAAAGCCGAGGGCGCACCTTGGCCAGCAGCTCAGGGGTGATGATGCCCACGCTGCCAAGCAGCGCCCAGCGGGCGTGAATGAGCTCGATCTCGCGGTACCTGCGGCAAGAAGAGGAAGTATTGTAGGGAACATACCGATGTTAAAAGGAGCGCCCGCGTTGAGCTACTGGGTGGTGCGTCGCAGCAACACTGCTACAGACTGCGGGGGCACTTGGTGACAGGAATGTGCTGCACCTGGCGAAGGTCTCGGGGTCGGCCGATAGGCCGGCGGTGTCCCAGCCGTAGTCGCCGGCGAACTCGCCGTTCAGGTAGCTCGGGGTGGCGCCCTCGCTGAAGGGACCCAGCCACTTGGCGCGGTCCGGGCCTGCGGGATGGGAAACAAAATGTCTCAGGTTGGCACATTGTACGGCAGCTGATCGACTGGTCTTCCAGGCTGTTGTGTAAAGGCGGGGTGAGGTGTGATGCTGTTGTAGCCACCCGAGAGGAAGCAGGCGCTGCAGGGCGACCACTTGCAGGAGGAAAGAAACTGATGCGCAAGCATGAAGACCATGCAGCGTGGATTGGTGTCAGCAACAAGTGGCTACTGGAAAGGCTTGTCAAGGTTTCGAACATGCATTATCGACTTCAGGATATGCGACGTGCCAAGATAAGGCGAAGGTCCGGCTTTTACGGATGAGAGCCAAGAAAATCCGCGCGCGACGTGCAGCCATGCGCAGAAGTAGGGAGGGACTCGCCATACCACTAGATGGCGGCGCGAGTGACCTGCTTGTTGCCTGCCTGGCCGCGGCTGACCTGCGGCGGAGGCAGGCGTGCATTAGGGTCAGTGTCTGGTCTCCCGTCGCACAACGCCGAGTCGGGTGAAGCACGGAGGACGCGTTCAATGGCTCGACAAAGGCGTGATCCTTCTCAAGCTAGCATTAAAATGATTATAGGTGTTTTAGGTACTAACATGCTGGTGCAGCAATGCTGGTCGCGTAAAGGGCGTGTCACGTTTTGTTGCAGATCAACGACGCGACGGGCCGCGACAGGTGCCGATTCGACCATTGGATCGCTGCGTAAGCACTCACGCCGCTTGAATACATGCTTCACAGTATTTGACGGAGTCAAGGAGCGTCAAGCTGCGGCTGCACCTTGTTGTTGACGCCGGCGAAGATCGCACGGCTGGATGCGAGAGCGGACGCCATCTTGCTGGTCGTGGGAGGGTGCAAAGGGAGCAGGAAGCTTGAAACCTAGAGAAACAGATTGCAAGGCGGGCGAGTGTGCCAATGTGAGTCGCTGGAGAGGCTTTCGTTGCGCGCGGCACGTGCACGTTTCGGATCGGCACGTGAGAGGGTTGATATACAAATCTCCATTGCTCCCCGTCATCCACCCCCGAATGTCGATGAAGGAAAGGCGTCACAGCGTCGCAACGCTGACAGGAGTGCAACGCTGACAGTCTGGGAAGACAGCGCCGTTGTGCTCGCGCCAGGGCAACGCGCTGCTTGTCAGTGCACTTGCTTCCGACTGATCTGCAGCGGTGCGGGCGCGCAGTGCAGACACATCCAGCCATGGCCGACGCTGAAACGGATAGCGTGACTGCTTCTGAAGATGCTATGAACGCTCTCAGCCTGCAGGTGAGGGATTTTGTCGTCGCATTGAAATATAGACATGATATCCGCTGCCGCCGTGTGTGGCGGTACCGCATGTGGTCTCCATTGTAGAAAGCAGCATAGCCGTGCTCTGCATTCCTTCAAACTTGCTTTCATCCAAGAAAGGCTGCGCGCTGATTCTGCACCGCCCGCCCTGGGAAGCAGGACAGGCAGGGCGACGGGGCAGAGGCGCCTGCTGACGAAAGGGACGCAGAGGACGGTACGTCTTACACAACCAAACAAGTGTGCAGAGGACAGGCGTGATTTTGCCCGAGCTCCTCTCTTCTTTCACTTCTGGGCCATTCATCGTTTAAGCTGCCCCCTCCACTGCTTTGCAGATTGGGATGCGGCGCCAGCGACGCCGCAATTTCGACACGCCACAGAGCTCGCGGCGCCGGCAGCCGCGACGCCCGGCTCGAGCAGGCCAGCTGGCGGTTCGCCAGCTCCTGCGCCGCCCGCACGGGAAGCTGCTGCAGCCAGCGACCGCGCAGGCGACGCCGACGCAGAAAGCTCACAGCATCCGACGCCCTTGCGGGAGGTCAGTTCTCGGGCCCCCTCTGGGGCTGGAATGCACTGTCGCCTGCCCCTGTCGATACGATTGAAGTGCAACGAGGCCTGGGTGCCTGTCCAGGATGACGTCCACAGTGCCTGACGATGATTGGATTTGATACACACAGATCGCATTTGAGGGTGGGCACATCATGGAGTTTCATGGTCTGAACAGCATCACGACGTCGACGGACCTGGAGGCCTGGTGTCAGAAGGTCGACCAGGGCCGCTTGCCAGCGCTCGTCAGGTAGCTCGTCAATCTGCGTGTGGCAGCTCGTCATTCTGTGTGGAAGCTCTGAGGCAGACGATTATCTGTCAGCCCAAGAATTTCAAGCGAGCTTCGCCTTGAACAAGCATCAATAGACATGGTCTGTCAACTGCACACTGGGCCTCTGCACCCGTGCAGAACACAGTACCCAATGCGCAGTGCCCCTGCATGCGCAGGTGGGTTGACGAGGAGCATGCTCTGGCGCTGTTTTTCGACCCGGCTTCGGCGCAGCAGGCGCTGCAGCAGCCGTGCAAGTACTCTAAGCGGCCCTTCTCAAAGGCAAGGAGTGGCCTGTAACTGGCTGCTGTTGCACTGAGCCTGCAGCCGTACGCTGTCGGTGATGAGCAGCTGCCCGCCAGTACTCTGAAGGTCATGGAATCGACCATATTGGCATGGTGATGGCATGCTTGGCATGGACGCCAGTCGAACCTTCACGAAACCGACAGGCTATAATTGTGCGTGGGGCTGCAGGCGTCGCACGCGGCGAGGTGCGTGCCCGCAAAGCAGCTGGCACCGCCCGCGCCGCGGCCAAACACGTCGGCGGCGGTCGCTAGCCGGCTCATAGGCAGCGCGCTCGGGATGCGCGGCGTGCGAGACAAGGCCGGCGAGGCCAAGCTGGCGGCGCAGCGGCAGGAGAACGCGGCGCAGCGGCGGCTGAAACAGGCGCAGCTGGCGGCAGCTTGGGACAGTTGACGTGGGAGGATGAATTGTTCACTATAGCAAGCCAATGAAATCAAGCAGGCGCAGCTGGCGGCGGCCTGGGACGACACGTGAGTGCTCTTCCGCGAAGGAGAGTCATGCCAGCGCGACGGGCGTCGGCGCAGCGCTCGTGACGTATACTACAGCAATGATAGCGACAAGAGGCGTGAATCTATTGGGGCGTGCACTCGTCACAACCAGTCAGCAGGTACACTACCGATGACACCGCAAAATATGCAATCAGGAGCACGGCATTGCCTCCTAGATAGATGGACAAGCTAAACGCTGAGCTGCAATCTTCACACACGTCAAGACGGACAAGAATGCAGTACTTGTGAAACAATTGCAGCAGACGTTATGGAGCTGGAACATGTGAAGCCTGCAAGGCTGTCCGGCCGTTGCCACTGCCACACGTTTCACACGCGTGATTGCCCTACATGCTGCTAAGATCTGTTCAATTCTCATCGCCAGTCCGGTGTTCGCGGAGTTGGCTGTGCTCGCCAAACTGCCGCCTGAAATCCGAGACATGCGTTGCTTCACGAGTGCTCATCTGCTGGTTGCTTTTCTTCGGCGATTGTTGTCAACTGCTGGCTGAGCTCGCACACATCTGCGGCATCTGCGGCAACAGCAGCAGAACGATTCAAACATACCGAAGGCATCAGGTGACATGCTGCATGCATGCCATATGGCATGCAGACAGACAACAGCTTTTGTGTGTCAAGGTCATTGCACGCCGCCCTGGCATACCCACCTGTGGCTGTCTGCTCGGACATTGGGACGTCAAGGTCGATAAGGCTGTCGACCTTCACCACCGGCGGTGCGTCCTCTCTGACGGCGTCATATAAGCCATTGGACTGCAGCGTCACATAAGCCGTTCCGCCGCCTGCTGTTGCAGCTTGCTGCGCGCATGAAGAATATGACAAGTGCTGCATTGCTGTAATATGCTCAAGACCTTCAGAAAATCAAACAGTAACACGGCTGCTACCCAAGTGCGTGGATAACAAGGCTGTGCACAAGAAAGCACTGGTATCTTTGGCACAGCATCAAATGTACCTGCAGTTGCCGGACTAGCGCCTCTGCTTGCGCCAGCTGCAGGAGCAAGCCGATATAACGGTGATTGCAGGTAGACTTTTCAGATCACTTGTTGGAAACGCAGCCGGAGGACGTTTTGTCGCTTTCTTTTCTCTCACCTGAATGGGGCGCACCAAGATCCCGACAGGTGGCGGCGGCAGCGCTGACATCGATTCCCCATCCCAGCCCTTCGCGCACCTGCAATCGGATTTGAAAAGTCATCGTGCCAGTGAATGCAATGCGCATCAGTGTCATTGATAGGTCATGCGCATGCGTGGGCTAGGAAGGTCGCACCAGCAGCATGAGAGCCAGCCAGCACGGCGAGGCTGCTGCTCGGCGGACGCCGACTTGCTTATTTTGGCCATGCGGAACCTGTACCGTCTACAGGTCAGGCTAATAGAAACAGAGGCCAGCTGCAGCCGGATCGCATTGCGTTCGAGATTCGCGGGCAGTCCCGCGATTGCCGCCGCGAAATCCGCCGCGCAAGTGGCAAGACGGCAACTGAAACTCTCGCTTCAGTCAAGCGGCTATTCTACGACGACGAATCTAAGGTGTTCGTGTGAGAGGCAGAGGCAATACAGCGCAACCTCGGCCGATCGAACTGCCCAAGGCTGGCAGATGTGGTTCATACTGTCCTTTTACGCAGTATGCGGAAAGGTACGGCCGCCCTGTACCGAAAAGATGGCAACATGCAAGTGCCGCGCGCACATTCATGCATCCTGCGATAAAGCTGCGTTCCAGGCTGGTGTTGATATTCGCCTGAGTGCACAAGCTGACTCTTTGCTCATTTGCGAGTTCGACAAATTTGGTGTCGGCGACATCTTCCAATCTTCGCTGAGACGCTGTGAACAGCCCTGAGCGGGCCGCGTGGTTGGGACAGAGACCATAGATCCCAGGGAAGATGCCCAAGAACGCCAAAGGTGAGACGGAAACACATCTGCAAGGCATGCTTTAGGAGGCATGTTCAGGCTGCGCGTGCAAGGAGTCTGCCAGCCTTACCGCCTCTCCGCTGAACAAGTCTTTTCATCCTTTTCCAGGCACAAAGGGTGTCGGCCGCCGGGGAACGCACTCGCACAAGTCCAGGAAGACGCACAAGCTCGGGCTGCGGGCAACGTTCCTGGAGCGCCACATTGATCAGGTGCCCACCTGTTCCGGTTGTTCTGGTATCTGTGTTTCTGGCTGCGAACCACTGCCACCTAAGAATCTCCCACATGATGGCCTTCGAAGGCTGTAGTCAAGAGACGCACTGCCGCCTGCACCACCTAGTACTGATGCGTCATGGCCGCCACAGGTCTGGGAGGACGTGCGGGCAGCCGAGCCAGTGAAGACCGACGCTGTGGGACCCATCGGCACCACCGACAAGTGCGCCCTGCCTACACACCCGAATGCTTTCCGGCAAATTGACATCGTGCACATAGGACAGGTCCAGGACTGCATGCTGACGTCTGAGTTGACTGAATAAGCATCTTCATACAGCCACGTGCACATGAAACGTTGTTTGTCGACGCGCAGGGCGCCGCTGGACGAGGACGTGCCGGCGTTCGGCAAGAACTACTGCCCCACCTGCAGCCGCTACTTCGTGACGCCGCTGGCGCTGACCACGCACGAGAAGACCAAGGACCACAAGCGCCGGTGACCGCCCTGCCTGATGTTCTTTCTTCTGCGACTCCTTGCGGCTGCTGTAACTGATGCGCCTGTGACTGATGCGCCTACTGCTGTGTGGCACAGCAGCCCCAAGCTTCGCTGCATCGTCGCATTGCTGGGCATTTCACCAGGCGCAGCGCCTTATCATTTTTTAGTGTTTGCATGCGACGTCCACAGCGCTGCTGCAAGTGACGCAAACGAACCATCCTCCATCAAGTTCTCGAGTGCCCAGCATGCTCATCCTGTGCCTGGCCTGTGGCAGGATCAAGGAGCTGAAGGGTCCGCGGCCGCACCGGCAGGCAGACGCGGAGAAAGCCGGCAACGTGGGCGCGCCGGACAATGGTCCCCGGCTGCGCTCCGCCTCCGCCGTGCCCGCCGCCATGGACCAGTGATTGGGGAACAGGGTTTAGGGTTTAGGTAGGCACCGCCATGGATGAGGGCTATGGCGCTGCCATGTCAGCGGCGTGACGCCCGGGGCGGCTGCGCACTAGTACGGGTGTAGTCAGAACAACAGAACTTGTGCCAGCGGCAGCACCTGTAGCAAGCCGGCGCAGCGGGCAGCTCAGCGCAGCAGGCGGCGGCCGCCCGCCGCTGCAGCAGTCCAGGACGCCAACGCACTTCAGGCGGCATGCAGGCCTTTGCTCCAACTGGCTCTGTGTGCGGCGGCAATCTGCAGCCAGCGCATCATGCTGTGCCGGCGCAGCATCGGCAGCAGCGCTCCTGCTGGAGCCCGGCATGGGAGGCGGCGCGCAATGCGGCGCTGTCGCAATGCCGCGCTGCACGCGCCGTTGAGCGGCCACTCGGCGCTGTGCCGGCAAATGGCAGCCGCCGGCGGCCCCAGGAGCCTGGGGCAGTGCAGACCGATGAGCGCACGCCGGCGGCCATCGCGGAAAAGCAGCACGCCGGCAGCCGTCAGGCCGGCCAGCGGCAGCAACTGCAGCGCAAGCGCAGCCGCGGGCCCGGCAAGCGCAGCAGTGGTAGCTCAGAGCGGCCGGCAGGCAGCGGGGAAGCGTCTGGTGGGCAGTCTGAAAGATCCACCCGCCTCGTTGCGGGTGGCACCAAGCAGTCGCCACAGACGGCTGGCAACGGGCGCGGCAACACCGGCGCAGCAGTGGCAGAGAAAGCAAAGCCTCGCGAGCAATCACGAGCAAGCGCTGCCTTGCTGGCTGAGGCGGCAGACGTGGAGGCACAGCTGGAAGTTGCTGCTGCAGCAGATTCAGGCGCAGCGGCCACCGCCGAGCCGCTGCTGGCCGATCATGAATGGTTGAACCGCTGCCGCAAGGTGGGTCATTGTTTTAGGTCCTTTGGGCTGTGGGCACCGTACCCGTCTGTTTCGCAATGTTTGTTGTGCGATTTCCTTCTTCTGCTTGGAGAGGCGAGGCTCCGGATGAATTTGAAACCTGGACACCGAAAACCCGAACACCCACATCTTTTCTTGGCAGGCGTGCACCTGGCTGGCGGCGGCCGGCGAGTCGCGGCGCGCGGTGCGCATCCTGTCTGCGGCAAAGGCGGCGGCAGGCGCCTCGCCGGCGGACAACGCCACGGGCGGAGCAGTGCTACGGGCGCTGTGCCGTGAGCGGGCTGATTCCAGCGCGGTGGCCTGGGCGCTAAAGGCGCTGCCGCCGGAGCAGGACTTCTTCGCAATGCTGCTGCAGCACTACCGCGCCCGCGGCAGCCGCAAGGTGCGATCGAGGGCCACTTTGGACTGCTTTTCCGGAGGATGCTATGCCCAACTGTTTGGCTTGCTGTTTTCTGATGTTTGGGTGTTGCACATGTTGAATTGCAGCTGGCAAATTGATTGACTTCCGCCATTCAGAAGCAGTCCTGCAACAGGCTAATAATTTCTATTCCCTCTGCTGAAAAAAAGCAAGTGCCGCTGGCTGATGAAACCGGGCATGTCTGAGAACACTTTTCACATCATGCTTGCTTTCCATGCAGGGCGTGCAGCAAATGGCGGCCTGCCTCCGTGAGTCGGGGCTGCCGCCTGACTCACTCAGCCGCAACACCTGGTTCTGCCTCGTCTACTGCCTGGTACTGTCCCGCTGTCCTTGCACTGCATCAAGGGCGCCCAGTGATGCATCAGGACACCAATGCGCACTGCTCCCCTGCTTGTCTGACAAATTTGATACAAGCACTGCTCTCTGGCATGGCGTCACACTAGTCGTGCGGCTTCTTAGTGCATCCACATACACGCTGGCGTCATCGCCGCAGTTCCATGTCGCCCAGCAAGAAAGGTGTTGCTGATCCAGAGTGGCGTATTTGCATGCAGGCGGCTGTGAGTGACGTCGTGCGAGCGGAGAAGGCGTTTGACCGCATGCGGGCGGCTGGCGCCTGGCGCACGGACGACTGCGCGTTTGTGAACGTGCTGCTGGACGGCAGGGACGTTCCGGCAGCGTTCAGCAGGTAGATCTGTTGTCATGCTCATCTTCAACTCCAAATGTGGTCTGAAAACAAGGTAGAGTGTTGTAGAGCGTCGAGTCAGTCTTCAGCCAAAGGTGACATAAGGTGACACCAACCTGGCAGCACTGCGGGCCTGCAGTGATCGAACGCAGACTCAGCAGGAACAGGCGCTGTCTTACAGCAATGAGATTCACGTCATACACACACGTTCTAATCTGCAGGTCTCAATGGCGTTTGGCCTTGGCCATGCAGGTTCGAGGAGCTGCAAGCGCAGGGGTTCAAGGGTGACCTGGTCACCTTCAACACGCTGCTCAAGACCGCCATGCAGGTGATGGAAAAAGCGCTTTGCTCTGGCGACGCCCCTGCGCGCCCGGCGTCAACAACGGCTCGCTGCTTGGCCATGAAGCACAGCCTTGTCAGAACCTCCAGTGCCGCAATTGGGCAATCTTTGGCGCACAGGACGTGCTGCACAGAAGCACGGCTGTGGGCGATGTGTGCTCCGACTGATCCTGGTTTCAACTGCCTGGTTTTGCCATGCCTGGAGGTGTTCCGATGATTTTGGGCTTCATCCTGCACAGGCCGCAGACCCGGCTGCCGCGGAGCGGGCGCACGCCGCGATGCTGGCCGCCGGCGTCCGTGGCACCGACCGCACCTACAACACCCTGGTCAAGGCGTGCACAGCATCCTCCACTCGAAATTATAGTGGATTCATTGCAGTGGATTCATTCCAGTGGATCAATGCTCAAAGTGTCTCCCACGATGTCGGTCAATCTTTCTCTGCAATGACAGTCGTCATTCTCACTTTCATATATTGTCTGGTCCAGGCATTTGCGTATGCGGCGGAGCGCGCGGCGCCCACCGGTGGCGGCCGCGCCGGCCAGCGAAACTAAGATTACATGCGTGAGACTCACCGCAAAACAATTTGTTGATGGTCTCTGTTCAGGCGTTTGCGTACGCGGCGGAGCGCGGCGCACCCGCCGGTGGCCGCGCTGGCCTCGCGGCCGTCTCCCGCAGCGGCGGCGGCCTGCCGGCCAAGGCGCCGGCCGCCGCCTGGGACCTGCAGAAGGTGAGCAGCCCGGCTCGTTTTGAGCCTTGCTGATGGCATATGTGCTCACAGATGCGCTGAGGTTTGACACGCAGCTGGCACGGGTGATCAGCGGCACTTTTTCTTGGGGTGCAGGGACTGCTGCTGAGCGCGCATGAGCGGATGTCTCAGTGGCACGATTGCCGCAGCAGTCGACGGTGCACTGGAGTCCAGATTTGTGATGACGCAAGGTGCTGACGCGCATGTCTCGGCGGCCGAGCAGGTGCAGGCCATCATGGCGTCCGGCGGCTTCGCGCCCGGACCCGGCTCAAATGTGTGGGGCTCGCTGCTGGCGGCGGCCGGCAAGGCGGGCCAGGGCGCCTCGGTGAGCGCTTGACCACTTTAGTTGTTCAGTCCATTCTTGATTATGTCACTTGTCATTCTAGCGGCGGCCGGCAAGGCGGGCCAGGGCGCCTTGGTGCGCTTTGCTTTTTGGGCTTTTTTATTCACTTTTCCGCTGTGGCACTTGTCAATTTCTTCGAGTTATAATGTCATGACCGAGCTTCCGCTTGAGTGCATCTCGGCCAGCCTGGGCGGAGGTCTTCGTGACCCTGAACCCTGTAGAATGTTTGTCTGGGCATGGTGCAGGTGCGCGCGCTGTGGCTGACGCCCTGGGCCGACGCCCTGGCCGCGGCCGTATCAACCCAAATCCCTGGCTATTGAATCCTGAAAAGTCATGTGCAGGTGCGCGCGCTGTGGGCGGAGGCCCTGGCCGCGTCGGGCGGGCGGTGCCCCAGCCTGGACCTGCTGCACGCCTTCATGCACGCCTGCAGCTGCTGCAGCCAGGTGCGCAACCGCATGTGTGGGGTGTCTCTGCTTTAGTCTGGCGCGCTTGGCTAGTGCACGTGTGCTGCAAGTGCTGCATGCCCTCATGCACGCCTGCAGCTGCTGCAGCCAGGTGGGCGCACCCATGAAACACAGGACGCATTCTGGAAAGGGGTTGCTGCCCCTGCAGGCATGATTGACGGCTGTGCGCGAGCAGTGCACCCTTCTCTGCGCTTTTGCCGCGCCGCAGTACCCTTGCTGGCAATGCACTCCAGCAGATGGGCATTCGTACCCAGCACTGTTGCATCCGGTTTTTTGAAACAATAGCAAAACTGTGTATACAACTTACGGAACCCGGTGACTGCAGGGGGAACTGGCGCTGGTGGCCTTTGAGGAAATGTGTCCGGCGCAGCTGGCGCCCGCCATCCGCACCTACAACACCGCCATTGCGGCCTGCCACAGCGCGCCCGGCGAGGTGCGCACCCTCGCGCTACCTCTTTTGGCAGTCAAACATACCACACAGTCGCCGTGAGTGAATCCACATGATCCGGAAGACAGTGGGCCAGGGTTGGCTGCTGCAGGCGCACGACAGGTGCATATGCACGCTTGACAGCACAGGCTGTGAGCATCCCGGGTTTTGACATGCCCAAAGCAAACCCAAAGGCAGAACAACCTCACGCAAAAGCACACAAACCCTCACCCAAAAGTTCACAAGCCCACCCTCGTCTGCTGGTGCGCAGGCGCTGCCGCGGGCGAGCCTGGCGGCGGCGCTGCAGCTGCTGCGGCGCGCCAAGCGGGATGGGTTGCAGCCGGACACTGTCACCTACGGCGCGCTCATACGCCTGTGCGCCCGCGGCGGCCGCGGGCGGCCGGCGCTGGTGCTGTACCAGGTGAGGCTATGGAGCGTGAACAAACACGCTCTTTGGTGTGAGCCATCAAGCCAGGTAACCCAAAAAGGCCTATGGCCATGTCGAGAGTGCAACAGACCTGCGCTGCCTGCGCGACGAGCGCCAGCATTATTCAACACGGCTGAAACCCCACCCTCAAAACCTGATCTTGTGCGTGCGTGCTGTGCTTGCCACACGCAGGACATGCAGCGGCGGGGCGTGAAGGACAACCGGGAGGTGTGCACCGCGCTGCTGGAGGCGCTTGGCGGGGCCGGCATGGTGGAGGAGGCAGCCCGCGTGTGGCGCCGCATGGTGCTGGGCCCAGCGCGCCGCAAAGCCGACCGCCAGGTACTGCACTGGGCGCTGTATGAAGGCAGTATAGCAGTGGAGGCCCTGCTGCGATGGCGCCTTCATGTGCTGGGCCTGGCGCGGCAGCTGCGTGCATTGTTTGCGGGCAGAGACGTCCCGCACGCTGTTGGGGCGGTGCCATCTCTGCAGCTGTTGCCCTGCAGAGCCGCTGCAGCTGTGAGCGGCTAGTGTGTGCCGCACTTTATTGGCTTGCAGTGCAAAGATTGTGCCGAAGACTCTCGAGAGTCCAAAGCGTCATGTTCCAACTCCTGCAGACGTTCCTGAAGGCCAGCGAGGTGTTCAGAAAGGCGGGCGACCTGCAGCGGGCGCTGCACGCGTATAACGGCATGCGCAAGAAAGGTGTGTGGCTTTGCTGCACATGCTGACCATGGGACCTGATGTCAGCACTTGCGTTGCAATGTCCGCGTGTCCTCCAATCGTGCGGATGGATACACCTCGTCGACAGTTGGGAAAGCTGCAATGTGATGTCACACCTGCCGTTGTTTGTCTTGTCCTCCTTGCCACTCACACATCCAAGTGCCAAGCTATTGGTTTTACCCTGTACATGCTCTCACCCTGGGCGGTGACGGCTTGTTTGCCTTGCTCCAGGCTTTGCGCCAAGCAACGTGGAGTTCCGGGCGCTCATGCTAGCGGCAACGGAGGCGGCGCTGCGAGGCGGCGCCGCCGCCGGCACGCCGCTGGCGCCCGAGCACCTGCCCGGCGGCGCCGGCAGCGCGGCCAGCGCTGGACGCGGCGCGGAAGGCGGCGGTGGCGGCGCAGGCCTCGGTCCGCTGGACCTGCACGGGCTGTCGGCGGCAGAGGCGCGCGCCGCGGTGCTGACGGCGCTGTCGCAGCTGCAGGTGCGCATGTTGTGCTTATCTACACTCTTGTAGCTCCCACTGCCATGCGGGGCATGCCTGCCAAAGCTGTTCCTCATGCTGTGCGCTTGCCAAACAGCCCAAAAGACACAGAATAACGGCCGTGCTCCGTCATATGTCTGCACTGCGTACTAAACACTTGGCGCTTCTGGTACAGGAGTGGCACCGTCAGGGCCGGGCCATGAACGGCGACCTGGTGCTCATAACCGGCGCCGGGCAGCACAGTGCCGGGGTCCCGGTGCTGCGGGAGTCGGTGCTGCGCCTGCTGGCGTCGCTGCAGCTGCCTGCCGGCTCCGTCTCGGGCAACGACGCCTCTGGCGGCGCCGTCGCCGGCGGCGATGCTGACGGAGGCGCGGAGGGCGCCCCGTGCCAGGGCAGCGGCGCCATCGGCAGCGCCTTCGGCGGCTACTCCCGCTTCACACCGCGCCGGCCGGCGGTCCAGGACGCCTCTCCCCTCGTGGACACTCTTGTGGACACCGGGCTGCGGCTGCGACATGCGAGCCTGACCGCCATGCCGGGAGGGGGCGCCTTCGGCAGCTGGCGGGCCGCTGCGGAGTGGTCGCAGGCAAGCCTTTCTCTTTGAATTGGGGGGCATTTTCCATGTCCAGATTCTCTCTACAGTGTTGTTTAATGAGTTAAATGTGCTGTCGCGCCCCAGTGGCCTGCTGTCCGCTGGCTCCTGCACATGCTGAGGCACGGGAAAACCTGCCAAACAATAACACAGGAAATCTGGTGGCAGGCAAACGCCGCGGCGCTGACAGAGGCCATCATCCTCGACTGGGCCGCCTCCAGCAGCCACGCGTGGGCGTTCTCGTCTATGGACTGCTACGGCAACGCAGGCGACCGGCCGCCGGCCGCCGCTGCGGGCGCAGCTGCCGCGGGCCGGCTGGCGCCGCGGCCCGTGGCGCACGGCCACGGGGGTGATCCCGCCGTAAACGGCGGCGGCGGCGGCGGCGGCAAAGCCGGCCGCGGCGGCGGGGGCGCTGGTGGGGCGGCGGAGAATGCTGGCCGCCTGATCAAGGCCGCCTGGTCCGGCACCCGCTGGATGGACCGCGCTCTGCAGCGCCCGCAGCCGGCGGCGGCTGCGGCGGCGGCAGCCGAGGCGGCGGCGGCCTCCGCGCGTCCAGCGCAGCTCGATGGGCTGGCCGCAACGCCAGCGGCGCCATCGGCGGCGCAGCCGGGGGTGCCCTCAGTAGCGCTGCCGGCACCCGAGTACGGGCAGCTGCAGGCCCTGAAGCCTGGCGCGGAGCAAAGCCCGAGCCAGGTGCAGGACGGCGGCAACCCGGGCCGCGTGGTTGTGCCGGAGGCCGACCTGGGGCGGTGGCTGCAGGCCAGGGCTCCCCGGGACTGAGACGGATTGAGACAACGAGCTCAGTTAGTGATGGACACATTTGTCGACAGGCACAGGTTGTTTTGTTGTCAAAAGACGTTCGCAACTGCGCAAAACACACACACTAGAGGTAGTGTCGGGCCGCTGAGGTGCAGGATGTTGGGCAGGCTTAGTGTGTGGATTTGGATGCCAGGTGCATGAATGGTGGGCGCCCTGCTGTGGAGTGTCATGACCCTTTGGCAACATGGCAACTTGACATAATAAGGCTGAACCACGCGAGGAGTGTGTCTGCCAACTGAGTATCGGACTTTAGAGTTGACCAGCGGTTGCTGCGAGAGCCCAGGTAAATCACTTGACACTCTTGACAGCAGTTCTACTGCACAGTGATGCGGGAATGACCTGCCATTCTGTTCCGAAACAGACTAGGGTTCTACATCTGTCTGCCGCCAAGCTGCGCAGCTAGACGTGCCGCCAGGCAGGAGTCGTGTGTCCTCCGTGCGGATGACGACGCAGCCGCCGTGGCACGGACCACACAATTTTGCCCTTTCTGCTTGCAAGCTGCCTACGTCTGTGCCTATCTCAGACCGTGCCGCCGGGCAGGAGTCGAGCGTCTTCCGGCCGGATGACGGCGAGGCCGCCGAGGAAGGGCTGCAGCGCCTCGGGCACGTGCACGCTGCCGTCGGCCTGCTGGAAGTTCTCCAGGATGGCCACTATGAGGCGCGGCACCGCCGCCGCCGTCGCGTTGAGCGTGTGCACGTACTGTGTCGGCACCTGCGACAGCGGAAGCGCCGCTGATATGCCGCTGCATCACCTGGAAGGCTGCCCGAAAAATGGCACACATGTCTGCAGCATGTGCGTATGGCTGGCCCCAATCCTCAGCAGCCTGCCATAGCACCCAACGCTGCAATACAATCGCCAACATGCTACTGCTGTTGGTTCCAAGCAGGGGTGCGCGGCGTGCCTTGCGCTGCTTCTTAGGCTTCTTGCCGTCTGCGCCGTTCGTCTCTGGCTCAGGCGCTTCTGGCCGGAAGCGGATCCTGCACATACGAACGTCCGTCCAGATCGGGGACACTGTTCACAAGGTGAACTGTTCAGCTTTCTGCACTTTTCGTGCGTCGCATCTCAGGCATCCGCCAAGGCCGCAGGTCGACGTGTTTGTTGAAGGGCACGAGGTACAACATGCATGAGCCAAACAATGAGCCGACACCAAGTCCAGTAATCTGACCCAAATCTCCGCACCCGAGTCGTCGAGCCTGGTAGTCGGTGCAGTTGCTGGCGGAGCTGATCTCGCCGTACCGCTGCATGCCCGGCATCCATGCCTGCAGTGTAGAGACCTTGTGCGCAATAAGATGCACGCAGGCTAACTAGTTTCTGCATGACGACATTGCTCGGTCCTTCCACATGCCAGCTGCGCCTGTAGCATCGCACCACTCCACACAGAGCCACAGGGCAACAGCAACGCTGCGAGGGGGATGGGAACCCAAGGCCAGTAGGGAACCGGCCGCACCTCGAAGTCGATTTTGCGGTAGGCGGGCGCGCCCAGGTCCCCCGTCGGCATGTCCAGCACCTTGCACGAAAGCAAAAACGAGTTCTTTCACATACTTCCGAACCTCACTCCGGCATGTCAGGGTTAGGCATATGGTGCTCGGCGCATTGTTCCTGGATTGTGCTCATGAACATCATGAACTCTATCGAGGATAACAGCCTCCAATAGTGACAAATAGATTCTATCTGGATTCGAAGCAAAACACGCAGCACCTTGAAGTGCAGGCCCAGCTCGGAGTAGAGCTGCTTCTCCAGCGCCACCAGTTCGTCCAGCATCGCGTCGCTCTGCTCCGGGGTGCACACCACAAACATCTCCACCTGCGCACGAAAATCAATTTGTGGCCATTATCAGTCGATGTCATTGAGACTGAGAGCTATATCAAGGAAGGCGTCGCTCTGCTCCGGACTGCACACCACACACATCTTCACCTGCGCTCGAAGGCAATAAGTCATAGAGGTGAAAACCTTTAAGTAGAAAGATAAACAAAGCAAACACCTCTGCTCCAGCGTGCACGCCACGGACACCTGCACCTGCGTGCTCACAGCCGCGCCGGCGTCGGACGGCAGGCTACTGACAGGGGGACCCTTTTCCCTCGACGAAGGGTCTGCTGCTCCGGATCCGCGCGGTTTGTAGATCAGCCGGTATTCAAGGTGCGGGACCAGCCCATGCGAATGGCGGCAGAGGCCACGGGATACGGAGCCGACTCGCAAGCGACCCCAGTAAAATCGTGCTTGTGCAGGAGGACTAGCGGCAGAGCAATGGGTGAGGCCCACCTTGCTGAACTGGTGGAGGCGGTAGAGGCCGCGGGAGGCGGACCCGGCAGCGCCGGCCTCGGTGCGGAAGGCGCGCCCAAAGGCGGCCATCCGCAGCGGCAGCGCGGAAGCCGGAAGCAGCGCGTCCATGTGCAGCCCTGCAAGCGGCACCTCCGCCGTGCCCGTCAGACACAGCTGCGAGTCTGCGATGCTGTACACCTGAATTGCATCGAACATACGCAAATCGTCAATCTTCTGATGAAGTCTGGGAAGACGACATTGAGGAGGACAACCCTGCTCCGCCGAGCCCGTCAGGCACAGCTGCGAGTCCGCAAGGCCGCACACCTGCGCAACAAGAAGCGTTTTCTGCAGCAGTGGAGGCTGCAGCTACTTGGTGCAGGGTTACAGCCTGGGCAGCACTGTCTGCGCCAGGGCAAGCTCAAACTGTAAATTTGCATATGTGAACACGTCTAACACTGGTTTGATAAGTTTTGGTTGGAAACCGCCGCGCACCTGTGTGTTGTCGCCGCGGGGCTGGAAGCCGCACTTCTCCAGCACGGTAGCGCGCACCAGGTCGGGCGTGCCATGCGGGATGAAGCCCGCCGCCGACACCCGCTGCATCGCCCATGATACGAGCGCCACCTGCGGCCGAACAAAGAGTGTGTGCTTGTAGATATTTTCTGTCAGGGAACAGAGTTGTATCGTTCACGACGCCCTCTGCATCGCCCATGAACACCAGCGCCACCTGCAGCAGGCGCAGCAGATAGGTATCTCAAAACCTGGACCGTTGTACAATCATTAACTTCGACGTTCTTGACACCCGCTGCATAGCCCAGGACATAAGCGCCATCTGCAGCAGGCGCAGTGCACAAGCAGCATCCATCAAATCGGAACGAGTTTGTCACTGGTGCATGGCCCGTGCAGGCGAGCTGAGGAAGCCTCCTTGTCCAGCAAGGAGAAGGGTGAGCGATGGGAAATATTGGGCGACCTCACCTCCAGCAGAGCGCCGGCGCCGTGCAAGCAGGTGAAGTCGAGGTGAAATTGGCGCCGGACACCGGATGAGGATTCTAGTTCCAAGGAAGAAGAGGGTGGGGATTGGGGTAGGGGGCGATGACTCCGAAAGCACCTCGAGCAGGGCGCCGGCGCCGCGCAAGTATGTGAACTTGGTGCCGGAGACAGCGGAACCCGCCTCAAAGTCCATGAGCCCCAGCGCCGCGCCCAGCTGCAGGTGGTCCTTCATCTCGAAGTCCATCCGCCTGCGTGCAGCCGTAACTTGGGAAATTAACGGTCTGTGGTATCCGGTTCGTGTTCCAAACAGACCGTAAAGTCCATGAGCCCCAGCGCCGCGCCCAGTTGGCAGATGGTCCTTCACCTCGAAGTCCATGTGCGGGCATCAGAGCACCGCGTACAGTCGCACGCCACATGATGTTTACACGAGTCGTCCTGGAAGAACAGTGACACGCGGCGCCCAGCTGCTGCAGGCAATTGCGTCACCTCAAACCCCCGGCGTGCCTGCCCCGTATGTACCACGATGCAGCATCTAAAAAACACAGCGTCTGCGCCTGCCGGCCGGGCTGACCGCTTGGGTCTGCGATCTTGGGCTGTAAGAACATAACGCGCGCCTGCTTCAGTGTAGGGTATGCCCGCGCACGATCAAGGTGCATATTGTGACAAGGTGCATGTTGTGAAATGCACGGCCCAGCACCGTCAGGACCTGGCTCCTGCGCCGCCCCTAAAAACCCCTTCTTGAAAACCCAGACGCACCGCTGCTCTCCAATGACGTCCAGCTCTGCCGCCGCCTCCTCCTCGCCCACGGGCGACGACGGGTGCGTGAGGTTGGGCAGCCGCTGTGCCTCCAGCTGCACGGGCAGACACAGCAGCCGGCCTTCAACGGCTGGCACCCCAACGAGTTCCTGTCGCAGCCCCATTGCAGCTGGCGTGCCGCTTCAGCATGCCGGCCTAGAGGGGTGGGGTGGGGAGCAGGAAAGATACTTCCTGCCTGCAGCTGGTTCTCCGCCTGTTGCACCCCAGCGCTTGCTGGTCATCGCGTAATACAAAGTTGTTGTGACAAACAGAATTGTACCTGCAGCTGGTTTTCCACCTCCTGCAGGCGGACCTCCATGTCCGACAGCCGCTGCTTGAGCGCCTTGCCCTGTCCCACCAGCGCCTGCCGCCTGTCCGCGTCCATCTTGCCCTGTGCCAGTTGAGTGCTCGCTGGTGAACGCCTTTCAATTGCATGCAATCTTTGGAGAAGGCATCACGGCACAACTAATGTCGAGCGCCCTGCCCTGTTCCACCAGCGCCTGCCGCCTGTCCGGGTGCCATCTGACCTGCAGAGATTTGGACGTTCACTTGGGAGCCGTCTTCGCTTGCAATCATCAGGAAATTGTCACAACGGCTGTCGGGCAGAAGGCCTGCCATGCTCCATCAACGCCTGTCGCCTCTCTGCATCCAGCTTGACCAGCAGCAGATGTGGTGCCCACTCGAATGAGCTGTCCGTTCCAGCTCCGTGAGCCTCCGGTTCCCCGTGCTGCTGCCAAAAGCTGTCTGGCACCATCTGGACTCTGGCTCCACTCCCATGCCGAGGCGTGTGTGGCGCCGCCACTGGCCACAGGGACGACTGCGATCTTCATGCGAGCTTGCGAGGCAGCGCTCAGCAGCTCGCTCTCAAAATTGCTGCCGACAGCACTTGACCACTTGCCTTCATGCTGGCCGCGTTTTCGTTGCGCTCCTTTCGCACGGCGTCCGCTTCCCGGTCCAGCGCCGCGAATTCGTCATACAGCTGTGCGACCAGGCGCGGATCCGCATCCGCCTTGCGCCGCTGGCAGTTTTCAACCAGCTCCTCCACGTGGTCCCTGCAGGAGCGGAGGCCAGGGATCCTCTGAAACAGATATTGAGCCGGGATCCAGGAGCGAGCACAGCTGACGGGGATGCTGCAACTGTGCAGTGGCTGCAGCGCCGCCGGAGAGGAACGGAGCAGCTTGAGATCGTCAGATAACTGTAACATGGCAGTCAACGGTCTGGCAGGATCCTTGCCTGACGTATTTCAGGTCCAGATTCACGCGAAATGACGGCGCCCGTGCGTCCTCCTGCTGTGGCGCCGCAGCGCCTTCGGCAGCTTCGGTTGTGGCTGCTGGCTGCTGCGCCGTCGCTGAGCTGGCGGATGTGCAGGTCCTGCTGACCCCGAAGGACTTCTGCACCCACTGCACCAGGAACAGTCAGGATTAGCGCTCTGACATGCGCCTTCCGGTGCTGTTGCCTTGGTCGTGTGATTGCCACGGAATGCGTGAGTTTGCAACGCCTTTACACGATTCATGATATTGATTGCTCTGCTCTGCATGCAAGGCCCACCTCCGGCGATCGCTGCCTCCGGCAGCCGCTGCGGCTGGTGCATGCCGGCGTGGCCGCATCCAGCTGAGGCGACATTTTCCATCGCTGCAGAGCGCGTGTGCAGGACAGAGCCAACCTCCCGCATCTGCAGAGCACGCCTGCCGACATGGTTGGTGGCCCCTGCCGTCTGCAGAACGATTTAAAGGTTCCAGTTGAACAGGATGTCGACCTCGACACGACTCACTCGTAATCAGAGCTGTGGGCGCCCGACAACACCTTCTACGCAGCCCAGATCGATCAGAAGCGCAAACGGAATGTGCGAGCACTCGAGCAGGCTTGTGTTTTGCCGTACGGGCTGGGTGCTGCAGGGTGGCTGATGACATGGCATGCATACATTCTGCTGGCTCAGCGTCCGAGTTGCATTGGACTGTGGCTCACTATGCTGGGGTGACTTGGGGGCAAAGCGCTGACGTGGTGCCTATCGCAAACTCATCTGGCGCCCCCGCCACCGCTGCGCTTGGCGGCACATCAGCTGTGCAGCAGCTCTCGAGCGAAACAGCACATATGCATCATCGCCGCTGCACGTCTGGAGTGGCGACTGTGAAGCCTACCGCGGGGCACAGGAGTCCACAACGCTATTTGCCGCTGGTGCGTGACACAGCCGCGCAGCGAGACTGCTGATGAACGATTTGTGCCAGGCATTGGCACGTGATTGACTGACACATAAAGTGAGAGTCAGGTGCTCGTAAGCCTCCCAGCGTGTGCCAAACCACTCTTACAGAGCTTTGCCATGACAATTATCACCGCGCAAATTCGTCAGAATCGCAGCAAGGCACCATCAAGCTCGCTCGCCCGGGCCGGCCCCGCCAGCACCGCCGGCCTCCCTGCAGACGTCTACTTCGACCTCTGCCTCCTCCTCTTGCGCTTGAGCCTCCTCATCCTCTTCTTCTTCCACTGCGCACACGGATGATTGTGGGGTGTCAGCAACGTATCAATTCCGCACAAATAACCTCACTGAGGTGCCCAGTCCCCAGCACAGATCATCCGCTGACGAACGGATGCGCAGCACATCCGCTGCCAAGGACACGAACGCCTCGTGGGGACCTGCAGTATGGCATCGCTCAAGGCACGCACGGACCGCGCAGGCGCGGGCGCACGGCATGGCTCACCTTGGCGCGCATCTTGGCAAACCTTCGACTGGCGGTGGGCGGTTGGAAGACCGAGCCCAGTGTGCAGGCTCGGCAGAACAACTGCTCTTGCCAAACCCTCGGCGGCTAGCCATATTGCGTAATCCGCTGCGGGAACGAGGATCGCAAGTGGCCAAGTTTGGCACTTCATTTTGATCTGTTACACATTTCGGAATGATTTGCTTGGTCAACTTCATCGCCTGGCCGCAGCGGTGCCTCTCATAGATCCAAACTTAGAACGGTACTATCTGGCCTTTGGACACCAAGTCAGCAGTGTCGACAGGCCGTTGCCGCGTTTCGAGCGGACAGATCGCCGGCCATGGTGCACCAGGATGGCATCTGGGAGAACATGAGCCGGCAGCTGACGTCCACGGTCAGAGCAGCATCCTCCTCTGCTACGGCTGCAGTCAGCAGCGCAGTTGAGGATCGCAGGCGGGACGTCATGGCAGGCTTCACAGCCCGGTGAGCAACACTGCGGCTGATCTGTAACCGCTTTTGGTCGCCAGTTGTGCATTTTGCGTCACAGCGCACACCGCACGCTGCGCGAGACGGACTTGGACCGATGCCTGGCACCAGCTTCGTAATTGCACGTGAAGAACTTCTGTGTCCTGCATTTGGACATATCCCTGTGCACGACACGCAGGCGGCCGCCATTCGCATCCACCAGCCTGGTGCCGGTGGAGGCGCGGCCGGCTGAAAAGGGCGCCGGCAAGCCCAAGAAGGAGGGCGGTAAGCGCAAGGGCAAGAAGGCCGCGGCCAAGGAGATGGACCTGGAGACCTTCCGCGCGATGCCGCGCGAGCAGAAGAAGGAGCTGCTGGCAAAGGTGCTGCCTCACGCATGGTTTATTTCCTGGAAACACAGTCTCTTCTGGTTGTCGCCCGACTTCCCCTGCATTCATCTCTCGCAGTTCATCTTATGACAAGATGAGAACTTTGTCATATCATGCACAGGCGGACCCGGCGGCAGTGGAGGCGCTGCGAAATGCGCTGCAGGGCATCATGCTGGAGCAGACGCCTGTCACCATGGGCGGCAAGAAGGTGAAGACTTTGCACTTGAACTTCTATTCCCGTTCACACTCGGTGCATTATGCCCTGCACGGCATCATGCTGGAGCAGACGCCCATCGCCGTGGAGGGCCATAAGGCATGATAGGCTTTCCAGGCTTGCACACTGCACACAACAGATTTGTGTGCAGCAGCTCGCAATGAGGGATTTGGTGCATCAAGCCCAACATGAGAAGGGCCTCTACATCGGTAGGCTCCACACGCCCATGCGCGACCGTTGTTAGACGGTCAGTCTTCCTTCACGCCTCGCAGACGAACATGCTGCAGCCGGCGAAGGAGTGGCAGCGCAAGCTACTGGTGGATGGCGCGGGCAGTGAAGAGTAGAAAGCGTGTCTGACCCCAGTAAAGGAGTCCACCACACATCAGGATTGCGGGAGGTCCATGGGTTGTGGCTGCCCACGCCGCAGCACGCGTACACCACCCTGCACGGGGTGCTGCCAACCTTGCATCGCGAGATGACTGCCTGCGATGCCGGTCAGCGGCTCAGCGGGTGTCGACAGCTGCTGCACCACGAGGGCTTTATGATCCGCATGTGCTTACATCTCACTGTGCGAGGCTACTGCTGAGGTTTTCAACGTTCCAAGCCGCAGACGAACACGCTGGGGCTGGCAAAGGAGTGGCAGCGGGAGCGGCAGGTCCACGTGGTGCCGAAGCACCATTTTCACGATGTGCTATCAATGCTGTGACGCCCATCTCAACATCTCAATTTGCAACGTATCGGCCCGCAGACGAACATGCTGGAGCTGGCGAAGCGGTGGCAGCGGGAGCGGCACATCTGCGAGATGGGGCGGCGACGAGTCGAGCAAAACACCCGGATTGCTGAGGCCCCTATCCACCATTTCAACTTGCAGACGAACATGCTGGAGCTGGCGAAGCAGTGGCAGCGGGAGCGGCATGTCCATTCCGTGGGTGGCGATGAGCCGACGCTGCGCAGCGAGGCGGCGCCGGCGCAGCGCGCGGAGATGCCGGTCAGCGAGCTGCGCCCCGGCGCGCCCAAGGAGCAGCTGCGCCCCGACGAGCACAACGCCCTGCCCCTGGTAGGGTTTTCGAAAGCGGAGGAGGTTCAGGATTGTAGCAGTGACATGCCGCACGAGTGCAGTGCATGCCATGCTGTGCGGCAGCGCTCTGGAACTGGCAATAGACTGGTGCACCGGCCGAGCCGATGCATGCGCGCTGTGTAGGCTGCGTGTTGTGTGCAACCCATGGCTGCACCCCGCACCATCCTCAGTGTGGTTTCACCTACCGGGAGCAAGTGGCGAGCTGATAGCAAAGGCTGTCGGCAGCAGTTGGTGCGACTCAGCCTCATCTGATCGCGCACCGCAGGACCGGCTGTGCAGCGGCAACGCCTTCAGCCCGGCGCCAGTGGTCGGCATGCGCCTTGGCGGCCGCCGCGACTTCACCTTTGGCATCTGTGAGTACCATCGGCGCCTGCCCGTGCATGTCTGCAGGCCGTGCTGCTCATTACTTGCACATACTCTGGGTAGCTTTCAGACTGACGCCGCTGCTTGCTTGCGCAGTTGCCAAAGGCAAGTCAGCCCGCAAGCTGCTCAAGGCGAAGTGGGCCGGACGCAATCCAGACGAGGTGGGCACGATCTGCCACTGGTCATGGGCACCGATAGCTCTTGCTGCACAGTCCATGCACGGTTCACCTTGGCAGGCAGTCCTGGATCATGTTGCTGACGGGCAATGTTGCTGGCGAATGGTTAGGATACGCCTCGCAGCCTGACTTGAAGTGATGATCTACTAAGGTTGTTTCACTGGGGCCGCAGGTGGTGACGGACCAGGAATTCTATGATGACGTAATGACGCTAGGCCCATACCTGGAGCTCACACTCATGGCGATGCCGGTGCGGCGGCTGCCCCTGGAGGACACGGTGCGCGTTTCTGACCTACATGACTTTTGGTATGAAGCTGAGCTTCATGCAACTCAAACTTCTTGGAATCATTTTATTCATCGAGGCGTTGGAGCACCAATATTTCCAGTCCTTTATGCTACAGTGCAATTTCCCTGGAAGTCTTGTGTGGCACGGCAAATGTCCTGTCCAGCGTGGCAGCCGCGGTGTTTGACAGGCAGACACTCGTCAAGTGGCATGCAGAACATGATGTTTGCTGGCCAACGAACGACTTGCGATGTCTCCTGCGGCTTGTTTCACCCCTACCACATGTCACACACCGCCATCGCTTCCTCATTCCTCATTTCTGTTATCGTTCGCACTGCAGGTGGGCATCTTCCGGGGCCGGTTGCGCCACACGCTGTCGTTCCTGAGTGGTGGCTCACTGCCGGAGGAGCAGTCCGTCGCTGTCGACTCGGTCGCCTCCCGCTTCACAGGTGCGCATGAGAGAGCGCAATGAATGCCTTTTGGACAGACGCGCAGATCCACACGAAGATCCACACACGCCTTGTTGGGACTGCCCGCAGGCATCTGCCGGATCGCATGCCAGGCCGCATCCCAGTATAGAACGCATTTATAGTGGCTCGCTTGCGAGTTGTGAGCCGGAAACAATGACAAATACGGTTCCAGTGCTCAGTAGCCATCACGCCAGTCGTCAGCGACTGAAGACTCGCTCCCTTCCTTGCTGACGCGCAGTGAAGAAGCTGGGCACCACCAGCCTGCTTGAGAAGGACCAGGTGGCAAAGGGCACGCAATTCATCTTCAGCACCGGCCGCGAGGGCCAGCTCTCCATCGAAGGTGCAGCCCTGTGCCCAGATCCCCTGCAGTTTCCTAGCGCATTATTTGCCAGCAGCGCTGAAGCACCTCCCAATGCCTGCACCGACTCCGCGCTGGGCAGCTCTGTGGTCATCACAGGTGTAGTGTGTGGAGGAGATGCAGGAACCCGGACGGCCTCTCGATTTGCTTCACGAAATAACAAGAATGCATGCATGCAGGCATCACGGCGGCGCCGCTGCGCGACCGGCGGGCGGTGTTCTTCGGCAGCTTCCCCAACCCAGCGCTGGCGCCAGCGCTCATGGCGCAGGTGCGCCTAGTAGATCTTGTAGACCTCGTGATTTGCTATCGTGAGAAACTCATATGCATACCAGCTGCTGAAGGATCGCATCAAGCTCTGCAACCGGGACAATGGTTCGTTTGGCGGGTCGACGCCAGAGTGAGGCTGGCGGATTCCCATCATGTGTCATTCGTTTGTGTTGTATTGTTTCCGTCTGTGGCGCAGTTCCTGGGGCCGGATCCTATCGACGAGGAGGCCAAGCTGGAGGCGGGCCAGGCGCTCGTCTTCGCCATCAACGGCTTCAAGTGCGTCCACCGAAAAATGTGCCGACCGGCAGAACAGACTATTCCTGGTTGCAAAGCCAAACTGGTGGCAGGCCAGGCGCCTGTCTTCGCCATCAACGCTTGCAAAGAGCTGCCAAGCAAACTTGCCGCATTGTCCATGTCATCTGCCTCGCGACACGGCGCAGCTCTGCGCACGATCCTTTGCGTATTGTGGAGCCATCTCGAACCAGGCAGATGCGTTATCACCACGAGCTGTCTCAACGGCCCATTTTGCTGCACAGGACCGACTACAACCAGCAGCTCGAGAACAACAACCCAGCAAACCTGGTGGCGGACGCGGGTTGCGGGACCGGTCACACGTTATGTTGGGGTTGTCGTCCTGCTGATTGACTTGGTTGAGCGATTGGCCCTGCGCAGGTTTGGCCACAACCAGCAGCTCAAGAACAAGAACCAGTACCTGGTGGAGGACGAGGACAGCGAGACCGGATTCCCAATGCCCGTCGTCGAGGACATTGCTCCATCGCCCAGCCTGTTCCAGATCCCCGCCTTCGGCCGTCGCCGGCTGCTGCTGGACGGCGTCGCCCGCGAAACGAGGTCTCCTGCGGCCTGAGCATCTCCTACAGCCTGAGCAGTCTGTGCATGCGGTCAGTGCGCATGCATGATTGCGGGCGGTGCCTCGCCTAACTGTCTGGCGGCTGGACCCTCGCTGCTTGCACCATGCCACAGCGTGCCGTCCATCCGCGAGGCCAGCTGCCAGCCGGTCTCGCGACAATATCAAACCCAGACGCTCGTGCTGCTTCTAGATTGCGCGCTGCTTCCTGGACCTGTATTAAGGCGCGAACGGCAGAACGAGGTCAAGGGAAGGCGCCACAAGTGTTCCTGTGTGGCTTCTGCCGTTTGGTGATTGCTTCTGATCTTGACGAGCGTGTCAGTTGGCACCGCCTGCCAGTATGCAGCGTTTGAAAGCAGAGGAGATGCACTGGGAATTTGCAATCGCTGCGCATGCACAATGCAACATGGAGCCACTCCCGGCATGGGATGTCTTGCAGCTGTTGACGCTACTGAACACACGCTTACTTCGGCTCTAATCAGACCAGCGTTGCCAATGCCATGTTGCGGAGTACGACTCCTGCAAGCATGTCGGAGCTGAGGCGCGCCAACCCACGATCATATCCACTTTGACAGTCTTCGGCACTCTACATTCTGTAGAATACGATCGACATTGATCGAAATTTTGAAGACAACTGGGAGGACGCGTATCTTCACTTCCAAGTCTCGTGCAGCTGCAACGGCACTTTCAAATTAGCATGCAGCCAGTCGATCGCAGCTTTGCCATCATCGCGCACAGGGGCTTCAGCTCGGAGAGACCAGAAAACACTGTCTCAGCCTTCGATCACGCCGTCGTATCGGGCTTTCCGGCCATCGAGCTGGACGTGCAGCTGACCAGCGACGGCGTTCCTGTGGTGCTGCGCGTACTAAGCCTATTGCGGTTTCACAAAACAGACGCTTCGTGATGCATCTGAAGCAATATCACCTTGTTAAAGATCCTCCGCAGCATCCGTGTTGTCACAAGGGCTTCGGGATTCAAACTTCCGGTCATGGCGCACCTCAGACAGATCACACCGTGTGCCTCCGTGCAAGGTGTTGCACGACGGCGAGCTGCGGCGGGTGGCGGGGCCACAGCACGTGCGGTCCATAGCGCAGTGCACGGCGCACGAGGCGCGCGACATCGACGTGGGCAGCTGGTTCGGCGCGGCATTTGTGGACGAGCGCATCCCGCTGCTGGCGGAGGTGCTGCGGCGCTACCGCGGGCGCACCCATCTTCACATAGTGCGATGCTCCACCTGCCCTGATCCGTCTGGGACGCTCGATGCAACTCGCGCTTGTTGTTCATCGTGGATGCATGGCCAGTGGCATTGCCGCTGACGGGCTGCAATTTCACGCACCTTCACTTTAGGACATCTGCCATCAGCCCTGGAGAAGAGCAGCAGACATGGCCAGACGCGGCAGATGAGGCACGGCAACGCTGCGATGGCGACCACTTGCCGCAGCGCACTTCTGCGGCTTCGACATGAGTGTTCGCAGTCCTGCGGCTAGTGATAGCCAATGCTCTCTGCGTCCAGGAGCTCAAAACAGCGCAACCCGGGCTGCCAGCTGCTGTCGCAAAGGCACTGCGCGCAAACGGGTGGCTGGACCACTCGGGACATGAGCAGCAGCCTACTTCAGTCGCAATCAGCGGGGCTGACGGCAATGCAGGCCGGCCGTCCCCTGGGGGTGCTGCTTTGGCAGCGCAGCCGCGGGGCGCAGAAGGCGGCCCAGCCGCAGCCGCGGCTGCAGGCGAGCCTGCGGCCGGCAGCGGCGCGGCTGGCGGCGGCGCGGCGGCAGATGCAGTCGCAGTTCCAGGCCTGACGCTGACATCATTCCACTTGGAACAGCTGCGGCAGTCTGTGCAGGTGGGCTGATTTGGTCTGCCTGCCGCACACCAAAACTGACTTTGCCAATGGGTGATATGCATTTGACGCTATATTTGACGTCGATCTTGTACTGCATCATGCACGAGGCGGCGGGCGCACACCAAAACTGACTTTTCCACTGGGTGACATCATATATTGTCATATCGACATTTGACACTGCATTTTGACATCGATCTTGTACTGCAGCATGCACGAGGCGGCGGGCCGCCTGGGCGGCCCAGCTGCTGGCATGACGAACCCGCAGTGTCCAGCTGCACTTTTCAGAGCCTTCAACGCGCAGCACACGCATATTTCGTGACTTCGTAGCCCGCAGAACAGCATTAAGCCTGCTGCGGCTGCTGGCATTGCGACTGGGTGACAACGTGGCATGCCATGCTGTGCAGCTGCTGCCCGGCACGCGGCATGATAACGAAAACCGTTGACTTTTCTGTAACACCCTAAAACTCCTCTGCGCCGCAGCTGCTGCCCGGCGTGCGGCACGGGTGGCTGGTGCAGCGCATCGACGCGGCCACCCTGGCAACGGCGCGGCAGGCGGGGCTGCAAGGGCTGTACCCGCGCGCAAACGCGGCGACCGCGGCGGCCGTGGCCGACGCGCTGGCGGCGGGGTTTTCGGTCCGCGCCTGGGGCGTGAAAACGATCGAGGCAAGTTATGATTTCCCAGTTGAACTGTAGTTGTAGTGCTGTTTCTCCCTCGATGCGGCGGGGCTTTCGGTGAGCGCCTGGGGCGTCCGGGACTTTCGGGTAAGCGATCTGACGGCATCCCGCAACCTGACTCAATATTGACTGCAGCTGCATGGCTGTTTCCTTTTGTGGCTGCCGGGCCGGGAGAACTGTTTTTGTAGGTGGATGAAGTAATCAGCACGAGGCCGGTGAGCAACTCGCAGGCGCAGGGCGCACAAAAAATGAGGGTGATGGAAATGTGAACGTATCATCGTCGTTAACTTCCTCCTCAAAAACTATGTTGCCTTCCGCGCCGCAGCTGCTGGCGCACGTGGCTGCTTGCGGCGCCCAGGGCTGCACCGTCAACTGGCCGGACGTGGCGCGCCGCGCGCTGGCATCAGGCTTTCAGGGCGTCGGGCCGCCAGAGCTGCGCCCGCACGACTAGATAAGGTGAATATCTCAGAGCTGTCATTGGATTTGTTTTCTCTTATGGCACGCCGCGCCCCGGCGTCGGGCTTTGACGCGTCGAGCCGCACGACTGATCAAGGTGGATACTTCAGAGCTGGGATTTATTGTCTATACCTGTCATGGCGCTCTGCCCTGGCGCCAGGTTTTGAGGGCCTCGAGCCGCCGGAGCTGCGGCCACGCGACTACAGGCTCTGCCAGAAGGTGGACGTTTTTTGACATTTCAAACCTGACACTTCTTGGTCTGCCTAGAACATCAGGATGTCGGTCCGCCATAAAACTATGATTCTGCCATACTTTTCCAGCTATGCTTGGCTGGGCAGTGGGCATGGCAGTGCGCATTCTGCCCTGCAGTAGCGGCAGGCGCACGGATTCACCAGTCGGTTTGGGTGCATGTCACAAGTTTCCTGGCACGGAGGCCTTGACTGAGTTAAGCCTCGGATTTTGAACTGCGTCTCTCCAGTCTGCGCCATAGACTCAATCTGGATTTGACAGGTGCGACTCACACCCGCAGTGACATTACGGGGGACTCTCGTTGCGCTTCCGCGTTCCGATCGCTTTTGGCAATCCGCACAACGATGAGTCTCGTGTGGCGCAGCAAACGATTGCCAGCATTTGCCGTCTTGTCCCAGCGCATCTGGCATTCCGCTGTCAGACATGCGCCACCGCAACGGCGTTTCAAGCCTGTCCATGCACCTGCCCAACGATGGAAACGCTCTGAGGTCTTGCTCCTTCGTGGGTCTGGCCTTCCGAGCTAGCTCCTCTGCCGCTCCGACAATGCCGGCCGGAAAGACGTTGACACGCCACCCCCGCATGTAACTAAGCGATGGATGCCCTCCGCCGCACCTTCTTGGCAGGTGCCAACACGGTGCGGCCATGCCAAGTCCGCCAACCTCTGCACTTCTCATTCCGCCGTGCCTTCCTCTGCCTCCTGGCCCTCCGTCGACGCTTCTGCGTCTCCTGCCATATGGAATCCCTCCGACGGCACTTCGCCAGATGTAGCAGAAGGCGACCGTCTCCCACCCACTGACAATCACTCCGCCATGCCCTCCTCCGCCTCCCGCGGCGCCTCCTCCACCGGCACCAGGATCTTCTCCCCCTCCGCCGCGTTGCGCAGCAGCGCGTCCGGCGCGCGCACCTGTGGCAGCAGCGATGCGCACCACCGTGAGATGAAATCTTGCAATCCAACGGAAGCCTCACAGCAGTGTGTTGTCGGCACTGTGTGTGATGTTCCTCGTGGTGCCCAGGCGCCCGTCGAAACCAACCTTCGAAACCAGTAGCAGCAGCAGCATCGGCGGTAGCGGCGGCAGCCAGGCGGCGGCAGCAGATGCGAGAGCAACAGCAACTGCAGCGCAAGAACGAAAGCAGAGACAAAGTTCCGTACCAGGCTGATGTCGCGCTCCAGCTCCGCCTTCTCGGCGGCGACCTGCGCGCCCTTCGCACGCGCCATGCGCGCCTCGTAGAAGCGCTCCTGCCGCTTTACCCGCACCTGGAGACAGGGAAAGGGACACACAGCGTCATTTCGTGCAGGTCAGCTGGTGTCTAGGCTCTTTCAGGCGGGTGCATGCTGACACGACAGCTCCTACCGTGTCACTGCTGGCACGCGTCAAAGAGTGCTGCTGATGACAACATTTGGAAAATGAGCGTCACCTCCTCGACCTTCTGCATGGCCTGCACCGTCTTGTGCATGAGCTGCCGGTCGTACTTCTCCGGCCGGTTGCGCCGCCGCTCCATCTCAAACGTCGCATCCTACCATCATAAACAGGGGTATGGACCTGAGCTCCGGCGTGCGCAACTTCCGTGAGGTATATACACGGCTGTCGCAGTGCACCAAATACAGCTAAATACGTGTTGCATGGATCAGCTGTACACCAGCAGACGAGACGGCGCACCTCTGCCAGCTCTTTGCCCGCGAGCTTGCGGTAGGCCTTCGTCCACCGCACCTTGCGCGGGTTGCGCTTCATCTTGAAGTTCTTGTGGCACTTTGAGCGGCAGAACTTGAAGACCTACGGTGTGAAATGATGCACCTCAAGGTTCCCGGCAGGTCAGCCAGGTGCAGCAGGGCCATGCTGCACTGCGTCGCAAACTGGCAGCGCGGGATGCGTGCACACTCCTCTCACCGTGGCATCGTTGCGCACGAATGTGATGCCGTGACCGGGGTAGACCGTACTCGAACAAAACCAACACTTCTCCAAGCGCATATTTGCTGCAGCTGGTGCAGCTGGGAGCTGCGCCCACTAAATGCAGCCGTTGCGGCGGCTGCAGCTGGAGGGGCTGCGCCCCGCTAAAACCAGAGGCGGCTGACAGTGTCACACTGTGGTGCTTATGAAGCTTCGAAGGACTTCTATCCCTGCTGTGCCAGCCTTCTTGGGCTGTGCCTTTGGGCAGGCGCGATGCACGTGAAGTTGCGACGGCGAGGTAGGCAAACAAAGCGCGTGGTGTCCGCTGTGCCCAGGTGCTTTCTTTCTGAGACCTCACTTGCTCTTCTTGGAAATTATGCTACGGTGGGTGCGACTTGAGCGGCTAGGTGAGCATTTTGCTCATTGCGCCGGCAACTCCGAAACAACATCACGTGCACAAGACAGGGTCTAGCGCATCGAAGCGCAGCGAGTCAGCTCAGAAACCGCATTCCCAATATTCTCGCCAAGAGGATCGCCTCTGTTCAGCCTGCATTGCTTGGTCGCCTGACATGCACACCGATTTGTGTGCACTGGCGGCGGCGGTCACCTCTGACATGCTCTGATGCTGCACGAGCAACGGGTTGAGGACAATCATACGAACATACAAACATGTCGAACAAGGGGCTGGTTCCAGAAGACATCGGCGACTTCCGATCCGAGACATTCTGGCAGGGCTTCTTCAAGACCCGCTGCGACCGCCCCTTTGAGTGGTGCGCCGGCTTTCGTTGCAGTGCTATCTGCGTGTCTCCTCGCCAGTCACACTTACGCTGCTAACGTCAGAAACACAGTTCAACACATGTTGAATGTGTCGGCCACAGGTATGGCGACTGGCGGCAGCTCAAGCCACTGGCGGCGCCGCTGTGCGCCGGCAAGCGCATCCTCATGCTTGGCTGCGGCAACTCCGAGCTGTCCGCCGACATGTGAGGTTCCTCGATGCTCCGGAAGTTCCGCTTGTTTCTGCATCAGTTGTCTCTATATCAGCTGATTGCGCGCGCACTGCAAGCCTTAGTCCGGCGCTCAGCCTCAAACGGCATCAGGCCGCACCATGCCTTAGCGGCATCAGGCATCAGGCAGGGGCTTCCTTTGATATTTCAAGGCAAACCCTTTCCACGTCAGGTACGACGACGGGCTGCAGGACATCACGAACATCGACTTCGTGGCGTCGGTGGTGCGCGACATGATGCGCAAGAACCTGCGGCAGCGCCCGCGCATGCGGTGGCAGGTCATGGACATGACTGCGATGAAGGTATGCTTCATCAAGACAGTCATAAGTCATCCAGTTGTCGAGAATGGTCGCCCAAGAAAAGATGCTGTTTGATGTGATGAGCCAAGTCACAGTTGTGACTTGGCTCTTCCAGAGTGCTGATGGCCTGTGGATCTGAGCTGCGGTTTGTGGGCGGGGCAGTTTGCAGATAGCGCCTTTGACGTCGCATTCGACAAGGGCGGCCTGGATGCCCTCATGGGCGACGAGGGCGACGACGCCGACACTGCAGGCGCGCTGCAGCAACCAGGCTTTGTCCATCATCGCCTGTGTCGTCTCAGCATGCTCTCTGCATTCACTGAAACCATGGATAGTTGGTGACGTGAAATGCAGGCGCCAAGCTTCTGGCAGAGGTGGCGCGGGTGGTGGACCCGCAGTGCGGCACCTACCTCTGCGTCACACTAGCGCAGTCGCACGTGCTGCGTGCGTCTCTGTACTCATTGAAACCCTGTGTGCTGACGGAGCCTCGGTTCTGAGGCCATTCGGGTGCATCAGCCTCTGTGGGCACGCAAATTGGAAAGAACAGGGCGCCTCGGTCTCAAGTACCAGTGACGCCGCCCTCCAGGCAATACGTGCAGAGCTGGCGAGGCGCGTTTCACCAGAAGTCACGCTCGAAACCTGCAGGCACGCTGCTGAGCAGCCTGCTGGCCGGGTGGCGGATCGCCATCCACAAGCCGCCGCCGCCGCCTGACATGGCGAGGGCGCCGCTGCAGCCGCTGCTGGTTGTCGCGCAGCGGGACCCACAGCTCGTTGCTGCGGGATCTGCGCCGCCAGTGGAGCTGAAATTTAGTGCGGCGGCCGGCGGGCCGGACACAGAACAACTGGCGGACGCTGTGCAGGTGAGTGAAGGAGGGACACAGGCTTACCATCATGGCATCTGATGTCGGCTTGTCGGCGTTTGCGAGCCTGTGCAAGCCTGAGCGTCAGTCGCTTGGGCATGGCGGCGCGAGTGTGCTGGCAACAGCGTGCCATTCTGGTCAGGCCAGAACGAGGTTAGTCTTAGCGATAGTGTTTGCACAACGCCAGAAGCACGAGCCCTGCACGACTGTACAAACAGTATCAAAGTACTGAACACAGATGGTGCGGGAAGCCAATGCCATGCGGGCATCAGGCGCTGCAGCCGCGCCGGCCGCCGCAGTCGGCCGGGCCGCTGCCGCCTGGCCAGGCCCAGCCGCTTCGCGAGACGCGTTCTCGGAACTGCACCCGGGCGGCCGCCTAGAGCTGGAGGCGGCTGCGGGCGCCAAGGTGAACTGACAGTGCCGCAGTCCTGTCACACCCACAACTGAAACAGAAGCGTTCTCGGAGCTGCACCAGGGCGGCCGCCTGGAGCTGGAGGCTGCCGCGGGCGCCAAGGTGAATTGGAAAGGCTGCAGATCTGTCACGATTTACTCTTGGACGCAAAGTTTCCCTTCTTCACATTCTTTCAACAGCCAGACTGTCCATCTCACGCAGGGTGATTTGGCATGCCAAAGCTGGAGTTCATTTCACATGCCTTTGCATTGGTGGCAGAGACAGGTGGGAAGAGCGCAGTGACGGCGGCGGCGGTGGCAGCCGCAGCCGGGCCCCGATTCCGAGCGGCGGCGGTAGTGGACCTGGCAGCCGATAATCACAGCGAATGTGAGTGTCTATTCCGCAGGTCTTTGTGCCGGCGGCGGAGCCTGCCGGCAGTGAAAACACGGCAGGGACAGCTGCGGACGGGCTCCGCTTCCGTGCGGCGGTCGTGGATGTGGCGCTCGATGCGGCTGCCAGGGCCGCCCGGGATTGCGGCGTCTTCATCGTGCCGCAGGTGCGCTTCTGTTTCCCAAAATGAGTGTTGTGCACTCCACTCAATGCGCAGCGTTGGGCAGCGCGCATCCCCTGCCCTTTGTTCCTGCAGTGTCAAAATCCAGTGCTATGCTGCTCTATCACCTTGTGGCCCTGCAGCCTGTCTTGCATGTCATGTTTAAAATTGCTCGCTGCGTGGTGCAGGGGCGCGAGCACGAGTGGTTGTTTGCGTCAGAGGAGGGCCAGAAGCAGGTGGCGGCGGGCTGCGCCTCCCGCCGCGTCATCATCGTGTCGCTCGGCCGCAGCCAGCACTTCGGCGACCTCGCCGCCTTGCAGGTAATTTCTGCCCTTTCCGGGTACGATGAGAAGATTGCACTTCCTTGCCTCTGTTCAGATGCGTGCTGGCGATGTGTATCAGGCTGAAGGGAACATGGACGTAGCTGCTGCCGCAGTCCTGCGCCCAGTATAATCTGTAGCATCTCGACTTACTGCCCAGTATGCTGTCCAGTATGGGATTCGGCCTGCGACATTGCTGCGGCAGTCCTGCTGCCCAGTATTGTTGGCAACGCCTCACAATACTGGCCAGTATACTGCCCCACGAGCTGAGGCGGGCTGACAAGGGATTCGGCATGCGATGCTGCTGCAGCAGTCCTGCGCCCAGTATAGTTTGCAGCATCTCACCATAGTGCCCAGTAAACTGTCCCGAGTGGGATTCGGCAAGCGGAGCCGCTGCAGCTGTCCTGCCCCCAGGACTTTTTCCAGCGCCCCGAAATACTGCCCAGAGGATACTGCCCGATAATAGCTGAGTTGCGTGTGCCCGCCGGGCTGCCAAGGGATCCATCACCTGCAGCAGTCCGGCGCACCATCGTGGCATCTCTCCTATCACCCGCTTTGATGCCTTGGCATGCGTCTACCAACGTATCGAAGCCTGGCAGGCATAGCTGTTGCCGCTGGCGCCCGGAGGCAGCGCAGGCGGCGCCACAAGGCACCTCCTCCATGTCAAAAGCCCTCGCTGAACGTTCCATTACCATCCCAGCTTCTGCTGCCGCAGGCAGAGCTGTCGCCGCTGGTGCTGCCGCTGGCGCCGGCGCTGGCGCGGGCGGCGCCGAAGACCATACCCTTCATGACGGCGAGCGAGGGCGTCGGCCGGCGCGTCAAAGTGGCAGAGGCGGTGTCGCAGCTGTCGGGGGCAATCATCGTGGAAGACGTCACGCTACAGGAAGACGGCTTAGACAAGGTGACTCTAACATCATGAACATCAACTAATAGAGGAGAAACAACTCGAAGCTAATCAGCAACAGATGACCAAGGCTCGATTGTTGCGAAGAAGAGAGACCGGCGCCAACAAAGGTCAGAATCTGCAAATGAAAGTCGTGCTCTGTAGCTCTGCTGCGCACAAGGGAGGTGCAAACCAGATCAAAATGCGAATTCAAGCTCAGCCATGCTGCAGGTGATAGTGCTGAAGGAAACAAGCGAGTCTCAAGGTCTGCAGCACAGCTGTCACGTGCGAATCGCTCAACTGCCCGTGCTGCGATGCTCTTGCAAGTCAGTGATGGGCTGCAGTGCCATCAATGACCCATAGCATCGAATTCCTGTCAACCGTCCCCTCCCTGATGCTGCAGGTCCTGCGGCGCATGGTTTTCGTCAACAACCGCAACCTCATCCAGTCGGAGGCAGTGCTCGCTGCGCCGTCGCCCGCCGCCGAACCGCAGCCACCCCCCAAGGCTGGCGGCGGCAAGCAGGGCGGCAGAAAGGGCGGCAGGAACGGCAGTAAGGGCGCCAAGCGGCAGCCGGCGGCGGCGCAGCTGGAGCAGCCGCCTCCCGCAGCAGACGCGGCAGTCCACACGGCGGCAGACGCGGACGGCGGCGCGGCGGCTGAGGCTGCCAGAAGTGCTACAGGGCCGGCGGTGGACCACGGGCAGCTGCCGTGCGAGTACCACCAGGCCATCGTGGCCGGCCTGTCGCTCGCAAGTGCGCACACTTCCTGTCATGTGTGAGGAAAAGTTGAAAATGGCCTATTGCTTGGCTGCCCTGTCGCTATCAAGTGCGCGCTTCTCTCAAACCTGACTGAGGGGCCTGGCTCAGTGTGTCAGTTTTGGCGCTGGAGTCTGCCTTGCCATGAACAGCCTGTCAAGAGGCCCCGGCAAGTGCGGCGAAAGGGAGGCAAGCCGTTCCTTACAGTTTTGAAGCAGTACAGCATCTAAGCAATCTGCAAACCGATCCCGCCGCAGCCTGCCCTTCGCACTTTTTTCGACTGTGCTGCGTGTCCGCATGCAGGCGCGGCGCTGGCGGCGCGGGCGGAAGGCGGCGATCGCGGCGCGTCGCTGGTCATCGGCCTCGGCGGCGGCGGTCTGCCGGCCTTCCTGGCGACGCGCTGCCGCCTGGCGGTGGAGGCTGTCGAGCTGGACCCTGTGGTGGTGGACCTGGCGCGACAACACTTTGCGCTGCCCGAGGGGGACCATTTGCAGGTGAGCAATTCAGGTGCTTAGGAGCGTTACCGATGAGGGACTGGCATCAGAGGGGGTGGAGCCGGGTCCGTACATGGTCCAGCTGGCGGAGATGCACTTTGCGCTGCTTAAGGGTGTGCTCCTGCACGCGAGTCTGGGGTGTTGGCCAGGCTTCCAGTCTTAGGCAATTTGCTGGTGCATGCACTGGAGCTGGAACCGATGGCAGTGGACCTGGCACGGTGGTGTTGGAAGCCTGTGCAAAGGGAACAACTAGTATGCCAGTTTGGCCGCAGACGCCAAAACCCGTCTGACCCCTTGACACAAGATAAAGCATTCACACCAGCGCCTTGCCGGGCTGCGTGCAGGTGAGCGTGCTGGACGGCCTAGCAGCGGTGGGGGCGGCGCCGCCCGGCCGCTGGGACGCCATCATCGTGGACGCCGGCTCGGGCGACGCAACGCACGCCATGTCCTGCCCGCCGCCCGCCTTCCTGACTGCGGCCTTTCTCCAGCAGGTCAGGATTCAGAAGTGCATTATCTAGCTGCCGCAAACCGCCCTGCCTGCCCGCCACTGATGCACATGCACTGCCGTCTGCCTGTTCAGCGATCTTGTCGTAAAGGCGGCATATCCTCCTCTCGCTCTCTCCGCCTGTTGAATCATCAACAGATGTTGGCTTCGTGCACATCTCCAGGCGCGCGACGCGCTGGCGCCAGGCGGAGTGCTGGCGGTCAATTGTGTCACTCGCTCCGATGCGGCGTTCGCCGGCGCCGTCACGGCCCTGAAGGGTGCCTTCGAGCAGGTGGGCGTTTTGTCGATTGCATGGCATCTGCTTGGCAAGGCGTTGTGGCAAACTAAAAGTGGGAGCTTTCTCTCACAGCTCTCACTTGACACTGGAGTAGCCCTGTGTGGGCGCAGACGGTGTTTTCGTTTACGACAGCTTCTGAGTCAAGGGTTTGCATTCGAAAATTTGTCATGTGTGGATGCAGGTGCATGCGCTCGAGGTGCAGGAGGACGTGAACCGGGTGCTATTTGCGGTGGCGCCTGCTGGGGCGGGCGCCGGGGCAGCCGCCAACGGCCGGCCGGCCAAAGCTGGGGGGCCAGCAAGGAGCGGCGGCGGGAAGGGCCGGGACAGCAAGCTCGAGACCAAGCTGCGACAGCAGGTCCTGGCAGACGGCAGCAGAGACGACACGGCGGCAGACATCGTTGACATGTTGGACAATCTGCACGTCTGCTGAGGTCGTCGTCCTCACACGTGCTGCCGCAGCGCGCTGCAAGCGAGGCTCATGCTGAGACTCTGATGAACCCTGGTGGAAACCGCAGCAGGTCCTTCCAATAGGTCGCAACGGCACCGTCTCTGAAGCAGCCGTACACACTTCCCAGTCCATCCGTCTGCGTTGCAATGCCCTGATGTTGCCAGTTTCCGTTTTGTGGTCCGAATGGTCGCAACTACAAGGTTTCCGACATCCGCACCCAGTCACGTCCAATGACCATTTACTGCAGTTTGCTGGCCCTGCGGGCGCCCATCACGAATGCAGTATCGTGTGAGTGACGACCCACACCAGCAGGAAGTTCCCCAGTGCTTGCGGGCCCCCCTCCCCGTGCACCTGCAAGCCAGGAGATACCTGGTCATCTAAGGTGTACTTCCCAGCCTCAAGGGTGAACTTTGAGCCTTGGACGACCATGTGTGCAAGTCGTCTGCGTCGCCAAGGCAGTAGGGGGCATTGCCTGGCAGTTCGACACACCATGGCACGCGGACACAGGCGTCCAGCTTGTGTTTGCAGAATGGATGCGGCAGAACATGTAGCGAGGTCAGGCAAAAAGCGCACCACTGACAAACCGCCGTGGTCGTCTGCATCAATCCTGCGCGAACGCCAGCACCCATCATGCCTCGGCAGCCGCAATGCCACAATGCGAAAGTTTGCTTTGGCGGGGTATTGAATCATGATGTCCCCATGTGTTCATCGTGCACAAAAATCTGCGAGTACGCCCCAGTCAGCCTGCTGCCCAATCACCAAGGTGTTGTTGGACTTTGCAGTGAACCACTCAAGCAACGCACCCTTGTCGGCTCAGCCATGCAGTTGGTGTGCCCAAGAAGACCGCCAGGAACCTGCACCCGGACAGCTGTCAATCTGAAACGTGCATGAAGCTCTGCACGTGATTATGTGACCGCTCTCAATTCCAATGAAATACCATCCGATGAGTAGTACCAGGTGACAGCCTCTGGCAATGTCCCCTCGTTCTGCCAAAAAGTGCAGTCTCTGATAATAGGACTGCTGCTGCGCACATGAAAAAGCTGAACAGCCCTTTGAGCGGGACGGCGCCCCAGATGACGCCGCACAGCACAGCGAGGAGCTGCCGCATCCAGTACAGGGTGTCCAGAAGCTCGTCCTGCGGATGAGCACAACGGAGCAAGTTGAATGGCTTGTGAATGTGAGGGCAAAACCTGCTTGACGCCAAATGTATGCATGCTTCAGCTGCTGGCGATTCGCCGCACGACGTGCATGGCAGCGGCTTCTGTGCGGGCGTTTCGCAACGCCGCATCGGAGATTTGCATGGCTAGGAAGGCACAAGGTACCTGATTCCATTCCTTGCCGTCTGCTTCGCTGGTGGTCAGGGCCTGAAGCAGCAGAGCTGAAATGCGCTTCTTGCGCTGTTGCCGCTGCACCGTGCCCCCGTCTTTGGCAGCGCCGTTGCCTTTGTGCGGTACCACGAACGACATCTGCGGCTGTTTTGCCTATGTTGCGCGGGGGCAGGGTGGGTTGCCTATCGCAACGTTGGCACGAGAAACGATTTTACGGACAGTCGGATTGCAAAATCGGATTGCAAAAGCTTGTTCGCGGATCTGGTGCTGTTGAGGTGCTGTTGAGGTGTCTACGAGACGACAACGCGGATCAGTTCTCCAGTAGTTGCTTGCGATACTAGCAAGTAGCAATGCAAGCATTTGCGCAGCTTGTGAGCTGCGAGCTGCGAGTCGTTAATCATTATAAGAGATAACCTAACATGCATGCCCACTCGCTCGCCCACATTTGAGTGGTACTCAAGTTGCCGCTTTGTGGCTCATCGTTACAGGTGTTACAGCTGACGAGGCCGTGTCTAGCGCAGCGCGCACATCCCTGAACCTCGGATGTGCCACTGTGAACGGCCCGCCTGCCTGTGAACGCTGCCAGGACCTGAAATGTTACAGTTCACTAATCAGAGCCTGCTGAGCCGCTGCCTGTCCCAAGCTGCACCGCCCACACGCTGGCAGCAGCCGCAGCCGGACTTGGCATACGGTACCGCTGGTCGCGCGCATTGCTCGGCGTCGCATCAATGCTCGGCGTCGCACCAGGCAATGCCAAAAACGGCAGCCTTTCCCACCCAGCCGGCAGCGCGACCCCTCATTCTTGATAGCCGGCCGCAGGCCCAGACGGCGGCCAACGCCACAGCCGCAGCCTCCCCGCACAGCCGGCGGCGGAGCCCCTCATGCTGATCCTCAGACCTCAGGCCCAGATGGCGAGCAGGGACATGAGGCCGAAGCCCAGGATGAGCATGCCCAGCTTGACCAGCCGGTGGTCCGCGTTGCTCAGCTCCCGCGGCAGCACCTCCATGAACGCCACGTAGATGAAGGTGCCTACACCACAGCAGTCAGTTGAAACTCAGACCAATGTCAGCCGGAATTCTTCAACTGTTTCTTCTGCAGGGTTTGCGCCGCCTCAGGTTGCTCAGCTCCCGCGGCAGCACCTGCGTGAACGCCACGTGGATGAAGGCGCCTGCAAGCAGCGAGGGATGCGTCCTCAGTCGTGGGGAACCTCTGGAGCACTGACATTTTGACCAAACCAAGGCACACAGCCGCGCGTTGGCTGCACCACACGGCGCACAGGAGAACTCCAGAAAAATCTTGACTGTACTCATTCAGCCCTGCAGGCTGACGAGGCCAACGCCGATGCCGACGCTCAATGCATCTTTCGGTGCATCCTTGCAAAACCTGGAAACACACCTGAGGCCAGGGCGCTGATCGCCGCGGCGCCGTCGGAGGTTGTCCATGCGCTCAGCACGAGGCCGATGCCGATGCCGACGGGCGTCGCGAGCGCGAATGTGGCGATGACGGACCAGAACTGTCGCGCCTCGGCGTCGGAATCCACTATGGAGGACCCTAGAGCGTAGGCGGCCAGGCCCTTGTGCGCCTGGATGGCGATGAATATGTGCAGGCTGTTCGTCACGTCCTCCTGCGCCCCCAATGCCGCGCCCTGCACACAAGCCAAAGGCCAAGATTTTGCAGACTGTGCGCCTGAATGGCGATCAAGTGCAGGCTGTTCATCTCTGGCGGCCAGTGCCGCCCCCCGAGCATGATAGAGCTGGCAATGCCAAGGCTGGGCGTCTGCAGTTGTGTCTGTGCGGCAGTGAAGCAGTGCAGCCGCCGAAACTGGCCCTGTTTCATGCATGGACAACTCCTCCAAAATCCACAGGTTTCTAGGTGGGTGTTTGCATCTCTACAGGAGCAAATGCTGTCAGCCGCATGGAGAATCAGGGTACGAGCGGGAAGAGGAGGCAAGGCAGGCAAGGGCGGCACCTCCAGCAGTGAGCGGAAGGCGAGCGCTGCATGGGAAGCTCCCCTATGCAGGGTTGAGATCAGAGGCATACCTCCAGCAGCGAGTGGAAGGTGAGCGCGACGCCCATGAGGCACGCCGTCAGGAAGGACACCTGCGAGCGGCCCTTGCCTGCCGCCGCCCCCGCAGCCTCATCCAGGTCTAGCTCCGAGCCCACCTCCGAGCCTGCGGGCAATGCGATGTGATGTTAAACCTAGATGAAAATGGTCGACTCAATTAGAGGAAGCCTGCTCCAGGTCGAGCTTCCGAGCCCACATCCGAGCCGTCAGACGGTACGGACCTCGATTACTGCAGGCCATGTCGAAATTTACCATAGCTGAGGCAGACCATGTCGTCTGCAGCCCAAGAGGGTGCCGGCAATCGCAGGGAGCAAGCCCCGGAGGGCTGCCGCCACGGCCACCACCTCTTGGAGGATCGTGTCTGGCGGCACCGCAACATGCCGCACTTTGTTACCTGCACCGTGCGCAGTCCGTCAAGGCGAAACTCAACTCGGCACTCATCAGTCAGGCATCAAGGATTTGCACCTGCCACCCTGTGGTGGTGGTGCCTGTCCGAGCGGTGCGCCTTCTGCTGATCCGTCAGCAGGCCGCAGCCGTCGCCGCCCCGCCTGCCGCTATCGTCCTGCTCGTCGCCAAACCTGATGCTGCCTGCGCACACGCAGCAGTCCATGCTGGTGACGATCTGGTCGTTTCGGGGCTGGGCATACTGCTGCCATCACGGCGTTCATTGACTTGACACAGCTGCCGTGCCCTTGTTCTGCTACATGTTGGCCGTTCGCTGCACGATACTTAGTCTCCTGCTGACTATGGCACTTGTTCAGCAGCAGCGACCCTGCAACGACGGCCCACCTCCTTCTGTGTCGCGAACGCGTCGCCATTGCCGACCAGAAGTACAACAGGGAATCCTACATGTCCTGACAAGATGGTTTTTAGGGTTTTGTTATTTACCTTCTTCAGCGTCGCGCCAGGCGTCTCCATTGCCGACCGGGCTGTCCAGCGGGTCCGACGACTGCCGCCGGTGCTGCTTCGCCTTGGCGGCGGCGGAGACCTGCTGCACCGCGGCGCCAAAGCAGTGGTGGTGGTGCGGCCGTGTGGCGCCGGCCGATGGCGTGCCGCCCACCGCGAGCGTGCTGAGCATCGCCAGCTCGCCCTCAGCCTGCGCGCATGACGTTTCAAAAGAAGGTTAGAAGATGCTGGATTGCCGGCCGGAGGCGTGCAGCCACCGCGAGCGTGCCGAGCATTGCCAGCTCGCCCTCAGCCTGCTCGCAAACCCACTGAAATTTTTGAAACCTGCTGGATTGCCAGCCGACAGCGTGCCGCCCGCCGCGAGCGTGCTGAGCGTAACCAGCTCGGCTCAGCCTGCTCGCAGGACATGAAACGAAATTTGTTTGTTACTGAAATTAACGCGTGTTGAGCATCGCAGCTAGCGCAGGTTGTCAGAGACAATACGGTATGCTGCACTCGGTTCCAGATATGCTCGACAATGACGAAGCATGAGACAGATTCCCATGCTGGTGTTGCCGTCTGCTCGGCGGCTCTTCGGGAGGGAATGGCGTGGCACCCACAGCACCCACAAACGCCACCGAATGCACGGTTTCTTCTTCCTCTCCCTCTTTCTCTGAGAGACTCACCAGGACGGGGACCTCAGGCGGGTGATGGCCGCTGGCGGCCTCCACTATCTGGTCCGCTATGAGCGTCGACATGAAGCCGCAGGCGCACAGGAACGGCGCCAGCGGGTACGTGAAGCTCTGCGTCAGCGCCACTATGGCGTCGCCCAGCAGGTGGCAGAAGCCCGCCGAGATCATCACTGCGGCACAGCAGAAAGCCGTGTCAGCCGAGGAAGCAGACACAGCACCTGCCGGTGGCTGCGCATGCTGCCGGAAGCTGCAAATGTGCAAGTCTCCTTCGAAGGCGTCTCACAACTGAGTTTGAAGTCCTGCATACAGCAAGTTTCACGTTTCAGGAGCACGAGGGACGAACCGCCGGCGCTGAGCATGTTGCCGAGGATGAAGGACAGACTGCGCTCGCCGGTCGCCTGCCCCTTCCGCGCCAAGATCACCGGCAGGTACGCTCCTGCGGATTGCGGAGAGACGTGTGCATCGTAATTATGTGCCAACCTCAGATGGGCGACATCCAGGGCGGCATCCAGGGCGGCATCCAGACATAACATGGTTCAGCTGCAGCGTTGGCTCGCACCCATGAGCGCAGTCCCCGCCAGGACTGCGGCAGCGAAGACGTCGAAGACCCACACTGATACCATCGTTGCGAGGTCTCAGTTCAGGTGCAGCCAGGCCGCCGGCCCACGGCCATGATGCTCTCCTGCTTGCGACCGCGCCAGCACTGGCGCTCCTAGCTCCTCCTCGCCTTCCGGGTTTACTCCCGCTGCGTCTCGGGTTGTGCTCCGAGATAGCTGGATGTGGGGATTGAGTGCCGTCGTACAACTCGAGAAAAGCTAAAAGCCTGTTGCGTGCATGACACTTGCAGATCGTGGATGACTTGGGCGGAGCCCTGCGTAACGCCTCGATTCGAGTGGCTATTGACACTCTGGACTTGTAAAGAATGAGCTGGAGGATTTCTAGGACGAAGAATGTGGAGACGCGGTGTTGTACAGCACTTCGATGCTTTGTCAATGCGTCATTGCTAATCAGCCTGAGTGAGGCTGGAACAGTGTAATATCTCTCTTGCACCAGGGTTTTCGTCGACTGCCCATGTCTGCCTGTCCATGTACGGTGGAGCAAGTAGAAGCGCTGGTGGCCCTTTCGAGGTGGACGCCAGTCGGAGGATGGTCAGTATTTCAACGAGCAAAACAAAATCAAGACCTGGCGGCCATCTAATTCACAAACCGGGGTGGCTCGCGCACCCAAGAGCCTCGCATGATCGGCGGCCGCGATGCTCGTCAGCAGCCCCCCTTCCAGACACATCAAGACACGCCCAGTCTCGCCACACGAATGTCCGTCAGACAAACCCTAGCCTACACCGTACATGTGTTTCCAATGCGAGCGGCGCGGTGCACAGGCAGCAGGCATGCATGACAGTGTGTTGTAAGTGCGCCCACTGCAATTCTAGGTACGCGCGATGTGAGTTCTGTCACTCCTCAGGATACTGGGTACCGAGTTCCACCTCCTGCAGGCACGCTGCTCACGGCAGCAGCATGCGGCAGAGGATGGAAGCTGCCTACAACGGCCGCCTCCGGTCGGAACGACGAGGGCGGAAAGTCCACGCTCCCGGCAGCCGTCTTCAGGACACCTGTCTCTGCCCTGGCGCCATCATCGCGTCGTCAACGGCGAGCTGGCAGAGTTGGGCGCGCTTGCCGTTGCTGCCGTGAACATCGGCCGCTCGCTGTGCCTCGAGGGGCTGCCGCCTGCCGAGCCCGCCACTGCGTGCGATGGTAAGATGTCAGCCAGGGGACTCCGATCAAAGCACGCTCCAGAGCATGCTCTTCGTGTGTGAGCTGCGGGTGACGCATCTCGGATTAAAGACGAAGCAGCGCCACTGACGGCGGCCACACATGCACAGACCTCTGCAGAGCTGCTGTCCACGGAAAGCGATTGTGCAAATGCAGCTTTTCCAGCTCACCAGAGGGCTGCCGCGCGAGCGTTTCGACGGCCAGCATGCGTCGCAGGCGGCCGATGACGGTCTCGAAGTCTGGCCGATCGTCGGGGCTCTGCAAGACAACAAAATGAAGTAGATAATCCAAGGCTGCTTGCTCATAGATGTGAAAGTCCAAAAACACGTGGCTGGCACATGGCATACACCTGCATGAGGCGGGCGACAGCCAGGTGGGTTCAACAACAGCTATGCTGAATCTGATGCGGGGGCAAGGCATGATCGTGACAAATCCGATGCAAAGGCACAGGGGCGCACCTGCGCCCAGCAGGCCTTCATGAGCTCCAGGTACGCCTCGATGCCGCCAAAGGTGCTGCCCGGAGATGCGCCGATGTCCGCCGGGATGTCTGGCCGCAGGTGCTCCACCGTCACCATGGCGTGCACCTGATGAAGACAGCGGCATGCGTTCATGAACTGATAACCTCAGGTCAGACACCTGCCAAGACGGAGTCATGATCCGCCACAAAGACACCGAAGTGCAGGAAACAGCAGACGGGGAGCAAGCAGCAGCCGCCAAAGACAGCAAGGCGCTGGCTGCTCATAGTGTCCGTCAGACATGTCAGTTAGGTGTGTGGGTTGCACATCCTGCGCAGCACAGGGGCGCCACATGCCTGGAGCTCGCCACATGCCTGGAGCTCGCCATGCGCACCTGCCAGGTGTTCTGCTGGTGCCAGGGCACCTCCCAGGTGAGCAGCTCCCACATGATGACGCCGAAGGAGTAGACGTCGGCGGCGACGGTGTAGGGCAGCCCCGCCAGGATCTCGGGCGCCAGCCACCGCGGGTTTGACGCCACCATGCTGCTCAGCACCACGCTCTCCTCCATCACGCGGCTCAGGTTGAAGTCGCACACCTGCGTTTTGGAGCAGGCTTTTTGGTGCAGGTTTCAAGGTCTCAGGAAATTGACAGTTCGAGGTTTGCTTGCCAGGCACAGCTCGGCGGGCGAGGCTTTGCGGAGCAAGTTTGCAGCAGGCGCCGGACAGCATGCGACGGCACAGCCCCTCTGTGATTTGGGCACAACTGGTGGGTGCCGAAAGGGATGGTGCATGCTCCGCAATTTGCAGGCAGAGGGCAACAACAGGCTTTGGTGGTGCAGGTGCGAGGAGGCACCTTGAGCTTCCAGTGCTTGTCCACCAGCAGATTGGGCGACTTCAGGTCCCTGTGGATGATGGGCGGGTCGCACAGGTGCAGGTGCAGCATGCCCTGCAGCGCACGTGATCTTGATCGAGTGTTTCCCCGAGATGAAGATGTTGGTAGTTGCCGCATGACCACCCGCCACACTGGCTTGCGACTTCGAGAGAGACTCTCCACCAAATGCAGGCGGCAGCACATGGCAAACAACCATCAAACTGGTCGCTCAATCTGCATCAGCCTGCCAGCATTGCACTAGCAGTTTTCAGGGTTCCTAAGCGGCGGCACCTTGGCGGCGTCCATGGCCATGTTGAGCCAGCACGGCCAGTCGAGCGCGCCGGCTCAACTTCAAGGTGCACCAGCCTGCACCACTCTATTAAGTAGGGGTTCATTGCTTGACTTGGGGAGGCCGCACCTTGGCGGCGTCCATGGCCATGTTCAGGCGACGCGGCCAGTCGAGTGCGGCGGCGTGCGCCGGGGAGGCGCGGCCGCGGCGCAGCACGTCCGTGAGGCTGCCCTTGGAGCAGTACTCGGTGACGATGCACGCAGGCTCCGCGCACACGCCCAGGTAGCTGATCACGTTGGGGTGGCGCACGCTGGCCATGATGCCCGCCTCCTGCAGGAACAAGTCGCAAGAGCCGCCGGTGAGTTGGTCTCAAGCTGGAGAATTTCACATAGGCAGACGCTGTCCGGGGATGTGCTTGCACGCCTTGGGGCCGGGACTCGTTGAGTGGCAGGCGAAGAGGACGGCTGCAGACATCAGATGCTGCGTCAAGCTGCAGGTATGGCCAGCGGCGAGTGCGTACTGGGCGTCGTCGGAGATGAGACAAGGTGCTAAGACCGATGCCCACCTTCTGCAGGGCGTGCAGGATGGGGTCAGGCGAGCCGGCTGAGGGGCACGGGTCCAGCGGCAGTTCGTCATCGTCCAAATGGTCCCCGCTCTGCCGGTGCAGCACCTGCAGCACGAGGTTTTGATAGGGTTTTTGCAGGGTTTTGCGGGATCGGCAAATGCCCAACGAGCGGGCGGCGGTATGGGCAGGCGCCCGTTGCAAGGGCTGCTCCACAGCCGGAAGCACCCCTGCAGCTGGAGGACTGTGCAGGGGGTGTGGGGCTGTGATGCCACAGACCCTGCAAAACGCAGCAAAGCAGCACAAGCTGCCCAGGATTTAGGCTTGCAGTTCGACCCGCCAGCATGGCTGTGCCGTGTGCAGGGAATGCTGCCAATGGGGCTAGGAATAGTGCAAGGAGCAGCACCTTGACCGCGACTGTGGTCTCCCGCCAGCGCGCCATGTAGACGCGCCCGAAGCTGCCCTCCCCGATCTGCTTCAGGAACGTGAGCTCCCGGTACATGATCTGAGAAAAACAAAACAACATCAGCCCTCAGCCCGTCATTCCTTCGAAGCTACGCACAAAACCATCCCAGCCCTCCTCCACGAAGTGCACAGCAGCCCTTGCCAGGACACATGGACTGGCAAGAACTAAGCTCGCCATGCGTGTCAACAAACACAGGCGACCGTCCACACCTTGGCGGAGGTGGTGATCCAGCGCTGCCTTACACAAGCTGACAGCACCTTCCTATATGAAATCAGCACATAGGTGCTGAAATATGCGCACCGGCTACAGGCTCGGCGGCGGTCCAGCACTGCCTCACACGCTGCCTCGTATGAACTGACAGCGACTGCACACATGACATGCATGTACTGCAAAATACGCACCGGCCACAGCTCGGCGGAACTGGCGGTCCAGTGCTGCGGCGGCGGTGGGTCCTCCGCGATGACATCCACCTCCGACACGACGTCGCTGACGCCGCGCTGTAGCTGCCCCAGCGGCCCGCCCAGCACCATCTGCATCTGCAGAATGTGTTGCAGCAGGCGCGTCAGCTGAGGATCGCCACAGCGGCAGGAGCAGAAGGACACTGCCATAGCTGGAAAGGCAGCGCTTGAGCACCGCCTGCTGCTTTCGTTTTTGATTGAAGGTTTAGGCGGATGCAGTATAGAGATCCGCGGACAAGCTACTGACGCAGGCCTGCACCTGCTGCTCGGGGCTGATGTAGGCGCGGGGCCCCATGCCGGGGCCCTCCGCGCCGCCGGGGCCCATGCCCAGCGGCGTCTCCCAGCCGCTGGGGCTGCCCAGCAGCCCGCTGCTGTTGCTGCGCACGAAGGCGCCCGCCGGCAGCAGCAGCGCGTTGCTGCTGCCGCCGCGCGAGCGCGCCAGCGCGCCGCCGTCGCCGCCGCCCTCGGTGCCGGCCTCTGCGCCGGCAAAGCCGCTGGCGGAGTCGCCGCCGGGCGTCCCCGGCATGCTGTACGCCTCCCGCAGGCTGGCGCCGCTGCCGCCGAGTCCCGCGGTGCGCGCGAGGCGCGCCGCCAGCGGCGTCGCGGCACCGGAGCGCGCGTGAGCGTGCACCTGTTCCGGCGTCCCGCCGTCCATCTGCGTTTTGTTGAGGGCTACGCACGGATGATGTTGTTCTAGCGGCAGTGATATTCTTTCAAACCCCTTATCCGCGGTGCAAGCAACACAAAGGGCAGCTGCTTTCCAGCCATGACCTGAATAGCAACTGTAGCATGTGCGAGTTTGTGAAGGGAACGAGACACGCAGGTAAGGAAGCAGGTAAGCAGGTAACGCAGCAGGCACACAGGGACCGTATGAGTCACGAAGGCTGATCGACTGAAGCAACACACTGCACGACGACCCCATGCAGGGTCATCAAAACGAAGACGCCTACCTTGGAGGAGCCCTTCACGCCCTTGGGCAGGAAGGCTGTGCTGCCGTACATCTCGCCGGGGCTGTCGGCGCCGCGCTGGCCGCCGCCGCCGGCGCCGCCCCGCGCCTGCCGCCTGTTGAATGGCCAGCACGAGGGGTGCGCGCCGCCGCCGCCGCCGCTGCCGCCGCTGCTGCTGCCAGTGTCCGACGCCGACTCGACATCGCCCTTGCCGCCGGCTGCAAAGCCAGCTGCGGCACGCTCCTCCTTGGCCCGCCGCCGCCGCCGCGCAAGCCAGAACCACAGCAGCGCCGCGAGCAGCACGCCGAACACCAGGCCGCCGACGACGCCGCCGACTATCGCGCCAGTGGAGCCGCCGCTGCCCTTTGGCTCGGCGGGGATTGGAACACCGGGCGTTGCGCCCGGGGCGCTCGCGCCGGGCGCGCTGACGCCGCCGCCGGCGCTGGGCGCCGCCTCGGGCGCCGGCACCGCCGCGCCCTCGCTCGGCACAATCGAGAAGCGCACCGCCTGGGCGTCGAACCCGGAGTTCTGCAGCGCCTGCGCACGTCAACAAAGGGTGGCAAGCCAGACGCGGAACGCGGTTCGGGGCTTGGGTCTGAGGGTTCTCCGACAAGGCAAGTGATGTCCGGACTTGTGTCATTTGGACTTCTGGAGTTCAGCGAACTGCAAGCGAGTTGGATACCAATATTCTTCAATTTCACATTTGCAGGAGGCTGCAGTCCATAAGGCCAGACATCTCTTGCGACGAGGCTGACCGCGACAGGGCAGAGTAGAGAAGAGAGTTTGCTTTGTCCAACTGAGAGGGGTTTGCTGTGGCTCCTTGCAGGTGCGCACCCTCGTGAATGCGCCGCTGGCGACGCTGGTCTGCAGCAGCTGAGTGGTAGCAGCCTCCTTGGCGGCGGTCGTGCGCACCGCCACGTTGATGATAACCGCCCCCTCGCTCACCTGCTGCAGCAGGCCGCGCCGCCTGCAGGGGCAGGAGCGGCGTGCCCGTCAGCATGGCAGGACAGAGTAGGCTTGACCAGGTGTGCAGCTGGAACGGGATAGGAGGTGGACGCCTAAGACAATCCAGCACATGTGCAGGCTGAGGCGCAGTAGAGGTGGAGGGACGCAGAGACGCACAGCCTTGGCTCTTGCAGCCAGGCGCCGATGCCCTCAGACAGCTCGTCCTCTTCCGACAGACGCTCCTCATCCTCCTCAGCGCTCGCCAGGCGCCGCCGGCCAGTGGCGGCATTCGGCGCCGAAGCCGGGGTACTCGATGGCACCTGCACGATGCGGGGGGCAAGTGTATGTCGAAGTCCACAGTGCAAGAAGCAGCCGCAGCGAGCCCCGGCATCGACCTTGTCAGCGGGAAGGCGTAGGTAGATAGGCAGGCAAGCCAGGGCAGATCTGCGGCGCTGAGGCGGCTGGACATCGGATGGATCAACAGAGCCGAATCGGGTGCTCACTGGTGCGCCAACGGTGTAGCTGGTGATGTTGATGGCGACAGGATCCACCGGCTGCAGCGTCGCGTTGAGGGCATTGATGACCGCATCCTCCTTGCCATCAAAGTTGATCACGTATGGGCCTGTGGGCAGGCAGACGAGGGTTTTAGCAGCAAGACTGGGCTGAGTCACCAGAGGTAGGTCCGAAGGGCATGCCTCAAGGCAGTAGGTATTGCCCCTCCACGCTGCCCTTCCCTGAAACCTTGCTGAAGCGGCTCCTAGAAGGGGTTTGCTGCGCAGAGGACGGCGGCGCACCGATGAGCACGAGGCGGTACTGGATGATGACGAGCTGGTCAGGCGACAGCGCCACGGCTTCTGGCGCCGGCGCCAACTCCGGCACTGCGCCTGTCGAGTCCACCGACGGCCCCGGCGCCAATATCAGCTCTGTGAAGGGATAGAAAGTCAACAAGGGTCGCACACTGCAGTCCACAACGAGCCCTTGATGCAGGACATGATGGCAATGGCGCAGCAGAAGCGGTGCTCAAGTGCAGAGGCATCTTTCGGCTATGGGACTGGGCCAGGCTGGGGCTCGTTTGGTGACAATTGTGATTTCAGGTTATCTATTTGAAGTCACTGCTTTCGCTGTGCATTGCTGCTGATGTACGGGTGTGTCAACTGCTGGGCGGGTCTGGGCTGCAGCCTTCCGGCTGTGCCACCTGGCAGGCCCCACTCCTGCCCGGTCGAAAGGTCGCCTGCTTCGTCCAGGGGCTCTGACGCAGGCCCCACCGGCAAGTAGGATGCTAGCGGCGACTGAGCCGGCAGCCGCTCTGGCGCAGGCCCAGGCGCTGGCGGCGGGGCGTGCGAGCTTGGGACCATGCTGCCAGGCTGCCCCAGCACCCCTTGAGCACCGCAAACAGAGATGAGAAGCTCAGGAGGTGACTGCAGGACGAGGGATGCAGAGCCGGAGGACAAAGCACCTGATGACGGCGTGAGTGCAGACCCAGCAGAGGGCTCAGGCGCGTCTGTGCACACGGAAAGAGCCACGGTGATCGGGCCAGCAGCATGGGCATCGGACTTTAGGTGCGCTATTTGCACATGCAGTTCTGTAAACACACAGGCATGGCGGGTCGTGAAGCTGCGGTCGCAGGCGAGTGCATTGCGGCGCATGGGCCGGGGCCGGGCAGAAGGTAGGAAGTGGCGGCACCTTGCAGGAAGGCGGAGACGAGGCACAGGTCGAGCGCGCTGGCCGAAGGCGCCTGCACCGTGAGGTACCGCCCCGTGGCGGTGCAGCCGAACAGCGTCTTGCTGTAGCCGGGGAGGTTGGCGATGGTGGGGATGCACAGCGGGTTCTCCACGCCGCTGTTGACCGCCGCGTTGCCCACCCGCAGGTTGAGTTTGGTCAGATCCGCCGCGCCCAGGTCCACGCCCACCGCCGCAAACTGGCCACGGTAGCCCAGGTCCACCGTCACCCAGGCGTCGGTGGCGTCAGCGGCGGAGGACGCCGCGGCGCAGCCCTGTTGTGGGGACACGAGGTGTCTTGAGACACTAGATCTTTTGAAAGTAGATGGCTTGTCACGATGATCCAGGCGCCAGTGGCGTCGGCGGTGGACAACGCCGCGGCGCAGCCCTGTTGCGGGAGACATGAGGTAGTTGGAGATATGATACCCTTGCGAGTGATTGGATGGTCACTGTGACCCAGGCGCCGGTGGTGTCGGCAGCGGAGGACGCCGCGGCGCAGCCCTTTTGCCGGCGGGACATACAGTATTTAGAGGATTTCAGCACAGGGAGGAAAGGGTTGAGGTGTCGACAGATTGACTGACGCGGCGGCGGGGCGCAGCCAGCGTGAGGTGCTGTACACGTGCCTCGACATCACGTTCTGCACAGGCAGGTGGGGCACTGTTTGTGGCTGATGTGAGCTGGCCATAAAGTGAACCGAATGAGATTTGGACTGGACGCCTGCATCGGGCAGGATGCCTAAAACTGCATATCACCCCGTCAGCGCCGTCCGTCGCCAGGTAGGCGTTGCTGCCACCCGAGACCGTCGCCGGCTTGGAGATCGCTGCGTTGGCGGCAACAGGAAACACCTCCACGCCGCACAGGCTGATCGACGCGCCGCTGAGCCGGCTGAGGGTCAGGTACCGCCCCTTGCCGTTGCACACCTGACCGTGCAGTGGCACATTGAGCATGAGTCGTGCATGTACGAGGTGTGCGGTACATTTGTAGCTCTCAAGCCAGCCTGAAGCAAAACAGGGACGCGGCGCAGCGACCTTAACAAGCAAATGACAAGGCGCGGTGAAGGAGGTCTCAAGAATCGTGCCACGTCGCACCTGCGCGCTGGTGGCGTTGGCCTCGATCTGGACGCCGACAGAGCACTCGGCGTTGGTGAGCGGCGAGTCGCTGTCGCCGATGGAAATCTTGAGGTCCGACACGGCCTCGCGCGTGGAGATGACGATCCCCACAATGTCTGTTGACACGCCCAGATCCAGCATCCACCTAAAAACATATATGGGTGGCCATTAGTAGGTCATATCCAAAAATACTACCGCCCAGGGTGGCAATCCCGCAGGGATGAGGCGCAAAAGCATTTGCAGACGCTGCTGCGCCGAAGGCTACAACAACACAGGGGTGGGACACCTGCGAGGAATGCTCTGGCGTGTCCCGCCATCGTGGACACCATGCACAGCAAGTTGAGGCGGTGTCCCTGCCTCTGTCGACGTGAAGGAACAGTTCAGGAAACCCACCAGGCCGGAGCGTCCCGGGTGCCGTCGCGCGTCTCCGAGCAGGTGCCAGTGACGTTCGCCGCCGGCGAGTCCACCGCAGCGCCCGCGGAGCCCGCCCCCACCGTGGTGGACTGCGTTGCCACCTTGCCGAATGCGACGTTGCCTCCTGCGAGCATGTACTGCCTAGATTTAGCATTGCAACTCCGCAGCCCCATCCACGCTTGTCTGCGATTTCCCACAAACCCAGCACATCCTGCAGCAATGTCAGAGCTATTGCTCAGGCAGGACGATGCCAGAGGGTTGTGTGCTAAGTACGCGCGTGCTGCGCGTTCAGTCAGGCAGGTGCACGATTATGTGCAGCGCTCACCCAGGTAGGTCGGCGATGCATTGCCGGGGTAGCACGGCAGCGTGAGCCTAGTGCCGGGCGCGACAGCAGCATTGACGTTGGCCGAAGGGTTGAATTGCAGGAGGTCAGCCAGCGCCACCTGCAAAATTGCGACATATCAAGTCAGATGAGTCCTGCATCATGTCCCGTATTTGGGAATCGGGAGCCCGCATGGCATGAGCAACCGCAAGCAGAAGCCAGGCAGCAGCGGCGCGCAGCCTCCGGGGCTGTGACGCGGCGCCGCTGGTGGGCAACCCTACAATCCCCTCGTGACTCCTGGCGAGGACAGAAAGCTCTTGTCACAGCGCACCTGCGCCTCCACGGAGATGTCGAACAGGTTGGTCGCGTTGGAGGAGGTGGTGAGGCTGCCGCAGGTCTGCGCACAGCTGCCGAGCGTGCCCGACAGCGGGTACGCCGCGCCGCCGCTGGAGGTGTACTGCACCATGTAGGTGGTGTTGGAGGGCAGCGCGCCACACAGGCCTGCGTTGCCCGGGCGCAGCAGCAGCTCCGCCAGCTGCGGGAAGGACGCAAGGCCGTCGTACCACGTGCCGGGGAGGCCGCCTGCGCACACGAGGGTGTTTGTTCACCAGGAGGCGGGGTGGTCGGGTCAGGCGTTCTAGAAGTCCAGAGACCATGGGGGAAGCCGCCAGCCGCCGATTGGCCAGAAGCGAGCTCCAGGATGATTGCTTGCCGGGGCACTGGCCTCTGGCGCGCCTCCCATCAAGCGAACCTCCCAAGCCACGCAAAACCATCGTCAGGCAAGGAGGCTGCTGAGCTCGTGCCGCTGTGCAGACGATGACTCACCCGACAGCTGGTTGTTCTGCACGTACAGCCCCTCCAGCCCCGGCCAGTACTGGCTGCCGCCCCACGCCGCCGGCAGCGACCCGGTCAGGCTGTTGTTGCTGAGCAGCAGGTGCAGCAGCGCCGGGAAGCTGCCGTTGCCGCCCCAGCCCGGCGGGAGCTCCCCGGCAAAGCTGTTGTTGGACAGATCCAGGTTCTGCAGCGACGCAAAGCCGCCGGCGTCGCCCCAGGACGGCGAGAGCGGCCCGCGCAGCTCGTTTGCGGCCAGGTTCAGGTCCGTCAGGTTCGCGAAGGCGCCTGCAGCAGCCAAGTTTCGATATGTGAGCTCCACAGCAGATGAGCCTCTCGTCCACAGCTGGAGCATGCCACCAGAACAGCTGGTCTGAGGTCAGTCAGCGCATGCTCCCGAGTGCGGTGCAGTGCACTGCGATTCAGCGCAGCACAGTTCCGTTGATTAAAAGCCGATGGGCTGCTGCGGGGCGGCAGACTGGCAGGGCGCAGTCCACGCACGCGGCTGCTATGACTGACCTGTGCCGGCCCAGGAGGCGGGCATGCCGCCAGTGAAGTTGTTGGCCCCCATCTGCAGACTGGCGAGCGCGGGCCACCGGTTCGGCCGCCCCCAGTCTGTCGGCAGGTCGCCGCCCAGCCGGTTGCCGCTCAGCAGCAGCTGCTGCAGCCGCGACAGCGTGTTGGTGGAGCCCCACGCCGCCGGCAGCGTGCCCGTCAGCTGGTTGGACTCCAGGTTCAGGACCTCCAGCCGTCGCAGGCCGCCCAGCGCCTCGGGCAGCGGGCCGACTAGCCCGATGCTTTGCAGCAAGCTGCGGCAGGGAGGCGACATGTTCATTCGAGGGATTTGTAGGTAGTTTTTCAATCACACGCACCTTCGGCCAAAACTGCGGGCAACAGTGGGATGCGAATGAAAAGCCACAACATGCTTTGGGCAAAATGCTATGGGATGTAGTATCGGCATCATGCACAGGAGGAAGGCCAGATGCTCACAGGCCGGTGACTTGGCTACTGCCATCACAGGCGACGCCCGTCCAGTTGCAGGCATTCTGTGAGGAATCCGTCCAGCCCTGGAAGGTGTTTGTCACCGCTGCCCAGTTGGTGATGCCGGCCTTGAAGTCCAGCAGGATGGAGCCTGCGCACGCAGCACCGAGCAGCGGGTGAGTACATCCGCCAGCCTATTTGGCATTCCCAGAGCCTTATGTCGCCGCTGCAGGTCTGTGCGCAGCTGATGTTGGCTCGAGAGCATCTCGCCTACCATGTGGGATCCGCTCACCTGCGGTTGTGTTGCTCTGTGCCGCTGCCGCGCCCGCCAGCGCCAGCCATGTGAGCAGACATAGCCGACAGGCTGGCGTCCTGCCGGCCCGCCGATCCCTCATTGTGGCGCCGCGTGCGACGTCATGCCGCCGCTACATCCTGCGCACGGCACAACGTTGGATCAGTTGAGCCTGATAGTAGCTTGCAGACTCTAGGGATCGGCGCATGATACTTTCTGGAGCAGATGCAGCGTCTGCGCCAGCGACATATGCGCGAGAACAGGCTGACGCTGCCCGCTGCATACGGTGAGGTGAACCAGCGCAAATCTGGCTCAGGATCCAGGCTTGCACGAGCCCCAATCGCCCGCTGCAGCTAGGCTGGCCCTCAGAGTGCCAGCGACGCTGCACTTTCTTACCTACAATGCCCAACACTGTAAGGACGCTTGTGCCAGCCAGGTCCCAGGGAGCAGGTCAACAAATGCATATGACCTCGCAGACCTTGCAAAAGACGATGCATGGCTGAATGCCTCGTGCAGCTGCGTTTTGTGCAGTTGGCTTTCTGAGGACAAACAAGGGTGCACCAGTACGAGGCTCGGCCCAGTGGGTTGGGCACAGGCACTCGGCACTCGCTTGCTGAAACCGCTTTCTTCTGCAGCCGTGCTGGACTGAGGCCGAGGCGGCAGCTGCCGGCCCTGCTGCACGCTCGTAAATGTGCGTGCCGAGCCGTGCGAAATGTCGCCGTCCCCGACGCGTCAACACACCGGCCGGGCTGTCTGTGCCAGGCTGTGTGCTGTTGCTGCTGCTGCTGGAACCTGTCTTGTGTTCCCGGAGCCCGGTAAGCCGCCGTTTCGGGCCTGACAATCCGCAGCACTCAGGGCCCAACCGACAACTGTCGAAATGAACCCCCGCCGCAGGTGGGGTCAGCACCATGCAAGTCCTGGAACGTTACGGGCGGCCGCAGTCCCGCTGAAGCTCCTGGACCCCGCTGCGCAGACTGGCGCTCTCCTGCTTTCAACCATCCGCCCGGAGCTCACCTTAGTCACCGGACGTCCAGCAGCGCTCCGATCGCTCTGGAGGCTGGATCACCCGCTCAGCAAGCCAGCGGCTGCGCCTGCACGCCCTTCCCCGCGCCTGCCGGCACTTTGCGGATTCCACGTGCCCTTGGCTCGCGTGCAGGTTAGCCCTCGGCAGCCGTCAGCAGCACCAGAAGCCTGTAGCCCTTCTCTAGCACGCTGGAGTCGTGAGCAGGCGGTCGTACCCGCGCTGCGAGCCCGTCGATCTGGAATGCAGTAGTAGGCGTGTTGCTTCGCACGACATCACTTAACGCTAATCAGCCTGAGTGTAATCTCTCTATGACTACACGGCTAACACAACACCGCTAACTATCGAAGGGTGGTCAAAGCTACTTTTTGCGAGACACATTTCCTGGGCCGCAGGTGATCGCAGTAGGCATCTACAATCGTTGGTGAGCACCGTCTTCACACGTTGCTGTGGCTATCCGCATACCGCCTCGTGAGGCGCAAGGGTGAGTGTCGGAAGTTTCAAAGCAAATATTGATATCGCAAGGTTTCAATGATTGTATGTGTTCGTGTGGCAGCCTTGAAGGATTCCGTTCATTCTTAATGAGACTTACTACCTTGGCTGCATGATGACATGGTGTTGCGTACGTATCTGCACCCGATGCAGGGTTGGCTTCCTTCCGCGGCAGTCGGCTTGGCAATGCAGAGCCTACGCATGATGCGGTCAGTCGCGAACCTCACGGCGGTGCACCTACAGCCGCTGCAGGCGAGTGGCTCTGCAGTGGCCGATGCAGCGCATGTCAGAACGGCCCAGAACCGCTGCGGCCGTGCGCCGCAGCACTGATATCATCCTCTCCATACAGGCGCGGGCGCCGCATGCCACTACGAGCCCGCTGCAGGCGCCGCAGCGCGGCAGCTGGTCGGCGGCGCCCAGGACCGCCGCGACGGCGGCCGCAGCAGCGTATCAGACGGCCGCCATGCCGACCTCCCGCGCACCGGCAACGCCAATGAAACCGCGGGTGTTCACTGAGTATGCGGTGTACAAAGGTACTGACCGAACGAATCTGCTGCACTCTTCCCTTTCATGTTGCTGTGCGCAGAGGGTTGGTGCTGTTCGCCGCTGCGATTGGCCTATGCACATACAAGCATGGTCTCCCTTCCCAACAGTGCTGAGCGCCGCATTCTGTCGCATCTGCAGGCAAGGGCGCCATGTGTCTGAAGGTGAGCTTTGACAGTGCAATTGCACCCATCATGCATCTGCTCATGCACCGTCATGCCGAATTTCCTGGTCTGTGACACCAAACACTGACGCGATCCAGTCTCTGCCCAGGCCATCAAACCAGAGTGGCAGGAGACAAACGCTGGAGACATTAGCCTCATGCGCGCCGGCACGATCTTCCTGGAATTCGCACAGTCAGACACCAGCGCGCAGCAGAGCGGCTACGGGCAGCGTAAGTATGACTGGGGCAGGAAGCAGGTATGTTGGGTGTCGCTGCACTAGCCTCTCCCACTCCCAAGCGAGTGGTGGATTCGAAGTACAAGAGCATTGCCCTTGTGACTTCCTGTTGCCTGCGAAAGTGCAGGTTCTGATGGTGACCAATTGTGTGTGTCTTGCGATGCAGACATTTGCGCTCAGCCCCACAGAGATGGGCCAGCTGATCGTGCAAAACACCTTCTCGCTCATCCACGACCCAATGAAGGGGCAGGCGTAAGTTGCGCTGCATCCACACTATGAATCAACCCGCAGCATGGTTGCACATGCCTTGCAGCCTGAACGCACTGCGAGTGTCTGAAAGCTGTAAATGTCGTTTGCACGTTCGCAACCTCCTGACCAGGAAGCGCGTCGTCTCGTGCAGAAACGAGGGCACAGGTGAGTGATGCAGTGCCTTCGGGGCTTGTGGTGACAAGCATCTGTAAGCAGCGCCACGATAGGCAATGATGTTTCAAGCCATAGACACCTTTGCATGCGCTTGCGCTCCACTTTGAGCGAGCTATCATGACCGTCCTGACTTACTCCGCTGGTGTTATGCCGTCCGCAGTGCTGAAGAGCCTGAAGGGTGCACCCCCGCCGGACGGCAAGGGCGGCATCCTGCTCCAGTTCTCGGTAAGCCCAAAGTCAAAACAATACTGAGAAACACTGACACGCAACCTCTATTGTGAGAGTGTGCTATCACCTGTGCAGTCCTTGGCAAGCACTGACCCGCATCTGCAGTAAGCCACAACCTCCACTTTTGAGGGCATGGGTTCGACCTTCACCTTCGAGAGCATGCTGCGATCTTCTCATGCGCAAGGCGACCTACGTCTTGGCAGCTGGCCTTCTGACGATTTTGCGTCGCCGGTGCCGCAGGTGAAGGACCCAAACATCCAGGGCGGCCAGATGTATGTGTCCCTGCCGCTGACCGATGGCGAGGTGGCCGTCATCCGCTCGATCATCAATGTGCGCACCTCTACGCGTACTGTCAACCCTCAAAATTCTGTTGATGCATGAGACAAAGCGCTTCTGCACAAACGCACTGTGCCGACAAACCCTACGTGCATGATAACCCATTTGCTGAAGATATGAGCGACCTGCCATACCTGCTGCCCAAGCTTTTTTTCTGCCTAGTGGTATGCAGCCACCATGGCCTGAATCTGCGTCCCGTGCTCGTGCAGTTTGTCATTCCGCGCGCCCTGGGCTTCGACCAGGTGTTCGCAGCGGAGTCGGTGGCGCAGGATCCACCCGTCAGCGACAGCCCGCCCTTCTGAGCAGAAGTACCTACCCCATTCCGTAACAGAGTGGCTGCTGTGAATTTAAGCGATCGCTGGCTGTGGTGCGTGTGTACAAACATTGTTTCGAACATCTTGAATCGAATGACTTTAAAAACGTAGGTTTAGGCAGGTGCCAATTGTTCCGCCTTTCTGAACGTCTCGTCTGAGATGTTGCCGCCACAGCAGATGACGACTCCGGTCTTGCAGTGTGGCTCGGGCAGTCCCTGCATGTACTTCAGCGAGCATGCGACCGCCATCCCAGCCGCCCCTGCAGATCACACACACTGTGCACGTTGAGCCAGCGTACCTACCCAGCAAAGCGCTGCATGTACTGTGACGCTTCAACTACCTTCAGAACCATCAGCCGGTACTGACTAATGCGTGACAATGCACCTTCGTGTTCCTAGAACATGACGTTGTGGTGTTCCCTGGCACCCAAAATACCGACAAAGAAGAGGCAACACACCTTCAAGTAGCATGCCGTCATGGTGCCGCCTGACGCCCAGCATGGCCGCAGCGATTTCCGGCTCTGTCGCCGTGACCCAGTCGTCCACGAAGCGCCTGCAAGGCTCGAACGTGAGCGACCCTGGCTCCTGCGCATCAACAGTGGTGAACATTGCGTCACTGCTGCCGGTCTGCTGCCGCCCTCCGCACATCATACATCTCGCATCAAGGTCCTGAATATCAACAGGCTCAAGTCGCCACCAAAGGTCTGAGCTCTGCTGCTTCTGCCGACAGCTGGGGGTACCATAGCACAAAATGGGTACAAAGCAATGCACCACGCCGCCGGCGCTGCCGTCGGACAACGTGTCCTCGCTGGGCTGGTCCACAATGCGGCCAGCGGCCACGGAGGCGCGCATCACATCGCTCGCCGCGGGCTGGCAGCCGACCACTGTGATGCGCGGGTCCACAGACTTCAGCAGCGCCGCAATGCCTGCACAGTGTAGCGCCAGGTGTGCCGTTCATTCCGGAATGAGATATCTAAATTTGAATAGCATACAGCATCATATAGCACGTACACTCAACTGCAGGCTGTCTCCGCTGTCCTCAGCTGTGAGTGGGAAGATACCTCCAAGTGTGGGCTCACATTGCATGCATGGCTCGAAACGGCGATCCTCCCAGCCATGTGTAAGCCATCTACTGTGCACCTGACATGAGGCCGCCGCCGCCGACGGGCACAAACACGAGCAGGTCCCTGCCAGGCGGCTGCAGCTCGGTCAGCAGCTCTAGCGCGCAGGTTCCCGCGCCGCCCGCCACCTGCGGCGATACAGTCAAAATGCTCTCCATCCGCATTACCTCCATTCGCAGGTTATGGTCTTTTCATGTCAGCGCCTCCGCTCGGCCAGCAGCTCCCGCGCCGCCCGCCACCTGCAGCGGGGAGGAACGTCGCGAGGGTCTCCTCTTCCTGCAATCAACGATGCGCTCATGCATCCTTGTAGCATCGGTGCCGCAGCGCGGCCAATAGGCTCAGCAGCGCGCAGCTTTTCCCGCCGCTTGCCACCTGCGGCACCACCGTCACGAGATGCTCCTGCCAAGCGTAAATGAGTATACTTCACATGCAGCCGCGGGCGGCACCGCCAGCGGCTCGATATTGATTACGGCCGCCGAGACCAGCCTGCAGCGCAGTTCGCAAGCACTCGTGCGCCGATGCAGCTGGCGGCTTCGGGTAAGTACAAGAGACAGCGATAGGCCGCAGACGTGTGTGGACTGAATACTCCTGACATCTCCAAGTTGCTGTTGTCGTTAGACGGAACCAATGCTGTGCTTTCATGCTGGCCAATTACGAGAGTACTGTGACTCGCAGTTACCTGCAGGTCGTTGTAGGGGGAACAGTACAGAGCCCCACTCTGCTCTGCAGCTCGCCGCGCCTCCATCTCCGCCTCCACCACGTCGTGGCCGAATGTCACCACCTCTGCCCCCTGTTCCCGCAGCGTCGCCACCTTCGACGCCGCCGCGCTGGCGCCCAGGTAGATCTTGGGCTGCAGCGGCTGCCTGTGATGAATGTGCAGCACTGATCACAAACGCCTTGCAAAAGCTGAAGAGGAACAACCCTTATTTCCCATCTGACGCCAATTTTGCCCTTAACGGACGAAGCTGCCACATGCTTTCGAAAGTCCAACGAAAAACCCCTTGAATGCACTAGGTTTCCAGATTCTCGCCTGGTCTTCTGCTGCAGCGCGGCACATGCGTGGAGCAGCGCCGCGGCGAAATTTCCAGACGAGCAGGCGACTAGCCCGCGCTCCCTCTCCTCGTCCGTCAATGAGAACACCTGCGGAAACGAATGAAGAAGCGCTGGACATTCTACAGCGTTGGACATTCTGCACGGATCGCCACTGCCACGTTTGATGATGCCCAAGGCACAACAGGAATCGCTGTGGATCGTTTTGAGCTGCATGCAAGCTGTCAAGGCGCCTGGCACGTCAGCATGCAGGTCAGCGAGCAGTTTCCACGCCTTGTTCACGGCGCCGCGGGCCTTGAAGGAGCCCGTGGCCTGCTGGTTCTCCAGTTTGAGCAGCATGCGTGCCGCCCGGCACCGCTGCGCCAGCCACGGCGACGGCAGCAGCGCCGTCGCCCGGATGCCACCCCCCTGCACCCGGTCTGCGGCCTCCCAGACCTCGGACACCAGCGGATGCAGCTCCTGCAGCGGTGGTAATCAGTGTCGATTTGCATTTCGTGATGTGTGCAAAAGCTCAGACGCTGCAGAATGGCACACCCCTGTGTATCCTTCTGAGGAATGCATGCAGAGGGACCCACTGCCGGCAGCGCCGTTACAATTCAGCTGTGCGGCTCACCAGGTTGCTCGGGCCCCATGCGGCGGCTGCAACAGCTTCGGCAGCCACTCTCCTGCCTGAAGTCAGCCTTGGATGCTCTGGCGCGCTTTGAAACATTATTCGCGCGGTGGCCTGCGCGGCTCGCGCTGTGGCACAGCGCAGTGGTCGCTGCACTGCCCGCAGCTTCCGGAAACCTTTCGGGCAGCACAGCGCTGGCGAAACCAGGCTGCCAACAAGCAACATGCCTCGCAAACGGAATGTGACCAGCATGCTGTTGTATTTCGGAGTTTCGTGTCGGAGTTCTGGGATGCATTCGTCAGTCAGGCGCCGAACGAGCCATCATGCTGCATTCGCATAGTGTCTGTCGGGTTTTAGCTGGCATATTGCCCGTGTTGAACGCTCGACGACTTTGTGTCCGCCAGTGCACTCGGATCGCATCCAACCAACTCAGAACTGACGCAGCGTGCAGCCTCCACAGTTACACCTGCTGGATTCACGGCAACTCAACTGATTGACGTTGTAAACGGTAGCACCGTCATGTGGCCAGTCACTGTCCTGTCTGCTGCGTGCCTCGGAGTGGCTGCCGCAGCGTATCTGCATGCGGCGAGCGCCTACCTGCGGAATGCGGCAATAAAGACACAAGAACTGCCGGCGCTGTGGCCCATTTACTGGAGGTCCGCAAGTTCATTCAACAACAAGAGCCGTGCATGGTCTGTCAAGGCGGGCGGCGCCTGACACAGTTGTGCGCTCCCGCAGGGTGGTCATTTCGCTGCTGACGAAGCCGCAGCGACTCGCGTCCGGCGGTAGCGCCAGGCTGCCGCCAAAAACCATCTCCACAGGTGCTGCTGAGCTCGAAAATCCAGTCACAACATGTGAGCATGCTAAATGGATGGGTGCACTACGTTGTGCCGTGCCATGATGTCAGCGCGGCGTCCCCTGCCATGTGCAGGTCCTGTCACCAGCCACGCCAAGCTGGTGCAGTTCTCTGCTCTGTGCGGCTGCGCCCGCGACCAGGTAGGCCCAAGCGCCGGCTGACTCTGACGCTTGGACATACACGTCGTCTCTTGTGCTTGAACTTCTCTCTCGTGAGTGGGTGTGTACAGTGTGCAGGACCTACCTCTGCTGTTCCCGGCGGTGCTGTCCTTCCGGCTGTGCATGGCAGCTATGGCGGCGCCCAATTTTCCGATCTTCGTCCTGGGCGGCGTGCTTTCCGGCTACCGCGCCATCCAGCTGCGGGCAGTGCCGGCGGCCGAGCCGCTATCCTTCAGGTGCGCGAGTGTCACTTGCAGTCGACGAAAGTTCCGTCAGGTGTTTTGCTGGAAAACATGCAGGATCGACTCCCCTTCAGCGACACTGTCACGCAGCGTGCAGCAAGCTGTCTGACCGGAGGAACACAATTTTTCAGGATTTGTGTTTGCCAGCCGCCGTGTTTCATCGTGCAGGATGGAGCTCCAGCCCGATCTTCGCGCCACCAGCACGGGCAACACAGGATATGACATCACCGTCAGCGCCAGCACATCTGCTGGTGCGCTTCTGCAATTCAGCCTCGAGACTGTCGTCAGAAGATCCCCCCATCTAGTCGTGACCTCTCGTCGTGTTTGACGGCCTTCTGAATGGAGCAAAATCCGAGTCCAGCTCGCGCTCTTTCATTCTGCAGGGGAGCTGGTCTGGCACGACTGCAGCACCTTCACCGTCGTCGGCAGCAGGAAGGGGCGGCAGCCGAAGCAGGTGCGCTGCAGTCGGCGGCCAGCTGCTGTGCAACCACTGCACTGGCTGCATTGTGCCGCTGGAGGAACAGACAACACACTGCTGGAGACACCAGTTGCACCAACTCCCTTGAGGCAACCCGGTGTCATAGGCAGAAGCGCCAATGGTACAAAACGAAGAGGCGCGGTGGCGGGACCTGGCGGAGTGGCAGCTGAGCTCCGACGCCGGGCGCCGCTTTGCCGCTGTCAACGGAGGTGCGACCTGCTATGGCGGGCAGCGCTGGCACTGTCCAGCGTCCACATACCGCCCTGCGCGCCTGTGCTGCAGCAGGTCGTCATCGTCAGCGATTCTAAACGCCACCCAGTGGTGAAAATTGCAGACGTCAACCCCATCCACATGGCAGCCTGGTGCGCCAAGCTGTTTGGCTTCCGGTCCAACATTGCGCACGGCATGCTGCTGATGGCGCGCTTCGTGCAGGCCGCACAGGCAACAGGTATGAATCTGGATGGGGTACTGCCTGCATCGATCACACAAGGCCCAAGCCCGCGCACTGTGTATGGCGTCATGGCGTCACAAGCCAAGTTGAGGAATTGAGGAATTCTACTGTGCTGAGTGATGTGGTCTGCCGATGCCAGGGGCGGGGACGACCTACCCGAGGGCCATTCAGGCGGGGCTGAAGCGCCCGCTGCTGCTGCCAGGCAAGTGTCCCCAGCACGCATGTTACTGAAAACATGTGTGGCGTCAGGCGCTGACGACACGCACTCAGGTGAGATTTAAATAGGATGCTGCAGTCGCAATTCGCTTTCCAGAGCCAAGCTGGTAACTCAGCGAGAGTGAGGCTGCGAAGCTGAAGGTGTCTGCTGACTACTGCAGGAAAGGTATCAATAACTGACACATGATCCTGCTGCTGCAGGGCGGGTGCGCTGTAGCATGCGCGGCGGCGGTGGCGACCATGGGGTCGCGGACTGGCCACGGCAGTTCTCGAATGGCATGCAGTTCGCCATCGCAGCAGTGGGCAGCGCCGCCGGCAAGGAGAGCATCACAGGGCAGCTGTTGTGGGATATGCAGAGGAATAAGCTTTGAGCCAACATGTGCACAGCTGACTGGCTGTGATGGTGTGGAAGTGCATATGCGGACAGAGACCAGATCTAGGTAGCCCATTTTAAAGGAAGACTTGCACAAAGCTGAACTGGTCACACCAAAACCCCTGTCATATCAAGAAGCCACCCAATAGCAAACGAAAGAGAGCTCGAGGCCCCGGCCATCCAATTGGCTCCCCAAGCGATGAGCGTCTAGTCAAATGAATTCATTCATACAGCAGTCCTGCTGGTTATGCACCTCTGGATCACTCTCACAGCATCACGCGACTGCGCCTCGTGCTGTGAGATCCTGCCACACCAACCCTAAGCATGCGCGCCCATTCAACGCGCTGCAACACCCCAAGCAGATTCTGATCTGGCAATCACTGATTGCACAACACAAGAAACCACCCCAAGACGGGCGCGCCGCAGTTGCGGCGCGCACCGATCAAGGAGGGCGGCTCTTCTCTGAAATTTGGGACTCTAGGCGAGTACTGTACCCCTATGTGCCTGGCATAATAAGTGGCCAGGCACGCTCCTCGCGGACCCCCTGCGAACAGCGCAGGAGGGGCGCTCGGAACGGGCGGAACTTCCTTCCGGCCCTCTAACTGTGTGCGTGATCATGTGCAACTTCCTGGTGTTATTATACAGACTTCGATTTCGGAAACCCCCCTGAAGGTGAAGGAGACTAGTGTAAACATGTGGGGCGCGCGCCGCGCGATGCCGGCGCACCGCTGCGGGCGCCTCCTGAAGGCGCGCCGCTGACGTGGCCGCCGCTGTGGGGGGAGGGTCGCTGCCGGCAGGCCGCCGGAGCCGCTGGAGCGCCGCCGACGCGGGCTTGTTCTTCGTGGAGCGCGTGGGCCGCTGAAGTTGTGGCTTTTGTGCAGGCGCCTGCGCGCGGCTGGCGGAAGCTGCTGGCTGGAGGCAGGGGGTGCCCCTGCGGTGCGCGTCGCAGCGCCGTCCGCAAACGGCGCTGCGCGCCCGCCGGACAGGGGCACCGTGCCTGCAGCCGGGGGAACGCCCGCGAGACCGGGCGCAGACTGCGCCGCTGCCGCTGCCGCGCCGCCGCAAGCTGCCGGGGGCGGCTGCAGTGCCATCGTCTCGGTGGAGGCACTGTCTGGCCGCGTTGCGGCACTGCCTGCGGCGATGACTGCGCAGCAGCAGGGAAGCCTCAATTCAGGCTGCCGCCGGCGCCGGCGCCGAGGCTGCTGGAGGAGCCGCCCGGCGAGCCGCGCCAGCTGGTCTGCCACTGTCGCGACAGGATGGAGAAGGAGAACTTGTGCTGCCCGCCGAGCTGCCCGCTGCCGCTGCGCGCGCCCTCGATCGGGCTGCAGCTGCTGGCCTCCTCCCTGCGGCATGTTGGGTCAACACATCATGCTGTGTTTCATCAACCGTGATGTGGGTGACAGACAATCTGCAGCTCTATGCGCACTGTTGCACTTGCCAGTGGTCTCGGGTGTGCAAGACATGTGTCGACACTGCGGCATGGTTGAAACCAGGTGGCATGTTGCTGGATGCACGCGCACACAGGGGGGCACAAGCGCACCCGATGTCGACGAGGCGGCCGCCGATGGCAGCGCAGGCCTCCTCGACCGTGCTCCGGTCGGGTGCGCTGCCGTCAGCGTTCATCACGTAGAACGTGTGCCCGCTGCTGTTGTTCACCGCATACGTCTTCACCTGCAGACCAGGGCGCCACCAGTTTTAGATCAAATAAAGTCGACGATTGAGATGCGACGGCGTCTGGCACCCCCAGCAAGTCCGACTGCACGTGTTGGGTCAGATGAAAGGCCCCCAAACAGTTGGGGCCCCAGAAGGTAGATAGGCAGCGATGACACATGTGTCACTTTTTACGGGCTGAGTCACTACAGGGGTATGGAGATGTTCGCAGACGAGGGTAACTGTACGATTGGAGGTCTGTGCAACACCCTTCCGGACAGATACTGGACGGTGGAAAGTCGTAGCTGGGAAAGGACGGAGGTCGTCAGCATTGCACTGCAAGAAGGCAACTGCGGGGGCAGCGCCAATCCTGATTGCCAAACCCCTACACCAAACTCCTTTCTCGCACGCACCTTCGCGCGGGTGACTGAGAGGTTGGCGGCCTTGAGCACGCGCGTCAGCGCGGCGAGGCAGCCGAAGCGGTCGACGCTGTGCACGTGGACCTTGAGGCCCTTGGGGTGCCGCCGCTGCACGCTGGCTACCAGCATCGCGCGCAGCCGCGCCGCCTGGCCCTCGTCCCACGTCTGCACACCGCCACGCGGCCGCACGTAGAACTGCACAGCAGTTGGGGCGGGTCGATCAGGAGAAGGCGCGGCCAGCTGGTCGCAGGTGAAGACGCTTGAGAGCGGAGGAGGGTGCCTCAAGATGCGAAGCATCACGAAGTGCAGATGCGGATCGTCAGTCCTGGGGTCTGGCAGCAGGAACGGCACAGGCACTTGCTGCTGCCCCCGCACGCCGCTGCTTGCACGCCAAGGCGGCTGTTGTTGCAACGAGGAACGAGGCGCATAGCTCCCCATCTGCAGGTTGCCAGAGGAATCAGAACAGTGTTGTTTTCCTAGTAGCTCACCTCCTGGTGCGCAAAGCCGTCCTCGCTGTCGATGGTGGCGTGGAAGACCTCGTAGCCGCAGTCCGCCAGGGTGCACACGGTGTCGAACAGCAGCTTGGCGCGGTCCTTGCACTTGATGTCCACCATCCAGTAGCCGCTGCGCCCGCAGTAGGTGATGTCCACATCCGGCCGGCTGTGCTTGGGCGACCTGCAGGAATGGCGAGTGATGGGCGTTCAGGCGACAAGCTACCAATTGCCAAAACTGGGACGCTGTGTGATGTGTTTTGCATGCTCTGAGGCAGAAATGAAGGGGCGAGAAGCACCGCCTGTGCTTTAGCTTGCCACCACCTTACCCGTGTCAGCACGGCAGTGCTGTTTCCTCGTGCCAAGCAGCGCAGCTGAAGGAAAGCAGCACACACCTGAATAAGCCGTCCGGGCTGGTGGGGCTGGTGCCCGCTACGCCGTCCTTTGCCGCGGCCGCGGCGGCTGCTGCCGCCGCCAGGTCTGAGTGCACCGAGCCGGCGCTGTCAGACATGGGGCCGCACAACGCCGCCACCCCCCCTGGAGCGACGTCGCCGCCCTTGCCCGCCGACAGGTCGTAGTGGCAGCTGGCCTCCGCGAGCATGAGCTGGTGCAGCCGCCTGTCGTGGTGCACCTCCCCCCGCACCTGCGGGTAGCACCACGTGCGTTACAACCAACAGACACGCAGGCGCCTTCGGGTCTGGTCAGAGGGCAACAAAAGGGCAGGGCATGAAATGGACAGTGTTGCTGAGTTTGGAGGACGAGCAGGGCAGATGGGGGGCGGGGCAGGCGAGCGGGGCCGCAGCGCACCTTGTGGATGTTGACGGTGCCGCGGCCATCCGGGCTCATCATGACGAGCAGCAGCTGCTGCAGGCGCTGCAGCTTGATGCCGTCCTGGATGGGCGCACCCTTTGCCGTCACGCTGAGCACGAAAGCCACCCGGCTGGCGTATGTCCACACCTGTGATTCCGTTTGACACGCGTTAGGCGCTTGCGGGGTGTTGCACAGGCAAGCACAAGTCCACACGAACCTGCCATGCATGAGAGCATGCATGCTGCCGCACAATCCATCTCGCACAATCTCGCTGCGGAGTAGTCCGAAATGAATTTCAAGCACTTCGTCTGGAAGTTCAAGTGCGTACCGCCGCAGAGCGGACATTGCAGCCATTTGTGGTCAGCAGCTGCGTCACATCGGCCAGCAGGCCGGCGCTGTCTTGTCCCGCCAGCTCGAACACCGTGGTCTCCACGCGGTGCGGGTCGTCCGTCAGGTCGCCGTTGGCCACGACATCCTCCTCCAGCCCGAAGTTTACGTTCAACATCTGCGGCAGCAACACAGAGTCAGTGGCATGGCAGTGCGATGTTTGCTGTGCATTGCAGCTTGCAAAGCGAGCTGCGGAGGATTACTGAGCCGCACATGATCAGTTGATCGATGATCGCTGTGGGCAGGAAAACACGCGCTTTCGCGCCCAGCGACTATATCGCTAGGCGCGAATAGGCACAGGCACTACAAGCGGCGGCAGGGCAAGCTGACATGGCAAAGGCTCAGGGAAATATCTGTGGGTGACGACAGCCGAGCAGCAGCAGGGGGTGGGCAATGCACAGAGGGTGCAAGGTTGGTGCATTTGTCGATCCTAGGGGAAGTGTGGCGCCAGGCAACGGCAAACTTCAGATGACTGTACCTTTTTTATGGAGTCAATCTTGCGCGGGCACCGCACCGGACCGCCGCCCATCTCCTGGAGCTCGAACACTGCAGAGGCACAGCAAACAACCATCAATCAAAGCTGTGTGGGACCCCGCGGCCGGGCGCAGCGCGTGCAGCGCAGCGCATCGGCTTGGTTTTTTGTGCCTCAGCTCACACGTTGAGCATCGGCCATGTTTTGGGAGGGGCAAACACTCCCCGGCAAACAGTGAGGTATCAATGATTCGGATCAGATCACTTCCCCGGGGCGCAACGCCACCGGCGTGGGAGGCGCGTCCCTCAGTTGTGGCCAGCAGGAAAGGACCCTTTGCGTGGGGCACGTGGACCGTGAAAAAATCAGGTGCACCACAGCGCGAGCCGCGCTGCGGGCGGGGCGGGCGCTAGCAACGGCATGTTTGAGCACACGGAAGCCGCAAGTGCACGGATGGCGCCCGCCCGGGCGCGGCGGGCGCGGAAGCAGGCGCTTCCGGACAAGTAGTAAAGGCATGACTAGTCCCAGGACAGATTCGTGGGTACCAAAGCGGCCGGGCGCACCGTCGATGAACCACGACGACTCGGAGGACACCTTGGCGCTCTTGACGCACAGGCCCGCCTCCATGAAGTGCTGGATGAGCTGCGGGCAGCCAATGCGAGAAGTTCAGCTTTGGGGACGAGGCTCTCGGAGTACGTGCCCGAACGCGGCGCCATAGCAAACGGCGGCGTGCAGGATCAGGCAGGGCACGGCAGAGGCGGCGGTCGGCCTGCAAGAAAGGGCCCGGCCATGACGCGCAGTGGCCGGCCATCACATCAGCACATAGATATGTAAAGCAGACACGAACTCGCTGCTGCGCTGCAAACCCACCTCGACCAGGATGCCGGGCATGTTTGCGCTGTCCACAGTGACGGTGGTGGCGTTGTGCCCCGGTTCCACCAAGATCGAGGGGGGCTCGCAGCGGAGGGCCAGCGTCTCAAAGTCCAAGCACAGCTTGGCTTGTTGTGAACCATGCTGGCTGCGCGACTCCACCTCCGTGACCTTGTACTCGCCAAATGTCTGCACACGACAAACAGCGCCTTATGAAACGGGTCGTCCTCTGCGTCGTAAGCCTGTGGTGTAGGCACCCAAGCCTGCATTTGCCGCTTGCGCCCGCAGTCTTCTGCAGCACAGCATAGCCACACGACCCTGGACTTCTGGGGTGTGTTTGCCTTTGCCGACAACTCACAGCAAGCACCAACCAGAAAGTTGCGAGGTCGTGGGAGGGTGGCCCTTTACCTGAAGCGTCGAATTCCTCGGCCAGCTGCTGCGCCCCACCAGAAGCTGCAGGTCCATGAGGCCCCGCCGACGGCAATCAGAGGCAGATAGTGGACCTCATCGTTGCTGAGTGCGACGTACAAACTGTACTCCCAGTTTGGCGTCAGCTAGACAGTGCCTTGCCCTTCCTACGGCAGCCTACGCCCACATGGGCCTGCAGGGTTTTGCCACAAATCCGTATTTCGTACGGTCGCACACTGCTCAAGTCCATGAAGTGCACCTCGGTGCACCTCGCAGCATCTGACGAGGTTGGAAACGAAGCATATCCTAGGCAAAGGTTTCAGTGCTCTCTGGTCGTGCTCCTCTCGTCTTGCCGAAAAAAGTTTCAGGCTCTGCATCAGCTGTGCATCACCATCACAAAGCACCTGGTCTTTTGGGTCACTACAGTTGCAGGCAGCCCCATCGACTCTGCTGATTTCGTTTGAGGAGCGAGATCGCTTTTAGATCTCGTTGTTTGCTGACAAGCAAGCTGCCAGAGGTGTGCCGCCGCCGACAGGCAGGCCATGCGCCGCTAGCGCCACCTCCCACCTCCCCCGCCATGGCAGACAGCACCAGCAACGGAGGCGGCAAGAGGGAGCGGGAGGCAGATGAACCCACGGCGCTGCACCCCATCGCAGGTGAGTCGCCGCCGCCTGCTCCGCACCGCTGCACATGGCAGCACTTGGCGGCAAACCAGTTTGGCGTGCATCTCATCGTCATCACCTCATGACCTCATTGCCTGCACACGAGCAGAGGAGGAGGACGAGGAGCAGGGTGACCTAGCGGGGCCACTGCCGCCCGGCCTAGGGGATGCCGTGGATGATGGTGAGGGGGATCTGGTCGGGCCGGCGCCGCCGCCTCAGAAGAAGCGCAAGGTGCCGAGACTGCTGTTGCCCTTCGTGACTCACAAGGACTCCAAGCCACGTTCGGGGTTCGGACCTCAAATACATACATGATGATGAACGCATGGCAATTCTTCAAGGACACGTCTGCCGCGGGAGGGCAACTCCCGCCCACCAACTCAGAGCAGCACTGCTGCTTTCACGGTAATTGGATGCTGCAGCACCAAGAGTGTAGCCTGGTGGGTGCAGTATTCTGGCTGCCTCCATAGCGTGCAGGTCTAGAGAGTAACAACCTGAGATATTCAAGCTGTAGCTGGCGGGGCTGCTTACACTCAGCTGCTGGAGGACGAGACGGCGTACTTGTGGGGGCTGCCAGCCTGTACGAGCGCAGCTGCTCGCCCTGGGACAGTCTGAATACTGCAATTGCCAAAGTTGCGGGCTGACATGCTGCGCAGGTGCTGGAGCACGAGGCGGCATACCTGGAGGGGCTGCCATCGGCGAGCATGTACGAGCGCAGCTTCATGCACCGGGACACGGTGACGCACGTTGCAGTTGCGCCCGCCTGCGACATGCTGCTCACGGGGTCCGCCGACGGCCACCTCAAGTTCTGGAAGAAGCGGCCCGGCGGCGTGGAGTTCGTCAAGCACTTCCGCGCGCACAAGGGGCCTATCGATGGTGAGATATATTACGTTTCTGTGCAATGCCCAGCACCTGAAGTTTAGTAAAAGCGGCTCGGCGGCGTGGCGTTTGTCAAGCACTTCCGCGCGCACAAGGGGCCCATCGACGGTGGGAAAGCTTCGCTTCTTCTGTGCCTGTGTGGAACAGCGCGGAGGTGGTGCCTGGACGGATGTGGCACGTGGAAGGCTGCAAGGGACCAAGGGGCCAGGAACGGGAGGAGGGGATGTAGCATGCTGCCAGCTGCAGTGGCGTCAGCCAGCCGCCGGGCAGGCGTGGCTCGCCGTCAGGCCCGCAGGCTCCCTGCCTCCCATGCCACGGAGATCCGCCGTCAAAGCCAAGCATTTCGGTGTGCTCCGGCGGCAGGCATGGCGGTTAGCAATGACGGTTCCTTTCTGGTGACCATCTCGCGGGACCAGTCGGTGAAGGTTTTTGACGTCGCCGCCTTCGACATGGTGCTCATGCTGCGGCTGCCCTTCGTGCCAAAAGCCGCGGAGTGGATCTTCCGGGTGCGTAGCCATGCCTCTCGTGCACAGCAAAGTTTTTCCTGCAGTGCTGCATGCCGCTGCGGCGGCTGCTTTGGGACACTTAATGCTGCCGTTGCGTTGATGTCATGCGGCTTACCCGTTGTTCCACATTCCTAACGCCACCAGTCGCAACTCACTCCTCGCCAAGCAGCTTCCTGGCTCCTCAGCATACCTGAATTCTGACCCAGCATTATCCCGTGGCGCAGAGGGGCCAGGCGCAGGCAAAGTTGGCGATCTCGGACGCCGACTCGCCGGCGGTGCACATCTATGACGCCCGCTCCGGCAGCAACGACCCGGTGGCGTCGGTCACCGTGCACCGGCAGCCCGTGCAGGTACCGGCCTTTGCTGTACACATTTGTTTGTCATTGTGTATTACTATGTGTCTGTCATGTGATGTCGGCGACTGAAGTGCTGTTGAAGCTATGTGACAGCGATTGAAATGAAACGACAGCCAAACCAACCTTCTGTGATGTGGTTGGTGGCGTAGGTGCTAGCGTACAATGAGCCACATGACACAGTCGTGTCCATTGACGCCAAAGGTGCACACCCTGCTGACTCTACCCCAGGCTCTGTGAAACAGCAGTTGCAGTTTGGTTTTGGTGATTGGCTGCTGTCTGTGCTCGCCACGCTGCTTGTGCCCCGCATGACGCGCGTCACAGACAGGCAATCGATCCAGCGGGCAGAGATAGGAGATCACACAGAGCGCCATGCCTGCAAGGGGCTGCTGTGCGCAGGCATCGCAGCTGCCCTGCAAGCAATGCCTGTGGGCCTGCAGCTGGAGCTTCGAAACCCGTCCGTGTTTCAAACTCAGACATCTGCATTGAACCCAACACCTTCAAATGCACAGGCATCATCGAGTACTGGGACGCGACCAGCCACGCCTTCCCAGGCAAGGCCGTTTCATTTGGCAGCCGGCTGGACACGGACCTGTACGCGCTGGCGAAGGCGCAAACGCGGGCGCTGTCGCTGGCCGTCAGCTGCGACGGTGCCCAGTTCGCGGCCTTCTGCGCCGACAGGTGCCGCTGCCCCTCTCCCCATTTGCACCTGCTGCATATGTCCTTGGCTTGAGCAGGCGTTGTGTCGGCGTGGCGGTGTGCGCTCATCTACTGCACGCGGTTGGATTCCGGCTGCGAAGCATCGGCGGCGTCGCTGTCGCCAAGTCAGACGCTAACATAAGGAGTTCAGGCTGGTGCAGCAGACGGCATGGCTGAAACGCGGCCTGCTGCCCTCACAGGCGGGTGCGCGTGTGGCGCTTTGCCAGCGGCAAGCTGCGGCGCAGCTACGACGAGAGCGCGGAGGCGGCGGCGGAGCTGCAGCGGCACGGCGGCGAGGCCCTCAGACTGGAGCCCATCGACTTTGGCCGCCGCCTTGCCATCGAGAAGGAGCTGGTCGCAGACGAGGAGGTGTGTTGCTTTCCAACCGAGGCTTGCTTCTCTCGGCATGAGGTTTGTCTGCATGTTCAGCGAATGAAGACGGCCAGTCGGCTGAGATGCGCAGCCCGGCGTGTGGCCTTCTCCTGCTCAGCAGGCGCGTGGTGATATCCAGGACACAGCGCATTGCGCTGAACAGCAGGTGCCGCATACGAGTACTGGGGCTCTGTGCAATGAAGTCACCTGCTATGTCCTGTGCAGGCGCCGGCGCCAAACGTGATTTTTGACGAGTCGGGCAACTTCGTGATCTACGCCAGCCTGCTGGGTATCAAGGTACTGCAGGATTCCTTGTGACCGTACCAATGTTGGGACCGAGATTGGAATGGTGTCGTGTCGTCTCCTCCCGTTGCACTCTGATCAACCTTGTGGAACTTCAATACTTCATGAGCAATCTTCTTCCTTCCCATGCAGTTGGAAGTTGACCACCAACCACGTTATTCGGCCGCCTTGCTATACTCCATAACACCATCTCCTATGAAACTCACATCAAAGCTTGTTTTGTCTAGGTGGTGAACCTGACCACCAACCGCGTCGCGCGGCTGATTGGCAAGGTGGAGAACACGGAGCGCTTCATGCGCATCGCGCTGTACCAGGTGCTGAAAGCCCTGGAACTCTCAAGTTCCACAAGCCTGTGACTTATCAGGCGTGCGTGTGGCAGTCAGCGCCAGTGGGGCTGCTGCAGCTGTTCACGTTTTGTCCTTGCACACCCAGCATGTGTCATAGGAACAAGTAGGGCATGACTGTGCTGGCTGACGCAGGCTGGTCGTGCCAGTGGATTGCTGTGAATGCGGACAGGCAAGGCACAGCTGCTTCCGCTTTGTGTTCCACAGACTCTCCCTTGCCATCAGTGACAGATCTGTTGTCCAGCCATTTTGCGTCATCCAACAGGAGGCGGCGGCAGGCGCGGTCGAGGGCGGCGGCGGGGAGATTTGGGAGGTCGACCGTGTGCTGCCATCATACGTGTACAGATCTTGCATCGCCAAATTTGCGTGTATAACAGGGGGGCGGCGGCAAGGCAAGGTCAAGGCCGGCGCGGGGGAAGATGGGGGAGCAGCACCCGCGGCTGCCATAAAACAAAACCGTTTTTCTTTGGATTTGAATGTTCATACAGTCAACCTCGTGCACATCACAACAGGGCGGCGGCGGCAAGGCGCGGTCGAGGGCGGCACGGGGCAAGATGGGGGAGCGGGACCCGCTGCTGCTGGCCAGCGCTTACGCCAAGCACCGCATGTACCTCTTCACACCGCGCGAGCCGGAGGACACGGAGGACGCCGCCACCGGCAGGTGCCATAAACTTTCTTTTGGGTTTGCTTCTGAAGTAATCATCTGTCTTTTGATTCTTGGAATGAAATCATGCGCGGAGAACACCGAGGACGCCGCCAGTGGCAGACGTGCTGTTTCACAGTACAAATGTACTGTGTATACATTGGGTTTATATGAAGGGGTCCAGGCCTGCTCGACCGTGTGCGATGTGGAGGTTTGTTGGTGTCCTCACTGACAGTGCAGTGGGCAAGCTTCTGGGGGCACCTTGAGAGTCGACAGCTTTCGGAGCATCGCTTCGACTGGCGACTCACCATCCCGGATTGTCGCCTGCGCAGGGACGTGTTCAATGAGAAGCCGACGGCGGACGAGATTGTGCCGGCGGAGGACGACGGCGGGGCGGCGGCGTCAGCGCTGCCGCGGGGCGCTGTGATCCACACCACCCGCGGCGACATCTGGCTGCGCCTGTACCCCGAGGAGTGCCCCAAGGTGCCCAACACTAGATCCTGCCAATGATTACCCACGATGATAGCGAGTGTGTTGAGTTGGAGTGACGCCAGTTGCCTGCGCACAACCAAGCATAGTTCGCTGCATGGAGCTGCAGTTGAGACTCGAGCCCCAGCGCTGTCCTCGTTCACACCTGGGCATGGCATGGCTCAACTGGCGCTGCTGGCCCTGCGTGACATCCGCTTCCTTGCTGAACCCTGGAAAATTCGGATCTGAACTCCTAAAAGACTCCAAAGCGCAAAGCGTTGGGGAACTCCACGACGCACGCGCGCAGGGCTATTACGATGGCACTTTTAACCTCTGAAGCCTTAATACTGCATACTGCTTACTATGCAGACTGTGGAGAACTTCACGACACACGCGCGCAACGGCTACTACGACAACATCGTCTTCCACCGCATCATCAAGGGCTTCATGCTGCAGACGGGCGACCCCCTCGGTGTGCCTGCCTATCAATTTTCCGCCTTTCTCAGAATCGCTGCCGATCCTGTGCAGCCTGCACAAGCACCCCTTTTCACGCTGCCGACAGGCGGACCCCCGCACGCGCTGCTTACGCATGCTGTGCAGGCCACAGATCTGGGTCTCTGCTGGCGAGCGCGCTGCTTTCGCAATGCTGCTTCGCCTCTATTGCTCTGCTGTGCATGCGCATGCTCATTGTGATTGACGTGAGGTCTGCCGGTGCAGGTGACGGCACAGGCGGGCAGTCCATTTGGGGCGGCGAATTCGGGGACGAGATCAGCCGTGACCTTCGCCACGACCGGCCCTTCACCCTGTCCATGGCCAACGCCGGCCCCGGCACCAACGGCAGCCAGGTGCGTCAGACGTTTCCAGATGCACTTGTTGTAACATCCAGTACCAATGAGTTTGTGTTGCTTTCTTGAATTTGCTGCATGCAGCCCGGTCCGTCGTCAGAACAGCGTGCTGCAGCGCGATCATGATGTTGCTGCCAGGCGCGATGAGCGTATGTGGATGCTGAGACCGGGAGTCGTCTCGTTGGTGAACGCATGGGTGCCCCCGCAGTTTTTCATCACGACGGTGCCGACGCCGTGGCTGGACGGCAAGCACACGGTGTTCGGGCGCGTGGTCAGGGGCACGGACGTGGTGCTCAACATCGAGAAGGCCAAGACGGACCAAAATGACAAGCCGGTGGAGGAGATCAAGATGGTCAACATCGAGCCCAAGGCCACCGTAGAGAGCTGACGGGAATTGAGTGACCCAGTGCGGGAGTGTGGAAGCTGCAGCAGCTGGCATCGAGAGGGTTTCTGAAGCCGGCAGAGTGACGTATACAGCGTTATCGGCAGTGCAAAGATCGCAAGCTGCTGTGGTGTTTCGTCAACAAAGCGAACACAAGTCCACGTGGCAGAGCAGCAGGGCAACGATGCTGTGTGAGCGAGGTCAGCTGCTGCTGTTGCTCGCTGCAACCCGGGTCCGTGCCGGCACGCCCGCCGGCTTGTCAATGTTGGTGAAGTCGACCTGCGGGCGCATAAATCAGTTAGGAGTGGAGAAACACTTCTGTTAATCTGCACGGCGCGGCATTGCGCTGTGAAAGTGAATATGGCTACTACATCAGGATGAATGCATGTCACCTGAATCGCTGGCTGACTGCATCTCGGCGGTGGCGGCGGCGGCCTCTCAGGCAGCGAAATTGCTGGCCTGCACATGTGGGTTAGTCCTGCTCAATCTCGATGTGCATACAGACTGCAACACGGCGCAGCTGCGCGATTGTTTGGCCTCAGCAGGAGCACACAAGAAGGCCCCGCAGCCGAGCACGACTTTGAGACACCAAGAATGCCCCGACTCTCACCGCTCTGGGGGTTGCTTCCGCTGGGTGCTGACCTCCATCAGCTGCCCCGCGGCTCCGTCGTCGTCGTCGCTGTCGCTGTCGTCAATCCGCAGCGGCGCCAGGCCCTGCTTTAGGGTCTGCGGCCGAATGATCTCCGGTGAGCTCCCCCCTTGCGCTGCCCTGCTAGTGCCCGTGACTGCTGCTGCTGATGCGCTGCTCACAGCGTCGCCTGCCGCGCCCTCGAGCGCCTTCGGCTGCGCCTGCGACGGCTGCCAGCCGCGGCCGTGGTAGTCGGAGTGATCCGGCGGCGGCGGCTCGTCGTCACTGTCCACAGCGTCCTCGCTGTCTGAGCCGTCCTGCATGAAATCAAGGGCGCGACCATCCCCTGGCGCCCCTCCTGCCGCACATACAAGGATGGGTAATCTGTTGCGCGAAACCCATGCAGAAGTGCTCGGCAGGTCAGCAGCATTCAAGTGTGCTCGCGGCGCATATTCGATGAAGGAGCAGGAATCGTGGCCGGAGGTCCACTGAGGCGCTTTCAGCACGGCTTGCCTGTCTGCGCGGTCGGCAGAGAGGATTGCCAGCGAGCGACTTCGGCTGTGCGTGCGGCAAGTTCCGCCTTCTCTTCGGCAAGCTCGGCGTTCCTCGTGTCAATCACCCCTTGTATCTTTGCATTGTGCCTGTCCCTGCAATCGCAAATGTAGGGTCACCATGGCAAGAACTGACTTCACAAGGACAATGCCATGTGTGCGGCGTCTGGCTCCGCTTTGTGAGCCTAGGTCGCCTCAGCATCGAGCAACAGCGCAAAAAATGCGGGAAGGTGCCTGTGGCTGAAGCGTGTCTGACTGAACTCACAGGGCGGCTCGTTTGCGGCTCGCCGCCAGCGCCGCATCCGCCTGCCGCATGCGCTCATGCGCCACCTCGATTGACGCCTCGCGGCGGCGCTGCAGCTCCCCCTTGTCACCCTCGGCCGTCAGCCTGCCCCACATTGCTGGCTCTTTCTGCGACATCCGGATGGCAGCCTTGGATGTCAAGAATATGCGTCATTGAGGAATGCAAAGCTGGCAATGCCGCCAATCACTGCAGATGCTGTGGTTGAAGTCGTGTTTGTCCAGCGAGCTGCTGAGATCAGTCTATGACAGGGTTGAAGCCTTTCTTCTGCAAGCTGTTGCACCTTTTGCAGCGTGAACGTCAGGGACTGCTCTGACACAGCCGCCGCCGTTGCCGCGGAGTCCACCTCCGCAAAAAGGTCCAGCAGCAGCAGGTAGGGTGGCGCGCTGACCTTCAGCAGCATGTCTGCATGTTTTGTGCAATGTCCAACGTCAGTTCCACATCATCAAGCGCAGGGGCGCGGAAAGCATCTGACCTACGTCTGCTGCGGGTGCAGTTGGGCGGATTGGCATCGTCAGATCATCAGTCGCGCCCACAGGTTTCACAATCTTTCGGTTCTCGTGATGCAGAACGTTACTACATCGTCGAGGTGCAGTCGGAACAACCTGTGGAGAGCATGTCGTTGTTGCCGCGGGGAAAGCCGCTCAGGCTGACATGCACCGTTACAGTGGTTTCCGTCTCCTCCCATTCTAAGGCAGGAGAAATGGGCATCTTATACCCCAATGCTGTCTGAACTGGCTGCGGGCAGTCGCTAGGGATCGGCCGCGCCTGACAGAAAACGATCGGCTCTCCGATTCACCGTACCAACATGCGCGTGTCAAAGCCGATAAACAGGAACGCGCATTATGTGAAATTTAGGTGCTGCAAGTGAACTTCGTGAGCGCGCAGTCCGTTGCGCGCTTGCTGCGGGCTCGCCCTTCGCCTCCTCGATAGGGTCTTTCTGCTCATCCAAGGCTGGCCCAGCTCCTTTTCACGACGTCGTAACACAGCTCAGATTGGTTGTGTCCCCGCAGCTTGTGTTGAGTGAAACAGGTACGTGGCTAGTGCTGTGTTGAAAAACGCGGCTTGACCCGCAAACAACTTGTGCCTGGACAAGGTTTGCTGCATCGTCGTCAAATTCAAGTGCCGCTGTCCGCCTTCAGTGAACGCCAGGCAGTGTCACTGCTCTGCGCCAGATGCAGCTGGAATCCGCAGCTGCCTGACTGAGCAGAGGTTGCTGAGGCAAGCAGGCACGGCCCATGGGGCTGACGAGTCCACCTCGCTGACCATGGACGAAGAGGCCGCCGGCGGGTGCCACGGCTGCCTCATTTGCGGCACCATCAACAGGCCGCTGCGGTGCGAGAATTGCGTCAACCAGGCGCTGGGCGAGAAGCGGCGCATATCCGACACCGCATGCGCCAGCGGTGAGGCCGCGCGGGGGCGTCTTGCTGCAGCGCTCGAGGCAAGTCCGAAAGCACACCTGCTTGAGCATGGGTGTTTGACTGGCGTATTTGGATTTAGCGAGGTGCTACCGCTGCTTCAAACAGCACGTGCGGCGTGTTCCACCTCGCCTCGATACGGTCAGCAGCTGGCATCCTGGCACCGCATTCACAGCCACCATGGCTCGCCACCGCACAGGCTTGAACGCTTGTGATTGGCTGCTATGTACTGCAGGAGCGGGAGGCCGGTCAGCAGCGGCGACAGCGGCTGCAGCAAGCTGAGCAGGCGACGCAGGCAGCGGCGGTCCGTGCCGCCGCGGCGCGGGAGCGCTTGCAGCAAGGTGGGCTGTGCGAAGACTTCGCCTGGTGCAGAGCGCAGGAGCCAGGGCATGTGCTGCTCATTGTCCTGCCGAGCATCCTTTTCGTTGTGCCTGCTGCCACGATGACATCGCGGTGCTTCACTAGGCGTGTGCGATGCATCTCGGCTGGGTGGGTGCACTCCGCAGCCTGCTGCAGGCAGTCAGCAGACCACAATGGAGGAACATCTGGTGATTGCTAACGATAGGTCTGCATTGGCTTTGTGCAGTGCGCACAGCAGTCCAGGAGCTGGAGGAGCGAGATGAGGCGCGGCGGCGCGCCATCATGGCGGCAGACAAGCAGGTGCGGTCACGAAGGAGTCGAGTTGTGTGCGGTCAGCAAGCGGTTGGGCATGATCTGCCGTCAGGTACCTGAAACTATGCCGCAAGATGAACATGAGCGGGAGGCGCCCAGGACTGGCGCACGCCACCGGCACATCCGAGAATGTAGATGTTGCAACACATTGTATGTCTCTGCTCCCCTGCCCGCAGCTGGCGGCGAGCCGGGCGTAGGTGGTGGATGCAGTGATGCTGCACCGGCAACCAGCAATACCAGCATGACGTTAGCACAACATTGTCGATTGACTACGGTTGCTTCCTGCCCGCAGCTGGCGGCGAGGCGGGCGGAGGTGCTGGACGCGGTGGTGCCCGACATGCTGCGCACCAAGAACCTGCAGCTGGGCCTCGTCATGGACCAGCTCGTCGCCCAGCAGCGCTCCAAGTGCGCGCCATTTGCCCTTTTCAGTTGTCGCTTTCAATCGGGTTCTTCCAACTGCTGTGTCCCAAATGTCCATGCCCAATCGCCTCGTCATGGACCAGCTCGTCGCGCAGCAGCACTCCAAGCTGCTGGTGCGGCGGCAGTTGCCGCTTTCGCCAAGCTGTTCCACTGCCATGTTTGACGCCTGCCCGCCGCTGCTGACGATCGCTTTCACTGCAGGCTGCTGGTGCTGCAGCAGATCCTGCCACTGACGCCGGTGCGCGGGGAGGAGCCACTGATGCAATTTCATCGTGATGGACACAAGAACCATGCTTTCGAAGCCCATGCTGTTGGCTGCGCAGGCTGCTGGTGCTGCAGCAGATCCTGCCGCTGACGCTGTCGCCGGTGCGGGGGGAGGTGCCGGCGGCCTTGGCGCGTGCCAGTGGCTTCTGGACCAAGCGGCCGGCGCCGGCGCCGGGTGGGCAACACCCCAAACAGCCCATCGTGGCCGTCAAGGACCTGCGCCTGCCAGAGGGCCTCTCTCGCATTGGCTGCGACACCGGGCAGGTGCGCGGCATAGGTCCCGCCACCACAGTTGCGGGGAAAGATGGTCTATTTCTCTTAGGCTCGTTCCCTGCTCGATTGCTACATTTCCCCCCCCGGGGGGGGGGGGGGGGGGGGGCTGGAGGTAAAC
>JAABUL010000327.1_pt1 | contig 102242 bp, 120 predicted proteins | sample 5559151 | NCBI WGS metagenome assembly JAABUL01 (sample SAMN10711876, study PRJNA513368) | rock metagenome | isolation source: Antarctica rocks | place: Antarctica: Victoria Land, Pudding Butte sud | reverse complement strand
AACCCCCTCACAATCTACCAAACCATCCACGAAACAGCCGCCAAACGCATCGCCACCATCGCCTACCTCCGCGCCGTCCACGCCGGCGGCATCTTCTACTTCGGCACCTGGCACTACACCCCCTCCTCCCTCTCCTCCATCCCCTCCATGCACCCGCTCAAACTCGGGCGGCGCGCGAACAGCTACCTCGTCTTGGGCTACTCCCTCCCAGTACTCCTGGACCTCAATTCCTCCTCCCCACTCGAATACCTCAAAGCCCTCTCCGCCCTGCTATCCGAATTCGAAACCTACCAATCCCTCTCCGGCTTCGATGCCACAGGCAACTCCATAAGCAAAGGCCGGATGAACACACTCTTCAAATCCGCCACCGGCCTCGGCGCCCGCTCACGAAACGGTGGCCGCCGCGCAAGCACCGTAACCGACTCCCTCCCCCTCACCACCCCTTCTTCGGACTACTTGGGACTCCCTCGCTCCGCAACCGAAGCCACCTCCCCCCTCGAAACGCCCTCCCCCACTCCAGCGAGCGGCCACGAGTTCACGCACCTAGTAACGCCTCACTTACCGTTCGACGCCGATTTCGCGACAACGTACGCGACGCTATGTGATGTGCTGGTCGATACGTACGGGAAACTGATGGATCTCGTCCCGTCACCGGAAGTGTGCGGTCCGGGGGTAGGGGTGGAGTTCGGGAAAGCGGATAAAGCGATCAGGAAGATTCTGGTGGCGAATGTGTTGCGGCAGTTTGAGGAGGGCACGCGGGCGAGTGTGAAGGGGGAGGTGGCGGGGTTGGGGAAGTTGGTTTTGGGGGGGTTGATGTGAGACAATTTCGATGGGTGTATGGATGGATGGATGGATGGATGGATGGATGGATGGATGGGAGATGATCGAGAATGTATGGCGATTTCGAGGTGTTCTGGATAAAGAGACGAAGGAGATACGGCTGTATGTATGATACCCAGGGCTTTGCATTTGAAAGGTCTCGAATATTAGCATGGCGTTGTTGGATAGATGTCTTGTATACCTCGCGCTGCCCACTAGGTTTCCCGCTATGCTCTCCACATCGCTATCGACGATTTCGAACACCAATACACCTGCAGGTGTAGTACGCTGTCTTGCTCCTAGACTCGGAGAACAGTTGTTGTCCGGAGTACATACATTCGTTCGCAACCCGAGCCCGCTTGAATTCCGATATCGCCACCACCCACTCTTTCGGCTTAAGCAATTTGCACGCATGCAGGCGGCTTATTATCAGCGATCTCTAAATTTCAACCTCCGGTTCCAGCGACCACCGTACCTGCATCTCCCGGCTGGTCGCACCGCAGATAAGCCCCTCGGCCTATCGTTGATTGTTTGTAGTCCGGCGCCCTACGGGAAGGCACGTGGTGCTTGCATATTTTGCACATTCTGCGCGTTCGCGCCTCCCTTGGTTGATGGGCAGGGGCCAAGCGATGGCGGACGGGGGCGGTATAAGAGTCACCAGGTGACGCATAGTTTGATGGATACGTAAACACCTCTTTTTGCCATTGGATTCTTCTTGATCTCGTATCCTCACTGCTTGTTGCTGTGATTGAATCGACATTGGGGGAGATTTGTTGACGTACTAAGAGCCTGCGTTCTCCGCTTCGAGAGTTTGTCAAGAGGCTACAGGTTGTCTGATCTGCTCGCGATTGCTTCGATACCGCCGTCGAGAACTTGTACTCGGAGGACCACTCTCGATAGACGACCGATCTCAGCAAGCTACATTGACCAATCACACTCTACACAATGGCTCCCGCAGCAATCACCCCCGAGTCTTCGGGCACAACTACACCAACAACCATGTCCGCCTCCTCCCTGACACAGGCCGGCATCAAACATATGAGATCTGGCAGCAGCACGCAAGCTCCTCTGGACGCCTCTCTGATGACGGTAGAGCTCACAAAGTCTCCTCGTGAGGTGCCGCACCCTGACGGCGACGAGACGAAGGCGCAGAAAACTTGCACCGACCACATGGTAACTGCGCGCTGGACCCAAGCGGCGGGATGGGAGGCGCCGGAGTTGAAGCCGTATGGCCCTTTCTCGATAATGCCTACGGCGAGCGTGCTACACTACGCGACTGAGTGCTTCGAAGGATTGAAGCTGTACCGTGGAAACGACGATAAGCTACGTCTTTTCCGTATATCGAGGAATTGCGAGCGCATGCGGAAGAGTGCGGCGAGGATCGCGCTGCCGGACTTCGACCCACAGGCGCTTGAGGAGATGATCAAAGCGCTCTGTGCGCGGGATGGAGGGAAGTGGTTGCCCAAAGGCCGACCTGGATTTCTGTATGTGGTCCTTCAAGAATAGTTTGAGGCAGTGAAACGCTGACATCGTACACAGCTACCTCAGACCAACAATGATAGCGACCGATCCCGCGCTGGGCGTACAACGACCGAAGGAAGCCCTTCTGTACATCATTCTCTGCTGTTTCCCAGACATGAGCGTGAGCCTTGCTGCGCCTGCCCCTCCGGCTCTCAACGGTGCGGCCACCAATGGTCATGCCAAAGCTGGATCTACGGGCCTGAAACTTCTGGCATCGAACGAGGACAGTATTCGTGCCTGGCCTGGTGGGTTTGGGTACGCCAAGGTGGGCGCAAACTATGGCCCAACGCTCGTTGCACAAGGTGAAGCGCGGGCGCGAGGCTTCGATCAAGTTTTGTGGATATTGGGGCATGAAGGCTACGTCACTGAAGCCGGCGCAAGCAATTTCTTCGTCATATGGCGGAGCAAGGAGACCGGCCGATTGGAGCTGGTGACCGCGCCACTGGAGGAGCGCATCATCCTCGAAGGCGTGACCAGAGCCTCGGTCCTGCAGCTCGCAAAGGAGCGACTGGCCAAGACCGTTGGCGAAGTCGAGCAGGTGGACGTGGTGGAGCGCCGCTTCGTGATGGACGATATAATCTCTGCCTACAAGGATGGCAGGCTGGTAGAAGCATTCGGAGCAGGGACGGCTTTCTTCATCGCGCCGGTTGCTTTGATTCACTTCCGCGGGAAAGAAATCCATGTACCGACGGCGGAGGGCGAGAGTGGCGTCTACACGCGCACGATCAAGAAATGGCTGTGGGACATCATGTATGGCAATGAGAGCCACGAGTGGGGTATTGTGGTCGATGAGGTTCAGTGAGTGAGCAGGTCCGAGGTCCGCAAGGCCGGAATAGTGGTATCAGGCGCACTGGGTTTCTCATATCTTGTATAGTTGTGGCGTTCACAGCGATATGGGGGTGGTCTGCAAGCTGTGTTCAAGGGCAGCGGTGCTCTCTGCAGTAATCCAGTTAGTAATAGCATATGTGTTAGACAAACAACATACTCACCCATAAGCCGTCTTCAGCTCCTTGACCGCCACATTGGTAAGGTAAGTAGTCATCACGGGCATCAGCCTTTTCTTCGTTGCTCCAGCTTCAGGTCCCATGGCTTCGAATGCACCCTCGTCTTCACTCTTCCCACAAACCTCCGCATTACCACCGTCCGCCTTTCCTCCCCCTCGCGGGATCTCAGTCATCTCCGAGCTGAGAGCATTGTACTGATACACTGTGATCCCCTTCGAACTCAGATCTCGTTTAGCTATCTCGACGATACTGATGAGCTTGTTTGCGGCCTTTGACCGAGCTGTCAGAGCTACAATCACGGGCTTGCTGCCTTCTGCAGGTACTGTGCCGAGTTGTGTGGTTACGGCAGTAGTTCGGGAGGAGATTTGAGTTGAGGAGTGCACACTGAACTTGACCAGCTCGTATTTCTGGGACAACTGCGTTTCAGAGAGCTGCATAGTTCCGGATGGTGGCGGCGAGGGGGCTTCCAGCGTCGAGAGTTTGGTTGTGTTCCAAGAATGAAATCTGCAAGGGTTAGGGTTGGGATAGTGAAGCCACTCATTTTCTCCTTTTGAGCGACTTTCCGAGTTGGCCAGGAAGGCATGATCGGACGAGATATGAGAAGATGCTGTCGTCATGACTCGATACGAGCTCTCAAGATCTAAAGATCCAAAGGTCCATGAACTCTACGTCCTGCAAGCTATCTGTTTGGGCAGAGAGCTTATCGCGCTTACTGTCTGCTCTCCACACTGGCACAGCTTCTCTCGAGCTCCAGATCACGTCCTTCCGCAGCAGACGACACGTCTCTGCAAACGAGATGTGCGTTGCACAACGTAACGACGCGGCGGCAGCCGGCAGACAGAAGCCCGCCGAGCATTCCACGAGGGAGGAAAAGGAGCTAGAATGCATCTTCTAGAAATTTAGCCAATCGTGCTTCGTACTAGCTTGCAGGACTAGCTCAAGTTAGTGCTCGATGATACAAGGATGGAGAGGAGGGATCCACACTTGCACCGACGACGCCTCCTCCCAATCTTGTCTTCCTGCTCACATTCTCGACCTTGACGGCCACCACCACCTCCTTCTCTTCCACCTTTGTTCCTTCCGCACTGATAGACAGCTTCTTCTTGTCCTTTCACCACTTGTATTGTGTTATTAGCGTCCTTTTTAATACATTTTAGCCTCGCGGCGACTGCCTGCTCAGGCTCCCGGCTTATCTCCGCCGTTTCTTCGACGACTTTCGAGCTGCGAAACGTCTGACGTTTGCCCCCTCCACGACTTCGATTTCGAGAACGACCACGCATACTCGCCACTTCTTCTCGACACTCCGCGACCGCCTTCAGCTTAAGACTGCGGTCACGAGCTCGTCACGAGCAGAATCTACGAGCTGGTCATAAGCCAGGCTCTGTCGCATTCCATATTACCAAGCGCTGTATGGAGACTTCGAGTGTCAGGCAACCTTTCTGGGCTTGTTGAAGCCTTACACACCCACCATGCAAAGCATATTTCGGTTACCCTGGTGCAGCGACCCGATCGCGACCAAATCTGAGCATGTCATACTGGAAAAGATGCGCGCCTCGCCTGTGGTAGAAATACCCTCGCTGAACAAGCTGAAGCGCAAGCGCACGAACAGTTCCGATGTCTCGCCACTGCGGGCGCATGACAACAAGAAACTGCGGCCTGCTCACTATGAGTCGCAGATGCAGTTCTCGAAGTTTCAACCATCTGCCAAGCCGGAGCTCGTGGAAACACCAGTGCAAACGCTTGAAACAGCCTCTGCACCCACTTCTACGATCACGCCAGCAGATGTTGAACCTATGCAGCCTCTGTCGGTCGTGGCCATGTCTACTCCGGCCAGCCTGCGGTCCTTGGTCAAGCCTATGGATTCTTTCATGGATGGAGCCTTACCTGCCGTGCAGGTGCCCGCGTCTGAAGATGTCAAGAGTTTCACGCCTCTACAACAGGTGATCGAGAACGAGTTCAACATGCAGATATTGATGAAGCATAACGAGCTCCGACTCATCGACCAGGAACTCGCCAAATGTCAAATCGCCCTTGAACAGCTACGGAGGTGCGAGGTACGACCGTATCCGGGCAGCGAACGGCCGAGCGAAGCAGTATCTTCTGGCACTGGCCCAGCTATTACGCCGCTCGCCGGACACACTCGCCCAAGATACCCTGCTCCGCATGGTGTGACGGATGGCCCTTACTCCCGCCACTACAAGCAGTGGCTGCTTCACGACCCGCAATTCGACTCGATGCCAGTTCAGTTACTGCAGCCTGACGCCGGACGAACGCGAAACAATGGACCAACCAGCAGACGGTCAGTTGGCCAGCCCTTTGCGTTCCCGACACGCTCGGACCGGCTACCCGCAATACCGAATTACCCTGCACTAGCACCATCGAAGGACAGGAACTTGCCGAACGTGCTGCGGCGCTCGACCGACAATCAGCTAGTTAAACTGATCTGTAATCACTGCCAGAGGGGCAACTTCTCAAGCATTCAAGGCTTCTTGAACCACTGCCGGATTGCTCACAAGGTCGATTACAAGTCACATGATGCTGCTGCGATCGATTGTGGACAGCCTTTGGAAGAGGGTGAGGCGGCGATGTTGCCACTGGAGACGCAACACACTCCAGCACCGAAGCCGACGGTCACGCGAGCTCCGACAGCTTCTGCTACATCTTCGTCCACGCCACACAGGAGTTATGTGCACCCGTTCAACACTTCTACGGGCGGAACTATCACTCTAGGCCACCCTCGAAAGCCGATCGCACCTCGTCAGCCTGTCAAGCCCGTCAGTTCTGTGGCATCACCAGCTGCCAGCTCGCCGTTCCACCCTTCGGCTCAGTTACCACGACTCTCTGCGCACTTCGCCAAGCACCACGTTGGTGGCAATTTGGCCAAGGCTGCGGCGGACGCGAAGCAGAGGGTCGATTTCAGCTTCGAAGACAATCTCCGTTCACCCGACATCTCCGAGCAGAACTCGCCATCTGCCACACCAGCAGGATCTCGAACCTTCGCCACGGGCGGCACACTTAGCGTCAACAGTGGTTCAATACCACGCCCCTCAAGTCGCAAAGGTGTCAGACAGCTAATGCCACAATCGAAGGCTCGACCCTCACCCCTAGCACCAATGCCGAACAACCATCCGACTATCAAACACGAGCACAGTGAGAGCCCAGACACACCAAACTCACACGACCTCAGCCTTGACCTCAGTCCTCACACTGCTGACAGCAATCCGGGTCTAGTCTCCGACCACGAAGACGATGATCACGGATCTGCCAGCGAGTCCGAAGAAGGCCCTGCGCCGCACTCTCCGGCTAGTCGACCGCTTGCTGTACCTGGAAACAGGAACTGTGGCGAGAACATGGAGCTGGATGTTGCAGTCGAGGTGGATGAGATCGATAGTGATGGGCTCATCATACGGCGGAACAGTCTGTCGGGCGAGGGACGGAAGTTTGGTGCACCGGGGAAGAGGGGCGTGTGAGAGGCGCAAAACGGGCCCCGAGGGGCGTGCTGTTGAAGGAAATTTGTACGCTGCTTTCGCCGCTCTGCTGCCTTGGATGTCAGCGGGATGGAACCGGATCAGACTAAAACAAAACCTCGCTCAGATGTAGCCGACTTGCATATGCTGAGGCAAGATAAAATCGGAAAAGCATTCTCCACTTTAACCACAGTTTCTGAGCACCACATGCGTTGCAGTAGAGTCTGATTGCCTGCAGCCGCATCAACGAAAGTGCGCATAGGCAAACATCATATCTGAACAGTTATCCATTTCTACAGTGCGATCACATCTAGTTCTCAACCGCTGCTTGCACAGCAGGAGCCTCACCCCCCGGCCTGACAAACTGCAAATTCCCAAATATCCCATCCAAGAACCCCTCCGCCTCCCTCCCTACCCTCGCGATATCAAGCCGCTTCAACGCACTCCGCTGCGCCTCCAGCACCTCCGGCACCTCGAACACATCCTTCATCACTTCTCCCTCCTTCACCCAGTACCCGTCCACTCTCCTCCGCATCTCCGCGTTCCGCACTACGCCGTTCCGAACGATGCCCAGTCCGCGCGCTTTGCCTACCACACCCTCTAACCCTCTCGATACACCCGCGATCCTGTCGGATGTAGTCGGAGGCGTGATAAATGCGCGTCCAGTCGCTTGAAGCCAGATCACCCATCCTAGCACTGCGTCGAGGGTCGTGATGGCGAGTCCGCGGTACACGTGCATTTTCCAGTAGACGAAGTCGACTTCTGTGAGCCTTGTGCTGCGCGCGTTGGGCGTGGAGTCGTAGTTCGCGATGTAGTACAGCTCTGCTGCGGCGAGCGCGAGGCCGGCTATGGTGGCTACAGTGCGCCATTTACTTCCTTCAGATCCTGATAGGCTGCGGGAGGTCGCTACGCCCAGTGCGATTAGGTGGAGGAGGTGCGGGGCCAGCATTGATGGGGCGGCGTAGATGAGGTACATCTGTCCTGCATCCCGATCCCCAGGGGTGGCGAAAGGGCAGGTTGTTAGGACGTTCGGTCCGAAGCGGGCGTAGAGGAGTCGGGCATCTAGGCCGCCGGTGTCGAAGATGGAGCGGAGTTTCTCGTCCGAAGCTTTTGGAGGATGCAGTGCGGAGAGCCGGGTCAAGAGCACGCCGGCGCTGGTTCCGAGGCGGGAGGAGGTGAGCCGGAAGATGTTCTCTGGGTGGAAGAAGGGGAGGGTGGAGAGGAAAAATAGGAGGCCGGAGAGGAAGAGAATTCCGAGGGCGTAGGAGGTCCGGGGAGAGAGAGGTTTGATTTGGGAAGCTGGCCGGGAGCGAAGGGCGCGGTAGTAGCTTATTGCTCTGGGGAGGAGTATCGGGCCTAGGAAGATGCCCAGGGTTTGGATGCTGCGAAGTGTTAGTGGGACATTCTTGCTGTTTGAACGACGATGGGGTTCTCACGTTTTCCAGGAAACCATATTGGTTTGTGTAGTGCCGTGTGCTGTTTTACTTTTGGTTCTCGTGAAGGAGAAAAAGAAGGGAGTTGTCCACTTCCTTCAAATCCTTGGTGATCCAAGATGTGGGAGCTGCCCGATACAGAAATGGTCCGAGCTCGGCGCTAATTCAAAGCCAAATCTATCTTTTTGAAGGTAGGAGGTCGACTTGAAACATCAGCACTTGTCACCACCGTAGCCAAACCACAGCCACGCCCGCCGCCATGGACAACGACATGTTTGATGTCTTCGATGAGAAGGCACCAAAAGTGACGAATAGCGCTAACAATGAGAAGAAGAGCAGGAAACGCTCGTTGAACGGCGAAGTTAAGAGCTCCGACAGCCCACGAGGTGACACTCATATGAACGATGCTTCGACACACGCGAACGGCGACTCCGAAGTCAGAGAGGATGCGCAAGACGATGGAGCATCACAAGAACCCGAGGGACGACTGCAGAAGCGCATGCGCAAGACCGACGAGCCCATGCCGGTGGTGACAGACGCCTTCGAGACCGAGGAGTCTCGTGAGGTTAATGCTTCCGCTGGCTTGCAGGCGCAGAAGGAGGACCATTCTGCGGTGGTGATCCGCCATCAAGTCCGTCACCAGGCGGCACTGCCACCGGATGCTGGCATCGACTACAAGCCACTGCACACCCACAAGCGAATCGACAAGCCCGCACGTGAATGGCCTTTCAAGCTCGATCCGTTCCAAGAACTATCTATCTCAGCCATTGAGCGCAATGAGAGTGTGCTCGTCTCAGCGCACACCAGTGCAGGCAAGACTGTGGTGGCAGAGTATGCGATTGCGCAATGCCTGAAGAATAACCAGAGGGTGATCTATACCAGCCCCATCAAGGCACTGAGCAACCAGAAATACCGCGAGTTCAATGCCGAGTTCGGTGACGTCGGCCTCATGACCGGAGATGTCACAATCAACCCCACTGCGACGTGCTTGGTGATGACCACTGAGATTCTGCGATCTATGCTTTACCGCGGTAGCGAGATCATGAGGGAGGTCGCGTGGGTGGTGTTCGACGAGGTGCACTACTTGCGTGACAAGGAGCGGGGTGTCGTCTGGGAGGAAACCATCATCCTGCTTCCAGACAAGGTCCGCTACGTCTTCCTGTCCGCCACTATTCCCAACGCCATGCAGTTCGCAGAGTGGATCGCGAAGATTCATAGCCAGGTGTGCCACGTGGTCTACACCGACTTCCGGCCGACTCCTCTGCAGCACTATTTCTTCCCTTCGGGCGCAGATGGCATACATCTTGTTGTCGACGAGAAGGGTGTGTTCCGCGAAGAGAACTTCAACAAGGCCATGTCCACGATCTCCGACAAAGCTGGCGACGATGGCTCAAATGCGATGGCGAAGCGCAAGGGCAAAGGCAAGGACAAGAAAGTGAACAAGGGAGGCAACAACGATGGGCCCAGCGACATCTACAAGATCGTAAAGATGATTATGATGAAGGACTATAACCCGGTTATCGTCTTCTCGTTCTCAAAGAGAGACTGCGAGAAGTATGCTCTGCAAATGTCCAAACTGGCGTTCAACGACGAATCCGAGAAGGCCATGGTGTCGAAAGTCTTCAGCTCTGCGATCGACATGCTGTCCGAAGAGGACCAGCAGCTTCCGCAGATCACGCAACTCCTGCCTCTGCTGCGGAGGGGTATCGGCGTCCATCACTCAGGCCTGCTTCCGATCTTGAAGGAGACTATCGAGATCTTGTTCCAGGAGGGTTTGATCAAGGTTCTTTTCGCCACCGAGACGTTCTCCATCGGTCTCAACATGCCCGCCAAGACTGTTGTCTTCACATCTGTTCGCAAGTTTGATGGTGTCTCGCTGCGTTGGGTCACGCCAAGCGAGTTCATCCAGATGTCCGGGCGTGCAGGTCGTAGAGGCCTGGATGACCGCGGTATCGTGATCATGATGATCGATGAGAAGATGGACCCGACAGTTGCAAAGACCATTGTGCGCGGCGAGCAGGACAAGCTTAACAGTGCTTTCTACCTGGGCTACAACATGATCTTGAACCTGATCCGCGTGGAAGGCATCAACCCCGAATTCATGCTTGAGTCATGCTTCTACCAGTTCCAGAATGCTGCGTCTGTTTCCGGACTTCAGCGGGAGCTGGAAGATCTGGAGCAGAAGAGACTGGACATGGTCATCGAGAACGAGTCGGAGATCAAGGAGTACTACGAGTTGCGCGAGAGTCTGACGAACTACACCAAGGACCTCAAGGCCATCATTACCGACCCGCAGTATCTTACGAAGTTCCTGCAGCCCGGTAGAATGGTCAAGGTCAAGTGGGAAGAGCACGACTTCGGCTGGGGCGCCGTGGTGAACTGGACGCGTGTCAAGCCAGGCAAGAACCAGAAGGAAGAAGATATCCCTCGCGGCGCATCAGTTGTTGTCGACGTTCTGGTGAACATCTCCGCCGACTCCACCACCCCTGCAACCGGAGCCCAGCTCAACGACAATCTGCCACCCAATGTGCGACCTGCGTCCGTGGGCGAGAAGAGTAAGATGGAGGTCGTCCCTGTGATGAACGGTACCATTGACGCAGTCGGGCATCTCCGCCTCTTTCTCCCTACCGACATCCGCACATCGCAGCAGAGGAATATCGTGCGCTCGTCGCTCGAGGAGGTCGCTAAGCGCTTCCCGGACGGCATCGCGATCCTTGATCCCATCGAGAACATGGGCATCAACGATGACTCGTTTAAGAAGCTCCTTCGCAAGATCGAGATTCTGGAGAGTAAATTCCTCAACCACGCTTTGCATAAAGCCGAGCACATGCCTGCTCTCTACGAACAGTACGGCGACAAAGTCGAACTCGGCAAGCAGATCAAGGCCCTCCGCAAGAAAGTCTCCGACGGCCAGTCAGCACTCCAGCTCGACGAGCTCAAGAATCGCAAGCGCGTGCTCCGCCGCCTCGGTTTCATCAACGACTCCGACGTCGTGCAGCTTAAAGCCCGCGTTGCATGCGAAATCAGCACCGGCGACGAGCTCGTTCTGTCCGAACTCCTGTTCAACCGCTTCTTCAACGAGATGACGCCTGAGCAGTGCGCCGCGGCGCTCAGCGTGTTCGTCATGGAAGAGAAAGTGAACGAGACGCCCCGCCTGCGCGACGAGCTGGCGAAGCCGTTCCGTGAGATCCAGGCCGAGGCGAGGAAAGTGTGCAAGGTCAGCCAGGAGAGCAAGATGGTGGTCAACGAAGAAGAATACCTCGCAACGTTCAAGTCCGAATTGATGGAGGTGGTTTTCGAGTGGACTCAGGGTGCGGGTTTTAGTACGATTTGGTAAGTCCGATCATTCTCATCGTGACCGGGACAGTGCTAACAGCTGCAACAGCAAGATGACCGAACTCTACGAAGGCTCCATCATCCGCCTTTTCCGCCGGCTGGAGGAGTTGCTCCGGCAGATCGCGCAGGCGGCGAAGGTGATGGGGAGTGAGGAACTGGAGAAGAAGTTTGAGGCGGCGTTGGGGATGATCCGCAGGGATATCATTGCTGCGCAGTCGCTGTACTTGTAGGTCCATCCCCGCGGCTTGCGGACTCTGGTCGATATGCGGCGCGGTCCTTGTGTAGGATAGCACCTCAGACGAGAACTTGTGTAGACTAGCACGTAGAAGCGCTAGGCTACTTGATCACGGTACTTGTATGTACGTGTTCTATCGATTCAAGCTAAGTAGTCCCTCCACATATCTCCTCGCATCGACACCAATGCCGCCAGCAAGTGCAGTAGGACCCCATCCACTACTCGAACCACCCGTTGGGTCACTACTCCGGCTCCCGAGGCCCAGCGACATGTTGCTGAACAGACTGGTCATAGCGCTGCTCGTGGAGACAGATTTCGATGCAGTAGCACTCGAATCAGTCGCCCTTCGCACCAGAAACGCGATACGATGCATGTCTGGCGAAGGATCGGAGACTTGGAGGTGTTGCTCTACCCTTGGGGTTGCCACGGAATCCATTGTTGCCTGACCATCTGCTTCGTCCTCCTCGCCAGTAACAGTAGTAACGGGCGCAGATGGCGGCACTTTCATCCACACGACCCACCAGCCGCGACTAGTCTTACTTGTACGCTCGATGTCGTTCTTGCGGGTCCGGACGCTTTGTAGTGTGTTCAAGATCTGGCTGTGCACGTTCAGAGCCTCGAGTCGTGTCCACTCCGGTGGTGCTGCGGTGTCGCTTCGCAGCATTGTGAGAATGCCTTCTGCAGCCGGTGTGCCCGGAACAGGTATATTAGGCACGCTGGTATGTACGGTAAGGAGGCGTGGGTCGTAGATGAGGTCGAAAATTGGCGGAGTGCCGGATCCTTTGGGCGGGAGCGTGTTTCTGTTGCTGTTGATGCTGGCGGTTTCGCTTTCCGGACCGTCATTATTAGCGGCGGCGTGGGAGTCCTCGATCCGCTGAGCAACCTTCTGCACATCAGTGGATGACAGCAGTGCTTTGCGGATGGGCGAGAGAATCTGGTGGAGCGATCGATAGAATTCTGCATATTGCAACGACGACGTCCGGTTCGCGAACAGGAAGCAGTAGATGAACGGCCGATGGACGTAGATGAGGACCCGCATCCGCCTGTATTTATTCGTTGCCTCAATGCCAGTGTCGAAGTCCGGGATGTTAGTGTCCTTCTCCTCAGCCGGCTCATCACTTGACTTGGTGACCGTGTCAATTTGTATCGTGCGTAACACGATACGAGCGCCCTCTGGGTCTTTGCTCAAGCTGCCATCAGTGAAGTCGACATCGTCGGCCTCCGTCAACGCGTCCAGGTCGCCCGTGAGTCCGATCAAGAAATGGCCTCTGTTCTCTTGGCGTATCTGAGCTGCAGCTTTCGATCTAATTGTCTCGCCGTCCGGCATGGGATCGATCCGAGTCATTGCTGGATCCTCGTCAGGCTCAGACTCCTTCTGGACCTTGACGGTGGATTGCTGCTTCGGCCGATGAGGCTTCTTGACGGAAATCGTAGCTGAACTTTGTCGGGATGTCGTCGGTCGTTTTGCTGTAGTCTTGCCTAACGTGCTGAGGCCAAATGTCAGGTACTTCATGTACTGATCCGGAATGCCGAGTGTTGTAGCTGGTTCCTGAGCAGCTTTCGCATCGTCGCCTTCGCGTTCTGAAGCGCTTCGATCTGCCTCTCGAGTAGCACTTTTTAGCGACCTCTCTGCGGCTGTGACTATTGGCGGTGGTATATCGGGCCTGCCGCCATCGATCGGGAGTGGTGTAGCCGCTGACTTTGATGTCGAGTCTTGAGATGCAACCCGTGGATTGTTCTCGTGCCTGAGATCTCGGTATGGAGCCACGCCTGATTCTAAGGGTGGTATGTTATGTTCATTAGCGTCATCTTCTTGATCTTCGGTCTGTCCTTGTCCGAGATCTTCATCCTCCGCGGCATGCTGTTTAGGCTCAACAGTATTGCCGTTGGATGACCTTGCTGGCTCTGGAGGGTTTCTTCGTCGTCGTTTGCGACGCTCACGAAGCGGGTTATCTTTGACACCGAATGCATATTCACCGTAGCTGTAGATCTGTCTCATCCACAGCGAAACGTCCCGTATCGAGTGACGTTCCAGTGCACCAACTCCAGAGAACACCAGACCGTCCGCAGCTGCCGGGTGACTACCACAGCCCATCCACGGCATGGCTTCATCATCTTGCGCCTGACTGATGTCTTCCGAGATTGGGTCACCGAATCTTGACACAAGCACATCCTCTAAACCCTCCGTGCGCCGAGTCAAGTCCTCGAGGACCTCACGCTCGCCACTACCCCATTCTTCCTCTCCGACTCCGTAGCCCAGTTCGCCTCCGCTCGCAAGATTCATGCCATTAAAGATATCCACAGCTGGGTTTCCGTGTAAGAGCACATCCCAGCTCCGCGAGAATCGAGCCCAGTACCGATCAAGAGTGCTGCAGAATTTGTCTCTTGACAAACGCACGAAGAGATCATCCAATGAAGGGCCATGGTGCAAGCAGAATATGGAATGCGCCTGTAGCAACTGCTGGATAAGTAGCGCTGGAGGACTTATCTCTCGAGACGAGTACTCGATCGTAGATTGCGCCTCTTGGGTATCACTGCCTTTCTTCTTAGATTCCGAGGGCGGTATCGAGGGCAATTGGGTGAGGTCAACAGACTGTCAGTTGTTAGTGCTGACCGCACGCTGCTCTGATTACACCTACAGCGAGTATCCACCAACCCTTTTCCAGCTCGTATAGCACAATCCGACTCCTGTCTGTCTCTATTGAGTCCACAGGCTCGCCATTGGAGAAGCTCCTACAAGACTGCTTAGCCAGTACACCTGTACCCACACTGCGCGGCGCATTACTTCGCAAAATCCACCATGCCCTGCGCCAGGCCAATTTGTCTCAGCTTCTCATTCTCTTCGCGACGGAGCGCATCTGCCACCGCCGCATCACTGCGCGCCTGCTTCTTTGCAGCTGCGCGGGCCTCGTTGGCCACGCGCGAGTAGTAGAAGACCAGCTGGTCCTGAAAGGTCTCATCGGTCGGGCCTAAGGTGGGGTTGTAGATGGCGAGAAAGGCCAGACGCGCTGGCACGACTCTGGACGGCCATTCTATCGTGCTCATCTCATGCTGTCATATAGGAAGAATGGCTGGTAGGGCATGCGACGCAAGATCTCGCAAGCTAGTAAGGCGGGTCCTTCCTACTTGGGCATATCCTCGGACTCCACTCCGCGAATAGCCATACCATCAGATAGCGAGCTGTCGAGATCAAATTCAAGACTTACTAAAGACCTCAATCGTGTACAGTAAACACTGTAACCGATCTAAAGATTCTCCAAACCAGGAATGGCAGCACGGTCAAGGACCCATACATGTATTGGCACAAGTCTGCCTCGGGTGATCGAGACGACTATCTTACAGTGTATGTATCTAGAGGTCTAAGTAGAAGAAACAAGACCATCTACTGCGAGGCCTTCTCTTCCTTCTGCTTTTTAGCACCCTTTGGCACACGAGCCCACCAGTATAAACCCACGGCAGCAAACATATTGAAGATGATGAACGCCCACAGGATTCCAAAATCCCGCCAAACATTGCTGTACGAGGACCCAATCTGCTGCAAGAACACGTTGGTGTCGTCATAAGTGCAGAACGCGCACTGATTCGTCGCACTCGGATCCTGTAGATAGCCTCCAGCTCGACTAATCCAGGGCTGCATGTAGTCGCCACAGGTCTGTCCCGAGGGTGGGGAGAAGTTGACGAACTCGTTGTCAGCGCAGTGGAGGCGGGTGTTAGCAACTCCCACGGACAGCATACCCTCTACGAGGTAAGTAAAGGGGCTGACGCGGTACATGAAGATCCAGAAGCCTGGGAGAGCGCTGGCGGTCTGCAAAACACCACAGAAGATCAAGCAGAGGGTAAAGAGTAGATTGGCGAGGTTGCCTCCGGTCTCTGCATCCGGGATACCGGCAATCATCATATTGGTAAATGTCGAGGTAAACAGGAGGAATTGCCAGGTAAACAGGAAGAACTGCGCACCGCGGAGGGCGACTGCACCGGTTGGTACGGCGTTCTGGTAGAGTCCGATCGGGTAGTAGAAGCAGATGAAGATGATGACGGCCATGAGACTGTTCCACGGCAGTTCGACGACGATGTTGGCAAACATGAATGCCTTCCAGCTGTACGTTTTGCTTGGTCGTTCTCGAACTTCGTAGAGTGCTCGTTGCGTAACGAAGTGCGGCATAATCTGCTGAACGAGCTGGCCCTGTACGGAGAAGGTAATATTAGCAGTGCCTTAGACATGATGCGTGTTGTGCTAGACCTACGAAGATTGTAAACAGCATGAAAATGCTGAACATCTGGTTCTGGATACCCTGTTGCGTAAGAGGAGCCTTGAAGAAGATAAAGCCAATAAATAGCGAGGAGAACAGACACAGAGCGAGCTTCGAGTAGATGTAGGATGGTGTGCGCCAGTATTGCTGAAAGACGCGGTAGGTGACTTCCCAGATCTGAGTACCAAAGGGAGCAGCGAACTCGCGGTAGGACTCCTTGTCTTCTTTGGTCGCTCGTGGTGGTACTTCCTTCGGTCGTTCGTTCTCGAGGCGTTCGAGCTCCCTGTGGACTTCCTGATATTCGTTCGAGTTGCGCCACATCTCACGCCAGTCGATATCAGTAGAGGTACCAGGAGCTGCGCCGATGACTTCCAACATCCATTCGGCAGGATTGGCTTCGGCAGGGCACGGATGTGCACCTTTGGCTTCGAAGTACTTGGTCATGACGTTACTGTTCTCTCCGATCTCGCCAAAGTAGACGGTCTTGCCACCAGCTGCGAGGAACAACAAGCGGTCGAAACGCTGGAAAAGAACAGCAGAGGGCTGATGGACGACGGTGACGATGGCCTGGCCGGAATTCTTCAGCTTCTCCAAGAGATCGAGAATAGCCCACGAGGTTTGCGAATCGAGGCCTGAGGTAGGCTCGTCCAAAAATAGTAGGAGCTCAGGCTTAGCTGCAAGCTCAACGCCGATGGTCAAACGCTTACGTTGCTCGACGTTAAGACCTTCGCCGGGCACACCGACAACGGCATCAGCGTATTCTTCCATGTCCAGAAGCTTGATCACTTCATCGATGTAGGCAACCTTCTCCTTGCGAGGAATATGGGCCGGCTGTCGCAGGAGAGCGCTGAAGACGAGGGCCTCTCGAACAGTCGTGGTCTGCAAGTGCAAATCTTGCTGCTGGACGTAGCCCGTTTTACGCTGGAATGAGCTGTCGCGCTGTCTGCCGTCCACCTTGATGTCGCCAGTAATAACACCTGCAATGCTCGAAGAGTCAGCACTGTCTGAGATACACGGAAGCTGTTCACGCATTATTGACCTACCCATGGTAACACGAGTTGCCAGCACGTCCAGGAGAGTCGTTTTGCCAGCTCCTGATACGCCCATTAACGCCGTAAGTGTACCAGGCTTGACCCAACCGTCGACATGGTCCAAAATGCGACGTTCTTCGCTCTTGATCTTGATATCGTAGCAGACATTCTTCCAGCTGAATATAGCAGTTTGCCTCAAGATAACGTCGGTAGCTGAGGTGTAGCTCTCCTTCTTAGCAAGCTCGGCACCGTTGCCGTGATCGTCCGCAGCCTCCTCATCGGTCTTCTTCTCCTTCAGAGATGCTGGTGTGTGGCCTTTCCGGAAAACGAGCACCTCGCCTTTAGACTTCTTCGCGCTGATGAGCTCGGTGGCGCCAAGATAGATGACCATCAGGAAGAGCATAAATGCCAGAATTATGGGAATATTTCTGTACTTGTGCGAGAAGTAATATTGGTAAGCGCTGTTGATGTAATCGTCACCTTGCACATACGATAGTCCCGCTCTCGAGCCTATCGCAGTACAGACCTGTGACATGTCGTTGAGCGAGCCGTAGGTTGGGATGAACTGCGAGCACTCGTAGGCCTTGTTGTGGAACTCGTTGACCATGAGAGACTCGAAGCCATATGCGACCTAACATAGAGGTTAGCCTGGATCTCGAGCTAGAGAAAATTCCAAGTGCTGCTGCACTGGCACTGAGCTGCTTTCGAGGACACTCGTATCTGGAGAACACTGCTTTCGTCTCGTCTCAACTTACCGGGTCAATGTAATTTATCCACCTGCACCAACCAAGCATATATCGAGTCGGGATGGCAAAGCCGGTGAAGATGATGATAGCAAGGATAATGATGGCTGCTGGAGCCTAGAGACCAAAGGGTAGAGGGTTAGCGAGTTCTCCAACGCGGCGACGACCTCTGTGCAGCCACTATGACTTACCATAGCCTGCGACAGAGTTCTGGAGACCGAAGCAATGGTGCGGAACAACATGCTCATCGTAAAGGTCAGGATCAAGCTGATAAACCAGAAGAAAAAGAACGCGTCGGGTGTTCTTCGGAGGTTGACCATGAAGTAGAGCGTCAGGTTGAAGATAAACGAGTTCGCGAGCTTGTAGGGTACATCGGTCAACATGGACGCGAGTGCTTCTGCAGATGGGTGGTACAGGGCGTAACGATGATGCTTCTCAACGATAAGGCGTTGTGCGTAGAGCGTCAAAATCTCCAGGGCGCTGCCGAATGCGTTCATCAGGACCTGACAGACTATGTTAGCAGAAAAGCGGAAACCGAAGCGGAGATACCTTAGCTTACGGCAAAGAAGATGACAGCTCCTCTCGTGAAAAAGCTGCCAGTGGTGTCTGGCATATTAAAGAAGACCGAGCCGAGAACGAGTGCCATAGCGAAATTACCGAAGAGTTGAGTGAAGGTCAAAGTTGGATCAGCCTTCAAACGCTGGAAGCCTCTCCACAGGCACAAGTTGACCTGCTGGCTGTACGAAAGAGTGTATGGTGATTTGATCCGCTGGTGCTTCGATTGCTGGGCTTGCCGGCTTTCCACGAATCGATTGTAGTGTTCGCCTTCGTACGGGAAGGTCTTGTCATAGGAGTCGAGCTCTTTCGTAAGAGCTGCTCGCTCAGGACTTGCCTTCCAGACAGCGGCAAACTCGTCTGGGGTGCGAGGAACCTTATCCTTAAAGCCGTCCCTAACAAAACGTTCCTGTGGTGAAGTCATGGAGGTCAGGAAGTCTGCGGTCGTTGCTCGATCGGGACAGCGAAAGCCCATCCGCACAAAGTATGCCTTGGCTTCCGTGGTCGGTCCAAAGAAGATCTGCCGCCCCTCGTATAGTACAAGTGCTTTGTCGAAGACATCGTACGCAGCCTGTGGTGCTTGATAGATAGCAACACATGCAGCGGCCCCAAGCAACTCCGTACTCAAGCGTACTGTCTTAGTGAACTCAATGGCGTTAGCGCTGTCGAGACCTCTGGTGGAGTTATCCCAGCACTGGAGAGGCGCGCCGCTCAGCGCTGCTTCAGCGATGGTGACACGCTTCCTCTCTCCTCCTGACACGCCCCTCACGTAATCATTACCGACTTTGGTATTCTTCGTATGGCTGATGCCGAAGGTAGCCATGAAAACGTCTCGCAGGTGATCAGCCCACTCCTGCTTGCTTACACCACCAGGGATGTTCTTCGGCGCTCTTGCGCGAGCTGCGAACGAGAGGGTGTCGGCCACAGTCATCATTGGGAAGTGGACGTCGACCTCAGCGGTGTAGATGGCTTCTCCACGGAAGTACTTGTGCATCTTCTCCGGCGGAATGCCTTGGTAGTTGAGGTATGAACCTTCATCGACAACGAAGCCATGAGTCTCGCCCGTGATTGTCTTCAAGAAAGTCGAACAGCCAGAGCCAGGGGGCCCAAGAACAACCAGCATCTCTCCACTGTGAACGATGCCCTCGAAGTTGCGGAGAATATCAATTCTGCGTGGCTTTGCGAGGCCAAAAGCCTTCTTTACCATGCCCACCACCTCAAACCAGATGTTGCCGACATCCTTTTGGTAGTCAGTGGCGGCACCATAGCCGTGGACGTTCAGATCTCGAAACGCGATCCCAGCAGTGCGGCCGGGAGTTCTGTTTTCGGTCTCGTTGAGCTTTATCATCGACTTGACCCAAGTGCGCGGGCGGAAGTTCTTCGAGTTGGGATCCAGCGGAGAGTCTGCATCTGCGCCAAACGGTGAATCCGGCACATTGGTGTAAGTGGACTGTCGTGTCAAGGTCTTTGCAAGCTCGGTGATGGTCGCATCTGCTCGCGCCTGTGCATCCTCATCAGACTCTGCCTTCGTATCCGGCGATTCAAACTTTTCGAGTCCTTCCTTTTCGTTTTGAGGAGTGATGCCATTGGAGAAGTAATTTGCTTGCTGTCGTTTCTGGTCTGGGCTGCTCGGTGGGCGATTTGACTGCACAGAGCCTCTCGTCGCCGACCACGCAAAGCTACCTGTCCGTTCTCGGGCGTGTTGTTCGCTCACAGGGTCGTCTTGCGGCCTGCTGCCTCGTCTTGCAAACGCGTTACCGCCGCCAATCGCGCCTACGCCTGTGGTTTCTGCTGTCCGGTCACCGTTGCCGAACCCAAAGTTGCCCACAAGGGCCATGATGTCCGAAATTTGTCGTTGCCACCAGATGTCCCTCCTAGGATCCTAGGAAATGAAACAAACAGAGCCTTTTGTAGTCACGCTCAATTCATGATGGTTCGATCTGGCTGATGCGCTTCGAGTGCGCCACGTGGGTATATATCAACAATGCATAAAGAGGTGGAGTGACGAGGCGGTTCCGGAAGATGCTCATAACCTCAGAAGGACAGGTGCCGTTGCGTGCATAAACCTTACCAAGCCACTATAGTGCGATAAGATTGGCTCTAGCACAATCGAACGACAAGTGCACGCGAGGTTCGAAGAAATACCCACTGCTTTTTCGCAGAATATCCAAGTTGGATGTTACTCGGAACTGCCAACTTCCGGCTTTCAAGCCCCTCGGAAGCGAACAACCTCGACGACATCCCGCCAAGACCTCCAAATCTCCCTATCTACGTGATCACGATGCGGCCGCAGCGGAGGTTACGGGGACATATCTCAACTTCCTTAGCTCAGGCTCGTACCTCAACACGGTCGATCAGACTTGATGTCGTATCTTGCGCTGCCGCGCACCACTTATGTTGACAGGGCATGAGATAGACCACCATTGGCGCGTCCTTGGCCCGAAGACATCCAGCGGAAGCGGACGTCGAAGACGATCGATTTCAGCCGCCTCACTCCTCCTGCTGCTGCGAAAATCGCCGTTGCCGCACGTCACGTCTTCGAACCGGGTCCCGCCAGCCATGCCTCCGACATATGATCGTCTTGGCCATAAGTAGTCACAGTACCCGCACGACTATTTCGCGGATTGAAAACGTAGCCGCCCATCCGACGGATACAACTTTCTCCAGTTGCAGACTGTCTTCGTCGAGTCACAAGAACCCAGGAACCTAGCAATTGATGAGACCATTTGCTGCGGGCCAAACTAGTCTGCACTGGTTATGCCATCTCGACTAGCTTGCAAGCAATGGGCGAGAGCCATTGTATTGAAATCTAGGTTTGTTTGACAAGGTACCTTGTAGTTTTGGAGCGTCAAAAACCGACCGTCAAATCGGCCTCCCTAGGTTGACTTCATCAGCTATCTCTTCTCCTCTCCTCTGTCTTTCAGCCCCTCGACACCCTGCCCCCAAGCACCAGCTTTCTTCCCCCACTGCATCGTGCCCCAAGCATGCACCCAGCTGATCTTCGGCGGCGGCTCATCAGAAGTCCTGAATGGGCTTCCAGCATGTCTGAACGACCGCTCGTCTCTCGTCTCGTCCACCGCCGCCTCGCCAATAGTCACATCGCCTCGCCCTTCTCCCATGTCCGGCACGAAGAGCAGAGTGGAGACATTCTCACCGACAGCTCGCTCCCATCTCCTCACCTCCACCGGCAGCGGTCGATGCCACCCTTCGTCATTCCTAGCCCACCACTTCGCACCGCACATCTCCCACAGCCGGCTTTGCGCACGTTTGTACGCGAAACGCTCGTCTTCGCCTGTGAAAGCGCTCGATTTGCTGAAGTCTGGCGAGCGATAAGAGGGCTGGTCGTCCGGGTCGACAGGTCCGCGCTCCATTTCCGAGTCTGTCCTTCCGAACGACCGCCCGAAAGCATTCTGAGCCTTCCGGGCAGGTTTGTTGGGTGGATCATCTTCCAGGGCATCCGCACTTAGAAGACCTGCCAGCCGGGCGTGCGTGTAGTTCGGCTCAGGATCTGGCTCGGCGTAGTTTGGGTTATCACTGAGGATGTTCGGACGGAACGGCGCTGTAGCATCTTGAAAGGCCTCAGAGAAGGTTTCTGACTGTATCGCGTCGCTCTCTTCTGTTCGGCCTTGTTCCGGGAAGAAAAGATCATCAGGTCCAGCTTCGGCAATGACGAAAAGTTTGCAACGGCACTCATAGAGGGCATCGAGCAAGGTGATGAAGCGACGTGCTTCATTCTTCATAAGCCAGTTCAGGACTGGAACGTCCTTGAGGATGATGGTGTGGTAATTTGATGCCAGGGTTATATAGTCTGCAGGTCCGAGGTTCGTCTTGCAGAGCTCCCTGAATGTCCATTCTGAGATGCCTTTGTATGTGCGTGGTATTGAAATGGTCCGGCCGTAGACCTTCATTGTACTTGGCTGTAGGCTGATTGGACCTGACGGAGCTTCGCCAATAGCAGCTTCGAAGATAGCGTCATATGCTTGCTGTCTTGTTGTTGCATTCCCAGATTCGACATGGAAGAACCGTGGCATTGCGACCGCAGTGGACTTTGCGTCGCTGTCTGCAGCTGCTTGAACCTCTGCGTCAGTCCTTCCAGCCATATCAGCACTGTGCTGCAGATCCTCATGCCCGTCCAACCTCCACTCTACTTCATCCTCTCTCTCTCGCATCGAGACATTACTAGCATGGCTTTCAAGCCTCCGGTAATCCTTTCCACCCTCCATTTCCCACACCTCACACCTAGCCTTCAGCACATCCAGGAAAACGGCAAACTCATTCCGCCCAGCATAGAAACTCTTCTGTGCCGTTCTTCGGAACCCAAACTGCCAGCCCATGCTCTGTAACCTACCAGGTGGTGGCGAGAACTCGATCCCACTCGCCTTCGCCAACTCCTCTGGCATCCGATTCGACGTTGCGATCAACACTCCACCAAGATGGAAGAAACTGGTCATGAGATTTGTTAAGATCTTCGACGCAACACGATCAGGCATCTGGAACTCGTCGAGAAACAGTATCGGTGACTCCTGTATCAAGTCCTTGGCCAGCCAGAGAACCGAATAATCATCTCGATCATCAACGATGCCCTTAGCACTCGAGCGTACCAAACTCTCCCGCCGGAAGGCTTCCAGCTTCGAGAAGGTCTCGAGCATGAATGTGTTGAAGTGCCATCGTCGCTTCTTGCGGGTTGGGAGGCAATCAGCGAAGAGGTCGACGAGCATGGATTTGCCTGTCCCGACTTCGCCATGCAACATTAGTCCCTTCGGCGAGGACATCTCCATTGCAGATTCATGTGAGGTCAATCGACGTGTCAAGGCAAGGGAGTCCCGTTTCTGCTTTGCCGCCAGAAGAGCACGCCATGTGCTTTGCTTTGGAGGGGGGACATCCTCTTGGGTTGGTTCAGAGGAGCCATTGGGTTTTTGCTGCTTGCGCACAGTACGAGAGATTTGGTCGAGCCGGTGGCTGTATTCTTGTTGGGGTTCATAGTCTATTAGTCGTTCGTATAGTTTCTGGAGGTGTAATGCAAGACGGAGTTGTCCGTTGTCCTGATTGATCTGCTTGGTAGCTAGAAGGGCTCTGTATTTGACCAGTGGGTTTGTGATTGTAAGACCGGTCGATACAGTGGGAGGCATGAGGATCTTGGTCTACACACATCCTATTCTCCGAGCAGAGCAGAGGTAAACATGAGGTCCAGAAGTCCAGGTCTAGATGTGAAAATGGGCCAATCACGGTACGTCATCGATTTTGGAGTCGTCGAAGTCAAGATGAGTACGCATAACCGACCATTGACCTGGCTGTGCGGTAAACCTTGCATGTCATGGACGGAGAAGGCATGTTGTTTCTTACCTTGGATTTATCACGATACTCCGAATCTCTCTTGCTTCAACTTGGAAGGTCGATGTCCGACGATCAGGAACGCGACTTCCCCAGTTGACAGGCATGCTGTTATATGCAAGCTTCCACTAGCGCCCGCCGATGTCGACCAATGAGTGACCGAATCGAAACCGAACGTCATTCACGAAAGCTCCCAAACAATTTGAAGGCGATCTTGTGATTTTCTGACCTCCTCCACATCAACCTCAATACACTTGAGCAAATCACAATATGTCATCTCGCGCGCTTCGTAAAGCGCAGCGGGAGCGTGAGGAACAAGAACGACTAGAGGCTCCGGGAGAGGACATCGAGTGGGACGATGAGGATGAGGATGTACCTGTGCCGGTGAAGCCGAGTGCTTTTGCCATGCTGGCGGGGGATGACGAGGAGGAGGAAGCTGAAGATCAAGACGAAGAGGTGCATGAGGATAAGGCCGACGAACAGTCGAAGAATGGCGAAGTAGATTCAATACCAACAGCTCCCAGCAAAAAGAAGAAGAAGAAGAAAAAGAAGAAGGCCAGTGCGGCCGGTGGCGGTGAAACCCCTCAGGGCAAGGACGACGATGAGGGTATTGACGAGATCGACCTGGCGCTCAAACAACTAAGCGCGAATGGCAATACCTCTCTCTCTGCATCTACCACGGCAGGTGTCAGTGCCCAGACAGAGGAGACGTCAAAGCTCCTGGCAATCGACACATCTCATTTGCATGCACAGAACGAGATGCGTCGTCTTTTCGGCCGTGCTGCTATTGAACAGCGGGACGATGACGAAGGAGTGCAGGGTGATGCAAACGTAGGTGGCAACCGGCGACAGCAGAGGAGAGTGCAGCAGATGGGTCTAGCCCAAGCACTTCGCGGGCAGCAAGGCGGTGGCAGGGCAGGTGGTCTAGCTGCGATGGCTTTAAAGCGAAATATCTTCATCCAGGGCAAAGAAGAGTGGCCTAATGCGACTGGTGGTGGGCTAGGAATGGAGATTGAAGAGAAGCGTGCAGATGGGACGATACTATATCGCTACGCGCACAACACTACCTACCGAGACGCGCAGCACCAGTTCGACATCGCTGTGGAATCCATGGACCCGCAGCGCCTGGTCGTACTTCTGCAGCAGAACCCTTACCACATCGCCACTCTGCTGCAGGTCTCCGAAATTGCAAAACAGGATCGCAACCACACCGTGTCGGGTGACCTGCTTGAACGAGCATTGTTCTCCTTCGGTCGTGCAGTGCACAGCTCTTTTGCGAAGACGCTAGCAGCAGGCAAAGCTCGACTCGACTTCAAACGGCCACAGAATAGGGAGCTATGGCTGGCAAGCTGGCGCTACATGCAGAACCTCTCTATGCGAGCGACGTGGCGGACGGTGTACGAATGGGCGAAGCTACTGCTACAGCTGAGTCCCGAGGAAGACCCGTACGCAATGTGGCTTGCCTTAGATCAGTACGCTCTCCGCGCGCGGCAAGATATCGACTATCTCAACCTCTCCCGGAGCCCAATTTTCAAGGACCGCTTACAATCGATGCCAAACGTCGCGCTGAGTCAAGGTCTAGCCGAGTGGCGTGCAGGCAACAAGAGCAAAGGCCAGCAGGCGCTTTTCAAAACCGTTGGCCAGTATCCGTGGGTCGTGGCACGGCTGATGCAAGAGCTCAATCTGCAGCCGCCACCAGCGGTATGGGGCAAAGAGCCTCGAACGGAGTGTGAGAAGCTACAGACGGAGCTATACGCTACACGGGCAAAGGATCTCTGGGCTACGCCGGAGGCGAGCGCATTCCTGATGGAAGTGGCGTCTGCGCTGCCACCAGATGTTGAGCCTGCAAAGGTCGATGCTGAAGCTAAAATCACGGAGAGCCAAGCTCGTCACGTCCTTCTATCCGATACGCCAGCGCTCATCAGCCTCATCCCTCGCGGCTTTACCGAACAACTACAGTCATCATCTGATCCACTGCCGCCTTCAGGTACCTACGAGCCCGCTGCTCCTCGTGAAGCCCGGACCCAGCCACCGTCTGCATTCGACGACATTGCGGCCGAGACTGTTGCGCTGCAAGAGTGGTTCACCTCAATTCTGCCGGCCAATCGGCGGCCTACAACCGAGGAGGACGTATTGGCCATGGCGGCGCGGGGCGGCGTGACGCCCGAGGAGCTCCAACAGCGGATTATAAGGATGGAGGAGCTGCGGGATATGCTGGTGGAGGTTAGAGATGGCCCCAGCGATGAGAATGATGTCGAGGAAGAGGACGAGGAGCAGGGGGAGGATGAGATGGATGCTGTGTCCCCCGCTCGAGACATTGGAGGCATGTCGAGGGCGGAGATCCAGCGAGAGTATGGTTTGCTGCTGGACTGGTTCGCTGGAGTCAACCCTGCTGGTGGGATGCCAGACACTTCGATGGAGGAAGCGCACGAGATGGCGGCGCGTGGTGGTGTTTCGCCGATGGAGCTGAGAGATCGGATGATGCGGTTGACGCAGCTGGCTGGTGCGCTGGCAGGAGGGAACATCGGAAATCGGGCGCGAGTGGAAGATGCTCAGGACGAAGGCGATTGAGTCATCAGCCCATGGAACCCACCACATCAGCTGCAACATCCACCCTTCCCACGAAGATGCGTCCACCAAATGGAGCTATCGGCAGCCACGTCTTTCACTCCCATCCCTCCCGCCACCCAAACCTCCTCAATCCGACTTTCGGCGTCGGCTTCTCATATCGATTCGCCAAGCCCTCCACACGACCTACACGGAGGTCCATGGCGACATGATCCCAGACTTGCCGGCCATGGAAGGTCCACCATTGCCATGAGCAGTCTTGGCCGCCGAAGCCACGAATAATCTGCTGACGGCCGGGATGTTTGTGAAGGAAGTCTGTGCAGTCGAGGACTGTGCAGTCGATGACGGTCCCTGCATGAGTCGTCAGTGGACATATGGCAAAGAGGGGAGACATGTAGGTGTGTACGTGCAGAGTCTTCTTCCCTCCTTCCCGTCTCGTTTCTGAACTACTGAGGGTGGGATGAGAGGTAGATCATGCTCTGGTGTTCTCTTCGACAAAATTTGGTAGGCATTTTCTCGTTCTTCTATGGCCGCTGCTCCTTCTGTCGTGTCGTCCACTGTCTCGTCGAGAATCTCTGCTGTTTCAACATGCTCTGCTTGCAACGATTTGACATCTACGGATTCGATATGCTCGACGTCCGACTTCGGATTGACGTCCGCGGCACGACGGAAGTGATGAGTTCGAATAAAGCCCATGCCCTGCACGAATTGTTGTCTGTTGCAACTAATGATCTAGAATACTCGGGATTGCTGCTGTGAGCATGCGAAGGTGGCAAACATCTCTAGACGAGATGGCGTCGGTCGATGCGCCTTGGCCCAGCATGTCACCACCCTCGCCTGAACCAGATGGGTTGTCGGCTCTCTTGCGGTGTTTCCTCCGCAAAAGACAAGCCTGATCTCCAAGCGGCTGTTCGGCGGCTGCCTCCACCATATTCCCGCAACTCAACCCCGCACGAACCCTAGCTTCTGTTCACCAATGAAAGCTTGTTCTTACTCCACCATATGTACAGTCGGTACGGGTTCGCTATGGTCGGTACTTTCTGTGTTCGATCTCGTTCACGAAAGCATCAGCTCGTCGACGTACGATGGAGTCTCGTCGGCAAATCCTAGGCTGAACGGTGAATACCAGTATGCTACGGCATCACTGAACACTATGTCAGCTTAAGCTCGCTGTTGCACTTGTCCTGTGCCCGTCCGAGATTCATCAGACCTGAGCCTTGCGCCGCAAGAGGTACCTCCTAGCTGTGACGCAGGGGCGATCATTCAACCTCGAGAAGGTAGGTGAGCTGGCGATCGATGTCGCCGGCTGAATGTGGAAGAAGCTAGCTTTTGTATCATCCTGCAGCTCGATTGTTCGTCAAGTTGCTCTTTTCTTTTTGTCCTTGTTCCCATCACCTCGTTGCTAGCTTCGATCTTGAAAACATGGCTCCTTCTGCTGTGGACAGCCGTGGCATGATGGTTAACGGCATGAATGTCCACTCTAATGGTGACAATGGCACCGGTGGCAAGGTGGACACCATGAACCCTCACGATTGCGTCCAGTGGGACCCGTCGTTGAAGCCAAAGAACTACACAATCAAAGGCACCGATCCTGACAGCAAAGTCTTGTTCCGAGATGTCAACATTCTAGACAGCACAGGCGCAGACCCGTTCAAGGGAGATGTCTATATCGAAGGTAAGCGAGCTAGCTTCTTCGAGAAAGAGTTGCTCTAACAGCTACACAGGTGAACGCATCAGGTACGTTGGCGAAGTGCCTGACGTAGAGAACCTCGCCAAAGACCCGAAAGTCAGGACAATCAACGGTCGAGGACGGACACTGATGAGCGGCCTCGGCGACGCTCATGTACACTTCAGCTGGAATGATGGCGATCTCAGCCGTCTCGGAGTGTGGGTGTAGAAGAGCATACCCTTATGACGGCCAGATCAGCACAATGCTACATCGACAGCGGATACACGATGGATTATGGCGCCGCATCGGCCAAGGAAAGATTGGATGTCGTGGTTCGTGATGCTATCAACGCGGGCTCAATACCTGGACCGAGATATCTTGCAAACGGGAAAGAGATGGCAGTACCGAACGGCGACCTTGCAGCTGCCATTACTGCTTTCGCCAGCGGACCTCTCGAGATGCGGGAGGTGATTCGACATCACGTCGCGCTTGGTGTGGACAATATCAAGCTCAGTATGTCTGGAGAGCAGATCACTGAGACAAGAGATGCTCAAGATTGCTACTGTACCGACGAAAAGACGGCAGCTTGTGTCGACGAGGCACATCGACACGGCAAGCGACTATGTGCACATGCCAGAGCCAGAGATTCCGTCACAATGCGCATTCGCCATGGCGTCGATATCATCTACCATGCCTCTTGGATCGACGATGAAGGAATGGACATGCTAGAGGCTCACAAGCACAAGCATATGGTCGCGCCGGGTCTCAATTGGCTGATCGGCACCATCTACGACTCCGCAGCCTTCGGCTATGGCTTCGAGAGGGCAGAGCAGGTTGGGTACAAGAAGGAGTTAGATGTTGCCGTCAAGGGCTTGAAGGAGATGCACCGACGAGGTATCACAGTCCTGCCTGGTGGTGACTACGGATTTCCATGGACGCCACACGGCACGTATGCGCGAGACCTGGAGCATTTCGTGAAGTGGCTGGACTTCACACCGATGGAGTCTATCGTGGCAGCAACCGCAGGTGTGGCCAAGCTGTTTATGCGCGAGGACCAACTGGGGAAGATCAAGCCTGGCTTCTTCGCCGATTGTATCTAGGTGGATGGCAATCCGGTCGAGAACATCTCCGTACTGCAGGAACACGACAAGCTGAATGTTATCATGATTAACGGACGTAAGTCAAATTGATGGGTGGATCGCTCTCCGAGATACGATCAAGTGTTATGTCGAGCTCTGAAACACTTAAAGCTCCGCCAAAGGTCTGAGATACTTGCTGATGCTTCTCCAACCCTCTAGGTATACACAAGGCGTCTTATAAAGAGTTTCTCAAGTCCGAACAACCGCAGCAAGTCTTGGAGCCCAAACAAGTCGACAAACTCGACCACTTTGTTGCATATCAGCTTGACGACGGAACTGGGCGCACACGGATGGGCCACTTTGACGAGAAGAAAGGGACCATCACACCTCTTGCATTCGAGAGCGGCACGCATATCGAGAACCTCTACCAAATCATCGAGGTCGGCGAAGATCATGTCGTTGCGAATGGCGAGCCTTCCAAGGGCACCGAGAAGGTCAACGTACTGGCGCCAATTTCTGGTAGGGACGTTATTGCGATTGGCAAGAACTACGCCGAGCATACGAAGGAGATCCCAGGGCTATCCAAAGGCTTTGGTGAAGGCATTCCCGAAGTCCCCATCGTGTTCACGAAGCGTGCGACTTCGATCATTGCCAACGAAGACCATATTCTGTTGCATGAGAACTTTACAGATCAGCTGGACTACGAGGGTGAGATCGGCGTGATCAATGGCAAAGGTGGCCATCAGATCTCGGAGAACGATGCCATGAGTCATGTCTGGGGCTACACCATCATCAACGATGTTAGTCTCAGAGAGAAGCAGAAGGCACATGTGCAGGCGTATATCGGTAAGTGGTTCTCGAGACCGTCTATGACAGATCTAATACATCTCACAGGCAAGAGCGCCGACTCCTGCTGCCCCATGGGTCCCCTCGCTTTGCCCAAGGCAGCATTACCCGAAAAACTGACCGTAACGACACACGTCAATGGCGAGAAACGTCAGCAAGGTACCACGGACGATCTGATTTTCGGGATTGCAAGCTTGATCAAAACACTCTCTGACTCTCAGACACTTCGACCTGGCGATGTGATTGCCACAGGTACTCCAGCAGGTGTTGGTATGGGCATCAAACCGGAGCCAAAGTATCTCCAGCCCGGCGACGTCGTCGAGATCACTGTCAGCGGCATCGGCACTCTGCGCAACAAGATTGTCAAGGCAGAGAAGGACAACTACGTCGCATCACGAATCCAACAGGAGAGCAACATACCCATCAACAACCTATCTTACGGCGGCCTGGGCTTGACGACACTACCCAGCGGCAACAAGGTAAATGCGAAGAAGATCGGCAGTGGTCCACAATCAATCGTCTTCATCCATGGCTTGGGCGGAGACATGTCCTTCTACACTCCAGTGACAAACTCACTTGGCCTCGACAAAGACGACAATGCACAGTACACGAGTTTGTTGTTTGATCTGGAAGGCCATGGCAAGTCTCCGACGAAGGCAAGCTCGAGATTGAGCATAGAAAGCTACGCGCACGACATCGACGAGCTCATCAAGGCGCTTGACATTCCAACGCAGCAGGGCGTCACACTGGTAGCGCACTCTATGGGCTGTCTCGTGGCGTCTTTGTTTGCTCAGCAGCATTCGAGTATCGTCAATAAGCTCATATTGATTGGGCCACCGCCATGTCCTCTCCCAGCGGCTGGAGCAGACGGTGCCATCAAACGAGCTGTAACAGTTCGTGCCGAAGGCATGCGCAACGTGGCGATGACCGTAGCAACCGCTGGTACCTCCGAGAAAACGAAGAGCAGCCGGCCACTCGCCTTCACAGCTGTACATAGGAGTCTACTGGCCACAGATCCCGAAGGCTATGCCAAAGGCTGTACCGCGCTTGCTGGAGCAAAAGAACTCAACAGCATCGATTTCTCGAAGCTGGGCCAGAGCAATAGATCGCTCATCATCACTGGAGAGGAAGACAAGGTCTCCCCACCGGCGCACTGCACGAAGCTCGCAGACACCATGAATGCCACTAAACACATTCTGCCCGACGTTGGGCATTGGCATGTGTTCGAAGATGTCGATGGGGTTGTGAGCGCGATGAAGAAGTTTTTTAGCTGATGGATCAACGCACCGAGTACCAAAACGTTCGGAGAATCAAGACGTAGGAGGCATCGTCCTATCGTCCCGGTCGACGACTGTAACGAGTTTGGGAGAGGAAGGTGTGGCAGCCTTCTCGTTCCTAGCACTGTTGTTGTATCTGTACGTGTCTGTAACTCGACATGATGCAATGTACTGCTGATGCTACAGTATACGTGCTTATGGAAGCATTGGTTGATCGAGTTCCCCGTTGCCCCCAGCGCCACCAGGTCGGATCGTTGCGCTGGAGCCCTTGTGGCGTCTGGGACATGGGTCAATCCGGGAACACACTAGCGCTATTTTTAGCGTCCCGAACCCAAGCTAGAAGAAGATCCTGAATCGCAGCTGCTTGGCTCCCAGTCTCCTCAACCAACTACATGCCTCGCGCGGCCAAGCCGCATCCGCGATCCCATTGTACGATTCATGACCCACAGGTTGACCAACAATGTGGGAGATGTTCCTGCGAGGCTTGACGCCCCTTACAGCTTGCAGCACTGGGCGTGGTGGGAATGGCTGACAGGGACGCTATCCACGAGGAAGGATCTCACCGTTGCTGCGGGAGAAGAAGAAATCGACTCTTCAGCACGCTGTTCCAAGCCAGCGCGTGGTCCCTACCCGAGTCAAGCAGCCATGATCTACCCCAAGACCTGCCTTGTTCAATGCTTTTGCTGCGTCCCGATTCCTGTCTTCTGCTACTGGGTTCTTCCGCTCTTGTAGAGTTCGACCAGTGTCTCGTCAAGGCGGAGGTGTGTTCGTGGAAAAGAACGATGCGGGCACAAGCGATTATAGAGAAGTACATGCTACCACTTCTACCGCTTTCTTCTTACTCTTTCTTTGCTCTCTCGAAACCTAAAGCATTTATGAGGCGGCGCCTCTTTTCGCAGCCAGTATGAAGCAGTATCGTGGTCTATCTGTCGTAATTTCTCTGTTCGCGATATGCAGCCGAGTATTCGCGGACAACACGACTGAGGCAGAGCTCCAGGCAATCGGGCAGATCCTACCACCATGCAGCGTAAGTCATGCGTTCGAGACGGATATGTGGGTACTAGCAGATGTGGAACTCCAGGTCGAGTGCATTAGGACGTTGGCACCACAACATAACTGTTCAAAGACGGATGCAGCCTGCACATGCGTCAACGCCGACCTCAACGCCGCCGTCGTCCAATGTATAACCGGCACCTGCACCATAAAAGAGACATTGGCCACTCTAAAATTCTCGGCCGATGCATGTGAAGTCCCAGTTCGAGATAAAGGACCTCTTACCCGGGCAGTATGCTGGTCGCTGTTCGGTCTTTCCCTTCTGGCTATTGCGCTTCGTCTCGTTGCCCGCTCTCCGTGGTCGGGTGGGCCAGGGTACGGCTGGGACGACTGGACTATGCTCTTCGTCCTTTCATTTCTCATCCCGCATGAAGTGGGCCTCGAAATCAGTACGAACGGAGACGCTCGAAGATTTTGGGAGTATGCTAATGTGTGCAACTAGTGGTCCAGCAAGGACTGGGTCGAGATATCTGGACCCTGGCACCGGAGTGGCATCTCGTTACCTCTATCTCCAAAGTACGCACTACTAAGATACCTAAACGACAAGCTAGCTGACAGCCTTCGAGTTCTTCTGGACTGGCGAGATGTATTACACTGTGATCGTCAACTTCACCAAGGTCTCAATCGTGCTGCTCTACCTACGCATCTTCCCGAGCACAGTCACGACGCGGTTCCGCACGGCATGCTTCGTTATCATCGGCATATGCGTGGCCAGTACTATAGAATTGTGCTGACTGTCGTCTTCGAGTGCAAGCCGGTATCCGGTGTAGGTATCCCGCCGAGAGTGCTATGCCTTCGTGAAGCTAACGCTTTTCTCAGGCATACGAAAGATGGAACGGCGAAGTCGAGACGAAATGAATCAACATCAGCGCCCAAGTGCTATCGATGGCGGCAATCAACATAATTCTCGATCTAGTGGTGTTCGTTCTACCTATACCCAAGATCTTGAGACTCAACACATCAACGAGCAAGAAGATTGGAATCTGCTTGACCTTCCTGGTGGGCCTGTTCGTGACTGTCGTCAGCATTATCCGCCTCCAAAAGCTATCTCAGCACCTAACCTCCTCCAACGCAACCTGGGACATCATCCCGATCGCCATCTGGAGTCAAGCTGAAGTCAACGTCGGTGTGGTCTGCGCCTGCATGCCCAGCTTCGCACGGCTGATCCGGCAGTTTTGGGACGCGACTGTAGGAACTCTAATTACCAAGGTGTCCGATATCACGAGTGGTCGGAAGTCACAGAAGAATACCGATGGACAGATCGAGGTCAACGGCCAGGTGTTTGATGTACCCACCAATAGCTTTGCTAATACTATGGAGACTTCCGTGTTCAGCCGGAAGATGGATTCCACCGGCGAGCTAGAGCTGATGGGCAAGTCATCCCATAGCACAACAGAAGATGGTGGATATGTCCACAAGTACGCCAGGGACTGGTAGTCTAGCACGTATCTCGAGAATGGCGCAACAGCACATCCTGACGACTAGTCCCTTGATGCCAAATCAAACTTGTATAATCAATGGGACCTTGCTGTCATCCCCCGATGGACTTCCACTACAACGTAACGTTGGCAAATACGAAACTCGGTTAGACTGGATCAGCTCACTGATGAAAACCGACCCAACCTACCGATGAGGCTTTTGTACATGCAGTCGAGGGTTCCATTTGTGCACGTTATGCAAGGCAATTGTGCAAGGCTGATGACTGTCTATATAACACACCGCCAGCAATCTCGAAGACCCCAACAGCCCCTGTAAGTCCATCGCATCCTTCGTACAATTTGGGAATCCCTTGATCTCCGGAGAACAGCTCTCACCATGTCAACCCCATCATGCACAGCCTCGCAAACAAGACGAGCATATTTCGCCCACGGCGCCGCCGTCATGGCCGTCGTCCCCCTCGTCGTCGGAGTCGTATTGATACCTCGTCCCTCGCTCGGTCCGTCGATCCTGCATTTCCCGTCACCTTCCGCGCTGGCGTCTGCTCCGGACAAAGCGATTATCTACGGAATGATTCAGCTCTTCGGAGCCCGGGAGATAGTCGTCGGCGCCACTTCGCTCTATATCTGGTACTTTGGCGGGGCTAGGGGGGAGGGAAGCAGGAAGGGTGTCGGATGATGAGCTGGACGATGTTTGGGATGGTTTTGCTTGTGGTTGTTGACGGGTTTGTAAGTCGGCAAGTTATTGGTTGGCGAGTGGAACCATTGGACGTTTGCGCCGATTGGGGTCGGCTTGGGGGCTGGCTTGATGGGGTGGGTGTAGAAGGGTCGAGGACGGGATGGAAGGGAAAACAAGGTCTCGGCTCTGGAAGATGCGGTCTTGCAATGCTATGGAAACAAAGAAGAACTCAACTCTGCCGTTTCTCATGTTGTACCATCAAGAGTGTTCCTACTCCTGCAAAGCCTCTAGTAGTCGTCGCCGCGTGAGATGACCTCCTTGCAATTCGTACGCAGCAAAATCGTATGTTCCAGCTGTGCCGTATAGCTGCCCTTGATATCGACCACAGGCGGATAAGCCTGCACAATGCCAGCCTGGACCAGGTTATTCAAGCCCAGCAGGTACTTCTCATGCCCAAGCCTGTCCAAATATCGGCGACAGAACGGCAACGTGCCGAAATTCTTGTCAATAGACCGCAACAGCGTCTTCGCACTATTGACGCGCAGAGCGGCTTTCGGCGCATTATCCACCTTCGCATAGTGCGACGTCTCCATGTCATCCCGCACAACACCTTTGCCAGTCGAGCCAAAGGTCTCAATAGCATAGACCTCACCTTCCTCCATCTTCTCATTACTCCCTCCCTTGACGATCGGAACGCTCTTCCCAGCCGAACCGCCGTGGATACTATACTGCCCGATCGTGTGCCCGTTCAGGTTCCGGATCGATTTGACCGGGTACGTCTGGCCATTAAGCTCAACTTCGTAGCTTTCCATAGCCTCCTGGATCCCTTCCCCGATTTCCGAGAAGCGTGCGTCGATACCTGCGAGGTCGACGCCAGTGTTCGTGGCGTCTTTGACGGCGGCGAGGAGGTTGTCGTATTGGGGTTGGAAGGCCACGGTCCAGGCGCTGTCGACGATGCGGCCGTTGACGTGGACGCCGAAGTCGACTTTCATGACGTGTTCTTCTTTCAACACCATCTTGTTGCCTGCGTTTGGGGAGTAGTGAGCGGCGCAGTGGTCGAGGTTCACACCCGTAGGGAAGGCGACACCGGCAATGATGTTGTCGCCTTCCTCGAGGCCCATGTGGCCGGTCAAATTGCGGGTGCCGTTCTCGATCATCTCGCAGATCTCCGTCAAAGTCATGCCGGGCTTTATAGCCTTGTGAGCATGCGCCCTCACCTGCCGATGCACCTCCGCAGCCTGACGGTAGTCGCTCAAAAAGTCCGAGTTCATGCGGTCAAGATGGCGCTTCTCCTCGCTCGTCGTGCGATACGCATTCTCGCCCTTGTATTCAACCTCTTGGCCGACAGGGTAGGTGTTATTGGGAAACAAATCCGACACCTTGACTGTCGGTGGACTGGTCTGGCCCTTTACGGCGCCAGCAGCAGCTCCGGCCTTCTTCTTCTTGCGTGGCTTTCTCTTCTTCTTTTTCTTCGCTGCGCCCTCATCTGCTCCTACCTGCCCCTCCTCACCGTCGTCGGCCTCGTCGTCATCGGAGTTGCCGTTTTCTAAGTCGCCGGAGGTCACATGGGGGCCGGTCGCACCGTTCTGCTTCGGCGATGTGGTGGCGCCGTTGAGCTTCAGGTCGGCCATGGCCTGCTCGGGACTGACTGCTGTCATGTTGGGCAGGCGTTCAGTGTGTCGAGAGTGTGAAGAAGAAGAAGAAGAAAGAAAGGCGCAAAAGCTTGAAGGTCATATCGGCTTGTACTAGTAGGGCGCGAAGCATGTATGCCTGAGGCATGTCTCACTCGAACACACTAAAACGAGCAGAACACCATCACATCAACACCTCTCGGACATCTTTCGTAGGAATACGACGAGGCGCAAGCATCTCATACTGTCCATGCCAATAGCGTTGCTGCTGTTCTAAACTTTGACAACGCCGATGACGATACATACTCCTCAAGCTGACTAAATACCTATACATCGGCCGCAACTTCCGCGTTCTATTCCTATATACATATCAATCGTTGAGCACATCGTAAGTCCACCGGAGATATTCCTTGGTCTCACGCTCCTAGGCCTCGCTTCCGCCACTCTCTTCCAACACCGTTCACAACCCTCAGACTCACCAGCTCCCAACAACAAACATGTCTTCAGCAACCATGAACATCCCAAAAGCAACCTACCGCCAACTCGGCCGGTCTGGTCTCCGCGTCAGCAACCCCATCCTCGGCGCCATGAGCATCGGCGACAAAAGATGGCAACCCTGGGTGATCGAGGAAGACGAGGCGTTGCCACTGCTCAAAGCAGCCTATGACCGTGGCGTACGTATGCTCATCAACAAACTCCTCCCTCATCGACAACTAAAACACTTACTAATGGACTTAGATCAACACCTGGGACACCGCAAACGTCTACTCCAACGGCGCAAGCGAGGAAATCATCGGCGCCGCAATCCGCAAATACTCCATCCCCCGCCAGAAACTCGTGCTCCTAACAAAATGCTGCGGAACCGTACGAGAATCCAACGATCCCGAGACGATGGCGTTAAAGGACATTGAAAAGACTGTCGACTACGTCAATCAGCGCGGATTATCGCGGCAAGGGATCTTTAACGCTGTTGATGCGAGCTTGAAACGGTTGGGCACGGATTATATTGACCTCTTGCAAATTCATCGGTACGATGCTACGGCGCCGGTGGAGGAGACGATGAAAGCGCTGCATGATCTTGTGGAGGCGGGGAAGGTGAGGTATATTGGGGCTTCGAGCATGTGGGCGGTGCAGTTTGCTGGGATGCAGTGGACTGCGGAAAGGAAGGGGTGGACGAAGTTTGTTAGTATGCAGAACTGGTAGGTTGCTGATGGCGGAGGAAGCCTTCTCCATCACGGTGAGACTACTGGCTGACTCGTGCGTAGGTATAACCTGCTCTACCGAGAGGAGGAGAGGTGAGACGCTCGTTCAGCTGGCGTGGTGGTAGTCGCTGACTGTGTGCAGGGAGATGATTCGATTCTGCTACGATACTGGTGTTGGGCTCATTCCAGTGAGTAGCATAACCCGAACGATTCTGCCTTCTGTGCTGACCATACCCAGTGGGGTCCCCTCGCCCAAGGTTCCCTCGCACGCCCAGCGGACCAAGCCGGCAAGACGGCCCGCTCAGAAGGCAAGTCCGGACCAGCAGAAGTAGACGCAGCCATCATCGGCCGAGTCCAAGAACTGGCAGAGAAGAAGGGCTGGCCGATGAGCCACGTCGCTCTTGCGTGGAGCAATAAGCGCATCAGTAGCCCGATCATAGGCTTTTCCAGCGTAAAGCGGATGGATGAGGCTATTGAAGCGAATGGAAAGGAGTTGTCGGAGGAAGAGGAGAAGTATCTTGAGGAGCTGTATCAGCCGAAGCAGGTGATGGGGTTTGATACTACGTTGAAGAGGGTATGACTTCCTAGCAGAAGATCGAGGAGTGCGTGTGCTAATTCTCGACAGCCCACGATGTTGTGATACAGCCGGATCATGGGATCCTTGCTTCCGAAGCGAGAGGCCTGACGGAACGTTGGAGAAAGCAGAATCAGACGAACAGCAAGCGAAGGAAGCCACGACACTGCTTAGCTGTTGGGCATAACACCGCTTACTCTTATCGTGTCAGTAGGAAATGGTGTGAAGGAGGAAGGAGCGACGGCCACAGCCTAGCTCAATCAGACCTCACCTCAATCCCATGCTTTCCAACAAGCATTGTACAGAGGTCATCCGGGCCATTCGAAGAGAAGACGGTGAGTAGAAAGTTGCCGCAAAACTTAATGGCCGTATTCAGGTATCGTGTTTGCAGCAGGTTTTCGATAGCAGTGGTTACATGACATGACATATTCATTGATAGGCGCCTATGTACCCATTCGTCATAGTCCAAGGTCGACGACGCACACCCCTACAAGCATTGAGAGTAAAACTGGCCGAAATTGTTGCATGTGCTGCCAGAGCAGCAGGCCAGTCCATTCCAGCCCGACCCACCGCACTGGCCAAACTTGGTGTTGCAAGCACCCTGGGCTGTAGTGGTCGTGGTGGTCCCTACGGTAGTAGTCGGTGTGGTGGTCGTTGTTGGCCTATCGGTTGTTGTCCCACCGGTCGTTGTGACTGGTGGCTTAGTTGTCGTGGTGCCGCCGCCAGAACTGCTTTTTAAGAGATTGAGGATTGCAGTGTAAGCTGACTTGGGCTGGTAGCTGCCGTCGAACAGAAGTGGGTTGCTGCTTGCGCGCCAGCTAGCAAGGCCTCATCAGCTCAGTTCTTCAACCGCACTCGCAACGTTTCAAGCTTACCTGTTGGCATCACTGACGCCCCAGCTGGTGATACCGACGCAGTTGGCGAGATCTAAGCACGCCTGCGTGACGGTGGTGTAGTCTTGATTGCCGGCGTTGACTATGTCGAGCTCGGTGATGGCGACCTCGGATACGACGGCGGCCAACGCCTTCAACGCAGCCGGGACCGACGAGCCCTGGCCGGCCATCAGATGCGCCTGTGCACCAATGCCATCGATAGGCACGCCGGCGGCAATCCATTGCTTGACCTTGTTGATCATGCCTTGTGTCTTGGCGTAGTTGACACCGTACTCGACGGTCTGCGAAGATGTATGGGCATATTAGCCAATGTCTCAAAAAAGCGCCACGTGGGGTTTCAGCGAAGGGTACTATGTCCATCGAACTTACGTTGTAGTCGTTGATATAGAGCTTGGCAGCGGGATCGGCCTTGCGGGCGGCTTCGAAGGCAATGCGGACGAAGTCCTCGCCGAGGACGTTGTAGAAGGGTGACGAGCCCAAAGTGCCGTCTTCGTTGAAGATTTTCGTTCACGACATCCTTAACATATGCATCGTCAGCTCACATAGGCTGGAATGATCGATCAAGGATCGGTAGATACTGACCCATGCGTAGATCTTTCCTTTCCATCGGCCCATGAGACTAGAAATGTGGTTCTGAAGCACGGATGTCATGGTGCTCTTGTCGTTGATCTGTGAGACCCAGTTCGGCAATTGCGAGTGCCAACAAAGGGTGTGTCCACGGACGAGTTTGCCGTTCTGCTGAGCGAAGTTGACAACTGCGTCTCCGCCGCTGAAGCTGAATTGACCACGATTTGGCTCAGTGGCATCCCTAATAAGAAGAGGTTTGAGTCAGTATTGATCTTGAGCAAAATGTCAACTGTTGCTCACCCCTTCATCGCATTTTCAGGCGTGATCTGCCCGAAGTCTGCCTTGACGATGTCGCCATTCTGCTGGATATTCAGCGTGTTTGAGTCGCCGCAGGAACCCCAATATGTCTTGCCGTCGGCCTTGAAGGCTGCATCAATGGAGGCTGGCGCGCGCTTCTCGACCGCAGATGCGAGAGCAGCAGACGCTGCGAGCAGCTGAAGGATAAAAGATGTAGCAGGCATCGTGAAAGATGTGCAGCAAGGACGTCTCTGTCGGATGGTCCGGGAATGGATTGTGGAAGATGTGCGAGAGATACTCAAGACATCTTTATATGCGATCCAGCGACGTCCTTTTACCCATGGGGATACGACAGTGACACAAGACTATACTGCTAAACACCATGCTTCATGTTTGGATCAGATGTCCTCCTAGTCCACCACTAGGGTTGCTGCGCCGCGGAAGTAATGGACTTAGGTTTTCTCGAAGTTGGTGGACCCTGGTCCCTTTGACCGCGTGACACTGGTAGTTGCAAGATGCAATCTAGGAGAAGTGTCTTTGTGTTAAGCGGCATCGCCAAGCTGTATATATTGTGCCCAAAATGTTAGCCTTGCGTCTACGCGGTGCTGAAATTTGACCTTGTGAGTATGGAAGCGTGGTAAGCTTCTCGTCTTGGCTGTGACCGGCGACGTTCAGGCTATTCATGCTGAACAGGCTGTGTTTCAGATTAAAAATTCCCTGCGCAAACACTGACTCTAAGACAAGAGTCTGGTATGGCGTGGAATAGCGCTCGTAGCCATTGTGCTATGCAGTAGATCCTCGGATCCTCGGGCCAGATCTCTTTTCGTAGCTCAGCGCCCGATCAATACAATACCAAGAATCACAAAGTGTTGTACGAATGGACCTCCGCGCTGCTGTTCTGGAATATAATAATTCCCGTCTTCTCTGCCCGTGACAGTTTATACTGCATCTCGAACCCGCAGATAGCGTGGGCGAGCACAACGCCTGCGAAAGGATGCGCTGCCATCGACGCTCGTAACAACTACTCTGGCTGCGGATAGCGCGGCGCCGTCGTTGCCTAAGCGGACGCTTGTGCTGCTGCGCGTGTTTGATGGCGAGCATCCATCTCATGCTTGATAAGAAGGCGATGTGGTGACAGTGTTGTAGAGGCGAGATCATTAGGTCGTTGCCTCCGTAGCGTGAGGCCTGACGGAATGCTGAAGGAAGCTAGAACTTAGACGAACTGGAAGCAGGAAGCGAAAGATGCCGTAGCACTCTTTGGCTAATAGGTAAAACATATCTTTTAGCGAGCCCGGCGTGCCCGGCTCCTTTGTGGTATTGGTTGTAGGACATGGTGTCGAGAAGGAAGGAGCGATGTAGCTTGATTATTAGACCTCACCTTAACGTTGTGCTTTTGACATAATCCAACAAATCCATCCTTACCTTGCAAATTCTCCGGGCCGACTCGAAGTCGACATGATGGATTCCAAGTTGCCACGCGACCTTGATGGCCGATTCCGGACTGTATCATTCGTGCCATTGGGACATTACTGCAGCCTGATGAATTCCGGATGTTTGGCCATACATAAGCATCATGGTCCAAATATACAATTCTCACGCTCGGCCGTTTGATGCCTCGGTGGACTTGATGGATCCAGTGTCGTGCATGAAAGAGGCGCCGGCATGAACATGGAGCGGGAGGATTCAAGGACGCACATCCCACGCCAGAAGATGAAAAAAGCATGTACACGTGCGCAACACAGAGAGGTAAGTCTGGTGCCTCATGAAAGGGCCGTCGCGATCGAAGGTAGAGAGGGGATGTCGTTCGAGGATGTGCTTCCATCATCTCTCCTTTCGCAACCACATCCCACTTGCTTGGGACCTTCGGGAAGCAATGGATGGGTCGACCCGGCGGCCGCAGAACTCCACTTCAACCCTAACCCTCAACTCAATTCATCCTCTGGCAGCTTTTGAGCCAATCATCGCTACAATCGTTTCAGCTTGTGTCGGTGTAGGTCTTTAGCCGACGTCGAGATCAGCGGCGAGACCGTGTCGATTCGCAGGACTTTGCGCGCGCCTGCATGGTTGCGTGTGGTGGGACCTGAGCGGTATCACAAGACGCCGCGAAATGGCCACCTCTTACTACCACGCTTGCTTATTACTCCCTTGACCGTCTGCGACCTCCCCTTCCAGAACTCCAACCTGAGCGCGACGAGGACGTTGCTGGACAGAATCGCCTGGTGAATTACTATATGCGATAACGGGGTGTGAGCGACCATGCGGCCGAGCGGCGCATCGATTCTGGCATGCCTCCTCTGGATAACTGGTATTGAGGCCTACTTCGGTATCGACTACCATGCAAAGGCTTCCTATTTCAACTTCCAGGTGAACGGCAACTCTCTATACGTCTTCGGACTCAACGTCGCCGCCAATGGCGACATCTACTTCCACATGTCTGGACCAGTAATCCACACATGGCTTGGCATAGGTTTCGGATCTGAGATGAAAGATGCTCTCATGATCATCGCGTATCCCAGCGCGAACGGCCTCAATACGACCATCAGCACCCGGCTAGGATCCGGCCACACTGAACCGGTGTACACCCCCGACTTCGAGATCATCAATATCTACAACGATACATACGCCCCCAATGCGGACACCGTAACCGACAGAGGCACTGGGACCATCATTTCTCACGCAATGTGTCGCAACTGCACGACATGGCCTACCGGCTCGCTGGACTTGCACAGTACTGAGCAGCCCATGATCTTCGCGCTGGGGCCAAGCCAGCACTTTGGAAGCGATTCCGTGGAGGCGAGCATCCCGCGGCACTCTCTATACGGTCAATTTACGGTCGACATGACGAAAGCGACGAACTACACCGGCTGGTACGGGAGGGTGCCAGCGCCGAACATCCCGGACTTCATTTACCCTCCAAACGACACCTCGTTCGCCTCCTTTGGTACCTCTCCGTCTTTCAACGTAGTGACTATGAGCAATCCAATGCCAACCGCGCACGCGCTACTCATGTGCGCCGCATTTGTCCTCATCTTCCCGATGGGTGCGGTTGTTATGCAGTTTCTGAGAAAGACCCTATGGCACGGTGCCATACAGATCGTCGGCTTTGTGGCTGTTCTTGCTGGCTTTGGCGTTGGCATCAATGTGGCGAGACAGTACAACAAGGTACGTGAATTTGAGCCAAGTGATCTTTGACTACGAGGTGCTGACTCTACGCAGTCGAAGAACTTCAGCTCCGGACATCAAGTTCTCGGCCTGATCATCTTGGCTGGTCTGCTCATCCAGCTCGGACTCGGCCTGCTGCATCACGCAATATTCGTGCGCACCAAGCAACCAACAATCATCGGAAGGATACACTTCTTCCTTGGCCCTTCGATTATGCTGCTTGGTTTGATCAATATTGGGGTTGGTTTCAACTTCGCAGGTAAGACATCATTGACTTGTGGTTGCGTGAACGAACTGACACACGACAGGCAATTCTCGAATGAACATACCCTACGCCATCGTCGTAGTGGCGATCGCACTGATTATCGCAGGCAGTACTGGCTGCTTGGTCTACTGCCGGAGCAGACGGAAATACAAGCCCGAACCCCCGCACCCTCAATTCGGCCAGCAACCTGGGTATAGCGACTACGAAATGCCTCGCCAGCCCACCTTCGGCGAACAGCCGCCAGAGGCATATGAGCCGCCTACGCCCTACTCACCGATTGGGCATTTCACGATCGATTCGCCGTATACGCCACTTTCAGCTTACACGCCTGTCACGCCGAAGACATGGAAGAAAGAGGATATCACGAACTGGCCACATTGGCCTCACGCAAAAGACGACTATCAATAGACAGCACATAGAAACTAACGAAGTCTTCTGCGCAGTAAGCTTTGATTAAGCCTTTGCTCCGAAGGGTTGCTCAAAACCTTAATCGCGTCTCCGAGACACGATCTGCAGTTCAAAGGCCAACTTGGTAATTCGAATCATTGAATTGGGAGCGGAGGTCCAGGTACGTCACGATCGTTCCAGACTTCCAGTGCATCGCGTCGAGGTACAAATTGTCAGGTCTGTCCCTTTCGCGCTCACGTTCTTCATTTTTTCCCCATCAGTCTTATCAATTTACGTCTGTCAACGAGCAACGAGGGGTTCGCACCATGCATATCTCAGCACTTCCACTCACCTTGCTACTCAGCACAACCGCAGCCCAAGGATGGCCAGCTCATCATGCCGGATGTAGCGAGAATGTCGTCGCGTTGGCAAGCGGCATTCACTTGAACATCAACGGGCAATGGGCCGAGTATCACCCCCAAGAAGTGCAATACCAAGGGCTAGCTAACTGTCGTCAGATACAACGGCACCTTAAAGATCGTCGACATCGAGTCAGCATCACCAGTAAACCAGACCGACTTCCTCATCGCGAAAGGCGAGCTGCTCTCCGATATTCAAGCAGGCATGAACATTCGCCTTTTCAACCAACAGATGGCGCCACCAGGTAATGCAGCTATTCCAGGTCTTGCGAAGTACGCTGCTGCGCAGCAGACTGAGCAGGCGCTTGCGGAGGGTTTGACGGGTGTGCCGAGTGAGGACAAGAAGGCGCTGGAGAGTCTGGAAAGCGATATCATGGCTGGGATCAAGCTGAATGAGAAGAACCTGAAGAAGGTGAGCAAAGGCGAAAGGCATTCGTCGAAGATCGTCGAGCGCGTTTGTTGACAGTTATTCAGGCTTCCCAAGGTTGCGACTTCACGCTGTCTTTCCCACCCGCTGATGAGTCGGGATAGTCTTAAAAAGACATATTATCTTAGTAGCTTTGAGGCTTCGGCCTCCCACATAGAGACTCACATTCGACAATGCGGAAGCCTAGAACAGTGCCTTGAGTTCTTAACGACTATGTATCTGCACACGAAATCCCGATGTCAGATCGACCAAGGTACGGGCCAACAACAATTGTCGCGTAGCTGAACGGTGAGTCGAAGCTGACGGGAGAGGAACGCTCGCGTGGTGGTTCTCGAGGCTCCGCGCTGCAAGCAGCCTCGAAACAAGGCAACTTGTTCGCTTCGCCCCACTATCGACCCTTGCAAGGCTACCTTCACGAGCATCACATGCGCGCCTTGCCTTCGTACCACACTTCGCTTTCCGTCTCATCTACCTATTGTATCACCTTCCGCGAGGTGGTAAGCTCAGTTCACCCTGAACCATGTCGCGGGAGCGCTCCCCGTGGCATTCATGCGTTGTACCTGCTCCACTTGATCGAGATGTGGTTTGTTGGTCTAGAGCTTGCAATACTGGCGAGGAGGGGTGCTGCACTCCGCCTTACATTCAACTGTGACAGTATCACCTGCTCAAGGGTTCATCCCTCAAGGTCTGCAACAACATGAACGAACGTAAGTACAACTCGACCCATCCCCCATCCTTCTCTACTTCAAGCAACCACCAGCTGAACTTCCAACAGACCCTCTCATGACGATTGGCTACTCGAATCGTCTTGCAATGGTCTCATCCCTGTATGGACCCGGTACTATCTGTTGCTGGCTCTGTACGGTCGTCTCTGTCTTCGTCTCTTGGACCTTCAACCGGGAGACCAGGAGAAATGACAAGATCACAAATGACTTTCTGGCTTGCATCACCCTGCCGGCCGTAGCTGCGGCCCACCTGATACATCAGATCGCTACGTTTCCAGCGATGAGGTCCACGATCGTGTCAACAGACAACCACACGCTACTACCCCGGGTCGTAGCGATAGAGGCCGCCTTGAATATATGCGAAACTTATGAGCCACTGGCATGGGTTCTGGTGACTATTTCGATCTCCAGACTACAGATGAGAAGATGCTTCATCGGGGCTGCGACCGGCACGCTCGTCTTCGGTGCAGAGTGTGCACTATTCATCCTATCGCCTCGAATCCCTGTACACCACAGCAATTTCAGTCGACCGTGCATGGTGCACGAAGCGTCAGTGATGATTCCGACTATGATAGTCATTGACGGCTTCGACGTCATGGCGCTGGCGATCTGGCTTCGCACCTCCAACGCCACACTAGAGCGGGCACGGATGAAAGAGTCGAAAGGTCGGCGGCCAGGGGATCCTGAAACCGCGACTGCTATGACGGCTATGCCACCGAGTGGTTTTTGAGCGGGCGAGTCTACCGGGATAGAGATCCTCACCTGGTTTGCTATCTTCCACGTCCCTGTGTGGTTTCTCGTCAAGATCAGCTCCAAGCTTGGTGCCTTGGGAACAACAGTACTTAGATCTACACACAGCTTCGCTTGGAGGCTGCATTTCTTCATCCCGGAGTCGACGTGTCGGTTCAACAGACCTAGACCAGGCCGTTGCGTTGGCCGGTGGGGTCGCGACACTGTCATTTAGCTGTTGGGAAGTATTCAAAAGTATTGAAGAGGCAGAAGAATCAGGCAGCCCCTGCGACAAACCGCCGGGCTCCCATGCACTGGAAAACTGGCTGCCCAGCGCTACCAATGGTCTGGAATAGTCGGCGCCCACAGCTTATGTGCCCACACACCAGATTATTTGAAGGTCCATGGTATGACTCCCCCCAAAGTAACGTTTCATGTTGATACGATGTTATTATGTAGTGTGGTCGGCTGCTCTACCTGTTGGCTGACCTTATAGCAGGAAACTGAAACTTAGAACAACTAATCAACGATTCTATCCAACATGAAAGGACGCTTTCTAAGAGTAGTTGCCAGCTTCATGCAGGAGCAAGTGCACTATGACTTACTATGAAGGATGTATCGACGCGAATTGCACTTGAAACGATGGGCAACCTTCTCCTGGCGACAGCATCTTCGAGACCATTCTCAGTCGTGCACACCCACATAAAGCCTTCATATACGTCGAGATCAGCACATATGTTCGCTCGTAACAGTGTGCAAAGAGGAAACACACCAGACAACCAAACCATCAGGTCCTCGTCTCGAGGCAACGGGCTGAATAATCAGCTTCGTCAACCCTAAGCGGCATAGATGTTGTCGGGACCGACTTCACTTCAACTTGATGAGCAAGTACCTATGGCCGTGACTCTAATGAGGCTCGGCCGTTAGGTCACGATTGGTCGAAACACTACATTGAAGTCAGCAAGGCGTCCAGATACCGGATACGTACGTAGATACCCTTGCAACTTCGACGTCAAGCCTGTGCCGGCCAATCTACGCTAGTACTTCTATCAACGGCGTTCCCTTCGCCGTTGGCCGTACCTGATCGAGCAATATGACGAGTATGAGTGAACATAACTTGAGGAGTCACGAGAATCGGTAATGAACGGTCTGGACAACGAGCAGGGTTGACATAACGACAAGATGGGAGGATATATAAATGCGCTATTCCAAGTGTTCAAACACACATCAACAACCTTCACCACCCAACAGCTACCTACTACGACTCAAACAATCACAACATCCTCCCAAGCCCAACAATGCCGTCCCAAACCCCAATCAAAAACGTCGTCGTCCTAGGCGCAACGGGCAACATCGGCCTCCCCATCGTCAAAGCCCTCGTCAACCACCGAAACCACTACAGCGTCACGGCCGTCACCCGCAACGCAGCCAAATCGAAATCCCTCTTCCCACCCCAAGTCAAAGTCGCCGAATCCGACCTCTCCCCCTCCTCCCTCCGCACCCTCTTCCAAGACCAAGACGCCGTCGTCTCCTGCGTAACCAGCAACTCCATCGCCACCCAAAAGTCCATCATAGACGTCGCCCTCGAATCCGGAATCCGTCGTTTCATCCCGTCAGAATTCGGGATGGACTCCGGGAACCCTGCCGCTGCCGACTTGATCCCTCTCATCGCTACCAAAGTCCCGTTGACCGAATATCTGAAAGCGAACCAAGACCAAATGAGCTGGACCGCGATCATTACAGGAATGTTCTTCGACTGGGCTCTCCGCAATCCGTTCCCACTGGCATACGATATCCCGAATCGCAAGGCAGTGGTGTACGATAGTGGTGAGTATGAGCACGAATGCACGAACATCGATAAGATTGGCGAAGCTGTTGCTGCGCTGTTGTCGCCGGAGCATGAAGAGGAGACGGCGAATGAGTTTGTTTATGTGAATAGCTTTACTGCGACGCAGAATAAGGTGGTGGCGGCTATTGAGGAGGCGATGGGCGAGAAGATGGAGGTGACGAGAGACACTTCGTTGGGGTTGAGGGAGAGGATGCTGGGGGCGAGGGAGAAGGATCCTAATGATCCGATTACTGGGTTGGGGTTGATTGTTGCGAGTTTCTTTGGGGTGGGAGGGCTGAATGAGTATTCGAAGAATACTAAAAGCAGATTGTGGAATGTGCGGCTGGGGTTGCGGGAGGAGTTTTTGGAGGAGACGGTTCGGGAGGAAGTGGCGAAGTGGAAGAAAGGAGCTGGAGAGAACGACAGCATGAGCAGATCGAATCGTAAGCCAGGTCAGGCAGAATAGAGAAGTATATACATGCACAGTATTCACCCGTCATTGCTTGAGCAGATTTCCTTGCGCCGAATTACCTTGTCTTCCAGCATACTTTTACAGCTTGCTCTTCAGCTCCTTGCTCTCGTCCTTGCGGAATAGCGTCGGGCTGTCGGGGTACGGATCCACAGTGATCCGGTTCAGAGGATTGAGCTCGCTCGCGCGGTAGAACATATCCTCATATACCTTCCCGTCGTGCCTGCCCAAGCTGCTGTCTAGCTGCCAGTCCGGGAAGTCCCAGGCGTCGACCAGACGTACCGCATGCGGCCTGATATCTTCGAGCAGCTTCATGACAGCACTGCTCCTAGCAAGCTGAATCTGCCGAACGGTGACAGCGGACGAAGTGTAGAACTCCGAGGCCTCTGACTCGAGGGTGTGAAGTGCATAGAGACGGAAGAGCTTATGCATCAGACCCAGTGTCTCGGGGTCGAGCTCGGAGCTCGTCGAAGGCGCTTGGAGGGCCTCGTAGAAGTTCTTGACGATCATGTACTGGCTCATAGCTTTGCTGAGCTGGTAGAAGTCGACAAGCAAGCTATTCCATGACCGCTTCTGCTCGTCACGGTGCTTAAGAGCTTCGAAAGTGAGGTAGGCCGAGCGCCATGCGAAAGCCGCTACGAGGTCAGAGTCGTCGCCGAGGATATCGAAGGCAGCACCTTGGTCCTGACGCGAGAGGAAGTAGGCGAGGATCGCAGTTGTGTCGTTAGTAGGCTCATTGCCCTTCAGTACAGTGCGAGCGGCCTTCAGCAGATACCGAGCGACTTGCTGCGTGAGCATGTAGTTGTCGCCTTCCCACGTTGCGGTCGGCAGGTAGTCTGCATAGTACGATCCGATACCAGAGAAGGAGCTGTATCCATGGCCACCGCAAGCTCGCCGACATACCTCGAGACCCTCGGCGGCAGTGCTGGATGCCAATGACTTGAGACCACAGCTGATAGCGTGCAGATCGGATAGTAAGTCGGAGGAAGATTCGGTTTCTTCAGGACCAGCGCCACGGGATTGATTGGCGCTTTCCTTGTTCTGCCGGATCTTGCGATTGTTGGCGTCGTACAGCGCCATCATGCCCTTGCCCGTAAAGTGCATTGCGAACGTCGCGGCGAGCAGTGGTAAGAGCCTGATTTGCACCATGGTATAGTTCAAGACTTGGTTCTCGCCCTTCTCCCATTCAGGAGCGTCGCGGTCCTGGAATTGCCGTCGTACTGCACAGTATCTGGTCGCAATGGTGACACCTCTCGCGAGCACGCTACCTGCCTGCATGACGATCGTTGACCTCACCCAGGTGAGAGTACCATACACCAGTGAAGGCGACGAGGGTCGGACGTATTGGTTCGTCTTTGGATCAACCGAGCTGAAGCGAGACAGCATGCTGATGTGTGGTATCTTCACGTTGTTGAAGAGCAGGAAGCCATTGTCCATCGTGTTGTAGCCGAACTTTGGCCCGATGTCGCCGATGTGGACGCCCTCGAGTGGCTGGTGTGTCTTCATATCCCGGATGTGGACAATGAAAGGATGCGGTCCGTACTTCTTGCCGGCAATGATGAGCTGGGCCATAACAGCTGCGTGGTTTGCCATCCGCCCAAGACTGCCGATCCACCACTTCGACGAAGTAAGGTAAGGAGAATGCAGAGTGAAAGTCTTGTCATCTGGGTTCCACGTTGCCGTCGTCTCCAGTCCACGCACATTCGAGCCGTGGCCCAACTCCGTCTGAGCATAGCATCCAATATATTCGTAGTTCTCAGCTGGCTTGAGGAACTTCTGATGCTGTTCCGGCGAACCCTGATCTCTGATCGTAATCAAGAACATAGACTCGTGGAGACCGTATGGCAATGGCTCAGAGATGAGCATATTGGCGGTATAGCGTTCCTGATCACCCCAGTTCTCCTTAACATACAGCTGTCGCAGCCTCTTCGCACGTGCAAGAGCTGTTTCGAAGCGGTCGGTACGGCCTGCGAAATAGTTCTGGCTCTTATCGAACACCTTCTCCGATTGCAGCACCTTGAGGATGCGAGTCTGCCTCTGGCGGCCCTCTTTGGTGTGCAGGAAGTTGGCGAGCTGGTCAACGTTGACATTGCTGTTGTCCCGCTCCTGTTTGAGGAGTTCGGAGCCCTGTGGGCCGGAAGGCTTCAGTTCGCGGACCCATTGTGGTATTTGAGACATGATTGCGGATGGTAGGAGATGGCACGAGAGCAGAAAGTTGTTTCGAGGTGACATATATTCACATTGATGACGCGCAGAGCCGAGGCAGCCGAGGCTTCTCTTTGGGGCCGAGCTCGCTGACCAGACGACATCTTCCACGCTTCCTCCTCCCACAACCAACAACAATAATGATCTCAAGATGGCTGCGCTCAGAGGACGATCGAGGGACATAGCAGAACGGTTTCGGGATGAAGCTGCTTCGGGTGGGAACCATCGTCCTCTCGACAGCTACTCATCCGGGCAAACCAGACTTCTCGTGCATAACGAGTAAAAGCTCAACGCGATCGCGGGTGCTGTAGTAGCTCGGGAGAAGTGCTTCTCTTGGGAAACGTTCAATTGACTGCCGTCCAGCCTGTTGCTCTGATAAGTCTCCTCTTCAGACACAGCACGACTTTGGCACACATCAGCTTGACGATAAGGGTATCCGACCAAGCAAAACCGTCTCGAGACCTTCTCCATGCGGCCCATCTGACCTCCATTTCCTGTTGACCACCCTGCCAACGTACTCTGGCCCCAATAGCTGATATGGATCGTCACATCCCGAAGATCTGCGCAACGCCAAACGCATGTTCAGGCTCGGCCATCAAAACGCCGTCATCGAGCTCGCTATCGATCTCGACGACCTCGAAGAATTATAGGGTGGCCACAAGGACTGTAGTCGCACCACACCTGTTGGTCCCTGGGAGAGGCCGCAGAGGCGGCAAGATCGATGTCGATCAACCTTTCGGACACATCATCGAGTCGGCTCCGTCCTATTTGATCCGGCGTGTTCTCGAACAGGTGGCCTGGTCTGTACTATCTGTGTCTTCGACTGTAGTGGCATCGTCGCGCTTCTGGCGATGGAGCGAAAGCGTCATGAGTCCCAGTCCACCCTTGCGAATGCCGTTCACGTAGCAGGTGCGAGCGGCCAATTAGCTTCAACTGCATAAGCCGATTCCATCGTTTGGTGATGGTCAACAGCTCCGAGCTCCGAGCATCTCGTTTTGAGTCATATCTCGTCCCGCAGCGGTCCGAGCTTGCAACACATCCTCAAATGCAGCATTCACGCATCTCCAGACCCAGAGACGTTAACAAGGGAGGGGAGTCGCAAGCCGAGAGGTCGCACTCCAATTTGTCCAGCGGACTTTTGGTGAAGACCTTTGTATAACATCATTGACTGCTCGGAACAAACCAAGAGCCACTGAACCTTGGGAGCGGTGCCACCTCGACTTCACCGTGTCGAGCTGCCGGAGCGATGAAGTTTAGAATAACCCTTCTTCTGTCTTTGATCATTCGGCCGAAGAGGAAGACCTGAGGAATAGCATCGTCGATATCACTCGCGGCGTCTGCTGGACTGAAAGCATACATACCTATATAGACATAATCAATCATGATCTTCATGGTGGTCATCATTTGGCATGGCCTGAGCTCACATCGCACTCACACTTCACAGTCCGGTGACTGCTGGACCGATGAAAAACATATGTTCAGACGACGAACTAAAAGTGAATACCTCCCGTTCAAGGTTCGATGTTTTAGCTCCACCGGCTCGTGCCTTTCACTTCCGCTGCAGGGATAACGCCATCGTGCCTGCCACCTCCACAACAACAGGTCGGAGCTTCTCCTCTTGCGACTTCGGGAAGAGCCTCAATCAATAATCAAGTGCGGGATGGCGTATAACGGTGAGCCGCCTTCGTCATAGCAACCAAGTACCACCTGTGCTGGTACGACAGAAGTAGGAAGTAAACCATCTCTTCTGACTAACTTCGCAATTCTTTCTGCTCTCACCCCAGCTGAGAGCTATCCCCTTGCTTCCCTCCGTCATAGCCAATTCCAAGCATGGTCGAGCTCCGCAAGCGTCCAGCTCCTCCTCCAGCTGCACCACCCCCCAAGAAAAAGTCCACATCCAAGGCAAAAGCGAAGGAAGAGCCCGCAGCGCCAGCTAAGAAGATGGAGACCAGCAATGAGCCACCGAAAGTCGGCGACACTATCGACCTCGACGGTTTTGGCGGTGAAGTCGAGACGAACGACGAGACGAAAGTGACTCTTGCGAAACTTGTCGAGGATAGTAAAGCAGGCGTAGTCCTCTTCACCTACCCCAAGGCGAGCACGCCAGGCTGTAAGTATTGTCCACATACTGGCGACCCTTTGCAATTACTAATCCGAAGCAGGCACAACTCAAGTCTGCCTCTTCCGCGACGCCTACGAGCCGCTCACTGCCACGGGCCTCGCCATATATGGGCTCAGCAATGACAGCCCGAAAGCAAACACGACGTTCAAGACGAAGCAGAGCTTGCCGTATCCACTTCTCTGCGATCCAAAGCAGACACTCATCGGTGCCATTGGGCTGAAGAAAGAAGGCAACAAGACCACTCGCGGTGTCTTCGTTGTCGACAAGAACGGGAAAGTGCTCGCCGCTGAGCCAGGCGGCCCGGCACCAACTGTGGAAGCCGTCAAAGCTGTTGTAGCGAAGATGGGCGGTGATGCCAATGCAGACGGTCTGGAAAAGGCAGAGGAGACAGCTGCAGAGGAGAAAGGAGAGAAAGCAAACAATAAGAGAGTAGCAGACGTCGCTGCTGAGGTCGCGGACGAAGCACAGGCGGCGAAGTTGGATCGCAGCAAGGCGAGTACGCCAGTGGTGTGAGGTGAGGTTCGGGCTCGACAGCCTCAGGCACGTGGAAAGTGAGTGTAAGGGGAGCAGCTTGATCACATGCAAGACAGATAAAGTTTGTCTCAAGGCTTGGCCACTCAAGCGAAACAAACACCACGCACGAAACCATTTCGCAAGACAGTCTCACTTTTCAAGCACCACGATACCGTCTTAACTTTGATAAGACGACGAGACGACTTGACTTCTACAAGGCATTCGCAGAGGCAGGTATATCTCGACTTTCTACACCACTTCAAAGACGCCTTACAAGAATATCACCCTCCGTTCCAGCAGTTCTTCGCTGTCCGCCTCTTTCTCCGTCCTTCCAACACCAGCACAAGGCAGTACAGTACAGGATAATGTCTCCAAAGCCAGCAAATACGAACGAGATCTCCGCTCCGGACGATAGACAAGCAGGTGAGTCGGTGATTGCTGCATCCCATCTCCTAGCACGATCCAGCGATACGTGCCTTTGTGCGCCCTGTCGACCTGTTTTCGAAGAAGAACGAAGTCTCGAGATGGAAGGTTCTTCGATCTTCGTCGCAGGGACTGCCGTGAGGGATATAAGGCCCCCTGCCTTGCCGCCATGGCTGTTCTGCTGCTTCTCCATGGCGACTATAGCTGTTCTGCCACCACAGTGGATGATGATATACTGATACTTCGCGCAAGATATAGAGAGCGCTTTCAGACCTGCAAAGAGACAGTGTCTGGATGGAGTCCAAGATCGTGCAGGAGATCCCACTCGCACTCTGGCTAGTGCGACACTCTCGATACCTTCTCTAGTTGACCTGGACTCCGACGATGCACCACTCCCACTACCTTTCGATCTCAACTCCGACGCCAGAGACTACAGCGAGAGGCACATCCCTGTCTTTGACTCCGGCGTTTCACTCCGCCCAGCATGCCACGGAATGCACGGCGGATTCAAAGGGAAGAGCAAAGCGAGTGACCTCTGGGACTGTCCTCCGGAAGACCAAGCATGTGTCTTTCACCAAGGTTGCAGACTCCATTCGCACTCACACCACCTTCCCGACTTCTGCTCAATACCAGAATTCCACCCTGCACAAGCAGTGCAGCCTTTCACTCGGATTCGCACCAACGACCCACACCACGACCTCCGGCGCTGGATCTTCAACCCTAACGAGACTCTAGAGGGCCATGGCGAAGATCGAGACGAGTCGACTTTCCTGGATGACTCCCGCTTTACTGCGGTTCACATGCGATCTGCGTTCAAACTCGCACTCTCAGAGATCGCGTACACATATCAGCAATTAGAGTGTCTCCAGGAGTACGGCGAACGCACTCCCTACGACCTTCCGATCTCCGAGACCCTGGAGATCACTCTTGCGGACGCTGAACTCCAATTTCACCCCGAGACCGGCACCATGAAGCCGACGGATGGCTTCGAAGATCTGGGGCGCGACGAGTTGATGGGGGCGGTTTTGCTTGTGGCGCGGGAGATCGATTTCCTGCGGAACAGGCTGGGTGGTGTTGCGAACCAGATTGTGGAGCGGAAAATGTCGTTGGCGCGGCAGGGGAGTCAGGGCGAGCAGGAGAATCTGATGAGCGCGGGGTACGTGGATGAAGAGTGGGTGAGGGAGGAGTGTCACTCGTGGGAGAAGATGGGGGACCTTGCGAAGAGTGGTTGAGAAGGGGGTGTAGTTGAGTCAAAGCTGCGTGGCAGATTTTTTGTTGTACTAGCATTGTAAAGAAATCGTTCTGTCCTGGCGTCAAAGACCCTTTCCGAAGACAGCGAAGTGTTCTCCAAGATAGTATCAAGCACTATTTGGTACTCTGACATGTTTTGAGCTCGATCAACGGTCGGAGCACATCTCGCTACTCTTTCGTCCTAGCTTATCGAATGTCTAAGGGCTGCCAAACCGGCGAGCTTTCTTCACGTCTTACATGAGGTAGTAACCTCGACTGGTGGAATCGTTCTCCGAAATAGGATCAAGCACCATGAGAAGCTCTGAAGCCTCCAAAGCTCAGAAAAATGCTCGAGACACCTATCAGCGCCTTCGCCCAGCCCTCCATCGGCAGTAGATATCCCGAGCAAAGGAGCGTCTCCACGGTCAGTACATGGGTGGTGATTGTTCTCCGAGACAGCATCAAGCTGCGTGTTGGAGGAACCTTCCGCCCATAAGCTCGTCTCGTGATGGCGAGGAGGGTGGTCAATCACCTCGGGCCATCCAGTCAAGCACCGTTCGCCATAAGATGTAGTGGTTATCCCTCAGTGTGGTCTTGGAGCACCGAATCGAACACAAGTTTGGCCGAAATCTAAGACGCAGAAGTATCACGAGGAGCTACACGATCGTTGTCCACCTCTGCAACAGCGCTTCGACAACATCCACCTTCCCTTGCTGCTCACTATCCAGATCAGTACTGCTCCGTGTACTTCTGATCGAGTGACTATCTGAGACTAGATCCAGGGGTGACTCCTCCAGCTCAGGAAGGCAGTGTTGGCTTCGCAAAGCATTCTGACAAAGCATTGAAGAGTGTTGTCTTGCCGGCATCGGAAGTTCGCACTGGGTTCCGGAATCCACGTGGCCAGTGTCCATGACTATGCGGCTGCTCGCGGAAACTTCTGGCGCCCGACGTAACATAGCTGCCGAAATTGAGGACATGAGTGCGTTGCGCCGTCGCATCTCCATCCTCATGATTGCTATCCTCCTCATCGTGGCTGCTGTCTTGTCCGGATCTTCGAATGACGACGAGCTGGAGTCCCGAGGAACTTGTTCGCACTACTCCTTGTATTCCGCGGGAAGCTCTTGAGTGTCGGCTATTGACCTGCACCAGTACTCGAAGAGCTCCCAGTTGAAGTCGGGCTCCGGATCCGCTTCAAAGGTAATGGCTTTCTTCTGTTTCTTGTAACTCTGTCCGCTGCTCCCGTGCTTGACATATTTCTCAGACGGTCGGCTACTGGAGCTCGCGGACGGACTTTGGACTTGGTCTGGCAAAGCTTTCATGGCCTGTCGGACTTCTTTGTAGGTGCTTCGGGTGGAGTCGAGATCGGACTGCCCGTTCTCCGAGTACCTCAACGTTACCTCTTGCAAACACTTTGCAAGACGGTCGATCGATGTCTGACAATCCCTGATCCGAGCTAGAATTAGGTCATCTGTATGAGATGCTGATGGTGCGTAATGGTCCAGCGGCTGGCGTGGATCGTTCGGTCCACTATGCTGTACACGAGGGAGGTCATGCCCCGACCCACGATCGTCACTGCCTTGACCGCGAGATGTGTCAAGCGAGGTCTCCAGTAACGTGTCATTAGTCCTAGACTTCCCGGCGAGGCTTCGATGTAATTCTTCATTTGAACTGATGAGTTGTTCGATCCGACGTCGATCGCTCGCCGTGATCTCCGCAGAGCGACCATGTCTGTGCTGGTCAGGACCTCGCTAGCTAGGCATGCCATTAACGTACCGTATAGATCGCCTAGACGCACAAGCCAGAATCTCAAGCATAAGGGTAAGTGTAATCTTCTGCTGTCCCAGCTCGATCTTCAACGCCTTGACTTTGTTCTTGTCCAGCATCCACTTAGTTCGTGATGACAGCGACACTGTCGCAAACCCCATAGCATTGGGCTTCGTAGACCTCTTGACAGCCTTCACGATGGTGTTGAGCTCGTTGAAGCAGTTCTCGCAACCCTTCATGGCAGCGCGGACATCCTCTTGCAGCTTCGCCGAACAGATGTCTCTGTCCTTGTCCAGCACAATACCTAGATTCTCAAGGGCACTAGATGTAAGCTGGACTTCGGTAGCGATGGCAGTGATATCTTTCTTCGCATCACGCATATTCGTAGCACATGAATGCAAAGTCTTAGCAAGCTGTACGCCGGCGCCGGCGACTTGAAGCACACCAGCCGCTACGCCGAACTCCATCTTTCTGTTGTGGTCTTACATGACCAGCGACGGCTAAGAAGAAATGCAGAGGAAAGAAGAAAGAAGAAAGTATCATGTTACTTACTGTTGACGTCCGCGAGGCTGAGAGCCTGGGGCAGACCACTCAAGTTGACTACAGACAGCATACCTACACGGCCAGATGCTCGAACGAAAACGTTCCGTCCGTACTCCATCACAAGAACGACGCTGCTGCCTACACCTCAACGCCATCTGTACATCATGACTACACACTACCCATTGGTAGCGTGCGCGATATCAACAGTGTGGAGCAAACTTCAGCAGTTCTGCAAGGTACAGAGGTACCAGCACTGCCGCGCCGCCGGAACCAGGCATCCTTTGGGGCTGTGCGGCTGCAGGCACAGGCACAAACCCACGGCGCGAACTACAGCAAGTACGGGGGCAAGTTGAAACGAAGAGTCCGTGTGAACCGTGTTTCCGGCCATGTGGAGTATGTAAGGTGCTGACCGACGTTTCGACCGTTTCGTGTTGTAGAGGTGACGTCGGAGTAGGAGTGACGTGACGTCGGGCTCGGGTTCGCGGTATCTTGGTGGTTGTTGGAGTAGCTATTCCGGGCTGGACCACACGAATGCATGTAGTCTTGGAGTAGCCGATGGGATGGATTTCAGTGCAAGCAGATGCGTGGTCATACTCGAGGTTGTCAAGAGTTGTGGATTTAAGTGAATGTGAATGTAAACTGTGGCATCCATCGTGGCTGAGGATCAATAGGGTTCCGACCCCACGGCTTGCTATCTTTGACTCTCCTCTCTAGCTACACAACGTGACCGAGTAGGCTGTGCCTGACAACTTCACACACATCCACCACGTCAAGCAAGCAAGGTCGTCAATTCTTTCATCCGTTTCGATCTCCTCCCATCTGGCTACCTGGCTAGCCGCTACCGCTGATCTCGACTCCGCCTTCCGGGTGCTGGTCCGAGCGTCCTTCGCACCTTCCCTCTAAACGCCAGCGGGTTCACCCAGGACATCCAGCTTTAGCAACCTCGCATCTTACTGTTCGCAAGGCCAACGATGACCAGCTCGACGCGCGACCGGTCGCCTGCTTCGGCGGGCCATGCGCAGTATATAAGCAAGCATCCCTCCGCCCCCAACAACGATCCCCTCGACTCTTCCTTCGCCGCCCAAGACCCGACCCTCTCGCATAACCAGTACAACAACCTCAGCACACACTCAGGCTCCGACCTGCTTGGCAACTCGACGTTCGGGCAAGGAGATCAGGCAGACTTCTTCCTCGGCTCCGGGACCTACAACGACCTGGCGCAGGCACCCATCTTGACATCGCATGACCAGTCCCTCTCCAACCACACATATCTACAGTCGTCCGGCCTTACAGGTCAGGGTGTCTCGCAAGGCTACTCATTCACCCAGGGCGGGGCAGGCAGCAATCACACGTCGCCTGGCGCACTAGGTCAAGGCACGTCAGCCTCCGGCGCGGAAGACTCGAGCGCCTTTCCTTCCTTCGACTTCAACCACGACTTTGACTCCACCGCATCACTCGACCCATCTATGCTGAACGATATCAACATCGATCCACTGAACATCCAAACGACGGAGAACGGCTCGATGGCGGCCATGCAGCATCACACACCCACCCCACCTCACCTCCTTCCCGAAATGGCACGGCGCACCTCAAATAGCCCGAGTCCGTCCGCATCACCCATCTACGCGAATGCCAGCTTCGGTGCGAATAGGCCAAGGAATACTTCCGAATCGCTCGACCCGTCAAGTGCGCTCTTCCCACAGGGCCAGACTGACTGGTCGAGCATGAACATAGGCGCATACAGGGGTCACAGGAGAAATCCGTCAGACAATTACTCAGACTATTCGTCACATTCGAATCAAGCCTCGCCATATATGCCCACCATGGACAGCTTCGACGCGAATGCGCACTCTTCACCACTATTGCACTCGCAAGATCCTGCATTCAACGACTCTCTTGGCTTACAGCAGTTCAGTCTGAACGACACTTCTCCGCAGCAACAACATCCACCACAGCAGAGCTATCACAGCCCTGGTCATAGTCCTCATATTTCTCCTCGACTGGTGGCGCAACAGCACGCACTACCGCAATTCACGCCTAATAACAATTTCGGCATGAACACCGAGATGCAATACCAACCCCAGCAGAACGGTCTGGACATGTTTCCTGGTACGGGACAGGAACCCTTTCCGTCAATGAATCATGGCTCGGTGGACTTTGGTGGCAACGCCGATGCAATGAGCCCGCCGGAGATCAGTATCAACTATGCGCCGCCTACTCAACCTGTAGACAATGCACGACCCGGCAACACGGACGGAGAAGCGTTGTCTCCACCTATGAGGAGTAAGTCATTCATCTCGATTGATCGTGGTGTGCATCACAAAACTAACTTGACAGCCACAGCGCAAAGCCGCAACAGAATGCGGGCCAAATCCGACTCATACGCCGGCTCCCGATCACCCAGCCCAGCACTCTCCGGCCGCGGCCGCTCACCCTCTCTACAGCCAGAAACATCCGGCGACAAACTCTCTCCATTCGACGATCCGGGTTCCCGCTCCTCATCTCCCGGTCGTGGTCGCAATGGCTCTTTGGGCCGTGGTCGTAGCACTAGCAGTGTCTCCGACCAACGCGACTACATCCTAGGCCTCGCCGAACCCGAACGAACTCCTTCAAATGGCGCGAAAGAAGGCCGCGTGCAGAAACATCCAGCCACTTTCCAGTGCACCCTCTGCCCGAAGCGATTCACGCGCGCCTACAACCTTCGCTCACATCTTCGAACTCACACCGACGAGCGCCCCTTCGTCTGCACGGTCTGCGGCAAAGCTTTCGCCCGCCAACACGACCGCAAGCGGCACGAAGGTCTCCACAGTGGCGAGAAGAAATTCGTTTGCAAAGGCTCGCTCCAGGGCACCGGAACATGGGGCTGCGGCCGGCGTTTCGCTCGTGCGGACGCTTTGGGCCGACATTTCCGCTCCGAGGCTGGGAGGGTGTGTATTAAACCTCTCCTCGACGAAGAAGCAGCGGAGCGGCAGAAGGCGTGGATGGAAGAGCAACAACAAGCCCAAGTCGCCGCTGGTCTCGTTGCGCCACACCCGCTCATGCCGCAGCCGCAGATGGATATGATCTTCCCTACAGCGCTGTTACAGCAGTATCCAGCGCTTGCTACTATCAATTGGGACTCGATGGCTGCAGGTAATCCGCCGCCGGAAGAGGACTATTCTGGACGAAGCTCGTTCGACGCTTCTAGTGGGGGCGAGTACTACGACGACATGAGCGAGAACGAGATGGGGAGTTATCCGGACCCGACGCAGATGGGTATGGGTATGCAGAATGGGATGGGGATGCCGGTGGGCGCGGGCGCGCCGCAGGGGTATGGAGTCTATGGTGGCGGAGGGGGTCATGGGGATTACCTTAGTGATTTTGAGGGGCGATAATCATGATGTGACGGCCGAGAATGTTTCTGCGTTGCGGGTTGGGACACTTCGGCTTCATTGGTTGATGCTTTTTGCGTTGTTACCAACACAGCATCTTGCACGGCTTGGGTAGCGGCTGGCAGATATGTGATACGGTGTGGGATTTGGGCATTGGTCTTTTTTCACGATACCACTTTCGCTAGAGTTTGTAGCGGTGCTTCATCCACGAATGTTTACACTCAGAGCACTCACCTCCCTACGGAATGTCTCCTATCTGCTTGTTGTTAGTGTATATCATGCGTTTCGTGACCAAATGTAACTGCTTCGTTTGGCATATGGTGAGCAGAAGCCGGACGGCATAAAAGGACCGCACCTCTCGCACATCCCACACGCGTTCCATCACAATCGTGGTCACAGTCGCCATGAGTTGACGATCGGCCGCCAGCCCGAACGCACGGCAGAGCCCAGATGAAAGATAAGTACCATACATAAGTCTCTTCTACCCATTTCCATTCTTACAGCACCATCTCCTCTACCCTTCCCACACTTCCCACCAACATCTCCTTCCCACCCCCAGACCCCCGCGGCCATCATGCCCACGCACGACGGCGTCCCCGCAAGCTGGCGTACCGAACTGCTGTATACAGTCCTCCAGCGCGTCTTTGAGCTCGTCCTCTTGGTCCAACGTTCCCGCTTCTTCGCCCCAGGCACACAACCGGATGAGACGAGAAGCTACGTCGTCCGGCCGGGTTTGCATGCGTGTCGGATCTTCAGACCTGCCGGGCAAGCAAAGCGGTCGACTGATGGAAAGCGAGCAACTGGAAGCAAGCTCCCCCTAGTCATCCTAGTCCACGGAGGCGGTTTCGTAGTAAACACCCCCTCCCGCGACGACCCCCTCGCTCGCTTCCTCGCCGATTGCTGCGGATGTCTGGTCGTAGCGATCGACTACTCGAAAGCGCCACAAGCGCGTTTCCCCACTGCCTACGAGGACGTTGTCGCGATCTGCGACGCTGTCATAAACGACCCAGAGCTGGAGGTCGATAAGACGAAAGTAGTGCTGTGCGGTAACTCTGCCGGCGGAAATCTAGTCCTCGCCGCTGCGCAGGACCAACGGCTACGCGGGAGACTGGCGGGGGTGACCGGGTTGTACCCGGTGGTGGATTTCGCAACCACCGTCGCGGAGAAAGTCAGGCTGGCGAAGAGGGCGGACCCGGCAAAGCCGGATATGCTTGCGTCGTCGGCGGGGAAGATGAATCGGATGTACCTTGGTGCTCAACGCGTGGAGCTGGAGGATGTGAGGTTGAGTCCGACGTTCTTCAAAGCTCGGGAGGATTTGCCTGAAAATGTGTATTTGATTGGGGTGGAGTATGATCTTCTGTGCGCGGAAGCGGAGCGTATGGCTGAGAAGCTTGCGGGGTCCACCCGGAAGGTGGGGAGGGAGAATGGGTGGCAGGCGGGAGGGATGAGGTGGGGAGTGTGTGAGGGGGCAGACGCATGGGTTTGATCAATTTGGTACACGGGGGAAGGGGTTTGAGAGGGAGAGGCTTGTGCAGCGGGATTTGCTTTACGAGAGACTGGCTGATTGGCTTGATGGGGTCTTTACGACTAGCAGCAGTAGTCGGTAACCATGTCCTGGGTCTAACCCTGCCTTGCTTGTTACCACGTCCTCTCTCACAATGGCTGCCGCACAGCGCTCTTAAACGGCCATATCTGCAAGCTCCCCACATCCCACACCCCCTCCTTAGCATAGATATCCCCCTCCACAATCCCCCTCGCCTCCTTCTCGGACTCGGCAAGGATAATCATCGCGCTGCCATTCGACTGCATGCGTTCGTTGTCCTTGAGCGGGGAGTCGAGGGTCGAGCCGCCGAAGGCGACGGTGCCGGATTTTACGTGGGGGGTTAGGGCTTCGAGATGTTTGCTGCAAAGGAGAGCATTAGCGGATGGTGAGAGGGCCAACCTGGCGGCGAGGGAAGGGAGAGAGAAGGAGGGGTGAGGGGGCTCGCAGGGCTCGCCCGGAGGAGGAAGGACTCACGGTCGTATCTCAAGACGTTTATCAAGCATGTTTGGGTGGTCGGAGACTATGATGAGCCATTCTTGCTTGCTGGCTGCCATAGCTCTTGTAGATATCGAGAACGCTCTGGCTGTACTTGTTCTTGTGATGCTCTGAAGTGGGGACGTCCTGAACAGAGGGTTGCGTGGGATGCAATTGAGAGGTTGTCGAAGTAAGAAACAGGACATAGTTATATGAGCAGAAGGTACATGATTACAGGTAGGCTTAGCTTACGGATCTTCGTTAGCTTCTGCGCGAGGGTACTGGAGTAACAGTCGGGGTCGAGAGCTTGACTTTGGAGCGAGGTTGGAGAAGTTAAGTCTGCGGGGTGGAGGATTGGCGTGGGCCAGGATATATATGGAAGGTCATACGAGCGAGCCTCGAGATACTGGGAGGGTATTGGAGAATTGATAGCGGCGTGTCATGGGGTCTTGTTTATTCTGTGATACTGTAGCGACTGTGCGTGTTCAAGGCAGAGTGGTAGTTGATACCATGTGTTTTCCTCAAAGAACACTTTCTCGACTTCCTCCTCCCAGCGACGCTCCATCGAGAGATTCCATGACACAGAAACCTTCCTCGCTGTCTATGAGCCTGGTCGGTGTTGATGTCCAATCTCTGTCCCCATCTCGCGGCCCATCGTACGTCGTAGTCGACGTGGCACATCGCCATAGCGTGTTGCAACGGAACGGACGTATTGTCCGTGTGCTTCCCAATGGTCGCTTCAACCATATTCCAATGAATAAATCATTCGTGACCGCCAGAGTGGTGGTTCCATCCTTCTGCCATCTCCCATCACACCTCCACAGACTTCTGCGCCATCTTCAGCGCCCCTTCAAACGTCTTAGTACCCCCAATAAACCCAGCCGCATGCACAAACACCGCGCCTTCCACCCCAGAAACCTCACTCAACTGCTCATCCCTGACACCGCGCCAGGCCTCCAGCAATCCCTTCCTGTTCTCAAAGCTATCGCTGCTCACGCTTACGGCGCGAATACGCCATTTTGAGTCTTTCTCTCCGTTCTCGGCGAAGAGGACATACAGCACTTGTCCCTCACACCCATTCTCGCGCTCGAGGTTGTAAAGATGGTCGCCCCATGGTGCGCCGCCGTCGGCCTGCTGAGGGATGACTAGGATGCGGCCTTGAGGGTCGTATTGCATGCGGTCGTTGAATGCTTTGGCGACGAGAGCGCGGGCTGGAAGCCAGTTGGTTGCTTTGTCGGAGAGCTCGATATCGAATTGTTCGCCTACGAAAGCGGAGGCGCGGAGGAAGCGGGCGTCTTCCTCTTCCTGACCTTGAGACTTGTCTGTCGCTGTGCCGTTGGCGGTTGAGGTGGCGGACGGTGCGTAGTTGTAGCGATTAACTACGCTGGCGATGCTATAGCCTTTGTCCGAGAATTTCTTCTCGATTCCTGCGTTGTTGAGAGCCTTGGTGTCGTAGACGGAGATGCCGTTGTCATTTGCGTCGAAGGCTTCCATGAAGTCGTCGTAGAGCTTTTGGTAGAGGAGCTCGTTGTCTGGGGTGCCTTCGTTGATTCTCGCTGCTTGCTCGATTATGCCACGACCTTGGTGCATCCACACGAGCCCTGCCGAGCTTAACTTGGTGTTGCTTCCCGGGAATGTTGTCGCGAATTCGCGCTGGTGGTGGTCGTAGCGGAGAATGCCATGGTCATGCACTGCGCCAACGTCTACGACGACATCGCAGGTCTTGAGGACTTCGGGGTCGCGGGTGCGAATCAGGGTCGAGTTCTTGTACGTAGGAAGCAGACGCAGGAGGTGTACAGCAAGAGCCTCATCAGCGTGGAAGTGACCATTATGTGTGCCGATGACGGGACCTTGAGAGCCGTTTGTAGACATCTTGAGGCGTTTGGCGGCGGGTTCGATTTGGTCGACGGCGGTCATTGGCCTCGAGATGAGTATTGGTGGGAGGCGAGGACGAAGAGGCTGCAATGGCTTGGAGGTGAAAGAGCTGCTCAGGAGAGATTGAAATCGGACGGTCGAATAGTGAAGTTGTCGCACCTGTTGTGGTTTTATTAATCTCTTCATCAATTTATAATGGAGCTCAATGGGTGGTGGACCAGGATTTTTATGGTTCCTGCCTAAGGCCGCATCTTGAGTTTGGACCAGGGTCAAACCTTATTCGGCCAAGGCGAAGCATGTGAAAGTGCGAAAGCTGTCAATTTCATGGCGGTAAACATCAGATTGGACGTCGGGACCAACAACAGCAACCGATCGCTACCCCCACTGTCCAGTACAATCAATATAGAGATTAGACGAGGAGAGCTACATGCCTAGGTAGCAGCAGGCATCGAGCGGCGTGTGAACTGCTTGTGATTAGCCAGCTGCACGCAAAAGCGGGAAAGCAGCTTGGAAACTTGCACGCGACACTCTTCCTCAACGATACGTAATAAGGAAGCGAGCAGTATCTATCAACTACTTTTCTCGACGCGCTTTCATCAGCCACAACGAGTTTGCACCGTCCTGGAGCTACTGCGGCCAAGTGGGATATTCCACCCAAAAGAGCAGGAGCGGTAAAGCGCACACGCCCACGCGCATATACTACAAGGGCAGGCACGGCACACACACCACTCTCGCTTCGCTTCCCCCAGACCGCACTTCTCGAGACATCGATATTCACGCGCGACCACCACCGAGCGGACTGGTCGTCCCACGAAGCCAGGCGCATCTGCGCCTACTGCCAGGACACTCGCAATATCCACAACATCGACCACGAGAATGATCCTCCGGGTACTCTCCAGCACCGCCTTCCTGCTGAGCATCGTCTTCACCGTCCCACTCGCTTTCGATGTCGGCGGCAGGACATGCGGTCTGGCCTTCAGCCTGAGCCTCGCCACCTACTACTTCATCCTATCATGCCTACGACTCGCAACACCCGACAACTCAAGATGGCGGAGAGCACTCGCAAACACTTACGCAGGACTGCAGATCATCATTATCCCCGGCTTCCTCATCTGGTGCCTCAACAAGTTCAGCATCGAGACCGGCGATGACGCGAGCTGGGTCAGTCGAGCTTTCTACAATACCACCAAACCTCTACACCACAACCCGAGCGTCAAGGAATGGATCTTTGGCAGAGAAGGCTTACTGGAGCACTTTTTGATTGGGGGCTGGGACAAGCTGCTCCGATACAGCACGCCTGTGTTCCAGCTCGCGGAAGGCTTCTGCAGCTTGCTCGTCATTCAAGCCTGTGGTCAAGTGACGCGATATCTGGTCAACAACGGCGACAGAGGCGACCACTGGATGATCGGCCTGCTCATGTTCAGCTCTGGCGTCATCAGCAGCGCAGTCTATTTCCTCTACCGCATCTCTACCTTCTCAGGAATCGACAGCCAGGATGCGATCCTGATCGGCATGGCAATCTGCTGCGCCATCTTCCTCTGCGCCTGGGGTATGGGTAGCGGCCGCGGCAATGTAGTGGAAAGCAGTCTGCTTTTCGCCTACATCACGCTGTGCATATACCAGATCTTCACCGACTACCAGCCTAGCAATCCCGCTTCCGCAGCTGCACAGCCACCAGTTGAAGGTGCGGACTTCCCACCTCTACCACCAATCTTGATGGCGAGCTATTCGACTTTCGTTCAAGCACTGTCCAGCCTGCCGGCCACATTACACTCCGCGTTCGGCTTCATGTACGCCGCCATCCGCACCATCACGCCATCCGTCATCATCAGCCTCGTCTACCGCCTCACAGTCCTCTACGCTTCCGCACGCATCATTCCAGCTGTTCGCGAGTCCGGCGCACGCGCTCTCAGCTCCGACCCGTCGCTCGAAGAAAGCGAGGAGGAAATCGGCACGCTCATGGGTCTGATCAGCTACTTCAGTCCGAGCATACTGATTGCTGTCTACACGAGTCTGCTCATGCAGCACTTTGCGTCCGCATCATCTGACCATCCAGGCGAATGGTGGACTAGCCAAGGTGGAGAGGGTGGCGGGAATATCTCAAGATGGATTAATCTTGCTGGCACGATGGGGTTGTACGCGGTGGAGCTGTACCTGGGCAAGGGTTATGGTGATGATTTGGGCGGGCACTGGAAGATGGACTGAAGGGTTACGTTGCTCGGAACAGATTGTCATTGGTATGAAGAGCTTTGGCGAGAGTCAAAGAGCGACCGCATGTTGAAGATGTTCGAGATCGCTTGGACTGCACAACAAACATCTGGACAATGATCTGTCAGGAAAAGCAGTGTCCCACCGCGACCACTGCGTTGCCAACTATACAAGCCAGTCGCTCAGGTGACCGACTGCGGTCTTGAATACAGCTAGACCGCCAAATGTTGAGGCATCCATCAGCACCAGAAGCATGTCTGTCCTCGCTACGAGGTCCGACCTGCTGGGCTCGAGAATTGAGCAGCGAAGTGCACGGTAGCAGACTTGCGAGACCGAGAAGAACGAATCGGAAAGGAAGACCGAAGTGCACAGATTGAACGAGTCAGCAAAGCGAATCATTAGAAGTTACAGATCTCTACAGCACTGAAAGAATGCTAAACTCCAACACATCCATTTTGTCCTTACCTGGCCGGGTTACCGGCAATGTGTATGATATACCCGCTTGCTGACCAAATGCAGTAGTGTTGCTTGCTTACCTCTCTCAACACCCAGGCAGGCCACGAGGATTTCGCGTCCATGCCGCACACGACATCCACATCTCATGGCCATCCGAGTCTCATCAACTTCCTGTCTCCCATCTCTTCCTCGTACCTCCGCCCTCCACCCTTCACCATGACGCCTGCCCGCCCGCCCGCCACCAACGCCACGCCCAACGCGACGATCCCGGGTCTTCTCCGGCCGCGTGCGCAAAGGTTTACAGGAAGTCTCTCGTCTCGCCGGGACTCTCGCACGGATTCTGTCACAGCAGTCAACAACACTAGACGGCCACGTCGGCCGCCGCGCGAAGGAACCTAGAGTAAATATCCACGACCTACCGCCCGAGTTGGTGATTGAACTCAGCACGCACCTCTCCGCCCTCTCCGTCGTCCGGCTCAGTCGCGTAAACCGCCATTTCCACGCCCTCATATCGGTGCAAGGTGAGCACATCGCCACCGCGATTATCAAACGTGAGACCGCCCGGCTGTGGGACGAGTACAACTATCTCGAGTTCAAGGACGTGCCGCTTGATGTGGCGATGCGGCGTTACGAGGCGCGGTATGGACGGCCGTGGGACTATGGAGGACGGTACTCGCGCTGGAACGCCCCGGAGGCGTTTTGTAGGGCGTATATAAGGATGAATCCGGGGATTTGGGTGGGTAGTCAGGTTTGAGGGCGGAGGCACGTGGGGTTGGCTGCTGCGGTGGTGATGGAGGTTTCGCATTTGCTTGAGTGGTATGTATTGCTGTTTGATGAAGTCTCTGGCTTGTTGGGGTCGCTCCATTACTGACGCTGATCGCGCGTAGGTACAAGAAGATCACGGATCTCAAGCGCACGTACTGTAGTGGCCGACGGTATGTGCTTGGCCCCAGGCGCTTTTATACTGATGGATCGGAGTGGGTGCGGCCCGTGCAGATGGCTGTTCGCCCTGCAAGCCATGGTGTGGAGTGGAGCAAGCGGTACGACGACCTCGCGCTGCTTGTCATGAAGCAGGGCTTGATCCACACGAGTCGAGATGCGGTGGTGGCTATGCTGGAGCGCATAGATACCAGGCCGCTGGGCGGTATGCCGGAGACGTTCACTGAGATGGCTTGGTCCAAGAGGTTCTGGGCGCGGGATATCATCAGAATGCACTCCGAGTTCAGCAAGAGGATCAGAATCCCGAAGTACGCGAGCGAGGAGTTCGAGGCTTGGGTGGGGTATTCGAGCTCGAAAACTGAGCGGATTCGGGAAGTGTGGCGCACTACAGGCGAACTATCTGGGCTGCCGTGGGCGGCGCTGCTGGAACGGCAGGTGTGTTCTGGTATTGAGGAGTGCTTCGTGGCATCGCTATCATGGGATGTGACTGTAGCAGGAGCCGCAGCTCCTCCATGGTTGACTCACCATCAGGTAGTAGGCGTGCTGCATCATGCTAATGAAGGTCAAGCTGCCATCAAAGCTCCGCACAAAACCGCTGCAGCCACGCCTGAGAGACTCAATCCCAAGCTCGAAGCCATACTATCACCTGTTGATGTTGGGCTGGAAGCTGTGCCTGCTGCTGTACCACTAGTCGGCTCGCTGCCAGATATTGTCGAAGGGGAAGTACCTCCCACGCCGACATTACTGCAAACGCTGTTGATAGCGTTCATCGCGGCGTCCAGATTGTTGTCGCAGTTATTAGAAGTGAGGTACGACTTCACCACCGTGGCATTGCTACCGCTACAGATAGCCTTTAAGTCGGATGGGTCTGGCTGAGTGCTGTTCCACGTGTTAGTAGTCTGCCGATCCACAAGCTAGATGCTCGTGCATACTTGACAGCTGCGATGACGCATGCTGGTGGTGTCGCGATTGTCACGCGTGCTAGAGCGTATGCACAGACCGCGAGTGTGAGAATACGTGTAGACATCCCGGCCGACGATGAGCCAGCGCTGCCAGCGAGTAAGAGGGATTGTTGGTGGCGATGGCGCCTATGTGCGTGAGGTTTCAGAGCCTCAGAGGATCGTGAGGCTATCGCGAGTTGGACGTCATGCACTATGGTCCTCGGGGTGGCAATTGTACTGGAGGTTAGAAGAGGTGAGGTCGACACGCTCTGACACAAGTGAGATGGCTTGGCGGCTCCTGCTACGCGACGAGGGTGACTTCGCCTCGTCCTCCAATCTCAGCTTCGTCTCAAAACTCCTTACAACAATCTAGACGTTCGATGACGTTCGCATCGTTTGCGCAATGCTCGAAGCGAACCCACATGGCAGGGCCGATCTCAACATTCCTTCCAGAACATCGGCATCGGTATCAGATGCCAGACGCGGATCTCCTCGCGACTCCAGCGCCTGGAAGCGAAGCGAGAACACACAGGGTGATGCCGGTAACCGATCAGAGCTGACACCCGGCCACTGGCGCCAGCACAGTCGACGACATGACTCCTGCGACGCCGGTTATCTTCTTCACACCACCCACCGCCTCAGCACCTCTTTTAGCTGCCTTGCGCTTTGTGTTTCGACAGGGACACCCGTTTTTGCTGTCTGCACTGTTTCCTGTCTTCAATCTCGTCGTTCGAGGTGCTCGTAAAGCAATGACCGGGGCCTTGCACGGTGATGCTCGCTCGTTTCATGGCATCGATGGAGATGGTCGGTACAGTATAAGGCCTCCGTTACCTCTTCCATTTTCTTCGCGAACTTCTTCCTTGGGTAGCAACAGCCGTAGCCGCATAGTACTGTGCTGTGCACGTTTCTCTCTAGTAATTTAACACACCACTGCACTCATGTCCACCCCAACGCCAGCCTTTTACCAACAGACCAACGAGCCATTGGCAATGTCTCAAGAACCAGCTAGCATGGAGCCCGCAACGCCAGCAATGCCAGAGAGGGCTATCCGACGTAGCGAGGATGTCGGACGACGACCCTCAGTCAGCAACGACCCACGACGCTATTGGCGTAGCTCAGAGCAGCCAGCAGCTTTACGACCAACGGGACCGTCACCAAATTCTGGACTCTCGCGCCCCTCTGAAGATGGGCCGCCTCAACACGCCCCAATGGACAGACAAGTGATGCATTGGCAACCGCCTCATGACTACGAAGGACCGTACGACGACCAAGACCCTTCACCGCCGAGGGACTACTACCTTGTACCCCAAGGTGTCAATCCTGCCGCTGCTCAATCTCCATATCCATCGAGCGATGCGTATTCGCAACGGCCCTACAGACGAACCGTGCGGGAGAGTACGGAAGCGCATAGACCGCTTGTCCACGGACAACAGATGGCACGACAACGGCATCCGCCTCGACCTCACTGGGACGACGAATACGAAGAGGAAGAGGCACCGCGGCTGGTAAAGCGTACGCCTCAGAAGTCACGAACGGGCATATACGTCGTCAAAGCGGGCGGTGGTGACGGCGGCGATGGCTCAGATACGCCGGGTGAAATGATGAGACTGCCGTTCTTTTCTTGGCTGCAAGGCACTGCAAAGAACCGTACGCCCTCCGATGATCATCGCCCATTGTGACAGTGAGCTGACTTTCAGTCACAGACTTCATAGCCGTGCTCGGCGAGTTCGTGGGCACAACCATGTTCCTGTTCTTCGCCTTCGCCGGCACTCTCGTCGCCAACATCGGCGCCACGGAGAATGCCAACCAAACAACAACGAACGCAACCGTGGGTTTCAGTCCGATCGTGAACCTCTACGTAGCCGTAGCCTTCGGCTTCAGCTTGATGGTCAACGTCTGGATCTTCTTCCGCGTCAGCGGTGGCCTCTTCAGTAAGCCCCTCCCCCTCCCCCTCCCCCTCCTCCTTAATCCACCTACTAACCTCCTACCCCCAGACCCAGCAGTAACCCTCGGCATGGTAATGACAAAATCCATAACCTACTCCCGCGGCGCCCTCCTCGTCGGCGCCCAGCTCGTCGGCGCCATCGTCGCCTCCTTCATCGTGCAAGCGCTCTTCCCCTCCGACTTCAACGTCCGCACCACCCTCGCCCCACAAACCAGCATCGCGCGCGGCCTCATCATCGAAGCGATCCTAACGGCAGAACTCGTCTTCACAGTCTTCATGATGGCCAAGGAGAAACATCGCGCCACGTACATGGCTCCAGTGGCGATCGGGCTCTCGCTCTTCGTGGCCGAGTTGGTCGGTGTATTCTTTACGGGCGGGAGTTTGAATCCGGCGAGGTCGTTTGGGCCGTGTGTGGCTACTAGGGAGTTTGATCCGGAGCATTGGATATATTGTACGTCTAACCCTACCCACTACATGACAACGTATCAACGAGTATGCTGACACATCACGCAGGGGTAGGACCAGCCATCGGCGCCATCTCAGCCTTCGCTTTCTACAAGTTCATCAAGATCCTAGAATACGAGATGGCCAACCCAGGTCAGGATGCCATCGACCCGGAGACAGCACATCAAGAGAAGCGAGAAGCGCAAGGGGAGGTGTGATCTGTTCCTCAAATTTCGATGATTTTTTTCGCGTGGCAACAGAATGCTTTTCAGTCGCGTAGCAAGGCGTTTTGGTTCTAGGAGAGGAGGCACGACAGCCGGGTGGATTTTTTTTCCAGCACCGCGTTAACGGTCAGTTGCGTATAGATACCATCTCCGAGTTGCAAAAGGTCATTTGGATTGTTTCATGCTACTGAGGCTATCGAGTTCGCCTGTGAGAACAAAGTGTCTAGCTGCATCGTTCTCCGATTTCGAAAGTACTTCTCGTGTGGCGATATCATGCTGTGCAGTAGCATGGCAAGGCGTTCTGATCTAGGAGAGACGGCGCAATAGCCGGGTAGGTACAGTTTTCAAGCCTTGGCGCTCCGGATATGCGCTGCATAGCTGGCCTAATCGTTCTCCGAAATCAATGGAGACTTTCTAGAGTAATTCATGCTACTGAGGCTATCAATCTCGTCTACGAGAGCGAAATGCTCAACCATGCCGCGCGGCGGACGTCGCGCCTGTTCTCCCAGCTACCACCCACCCCCCTCCTCAAGCCCAGCTCACTGACAACAGCAGCACATCCTCAACCTCGATCTCAGAGCACCCAGCACGCTCTCCTAGCTCGTCTGCAGCGCCGCCTGCTTCACCCCCTCCGTAACCTCCGTCACCGCGTCCTCGGCAGCCGGATCCTGCGCTCCGTCCTTCTCAACAGCCTCAACGCTCTTCTCCGCAGCCTTCTTAGCCTTCTTGGCGTCCTTGTCAGCCTTCCTAGCAGCCTTTTTGGCCGCTTCGGCCTCTTTCTGCTTCTTAAGCTCGGACCCGCCGAAGAGCTCGCGCCACTCTTGCTCCTTTTCGGGCTTGATGTTTTTGAAGAGGTGCTCGGCTTTGCCGATTGTGTGGCCGGGTTGGATGGATGAGGCTACCCATTCGTCTGGGATGGTTAGGAGAGATGCGTTGAGCTGTTTGAGAATGGAGCGGGAGGTGGCGGGGATGTAGGGCTCGATTACTGAAGCCAAGAGATGAACGTGGTTGACGGCGAGGTTGACGACGGTATCGCAGAGGGTACGGTCGTTGTTGAAGAGCGCGTTATCGAGGCGATGGTCTTGTAGGAGTTTGTTGCCCAGACTTGAGAGTTCGCGAGCGCTGATGAGACCGGCTTTGAGGTGCACGGCGTCCAATTGGGTGCAGTAGGTGTGGAGGATGGTGTTTGCTTCTTCGATGTGCTGCTTTCTTCGGTTGGAGATGGTGTCGGAGTCTTCGCGACCCTCTAGGCTAGGGATATCTGGGATGACGGAGTTGTAGGTCTTCTCGGAGTTGACGAATTTGAGGATGCGGTTGACGAAGTTGCCAAAGTTGTTGACCAACTCGTTGTTGTTGGCCGCGATGAAACCGTCCCATTCAAACTCTGTGTCGTTCTGCTCGGGTCTTCGAAGAAGCAGGAAGTACCGCCAGACGTCAGGCGCAATGCCAGTCTCCTTTGCGCTGGTCCCGAAAACGCCCACGCCTCTGCTCTTGGAGAATTTGCCGTGCTCGTAGTTCAAGTACTCTGTCGTGGAGATCGTGTCGACCATCGTCCACTTCTCGCCCGTCCCAAGCTGAGAACAAGGGAACACAACCGAGTGGAACGGCACATTGTCCTTGCCCATGAATTGGTAGAGCTTTACGTTCTCCGGGTCCTTCCACCACTTCTCCCAGTGCTTGGTGTATGTCGCAGTGATCGAGACGTAGCCGATACATGCGTCGAACCACACATACATGACCTTCTTCTCATAGCCTGGCAGAGGCACTGCAGTACCCCACTTGAGATCTCTTGTGATACCTCGCGGCTTCAGCCCTTCCTTCAGCCATGCATTGGTAATGCTCACTCCGTTCTCGCTCCACGTGCCCTTTGCGAAACTCTCCTGCGACCAGTTCGTGACCTTCTCTTGCAGCTTGTCAAGTAATATGAACGTATGCTTGGTGTCCCTCTCCACTGGTTTACTGCCGTCGAGCTTACACCGAGGGTTGATGAGGTCGAATGGGTCGAGCAGATGTCCGCACTTGTCGCATTGGTCTCCTCGCGCGTCGTTGTACTGGCACAGTGGACATGTTCCCTCCACGAACCGATCCGCCAGGAAAGCTTGATGCGACTCCTCCTCGCAATATGGCTGCTTCGTCGTCCGCTCCTCGAGATACCCGTTCTCATAGAGCTTTGTAAAGATATCCTGCGCAATGTCCGTCTGCTCCTGTGTCGGTGTCCGCCCGAACTTGTCGAATGCGATCTCGAACCAGTCATACACCTCCTTGTGGATCTTGTTGTACTTGGCGCATAGTTCTTGCGGCGTAACACCCTCTTCTATCGCCTTGGTCTCCGTCGCTGTGCCATACTCGTCTGTGCCGCACACAAATAATGTAGGACGTCCTCGGGCTTTGGAATATCGGCTGAAGACGTCGGCGCTGAGGACGGATCCGATCACATTGCCTAGGTGTGGGACGTTGTTGACATAGGGAAGTGCTGATGTGATGAGGATGTTCTGTTTTCCCGGTATGGGGAGGATCTCGTCGTTTTCGCTCATCTCGAGTCGCGTGTCGTGTGTTGTGGTCGTGTCGAACGCTCAAAACTTCGAGGGTCTCGAACTTTATGTTCGACATGGGGGTGAGTCAGGCAGGTGCAATGACTCGAGGGCAAGAAATCACCCGAGAAGGCAATTACCATCGACTTCGCTCGACAGAGACTATACTGTCATGTCAAGAGCAAGGTGACTCTATACCTTACAGTGCTGTGGAACTGGCACTTTGTTTATACTCAACATCGGATATCTATCGTTACCTAGACGGCATGACTCGTTCCAGCCGTAATCGTCAGACTATCAAGACAGCAGGACAAAACAGTAACCTCAGCAGTCCGAAGTCCGCAGTACTTGGGCCAGCCCAGTAATGCCAGCCCAATCCCAAGAACTCCAGACTCCACGCACCCTGAGTCTTGACGAGAAAGCACACCATGCACACTACGCTCAAGCCTCCACAGCCTTCGATGCCACCCCGTTCGTCTCGACTTCATCTTTCTTCTCACTCCTCTCGTCTGCCTCACTGCGCAGCTCATACGCCAGCTCAAAGCACTCATCCAGAAGGGCCGTCACACTCGCCTGCCCTTCCGGGATATCATTGCCGACCATGAATTTGCCATCCTTCTTCATGTTATCCACACTGTTCAACTTCATGCTATACGGGTACAGCTCCCTCGGGGAATCAACTCCCCCAGACCTCTTCACCTCCTGCAGACATCGCTTTAGGGTGAGGAGCTGGTTGTAGATCGGTAGCAAAGCTTCCGAGACTGGCTCCGACGAGATGATGTATTGGTAGATAAACGCATATGACTTTCTCAGGAGGTAGAGAAGGGTGCGCTGGGCGTGTAGGTCGGCTGGCTGGCCCGTGACGTCGAGAAAGTTGCCGTTGACTCGTGCTTCGTCCGCCCGGTCGAGTTGGCGCTGGAAGGAGTACAGATCTGTTTCGCGGAGGGACCAGGCTTGAGTGAGGTTCATTTGCTCGAGGGTGTTGCGGATTTTGAGGAGTTTGTCGTAGGTGTCCTGGAATTTCGGGTCGATTTTGCCTTGTCTGTCGTAGAATTAGCACAAGAATAGACTGAGGGTACCAGATAAGGCTTACTTCTCCCTGATAATATCGATCCAGAGCGTACACCTCGCTAGTAATGCCAGGACGACTTCCCGACCATCCCGTACGTCGCCTTCCGAGAGTGAGAGGTTTGACAGCTTGGCAGCGTACGTTTCTTCGGCACTCTTGCCATCGTAGGTGATAGTCTCGGCGTGCATCTCCTCCCGTATCTGGTTGACCTGTTGCTCGAAATCGTTGACCTCTTTGGTTGGGAACTAGATGTTGTCAGCACAGCTCACTCCATAGATTCTACGCTTGAAGACTCACTTTCGACCTGCAGTTGCAAGCCGACAAACTCCGCAATATCGACACCAACTTCTCATGCCGACCCATCATCTCCGGATCCAACCGGCTCAACTGATCATGTAACTCCTTCAACGTACTCTTGCACACCTCGATCCGCGCATCGAGCAGTGTAAGTAGGTCCGCCGTGTGGCTGTCCTTCCCTCTCTCCACGCTCTCCTGCCAGTCCTGAATATGGTGCCCGACGCTCTCTAAATCCTTCGAACTGTAGAACCCGGCCTCCTTCAGATGATCCAACAGTCGCTTCACAGTGCTGATAGCGGAGTAGACAGCCGGTGCTTCCGAGTTCCGGCCTATCGTCAGGAAGAAGAGGGAGATAAGTTGAAAGCAGTCGTCGAGAACAGTGTCGACACGATTCTGTTCGTTGCGCTTATTCTCTCGGATCTTGTTGAGGGCCTGGACCTGCTCGATTACGGCTTCGTAGTGCTTCATCACATCTTGCGATTTGACGTAGGAGGTGCGGTCTTGCTTGAGGATGGAGAGGTGGTCGCGGATGTTGAGCAGGCGGTCGAGGATCGGTTGTTCTTGCGGATCCAGGGGGAGGCGGTAGGCGGGTGAGTCGGTCATCGTGGCGGCTACGATGTCGAAAGTGTCGTTGTGGTTGAGAAGGTGGAATTGTCTTGTGCTCGGAAGGTTGATCGCCTTTACAGAACGGTGGGGCAAATTCCCCCGCAAGCTCTAGCCTTGCTACCGCGAACACGCCACGCGACCAACTGCAGGTGCTTTCCAATATTCACGCACGTCAATTTGCGTTGAAACATCTCAAATTGACATGTCATACTCATATCTCTCCTTGCTCTAGTGAAGCACGATTAGCTTGGTAGTGCATATGTCGGCCTGCTCACCTAGACCGACAGATCTACATTCACGTTCACATTCACATGACTCGCAGATTGCCCTCGGCTCAAGCCACCATTCTAACTTCCCATTCTAGACTACATGTACCCCAGGGTATACCCCTCGTTGCTTGGTCACTTGCAGGCGGCTCATGCTCCATCTCCCCACCATCGTCTTTTCTGAATGCCAGCAGCTGGACGGAAAGGATTGAAGATGCCATCGGGAGTACGGAAGACGGCTCCCAACGGAGCGTCCGGCAACGTCGTCCACGAAGATGCCGCCAACAGTCCAGAGCGTAGGAAGATGCGCAATCGAATGTTCCCAGCGAGCTTTCCGTGCCCGTCAGGCGATGCGAACTCAGGAACTGGAAGACCGCCTCGAGAGGACTTCAGCGCCCGATGTTGAGTGGGTGATGCAATTGCAAGATCAAAATGCCCAGTTGCGAGAGCAACTACTCCAGGTATACAAGAAGGCCACTAGTATGCAGATTTCTATGAAGGCCCTTGTAGATACAGCCAAACAAGCGCTCGGTGTTGACGTCGTGCGTTGCTCCGGGTTCAAGATGTATGTCGAAGCATGCTTCTAACATCTCATGCAGTCGGCGAACCCCATCGCCACCGATGGAGAACACGGTGCAGATCCCATAGACGACTCTGAAGCCCCCCGAACATTCACAGTCGCAGAGGTCAGACTCTATAGTCGAAATCGAAAGACTGCCTGACACAGATAATCCGTCGATTTTTACTGCCGGACCAAACACAAGAGATCTGCCGTATGACCGTTTGCCCGACTTTGGTTCCACAACAGCCTTGAACCTTTCAGATCACGGTCTGTCAACTGCTTCGACGGACGGTTTTATGTGGGAGCCGAATCTCGACTACTTCCCAAATATTGAAGAAGGTTTGCAGCACTCCACGACAGCTGATACCGTGCAAGCAACATGCTCCCAGCTACACGGCACGAGCATCGTGAATGTATCCGAAATGTCAGAGCAGAGTCTATCCCTGGTGCCTTCACTGTCTCTGGCATTCCATCCGGAGCACTACAGTGACTTGAGGGGACGGACTAATACTTTCTGCGACTTCTCAACGGTCAGAGGGACCAACTCGGCATTTTCTGACCACATCGACGCAGTCGAGGCCTGCTTGGCAGGTCAGACGACACAACGTGGCATGAGTCTCGTAGCCGACAAGAAGTCAGTCACATTGGTACGACTCCCTGGACAGCTTGAGCTGACATCTTAGCAGATTGCTTAACTGCATCGAGTTCATGATCAAGGCTTTTGTCAACATTTCATGGACGCAAATGAACAGCTGGGAAACGTACACACGTTCTCTCACAGCACTCAAGGATCTGACTGCCTGGAGAATGCATCGAACCGTGGCAGAGTAGGAGAAGATTGTTCCCCAATACCGTCCTACCAAGCTTTAGGTCTTAGTCGCTCACCCTAGCGTCATTGACTGGATACCGTGGCCTTCGCTACGTGATAAGCTCATTATCCACCACTCTGCTAATCAAAGGCTCGACGAGGTGATAAGTGATATCGGAACAGCATACGTCGTCCAAGCCGACCTCTCCACTCTCATCAAGTGTTCACAGCCAGTGGTTGGCTACGTTTCAGCAATGGCTCTCGTCCACGCAGTCACTGCGGGCGATATCTCGTATCCCCACGAAGACTCGACTACTGGCTACTCCTACGCTAACTCCTGCGGCTCCAGTGCACAGCCGTTCACCATCGGTAGCTCGAGGATGTCACCACAGCCATGCAACTCTTACGGGGCAGCGGGTTTGCCAGCTTCAAGTGCAAACGAATTGTTTGGATCTGCGCAACTAGCAAAGGCGGCACACCAACTTCTAAGTATAGGTCAAGGTACCGCTTACAACGTTCGCCTGGATCCTTCCTTCTTCGAAACCTATCCGGAGCTTTACGGCAGCAAAGCAAACATTATCGCTCACGGTGTTCGATTTCGACCAGATGATGGCAATGCGTATCAGCCGTGCCCTATCCCCAAAGCACTGGACTCGTCGATCATATTGCAGTACCGAGACTTCTCGAAGATAGCTCTGGACTACGTGGCCGTGTGAAGTGCTTCGAGACCACACACTCTCCATCAGCCTCAGGAGGACTTTTACCTGGAGACGGCGTCATGCTCTAACACGTACTTTGCTTAGATCTAGCCAAACATCATATCACGACGGAATCGTCATTTGCGCCTCCACCAGCTGCTCCACCACTACATCGGGCACCTTCTCACGAAGTCCATTTCCGTTAACATGCACTTCTTCTAGAAGCGTCGACATGTCATCTCCAGCTAGCCGCGGACCTTTGTTAATGATAGGCGGGATGTCCACGGTATCGAGATATCCAGTCGTCTTTTCGTCCCTCTCCTGAGCGGTCGTCAGGCCATTGCCCAGCCTGCGATACAGAAAGCTCGTTAGCAAATGCTACTCGGAAGTCGATCCACACTATACCTACCACGACAGCGGATTTCGAACAGTGTCCAGCTCTCGCACATAATGGAAGTCTTCAAAGCGTGGACTCGCGAGAGCTTCTTGCGCGTGCACTGATGAGCCGGGCCAGAGACCGACTATGCGGCCTTCTTCGGCGTTGCGTTTGAACCAGAATCGGCACTTGTATGTGAAGATTGTCTTCTCGAAGTAGCGATCGACATGTGCCGAGAACGCCCGGTGAGCTCTCTCTGTATAGAGTCTTGTCAGCTCGTGTGACTCGAATCGCATGACTGTGCTTGACTGACGAAACTTCCATAGAAGCTATATGCTCCCTCTGCATCTTCTTCACGCATTTGGCATGAGGAGACGAGGAGTCGGTATGGAACTCTATCTGCACGCAACAGGTGGAGCCTCGAAGTCGCGCATGCCATGATAAGGTCACCTGTAGTCCCTGTTCGACTAGGATGGGTGTTGACCTCTATCACTGCCTTCCTCTATCACTTGAGTCGTCATGACACGAACAACATCCAGGCTCCAGCAGCTCGAATCCGCACACGCGGGCGAGGGCACCCTGGAAGACATCAAGCGGGCTGAACTTCTCGCAACTGATACTACTCAGGTGAAGAAGGGATATTTCACCAGTCTGTCCCTGATCGGAGCCATCGCTTCCATCTCATTGTCGACTGTGTAGGCTTGCCTTCGTTGAAATGTACAATCGATGACGAAGACTGATTAGATTGCAGGGCGAGCTACTGGGGTTTCAGTCCAGCTGCAGCAGTTATTACAGTCATCAACCTTGACATCGGTAAGCAACATCGGCTTCAAATAATAGGTCTATGCTAATCAGTACCGCAGGCCCAAGCGATAATGCCAGCCTATTCTCCATCATCTGGACCGTAGCCGGCGCCATATCGATCATTCTCTTCGGCCGCATCTCCGACAAGTTTGGTAGACGATGGATCCTCATCGCCGCAACAGCTTGTGGTTTTATCGGTGGCATCGTCGCTTGTACGGCAAAGACCATCAACACTCTTGTCGGCGCCAATGTGCTGTTAGGTTTGGCGGCTGGCGTCCAGTGAGTGATCGTTATTTGGATCCGAGTTCGCGGATATGATGCTGACGAGGATTAGTACATGCTACGGCTTGACAGTCGGTGAGGTCTGCCCTCACAAGTGGAAGTTCGTGGTCGTCGCAGCCACCGTGGTCTTCCCGAACATCATTCCGACCGGTTTTGGAGCCTATCTTGCAAACATGCTTGTTGGCTTTGGGTCTCAGCCAGATGGCTGGCGGTAAGTGTACATCATCACAACACTTCATGTTGATGACTGACGTTGGCCTAGTCAAATCTACTACATCTACCTGGCGATGATGGGCACCTCGCTCATCCTCATGGTACTGTTTTACCACCCTCCCAGCTTCAAACAACTCCACGGCGATGGGCGTACGCGCATGCAAGAGCTCAAGCGGGTCGATTGGATTGGCATGGTTCTGCTCGTTTCTGGCCTCGTCCTCTTCCTGCTTGGTATCTCATGGGGTAAGCTATACTGTCTGACGTCCAGTGGCCTGTCGTCACTAACGGTCTTCAGGTGGCCAGCCTCTTCCGTGGTCATCGTCTCGCATTCTAGGTCTCACCATCACGGGAGGGATCCTGCTCATCATTTTCGGCTTCCGGGAAGCGTTCTCACACACGCCAAACCCACTGGTCCCCACTCATTATTTCAAGGATGTTCGTGGATTCACGATGTTGTTTATCATCAGTGCTGTTAGCGGCACTGTACACCTGGCATCGGCAATTATATGGCCTTCCCAAGTCGCGGTCATCTACGCAACCTCGATCACGGACCCGCACAAGAAGGCATGGGCATCTGTAAGTAGACGGCCTTGGATAAATACATGTGCCACCGCTGATGATTCCAGACCACCATAGCATTCGGCATCTGGGGCGGTCTCGTCATCTTGTCTCCGCTCATCGGCCTTGGGAAATACGTCCGCATTCAATTGATCTGCATGATGGCAGTAGCAGTAGCATTCCTTGGTGCTCTGGTCTCCTGCAAACCAAGCAACTTCAGCCAGTCCGCTGCCTTCTCTCTCCTAGCCACTTTTCCGGCCGGTATCCTGGAAGTGGCATCTGGCCTGCTCGTCCAGCTTGATTCCAACGATGCAGACATCGGGACTTGCTTTTCGATCATCTTCCTGGCTCGGACTGCCATCGGAGCGATCTTCACAGCAATTTTCGTCACTATCTTGTCCAACACGGCACCAACAGAGCTGGTCAAGCACGTCACGCCGGCAGCCTTGGATGCTGGGCTCCCGCAATCGTCATTGCCCGAACTGTTCCAAGCGATAGCCGCAGGCACACCCAACGCGTTCGCAGCTGTACCTGGCATCAACGCCGGCATCCAGGGAGCTGTGGCCGGTGCAGTGGCTGACGGATATGCTGCTGCGTATGCATATGTTTACTACGCAGCGATTGCAGTTGGGCTTGTCGGACTCGTTGCCTGCTGCTGCATCAAAGACTACGATCCGTACTTCAACAACCATGTGTCGAAACAGATTTACAAATCTGGAAAGGATCACGAAGGGGCTGTACAGTCTTGGAAGGATGTAGGAGACGATACAGAGAAGAACGACGTTCGGCATGAGGAGTGAGAGGACCGCTGCTTTGCAGAAGGCCTTCAAAGCGCAAAAGTGACAAAACGTCACTGGCAGGTTGTCAGTAGCATATCAACTGAATGAAAATCTCGAGAACTGTCGGAGCGTAACGGGTTCCGTGGCCCGTCCGCTGTTACACATAACCAGAGATGGCCACAGCAAAGATTAATCCGTTGCGTAATGGTCTTCGAGGTTGGCTAAAAACAATCGAGTCGTTTGGCTACGTCCTTCCAGCCGAGCTCTCGAGTCCACACGAAAGCCTCGCGGGCCCGTCACGGCAGACAGCATGTCGGAGGCCCGGAAGCTATGCTCGAGATTAACTCTATTATGTTCACGTGCGTGTCCCTGCATGTGTTATGGTACCTTGGTCTGCCAGGTCCCTGCTGATTCTTGTGGACATGTTAGTCAAGCTCCTCTGACCTGACACGGCTTGAGTAAACAGATTGCCGATCGTGCGGCCCTGTCCCTGTCAGCTCATGCTAAGGTCCCTGTGTGTGGAGGCTGGAGCAGAGTATGTAGCATTGACGCCTGACAAAAAGCAGTGTCATGCCTTCGCTGTAATTCCGACAGCCAGCCGTTCCCATTGTAAGGAGCAATACTCATATATCTTCGCCCTAATCACACTGTCAAGATGCCGGAAAACAGATTCACCAATCGAGTCGTCTTCGTGACGGGTGGTACATCTGGCCTCGGAGCAGATACATGCGAACTCTTCATCGCAGAGGGCGCCAAAGTATTCGTCACCGACCTGCTCGAACGCGATATCCTCCAACGTCTGGGTCACGAGAACGCTCATTTCCAACAGTGCGACATCTCATCTGTCTCACAATGCGAAAATGCCATCAAAGCCTGCATCGAGAGATTCGGACGACTCGACGTCCTGTTCCATAACGGCGCTCGATTGGCAGACCTCGCCACCGTGGTCGATCATGATGTGGAGACATTTGACTCTGTCGTCAAGACGAACCTCTACGGGCTGTTCTATCTTGCTCGCGCTGCCATCCCACAGATGCAGAAGCAAGGAAAAGGTGCAATAGTTACCACAGCCAGTACAGCGGGCTTGTTCGGAGACTATGGACTTGCCTCATACTCGGCGGCAAAAGCTGGGACAGTCAATCTCACACGGACAATGGCACTAGACCATGCGCGGGAAGGAATCAGGATCAATTGCGTGTGTCCTGGGTATATGGTGACACCGATGACCGACGGCTTCCGCGCCGAACAGCATGTGCACGAGGCGTTGCTGGAAAGCATACCGATGAACAGAGGAGCAGATCCAAAGGAGATTGGAAGAGCAGTGTTGTTCTTGGCTTCGGATGATGCGTCTTTCATTACAGGGCAGGCTTTGGTGATTGATGGAGGCTGGACAGCCGCAAGTGGATGTCCTAACTTTCCCAAGCTGTTCGGAAAGGCGAAATTGTAGCTTGCGTTGCGACCAAACCGCTGGGTGCCTTGGACAATTCCAAGCTGCGGTTGTCTGTATTCTTCCAAGGCCAATGCACCCCACACTCAAGAAGCGGGGTCCGCGTAGCGGTCGGACATGGTCAATCCATCGAACGCGTCCAGGACTGCTGCCTCAGCGGTGACTAAAGCTCCTGGTAGTCAACTTCAATTCGATTCCGTTGCTCCTCTAGCTTTGCACCTGACAAAAGGGACGTCGTCTCTTCCAAGCTCGACTCCCGAGGTAGGTGGATAAATGCCGTTCCGCCTTCCTACATCTGGCTCCTGTGTTGGATGCGATCTCAAAGTTATCTGTTTCACGTTCTGAAGTGTTGCTGCGCCCGATAGCAGAGGATTCCAGCTTCTACTGCGTCTTTGTCGTGTAGCAACAATGATTGCAGCGATTGATCCTCTTGAAGATGCGAAAGACCACATGAGCCGGGAGGGATGGTGTGTCGTTCCGGACGTTCTCACTCAAGAGCAAACCAAGAAAGTCCTTGACGAGCTGTGGTCGGTGGCAGCAGGTGCCAACAAGCGTGGAGAAGACACATTCCTCCCATTTCTGGATCCCAATGAGAGCAACGTCCGTGTATTCTACCTGTTGGAGCATGCTGTCTTCCGAGAGTTAATTCAGCATCCGACGGCCATCCAGATGGTCAAAAGTGTTCTGGGCGAGAACTTCATCATCAGCAACTTCACTGCGAATATCGCAAGACCTGGGAGCAAATCGATGGGCCTGCATTCTGACCAGTCTCTGGTATCGCCAGATCCATGGACACGCATCGAGGCGATGAACATCATTTGGTGTCTGACGGATGTCTATGTGAGTACGCTCATGAGCAGGGCTCGACTCTGACACATCTGAGACCCTTACTGACGGGTTCTGCCCGTGGACGAAAGTTCGAGAATGGTGCAACGCTGTATATTCCAGGGTCGAACAAATGGGAACGAAGGCAGGATATCGCAAAGAATGCCAAGGAGATGCTGAAGCCATTTGAGGCCAAGGCCGGGTCGATCGTTGTCATGGACGGCACCGTGTGGCACACATCGGGCGCCAATACAACCAAGGACCAGGATAGGGCGTTGCTCTTCGGGTACTACACGGCACCACATCTGCGCCAGCAAGTAAACTGGACGAGGAAGCTCAGCAAGGACGTTCAGGATTCCCTTTCACCAGAGATGGAAGAGTGGTTGGGTGTAAGTCGTCGTCGAATCGCATTGGTGTGTCGCCGTGACTGACAGAGGCTCTCACAGCTCGGCGTGACCGCGAATCTCGGGGAGGCCATCATGCATCTCAAGTACCTAGATGACCAGTGCTGCTTTCGCCAAGTCGTCGCATTACAAGTGAGCTGTCACGGAATCCAGAAGGTAGAGGGTTACACGAGGTTCCAGGGACGAAGCATACCGACAGCACCGCGATGCGTAGTCAAATAGCATAGGTCGTTCGGATATGTAGCATACAGATAGTCTGGCGAGGTAGGTGTCGAGTTCAAGTCAAGTCAGGTTGTTGATCTCGGCTAAATTTTCCATATTCGCCTTCCACGACTTCAGTCCGCCAAGATTTCCCGCGCACAACGATTCCCCAAACTTGACACCGCACTTCTCGACTCACCAGCCAACATTCGCAGCAGAAGTCCTCACGTACAATTTAAGAGACGTGCTGGCAGCTCATCCCTCTTCTCACCACCACAACTCACACGAACACCCAATAAACCATCACAATGTCGACCGCCGAGCTCGCGACCTCCTACGCCGCCCTCATCCTCGCGGATGATGGGGTCGAAATCACCGTGCGCCTCCCGTGACTCCTATCTCGTGACTTCACTAATTTTGTCAACATGTGCTAGGCCGACAAACTCACCTCCATAATCACCGCAGCCAAGATCCCCGACATCGAGCCAATCTGGGCCTCCCTCTTCGCCAAGGCCCTCGAGGGCAAGGACGTCAAGGACCTCCTCATGAACGTCGGATCCGGCGGCGGTGGCGCGGCTGCTGCGGCTCCAGCTGCTGGTGGTGCTGCGGCTGCAGGTGGAGAGGCGGAGGCGGCGCCTAAGGAGGCTGAGAAGGAGGAAGGTGAGTTAAGGGAGATACACACATTCATTATGAGGGATAGCTGCTGACATGCTTCGGCGAATTACAGAGAAGGAGGAGTCAGACGACGACATGGGCTTCGGTCTGTTCGACTAGACGATTTCAACCTCGACTTCATCTCGACACGGAATGTGCTGGAAACGAGATACTGGTGCGGTGGGATCGTGATGGCGCGGAGGATGTCTCGAATGCCGCGCGTTGCTTGCGCGAGCTTTGTGACTATCTAGCCGACCAATGCAAGGGCTTGCTGCGGTAGCCGTATCTCAATCCATCTGCAATCACCTGGAATTGTGTGATTTTGCGCTTGATCGTTGAACTGCGCTGCGCGTGTCAAATGCGCGCAAGTTGCCGTATTCACCCTTCTGCTGTCCCCGTGATACATCCCACCAGTCCTCCCAATGTCTTAGCAGCCCGAGCTGCAATGCCAGCCGTCTCTCATCCCAAAAGTCTTGTAGTGTTACATATAGTACAAATCACAGCGTGAGCGCCCACCAAATCTCATCCCTCCAACCACCATTACCAGAACGCCGCCGCCACCAGACCTGTCACGCACGATCACGAGAAAGGATATACCAACATACCTCACAACTGCCTCCTCGGCCGAGCCGGCGGCGCCTGCATCACCGTATCGGTCCTCTCATGCGACGACCGATAACCCTGCATCGGATCCTGAAAGTACTCCCTCTGACTACTGCTAACAGCACTCGGCGTGCTCGCCACCGTATGCGCCGCAGGCCCCAGAGCAGCCGAAAGCGGCGTCGCAGGTGCGGTGGTGATATACGGATTCTGGCTCCCCATCCCAGCATTACTGCTCGGATGCTCCGAATACGAGCGCTGCAGACCAGCCGGGAAAGGCGGCGCGAGGCTGGAATGACCTGACTCTGGCATCTTGGTTCCAAGCGCGTGGTGGTAGAGCGGCGAGTGCGAGATAGTCTTGCTGACGTCCTTGACGAGTTTCTGCACGTGGCGCATGATGGATTTGACATTCGTGACGTCGATGCCGCGCTGGCTGCCTAGGTCTTTGATTTCGGTTGCGAGGTCGATCCAGGACTTTCTGCTATGTTAGCAAATTTGTACCCTGTGAATGTTAGTGTAGAACTCACGTGAACGAAGGCATCGCATAATTGCCAGAAATCCCGCTGAAATCGCACGCTCGGGTCGTTGACCTTTACCATTTCCAGCCGCTTCTTGAGACTTTTGTTGTGGTTGCTGACGGTTTCGCACTTGCTTAACGCAGCTGCCCACTGTGACGCAGGCCGGGGCTGGTTCACAGATAGAGCTTCGTTCCTGCGATTGGAGAACTCTGTGCGGCATGACAAGAGCGCTTGGGCGGCTTGATCGCATGCCACTCGCAGCTTTAGGAATATCTGCTCGAACTGATCGTCGGGCTCGGCAACGTCCATCATACTGCGCATCGTGTTCGCACGAGAGATGACTGGTCGTGCTTGATTCATAGCAGGGAAGGATTCGCCCGATCGTGGAGTTGCGGCACTCATTGACGACATAGTGACCGACCGGCTGACATTGGTATGTAGTGGCATTGGAGGTGGGGCCATCGGTCGAATCGTTGCACTACTTGCCGTGTGCTGGAGAACTGTTGGACGTCTTGGACGACGCTCGCTCGGGCCTATAGGTTGCGTTGGCGTAACAGTCCGACTACTCCATGCTCTAGACGTTCGAAGAGCATCTCTTGGACTCGGTCGTTCTCTCACTGTGCATCCAAGAATCGCGCAGATATTTCGAACTTCAATGATGGTGGCGTAGATTTGCATCATCAAAGATCGAACGTATATTCCGTCAGGAAGGCGGACTGCGTTCGCAAGGTTGCGTCGAATCGCAGCTGCAGCCGTGGTGTAAGCCTTCGTTGCTTGGAGCGACCGATGTAGTAATGTCTCCTTCGATAGTCGCATCGAGCCATTGTTTGCGAAACGAATAGTATCATCGACTCGAAAGGCACTGGCATTCGCTTGGGCAATACAAGACCGAAGCGTTGGATCTGGTGAACGTGCACTTTCGAGCACCTGGAAGATTTCCTCGATTGGTCTCTGTAATTGGTTCAGTGTGATCACCAGCCGTTTTACGCCCTTGACGAATTGACCGAAGCCGTCGCTAAGACCGTTGCCGTTCGCGGTAGGCCGCATCCGCGGTAGAAGTTCTGACCTTGGTGCCACCATGTCAGTCGGACTGCCAGGCCCTGAAGACGTCTCGCCTCCACTAGAGACGAAAACGCTGCTTCCCGTAGATACCGTGCTGCTAACACGACTATGCATCGGTTTGATCGTAGATGCCTGGCTTGTGCGGTCCGGGCCTTCGGATGAATCTTCGGTAAGAGGATTCAATTCACCAGTAACTTTGCGGTCTCGTTTCGGTACATAGCCCTGACGTCTCGATCGGAGACTCGAAGATGCCGCGGTCTCGCTACGACTCCTCATCATGTCGTTACCATTGGCGCGGAGCGGAGCGACACCAGGTCGCCTGGGGGTTGGTGGGGTCATAGAATTGTTAGATGCTGTGGATGCTGTAGATGCTACACGAGCATGAGATCGTTGCGGTATGGGCGGCGGATGATCTGACGGCGAGCTCGATCTCAGGTCCGAGCCATTGACAATGCCGCTGATGCTGGGTCTGATGGGAAACCGACCAATGGTTGCGGTACGCTTTGGTGGTCGTGGAGTCTCAATGTTACTTTCACTGTGTTGTACGGTCAGTGTTGAAACAATGCAGTGGCATATGAGTGCTACCTCAGTTCCTCTTCCGTGGTCCTGACCCGCTGTTTCACCGCAACATCCTTCAAAAATGCCTTGACCAATTTGCAAGTCTCCTTCTCCCGTTCTGCCTCTAGGGAAGATGCGCCCGTCTTCTTCGGTAGCTTGAGGGCATCGGGTGGCGGGAATTCGATCGGGTTTTCATCGAATTTGAGTTTCTGCAAACTTGGCATTTCGCCCAGGGCCAGCGGGAGGGTCCGTATGTTGTTGCGTGCGACAGCGAGAAATTTCAACGACGACATGTTCCTGATACCATCGGGTATGACCTCAATTCTGTTCTTGCTGATGTCGAGTATCTCGAGCTTCGTAAGTCGTAGTACCTATCCCAATCAGTTTCCGCCACACGACATCTTCATGCGGTGCTCGTCTCAACGTACCACTTCCGGAAACCGATCGAGGTCGTTCCATCGTATGTTGAGATACCGTATCCGCTCGCAGTCGACAATCTGACTCGGAAGAGCGACCGAGGGGTTGTGTGAAAGAGCAAGTCTGGAGATGGTCAGCCTCCTTCTCCTCCCTCCTTCCGTGCTTTTGGTCACCTTTCCACCCGGTCCTTGATCAACTCAATGACCTCCACCGGCAGCGCAGATATATTCCGCCGGCTCAGATCCAACGTGGCTCCATTCTGCGACTCCTTCGGCAGCTCACCGACGCTGGAGGCCTGCAACTTGGCCTGCTTCTCTGCACTGTCGGCATCCAACTCTTTCTTCGTGTATGCCACCAGTTCCGCCACGCTCATCGGCGGGTGTCCAGCCCATGATAACCCGTCCATTGCCATTTGCGCATGATCGTTGCGTCGAGTGAAGTGCGTTGGTGTTCAATAGGAGTGAAGGTTCTTAGTGAAACGCGAATTGGCGACGTCAAAAGTCGGCTATGATTGTAGCACTTGCCCGATCGAGGAAGGTTTCAGGTACCAAAGGCAGGAGCGTTTGACCCTGACTCGAGTTTATCGGATTTAAGCCTTCAAGGGTCGGAGGTGCATCACGTGAGTGGCTGGGTGCCATCCAAACATCACGCTCTCCATGAACACAATGTACGCGCGTGTACAGATGCCATCGAGGTTTCACAAGTGCAAATACAACCTTCTGGAAGCTATTGGACCGACGTATTCTGTGACCGGTTAAACAGCGCTTACCGCCAAGCCACAAGGAACGCCCCTGAGCCCTCCAATCAACCACATCCCGCAGTACGGCCATTGCAAGCTGCCTGAATGCGTAGGATCAACAGCGTGTCACTGTGGCTTCGGACAGAAGGCGCTGGTCACCCGACAACAAGCTAGGCGCTGCCTCTACCAGTAACGGGCAAGATTTACTGGATGCGTTGAGACCGTAGATGATCATCCGACATCAGCTGTGCAAAGCAGCGCGGCCAGTATGCCTTCCAATAGCAATCAGGAGATGGACATCCAGTGCCTCACTGGCACAGCGCCTCTCGGAGCCAGTTCAGTCGTACATCTCGACATCCCGTGATCCGTACCTCAACTTGTCCATCGAACACCATCTTCTCCAGAAGTCGCCACCGGAATCTGCAATACTCTTTCTGTACGTCAACAGACCGAGTATCATCATCGGACGAAACCAGAACCCATGGCTGGAAGTCGATCTATCCTTGACCACTTACTGTCAAGGCCTGCTGAGCCCGAAGTCCGGTATATTCTGGCACATCGACCTTGTCCGTCGCCGAAGCGGAGGCGGAACCGTCTTCCACGATGAAGGCAACGTCAATTGGACTGTTATCTGCCCGTCTGCAGAATTCACTCGAGACAAGCACGCGGAGATGGTCGTGCGGGCCTTGAGAGGATGTGGCGTAGAACGGTCGAGAGTCAACGAACGTCACGATATCGTGCTAGATCAAGGCGAGCGGAAGGCCAACTCGGATCCTGAAGACACGCATGCAACGCCTTACACGGACGTCAGTGCCTTTGCGGCACGGCCACTGAAAGTGTCTGGCTCGGCGTACAAGCTAAGCAGAGGTCGTGCCCTGCATCACGGGACGGCCTTGCTCTCGAGCCCGAATCTGAAGTTCATCTCACAATGCCTCCGCTCGCCGGCGAAACCCTACATCACAGCTCGCGGAGTCGAGAGTGTATCCTCACCAGTAACAAACATCAACCTAACCAACGAACGCTTCATCACTGCCATCCAAAGCCAGTTCAGCGCGATGTACGGCAGCACGCAAGCAATCCAAGTAGACGAAGATCTGCTCTCCATCCCCGACATCGAGACCGGCTACGACGAACTCCAATCCTCCGAATGGACATACAACCAAACCCCCCAATTCACCCTCTCCAACTCCAGCGAGTCCACGCGACTCGTCAATATCGACCTCACCGCTCGCCACGGCGTTATCACCGAAGCCTCCATCACCCCCCTTGCCGAAACTCCCGCCGAGACTCCCCTTGCCGACACTCCCATGCTCGAGTTATCAGCCCTCAACGAGCGCTTCACGGGCATGACCCTACTCGATCTCTCCAACTGGGCGGGCGGGCGGCTCTCTAGCCCGCAGGATGCGTTGTACATGGAGGACGAAGTTGTTCACGTTGTTGAGTGGTTGCAGAAGATGCTGCCGATGGTTCGTGGATCATTGTAGACGTATAGTATAGTACATATATGAACTGCATACACCCCTCACTGCCTGCAGCGAGAGGCGCCGTGCTTGAATGGTAGTACTTTTTTAGCCATAAACTGCCTCTTTTTAGAATGGCCACCCCGTCCCATGAATGACGAGAGGTATCTCAGTCGCATGTCAGCAAATCCTCTCACGTTCCAGCATATACATCATGCTGGATAGCAATATAGTCGTTCGTCTTCAGAAACGGTCCTCATACTCAAAGTCGCGCATCCCCACGCTCAACCCGCCCATCCCTCGCCCTCGACCTCGACCTCAACCCCTCACTAGACCTCTCCCTCCGCCTCGCAGGACTCCGCGACCTCGCTCTGGTGCGCGACAGATTATGCAAACCCATACTCATCCACCAATCATCCGAGATGTCCTCGTCCTGCGCCAATCGGCCCACGATGTCCCGAAGGGCATCGAGATCATGCTCGTTACCCGACAGTAACGCGTCGGCAACATCCTGTTGGACGCGAGCGCTGGGCGGACTGACAGGGTGCGCAGTCGGCCCGTCTTGGGAGGTGGAGGCGTTGGCTTCTGGGTGTGAAGCAGACGGCTCATAGCGTGGTGGCGGAGAGCGATTCTGTGCACGCCCGTTAGAGTACGAGGTCAACGAGTCGGCGGTGAAGCGGCGAAAGTAGTCGTGGACTTGGTCGGAGGCTTCACGCACTGCAGCATGGGCGCTCTCGCTATATCGTTCCGGGTGAGGAGTTGGAGGCCGGGCATCGTCGTAATGGTCACGGGAATAGTGGCGCCCAGAGTTGGTGCTGCGCTGATGCACTGCCTGAACGATGTGGGCTGGGGCCTCGTGCATGGTGGTAGCGAGCTGGCCGACGCGGTCGCGGCCCTCTATCGTGCTCAGAGCCTCGCTGATAATGCGGAAGCCTAGCTCGACCGGTTCTGGCTCGTCTGCATCGGCGTACCTCCTGCCTTCTGCGCGATAGCGGCTGCGGTGGGTTCTGACGCGTTCAAGACCTTCCCCACTTGTCAACTCCCTAGCATACATGGCTGCAGCAAACTCGGCGTCCGCTTCTCGATCCTCATCGTCGCAAAGGTCGTCGGGATCGACTGAGGATACAGACTCGGCGCGGCGGCCTCCCCGCGAGGTTTGGCGGCTGTTGACGGATGAGAAGCTAGAGTTGGCCTCTGTAGCACTTGTACTGTTGCTTGTGAATGATTGCGCAGCCGCCGCGCTCGCGAAACTGCTGTCGGCACTTGGGAGAGAGGCATCCGGTGTGATGGTAGAGCGCATGATCTCCCAACCGTCTCCAGCTCCAGGCGTCGGGCTGCGAATGCGATCTCCGAGACCACCAACCGGAGATTCTGGCCTCCAGGAATTGCTTAATGGATGAGACCTCCGGGTGCTGCGTCTTGCTGTAGAAGTATCGGGGAGGAACAGACTTTCCGGATCCCCAGACTCATCGCTTGGTGGGCTCGGCAGGGTAGAGCGTCGGTAAGTTGATCCTTCGCGCGAATCCTGTCGCTCCGACGCGCGAAGCGTATCTCTATGCTGTTCAAGCCTTGTGACCATATTCCGTCGGCTGTCTACCCATGCCGCCTGCTGAATTGACGTCCACGTCTCCCAGTCCGAAGGTCGTTCGAGCGTGCCCTCCACAGCTGCGAGCTCGCTTTCAACAATCCGGTTGATAGCTGCTACACGTTCTGCCTCGGCACTCAAACGCTCTGCTTGAGCATTCAAGCGGTCGGATTCCGCATTCTGGCGTTCGATCTCGGCCCACATCTCCTCTTCTGTTGCGTTGGATGTGTCAAATACGGGGCTCTCGTGCCTATTTCTCTGTCGTAAAGTTTGGGTGCGCGCCCGCCTGTCTGCGGACTCTAGCAGAGTCGAGACAGGTGGTACGCCTCTGTTCTCCGCGCGCCGACCCTCGCGCATACCGTCGAACCCCATAGACGGTGGAGGCGAGCGCGGGATGCGGGGCGGGAAGTTGCGTGTCGACTCATGGCGGGGTGGAGTCCGGCGGCGGGCATATGGTGGCCGTTGGCGACGTATTGGTGATCGCGCTCCTGCTGTCGGGTCTGTCTTGACTTGCTCCTTCTTCGTCTTCACTGCCTCCGGGTCGCGCCAGATCCTATTTAGCAGACGTGTTAGCCTGGGTGTTGTTCTTGCGCTCGTGACTGCTTTTCGCGTTTCTACGCGCCGGAGTCAGGGCAACTGCTCGGGTGGGACTTACGGGAGGCCCATGGTCTTCAAATGTACGCAACTGCAGTCGCGTAGTCCGAAATAACTATGCGACCGAGCCTTGAGTGGAGATTGTGGGAGAGGAGTGGGGAGTGCTTGTTTCTTGATGTGTTTAGATCGCTGATCACCGCCGTGAGGATTTTGCGGAGGTCAGGCAACGACGGCGAGGGGCGTGGCTGGACCCGCAGCGGCTCTATATGGACTAGCGCAATATGAGGTGCAACCACCGTCCAGAAGATCCATCCTTTCCATTGTTAGAATTATCTGAGAATGCTTTACTCTCAACTCGAACCACTACCTGGGAGACCGATATTGCCTCGACTTTGAACTTAACATCGGTATTGTGTTGAGATCGAGCCATGTCCGGCCTACTAAATAATCCTACGAAAAACAGAAGGTGATCACGCCCTGCTGGAAACTCAAGCATTTATGAACTGTTCCCGATCATGATCACGCCTGGTCTTGAAAGAATCACCCAGCTCCTGGCCCGTATACCGCTGCCCTGGCGAGCCATCCACGTCGCAGGCACCAATGGCAAAGGTTCCATCTGCGCCTACATATCGTGCATGCTGGACGTCCACAACGACTCGCAACGGAGAAAGGATGCACCAAGCTCTGGAGTCCAGGCAGCTACACAGGAGTGGCGTAAGATCCCAACTGGAGATCCCACGTTCAAGCCTATCAGACATGGTCGTTTCACGAGCCCGCATCTAATTGATCGCTGGGACTGTATCACCATCAATAATCATCCTGTATCTTTCCAAGCGTTCAATGCTGTGGAGAAACGCGTTCTGCAGAGGAATGAGATCGAGAACATTGGAGCAAGCGAGTTCGAGCTCCTGACTGCCACAGCGTTCGAGGTCTTCAACGATCACAACATAGATGTCGCTGTCATAGAGGTTGGCATGGGCGGTAAGCTCGATTCTACGAACATCATTGGTATTGAAGAGGGCATAGAGAAGCCTGACACAATATCAATGGATTCGTTCAGACCTCCCCCGCTCGTGACGGCCATATCGCGCATAGGACTGGATCATCAAGCCTTTTTGGGCAGTACGCTGGAAGACATCGCACGAGCGAAAGCAGGCATAATCAAACCCGGTGTCCCAGTGGTCTACGACGACAAAACAAATCCTGTGCAAGTCACCCGCGTGTTTGACGCCATTGCCGCAGAAAACGAAAGCCCGGTTGTCAGGGAGAGACGAAAGACAACGACTTCGTGGACGTTCGACACGGAGTACAAGCAATGGCTCCACGATATCTTGAAGAAGAAGGACAAACTCTCCGACCACGTAATCTCGAACGCAACAATCGCCTTCCTCGCTACTTGGACCGCTCTCGAACAATTGGGACGCATACCTGTGTGGCCTCTCGATCAGGACGAACCGCCAAAAGATCAGCTGAAATTGGTCAGAAAGCTCGCTCACGAGATGTACACCGCTGTTCCCAAAATGATCTTCCCAGGTCGACAGCAGACCCTCAGCATCGAGATCTTAACCGGAGGCATCGAAAACGTCCTCCTCGATGGCGCACACAACGCGCAATCTGCTCAAGCATTAGCACCAGTCGTTGAGCAACTACGATTGGACTTACGGCGTAATATCGTGTGGGTGCTTGCTGCTTCGGACACCAAAGACGCCAAGGAGATTCTTGCGCCACTTCTCAAGGACGGGGACAAAGTCGTTGCGGTCGAGTTCGGGCCTGTTGATGGCATGCCTTGGGTCAAGCCGATGAGTGGTGAGAAAGTTCTAGAGGCTACGAGGGCGGTGGTAGAGAATCCCGACTCATTGACGACTCATAATGCCGGCAAAGACGTGCTGGCAGGGTTGCGAACGGCAAACGATATGTGCAAAGGACACCCGATAGTCATCGCAGGTAGCCTTTATCTCGTTGGAGACGTACTCCGCCTGTTACGAGACGCACAATTCAGCTCGACTCAAGCTGGTGTGTCGCCTACATGATGCGAGCACTCCACCAACTCTACGCAATCGTCGTTCCGGACCATCTCGAGCTCCTCCGCAGTCAGGTCAACGTGATAACGGACTCTGCGTTCGCACAAGCTTCCAGTATCGTCGCAGAGATCGGGCATGGAATACAGAGGGCCCTCGCCCGATTTGCGCTCGTGCTGCTCAACGGAACAGCCCTCGGCGAGAAACGCGGCGTACTGATCTCGAGCAAAGTTGCCGTGGCCGCAGCCTTGTAGCGGTGCTTGTACTCCGCTGATGGATGTTGGGAACTTGGGGACGGTTTGGATCAAGCCGCAGGCGCTCACAAGTGGGGAGAGTAGCTGGCTGGAGGCGAGGAGGCTGAAGATGATGGTGAAGGTACGCATATCGAATGATGCGAAACGAATATACACAATCGAGGCTCGTGCAGCTTCTGATAACTGCTTGATCTGTTTGCCAGTTGTTTGACATCGCAGCTCCCATCTGAGTCAGGCGGCCGCCATATCGCCTTGTAGCAAACACATGGAAAGTATCCGTTCTCTTGCAGTGCGCAGAGCTCATGCCGAGCTGGACTGATACATCGCCCTTTGACAAGTCTACGATACCTTCAGGCAGCCGTACACACCTTGATGACATACGTCTCATTTGTTATGGGCACCAGAGGTGTAGAGAATGTCCACTGAGGGTCTCGTGCTACATCGACAGCGGCGGAGTCGCACATAGGAGGAAGCGTTTGAGAAGGAGATGGGCAATAAAGTGTGCAGGCAACCCACGTTTTCACAGACCGAGGCCACACTATCTTCGCCTCACGTTGCTATCATAGTGTATGTCCGGGCAGCTCTTGGGGATCAAACGACCGATCAGGCGCCTCTGCGAGCGGCTTGGCCTCGGGCGCGTAAGCCTCTGACACCGGGAAGTGATTGTCGACGTCCGTCGCCGGGTTGCCTGGGGACTGCTGCCATGAGCTATGCGGCTGATCGATCTCCAACGGCGAAGAATGCGAGTACTTCTCTTTCATGCGTTTATGGTAACGGCGCCAGATGAAGAACCCGCCAACGAGGAGGAGCGCAACGCCGACTCCGACTCCAACACCGACTCCTATAGGTGTACTGCTATTGTTGCCATGGTGGCCACCACTAGCTGAGCTCGTGCTTGCTTCAGGTGTGGACGGTGTTGTCGATGTGGGATTCGAGGTATGAAGGCTCGAAGTCGTCGGTACCAAGCCTCCGGTCACCGAAGGTGTATTGGTCGAGCTCGTGGCTGTCTTACTGAAGGAGTCGACCGAGTGGATCCAGAACTGGAGACTATAAAAGCCGCCGCCGCTCTGCTCCGCTGCTGAAGCATGAGCGTTCACTGCTCGAAGCAAAAAAGGCTCGGAACATTTATTGTAACAGTTGACTTGCCACTCCACCGAGAGTCCCGCGTAGTTTGCTAGTATCATACTTAGTCTCCGACGCTCAAGTCACGACAGAGGGTACGATGCTTACAAGCGATGGCGAATGGTTCAGCCCATGTCTGGTTGGCGATAAGCCACAAGTTCACGGCCGGATATCCTGTCGTCCACGATATGTTCATCATCGAACCCTCGGTGAAGCCTTCACCCCCAGCTCCTCGGGGCCATGTGAAAGTTCCATCGGTCGCGTTTATGAACGGTGTGCTTGGCAGAGGTGCGTATGGCAATGGTGTCTGGCTGCTCTGGCATTGGCAGTGTGTCCAAAGTGAGCCTGCAACGAGGAGCAACTGACTCATGAGGCTACCGTAGTTGGCCATCGCTGCTGTCAAGCCTTGAAGGTCCACTTCCAGACAGGGCGAAGTGCTTTTGCGCCGTGGTTGTGCGCGAAAGAATCAAAGTAAAGTATAACCGCTTGCCAGCGGGTGGCAACGACAGAATGACTGCGGCTTATGGATCGCGCGCTACGTGGCGGCTATCGGCTTGGGTTGGGGGCGAGATTGAAGGAGCATCACGGAGCAATCTCCAAGTGCGACGTGCGGTCGCTTTTCGAACGGCTGGAAATCGAAAGGAGGCACGGCGCAGAGGCTCTTCCAGAACGCATAGCCTTGCATACAGCCATCGTTTAGCGTTGCATATAGCATGCATCTCACAGGCGCGTACCATGATTGGTAGCGGTCTGTGACTTGTGCAGGACAACGAGCAACTGCAGTGTCTATGGAAGCTTGACGCACTCGGCCCAGAAACGACGTGCTCCAGTGGTCCGCAAGGCTAGCGATCTTGAAAAATCAATTGAGGGAGTTACCTCAGGTGTCAAGAATTGGAGCCTCAGGCACTAGTTCCTTGGCACATCACCCTCCTTTTCAGCTGCTGTAATTAGAACAAGTAGATAGCACGTTACAATTCACTCAGTTACTGGTCAATCACACGATACACGTCATATCAGGTTACCCAAAGCTGCGGGTAGGCGTGAAGTGGACTAGCATGTAGAAGAGCGATGGGCCACTAAGCTAGCGATGGTTGCCGCAAATCTTGCGAGTCTTCGAAAGTCTAGTCGCCGGCAGCCCTGCCGATGTATATACCTTCATGCTTCTCGAATTGATCGGATGTGGTTCTGCTTGTACCACTGGATCTGCCGCTCTCTTGGACATCATACTGGGCGTAATGTTATCGCAGTCGATACACCTAGGAAGTGATCTTTAATAAGTCGTTACGGTGTTGCAGGGGAGGGCGGCAGGTGCCGATCAGAAGCTTGAATCGTCATTTTTCGCGCCGTGTTCCACTTATCTTGAGCTCGTGCGCAAACACGCGGTTCGCTTCTTGGGGCCACAACTCACAGCCGCAGCACGTCGATATCACGACTCCAAGAGTACCGGTGAGTAACGTGTCCCATTGGCCTGCTAGATCCGTGCCTATCCGATGTATCAGAACGTCGACGAGCCGTTGTAGTAAGTTGGTCCACGCTGGCTCGTCCGCCACAAAGCTGAGTTTGTCACATCTATCGAGGATGGCAGTTTCGCCATATCTCCTGTCCTTCGATCTCTCCCCACGGCGCTAAATGATCAGCTCTGTTACTCAACTTCAGGCATGGCCACCTGCAACTTTCGAAGGACTGAGTTCCCTGCTTGACAATTTTTGGCGTTCATGCCTCTGTATGTCTCACATCTTGTACATGCCTTCTAAAGCTCACGACGAAAGATCAGTGGTGAGGATGAGCAAGCGGCTTCCGAAACGGCTTGTAGCCAGTGCCGTCGTCGCTATCACGCTCGTCATTTGGTACACAGCCAACTTCAGTCACCCTACTCCCGAGAATTTCCGACCGCAGGACAACCCTCTTCAGCAACCTCACCTACCCTGTCGGGAATTACCCGGTGCCAACGAGACTCTAGTAATACTGAGGACTGGCTCTACAGAGCTTCGCGAGAGACTGCCGATTCATCTTTCGACGACGCTTCGATGCTATCCAGAGTACTTGATTTACTCGGACTACGAGGAGACATATCGTGGGGAGCACATCATCGATGCCCTCGACTCCGTGAACCCTAATATCCTCGCCAACCACAAGGATTTCGAACTCTATCGGCGGCTCAAGCAGAATGGTAGGGCAGGGCTTCGTGACTGGGAACTCAGTGGAGCGGACAGCGAGGCCATACAATGGACCGGGAAGTCCGAAAATCCTGGCTGGAAACTGGATAAATGGAAGTTCCTACCTATGGTGAACAGGACATTTCACGAAAGACCGGACTTGAAGTGGTATGTGTTCGTCGAGGCCGATACCTATATCCTCTGGTCCTCTCTACTCAAATATCTATCCGTCCTGGATCCGATGAAACCACACTACACTGGTAGCCAGATGTTCATCAACGGTGTTATCTTCGCGCACGGCGGATCCGGGTTCATGCTCTCAAAGCCAGCTATGCAACTTGTAGTCGACTATTATGCCAAACACAAAGACGAATTCGAAACCTTCACGGATGGGCATTGGGCTGGCGACTGCGTACTGGGCAAAGCGATCGTTGAGAGCGGTACCGCCTTTACGGATGCGTGGCCAATCATGCAAGGCGATTACCCAGGAATTGTTCCGTACGCGCGACCTGATGGTCGGCCCATCGCTGACCCAAATAAGCGAGAGTGGTGCTATCCAACAGTATCGTACCACCACTTGTCCCCGGATGTGATCGAAGACTTGTGGAATTTCGAGCAAAAATGGATTGCATCCCATCTTACGGTAAGACTCATGCATAAACCCAGCATATAGCGATATTTGCTGACATCTGGAGAGCAGAACGAAAAAATCATCCTACGGCACAAAGACGTGTTCAAGCAATATATACTGCCACGGATGTCAGTGACCACCAGAGCAGAATGGGACAGTGAAAGCGATCGGGATGAGGGCAAGGTGGACAACGCAGAGACCTGTAGAGGTAAATGCGAAGCAGACCGTGATTGCAAGCAATTCTCATTCAACGATGACGGTACCTGCATGACCCGGGTCGATCCTAGGCTCGGCAAGTCCGCGAAGGGTGTGAGCTCTGGATGGCTGCGAGACCGCATGCTGCGATTCGAGCAAGACATGGCTCCTTGCGGGGACGAGGGCTGGCTAACGTAGCCTCGAGCATCATCGCAAGATCGTCCCGAGTGGTTGGTGACAAGCTGGCAAGCGCCACACCACTATTCGGTGGCGAGCAAGGCACCAGGGTGATGAGCAGCTCATTGCCGTTGGAACAGCGAGCGACGTCACTCTAACGGCCGGTCGGTGTCGACGCCTTCGCAGAGACCGAACCCATGGGCCCAAAGCGATGGGTAGAAGACCCAGCAAGTGTCTCGAACTTCGCAATCGAGCTTGGAAGGTCTCAGAGCGCTGCTTAGTGCACGATGCTGTCTCGGAGAATCCTTTTACCCATGAATTTGGCAGGTCATGTCCATGAGGATGTTCGAAGCGTGAAGTCACCCAACCCAAGTTAGCTCCGATGTCTTCTGCATTACAAAGCTCGGTGGCGCATGTCACGAGATTGTACTCAGATGCATCTGTCGAGATGTTTCGTTCTATTGCTTCTACTGAGTCGGAAGTATAAGGAAGAGTTCCTGCTGACTGACATTCTCACAATGCTTGAATGTCGACCAAGATGTTGGGTTGCTTCATCATTCCCGTTATCAACAAGAGGACCACCTAGAACTGTATCTCAGTGTCTGCCATAGCGCACAAGACCATCACTCAATGTCCGCCTCGCTCCACAGATTGCATTCCACGAGTTCTACGCCCTTGTCGCCACGTATGATCTCGAGTGACTTCATGTCCAGCTTCGCACTGTAGGAAATGTTGTCGGACGGATGTCTGTCGAACATTACCCGAATCATCAAGTCTTGCAGCGCCGGGCCAACGGTTTGCTTGTGCTCTTGTGCTGCTCCATAGTGTAGTTTTCGACGAAATACACAATGTACTGATCCGGGAGGACGTTGTCGGCATCGCAATTGTGTAGAGGTGCTTCGTAGCTGCTGCCGTTCCCCATCTGATTCAGAATGATCTGCGCGAAACTAGTAGTGGTTCCTAGTGCTACAACAGTACTGATGGAGAAGGCGAGGAGGCCGCAGTGGGTGGCGATGGTCCGCATCGGGGTGTTGGTACGTACGTAGATGTGATGTTCTCCAAGATGCGAATATTGCCGTCCATTCAGGCTTGTTCGTTGCGGAAGAGGACTTTCTTGTCGTAGTGTTGGAGAAATTCCAATCGACTTCACCTCAACCTCTCCGAGACATGCCCATGGAAAAGGATTTCACAGAGCATTCGAAAGAGACAATTCACATCACCATCTTCTCACACATGGCGACAGAAGCAACAGAATACAAGCGGACGTATCCGCCATCAGTTACACATATACGAAGGACTCATAAGCCATCTCCTGCTTCTCTCCGCAACGAGCGCACACATCCCCCCCTACCCCTCTATCCCCCCCATCAACCCCCCATACCACCCCCCATGCCCCCCCTCATCCACCCCCCTTACCCGCTCCAACACCCCAACAATTCCCCCCACCTGCGTAACAAACTCCGCCATACCGCAAGACGCCAGCGCCTCGGACGCGCCCGCCGACGCCCGCACCTTCTCCGCCGAAGTCTCGGCCGCGAGGCGCGAGCCGATGTGTGTTCGAAGGCGTGCGAAGAGGACTTTGAGCACGGGGTCCGTGAACTTCGGACTACTCGGGGTGCGACTCGCTGCGCTCGTGTCGGTCCGGGAGACGGAGGCGGCTTGGGCGAAGAAGCGCGCAATAGTGCCCTGCAGCAACTGCTTTGTCGCGGGCGGCATATTGTGCGCCGTCTCAATGATCGTGAAGGCTTTTTGGGCTGTCGTGACCACATCTCCCTCGTCCTCTCCTGCAGCGCTAGGTGCACCGTCGGCGCTGGTACTCCCATCATACTCCTGCTCGCTCAGAAGCTGCCATAATCGGCCTGCCTCACTCTTCCACTGGCTCCTCGAGTCGCGGCGCAGAAGGTTTTTGGCGTTGAGCAGGATGGCGGAGATGACGATGATCCTCACAACCTCCACTCTTACCGACCGGAGACGGTGGAGGTCCAGCTGCAGAGTCTCCGGGACCTGCTCCGCGTGCAACTCCCCAACGTCGACGGCGAGGTTGCACAGCGCGTGCGCGTACACCCGCTGCAGCGTCGGCCGGTCCGCAGGAGCCCTGACGCTCTCCGGGTCCCTTCGGTCAGCTTCAGCAGATAACGTCGAGTATGACGTCCGTAGCCACTCCCTCGTTCGCTCCAACGTAACAGCGCCGGACTCGAGGTCTTTAGCGAACATCCTCCGCTCATACCCCGGTGCCTCCAGCACAAGCGTCGGCGCAGCATTCATAACCATGAAATTCGTATAATCCAAACTCAACAGATCCACCCCGCGCATCAACTTAAACAACTTCTCAATCATGCCCTCTAACCCCTCCCCGTCTCCCTCTGCTTCCAGCTCCGCCGCCAGAACCTTGATCTCCGCGTCCCGGAAAGGCGCGCAGAGTTTCGGCAGCACACCGGCCATGAACTTGAAGAACCCTGGGTACGAGAACACACCCGCTTGACACTGCCGTTGGATACTTTCCGGATCGAGGGCTTCGCTGATGAGCGTGTACATTGAATTCCCCGGCTTAAGCATCCGGAGCAGTTTTTCGGCGATGAATTGTGCGGCTGACACGGTCCAGATGGCGCCGTTGCCGGCTTCGAAGCCGCGGGTCATGTTGTCGCAGATGCTGCGGTAGAGGTGCGTCCGGAGCTCGAAGTGGGAGTCTGCGAGGCGGTAGTCTTTGTCGATTGCGAGTTCGTGGGTCAAGACTCGATTGCTGGGCATGGGCGTGAAGAGCTGGCGGACTTGGTGCTCTAGGTCCGCGTCGCTTGTCGGGGTTTGAGGTCGTGTGGTGACGTCGGTGTCCGAGTCAATGGCCGCTTCAAAGGCGGGTTGGGTGGAGGACCCAGCGTCTGCGGACTCGATTCCGCGAGGCCGCACTTCAGCAGTCGCACGCTTCTTAGGCCGGTTCTTCCTGCTTTCGCGGATGGCTTTTTTGATTAGTACGTCTGCGCGGTCGGGGCCGGCTAGTTTCCGGATGCGGGAGAGGAGCATGACTTGGTTGTCGCGGATGCCTTCGCGGTAGTCGCTGGCGACTTCGCCGCGGGTGTCGTCTTTGACGGTCTGCCAGATGGCGTCGAGCTCGACGAATGTCGCGACCATACCTTCGATCAGGACGGAGGAGTCTTGTAGTCTCCAGGCCGCGAAGGCGGATGTGTAGGCCGTGTACGCCTGCGATAACGCTTCCAGTTGGGTTGGGTTGGGCGAGAAATTGTTCCATCTCGAAAGACGGCCGATGATGTTCTCGAAGTTCTGGATGAGCTCTGACGCTTTACCCATGAGGTCCTGCTCCTGCGCGCCGTTCTTGTTGTTGAGTACTGCGACAGGATGTCCAGTAATCATATACGCGCTTAGGAAGGTCCGCGTATTTAGCGCAGCATTCTCATCCTCCCGATCCTGCAACCCCAAATGCATCAACATCCCCGTAGTCGTACCAATCGTACCCACATCCGCCACCAACTCCGTCATATCCTCAAAACTCTCCCTCTTCGACGTCTTCAGCAAATCCATCTCACACCACACCCGCACAACCTTCTCCCTAAGAAACAACCTCACGCCCCTCTGCAACCTTACTGCCGCCTCCTCCCTTCCCAACTCCACCTTCACTTCCTCCACCACAACCTCC
>JAABUL010000325.1_pt1 | contig 102834 bp, 94 predicted proteins | sample 5559151 | NCBI WGS metagenome assembly JAABUL01 (sample SAMN10711876, study PRJNA513368) | rock metagenome | isolation source: Antarctica rocks | place: Antarctica: Victoria Land, Pudding Butte sud | reverse complement strand
GTACAGACATGCCAAGCTTTCTTTCCTGCTTTTGTTCTTGCGAAGAGACACTAGATACCACATTTCCTTTCGTTGGCATTAGCGATGGTGTTAAGGGTTCTAAGAGCCGAAGATTGATAGAAGACGGAATTTTTTTCATTTAGCTTCTGTCGGCGAGAGAGGTAGATTTTTGTAATAATCGAAACTCGATTCAATGATTCACTCAAACGGTTTTCTGGTAGAATGACAACCAAGGAAAGAACGTGTTCTGGTAGAAACATTTGGCAAGGAAGAGCAGCAGCAACCTCTCCCCCTCTCCCTCTTTAACAACCCCCCCTCAACCCAACCCAACCCAACCCAAAACAAAACAAAACAAAGCATCCAACCGCTTGCTCCCTCCAATGCTAAAATCTCCATAGGAAACGCGGGGGGGATCGAGGCGTTTTTCGGCTATGGATTTTTTCTTTTTCTGCGTTGGGGAAGAGGGATGGGATGGGATGGGAAGGTGCCCACATGTCCATATCCCCTGAAACTATTGAAAGTCATCTCGAAGCTCTAGGATATATATACGCTTGGAGTTTTTTGGGGGGGTTTGCCGGGATACGCTCGTCGTTTGTTTAGGTTGAGGGATTAGTGGGAGGTGAGGTGGTTAGGTAGATCGTTCATATGGGTCGGCTTTTTAAACAATGCTTGTTGATGGATTTGATTAAGAGAAAACATTCATGAGTTGGAATTCAAGTCACATATGCATCTTCTGATTACAGTAGAAGAAGTCTATCTACATAGATAGCAAGTCAGTTACATTACCCCGACTGTCAGAATCTCTTCTTTTTAAAACAATTCAATTCATAGATTGTTATCGTTTCGTATTCACACAGTCACTCATTCAAGTTATAAATTATAAGAGCAAACAAAGCACAGAAAGCTGAGATGACATGCTTTCTTATTCCACCCTGCGCCATATCGATATGTATATCAATGGATTGTCAAGAGGTGAGGAGATCGGAATGTTCGAATCAGCCCTTGGCAAGTTGAATCATCAACTTGTTAGTAAGATCTAGGAACGGTCGTGGACCTTCTCGTAGTCAGTTAATCAGTCAGATATTCTGCAATCACAGTGCATGAATGATCACATGTTAAGCCAGGGAATACATCTGGTTTGAAGCCTATTTAGCCAAACTAATTACACGGATTTTAATCCCTTTTTCCTTTCGTATCCTCAATTCCATATGGCCGTTGACATCATTAGCCATAAAAGCCAATCACAACGCCTCCGCACATACGCCCCGTTGCTCACAAGCGCCGTTCGCTAAGCGGAGAGATCACGTCAAGGAAAAGAGACACCAACGTCCAGACTACCCCTTGGCGAGCTGGATCACCAGCTTGTTGGTGAGGTCCAGGAACGGCTGGGGGCTCGTGACGTCCTTGTCGAGCACTCGATACCCGGACCCCACCAGCTTCTTCTCCGACTCATTGACTGCAACCTCTAGCAGAGTCTCGTACCCAGCGCACTTGAAGTCCACCAGGTAGGTGTCTTGCTCCAGCGTGTACAGCTGCACGTCCATGTACACATAGCACGCCGAATCGCTCGGCAATGGCGCGACACTAGTGGTGGATCCAGTCGCGGAGCTCAAGCTGCCAATGATGCTGCCGCGGCGTAAACCCTTGTCTTCGTCGTTGAGGTCAATGCGGCTGCTATGAGCAGAGTTGTTATGCATAGTACCGGGAGGGAACATGCCATCCTTGAGCCAGCGGACGTGGATGACCCAGGGATCCTTTGGGATATAGCCCGGTGGCATCACGTTGATGTCGACATCGTCATCGTTCTCAGAGTCGGAATCATCAGGGTTGGGGTGGCTGCTACCGGTAGGTTTCTGAGCGTTGGTTTCGGCGGCAAAATTGGGCATGTAGTCAGCTGGATGGTGATCGTCGCGACCATGCTTCTCTTTCTCGGGGCTATCGGAGAGTTGAGATTCAGTGATGTGCATAGCTCCGGCGACATTGACGTTAATTGGACCAGACTCATGTTTAGGTGTTCCTTTGGGAGGCGGTACATGCCACTGGGCACCCTGAGCCTTCAAAGCTTTGTAGATACATGTGATAGCGTCGAGTGGCTGATTGCGGCTACGGATACCAAATTGCCATTTCGTCTGACGACCCTTCTTGGAACCACTCTGGTTTGCATTCTCAATATTCTCAGCAGGGTTGGCGGTGATGTTCTGGAGTTGGATCGTGGAGCGAGAATGTGGTTTCAGACGCCTCACAGTGGCTGCTTGCTCCTCACTGGACTGCTCCTTTGCGTTGGGTTCGAGTGAGAGCTTGGAGAAATACTCAGCTTCATGCGGTTCAAGTGGTTCGCCTTCGTCCTCGAGTCGTGTTGCTTTGCGCTTAGCCATGTACTGATTGTGGTAGTATGGCATGCTGCTGGCGAGGATGCCGATCTTGCTGACATATTCTTTCTCAGGCGGTTCGTCATCAGTAGGTCCAGGTGCAGGCACATTCGCAGCCTCTGCTTGATCTGCATTGTTGTGTGCATGAATACTATCAACATCGGCATTTGATGCATCAGCCAATGGCGAGGCCATGATCTGAGGTGTTGGTGGCATGTGGGAGTTCCACGCTGGTGGTGATGTAGCGAGGAATGGTTGTAGGTTCGATGCTGTGGTGAGGTTGGCTGTTGATCTGACGTTAGCTTAAAGTGAGGCCGAAAATTGATAGTAACAACTAAGTGCAGTCCGGTCGAGGCTAGCAACCACAAAGTGATAAAGGCAGCGAGACAATACGCATGTAACTCATTATCAGAATCTTACTTACGATTTGTCTGCATGATCTGGTTCTCCCTCACAATCAGATACGCGTCCTTGATAGCATTCGGCTCGTTTTTGCCCAAAGCATCTTGCACGTCGTCTTTGGCATATCCCATCGTCTTTCCTAGCTTACCGACCACAGAGTCGTGGATTTGTTCCTGAACCGCAGGCGGCTTCCCTGGCGCCAGTTTACGTGGATCTATGGCCTTGTTGGGATCAACACCTGTGTCGATGAATTCCTCGACAGGCTGTTTAAGGTAATCTTCGAGATCCTCGTTGAACCATGGGTCTTGGCGGATCTCTTGGATTGTGATACGCTGGACAGGGTTTACCTTGAGCATCTTATGGATGATATGCCTCGCTCCTTGTGAGATAAAATTTGGCACGTTGTAACTGCCAGCTGATATCTTCTTGAAAAGAGTGGGAATGAACTCGTCATCGAACGGGAGGCGGCCAACAAGCAGCACGTACAGGATCACACCACAGCTCCAAACATCCACCTCAGGTCCAGCATACAGTTTGCCAGAGATGACCTCGGGAGCAGCATAATTGGGGCTGCCACAGCTGGTCTTGAGGAAATTGCCGTCCGTCATGATATTGCTCAGCCCGAAATCAGCAATCTTGACATTGAGATCGTTGTCGAGTAGGAGATTCTCCGGTTTCAAGTCTCTATGTACGATCTTGTGGCGATGGCAATATTCGACAGCACAGACAATTTGCTGAAAGAAGCGCCTAGCTTTGGCTTCTGCCATCTTTCCGTGTTTGACAAGATAGTCGAAGAGCTCTCCTCCTGCATATTCTAGAACCATTATAATGTCTGTTGGGGTTGTAATGACAGTATACCTATACAAGTTAGCTTCATCGTCTGTCTCGAGGTACTAAGGGCCTCTGACAGCTTGATAATATGAGGATGCCGAAGCAATTGCAGGTACTGAATCTCTCTCTCCACTCTACCAGCCATATCCCGAGATATGAGCTTCTTACGGGAGATGATTTTCAAAGCCACTTCCTGTCCGCTGATTCGGTGTACCGCAAGCTTGACCTTTCCAAATGATCCTTCTCCTAATGTCTTCTTGACACTATACTGTCCAATGCGTTGCCCTGCACGGCCTCCCGTAGGTAAATCACCAGCATGACTACCAACATGTTGGGGTTCGGACGCAGTTGGCTTACTCGGAGCTGGTCGTTGCGCGCGGCGGTCTCCAGGATTGGACAGTGACATTGAGAGCTCCTCATCGTCAAAGGTGGAAGCCATGGTGTGACCGCTGAGGTGCCTTACAGGTACTGATGGTTGAATCAAATCTTTAGATTCTTGGCGTCAGTACTTGGTCGCCTGACATGGAGTAACGTCTTGGTAATGCTACAATGTAGCCCAAGACACTGACACAGAAGGTGCAATGCAGTATACTCACAGGCAACTATAGTAGATTACTCGATCCCTTCGAGGTCAGTCTCAACTTCGGACGATACAGATTTTGAGTGGTTGCGGTTGTGGTTGTGGTTGGTCTCAGTGTTGGTGCCTGAGGTTGGGACTGGCCTTCGCAGAATCGCCACAACAGACGCGGACGTGCGAATTGGCGCCAAACAGCTCGAAGTCAGTCGGAACACCCTATGAGGCGTCTATCTACGGCGATTTGACTCATTTCATGAAGGTGGTGTGGAGGTGGAAGGGTGGGGGATGAGGTTGAATCACGAAAGGACGTCGATCAAGATCGCACTAAGACCCCATGGAAATTCGCACAACCACGAAATGTCACTAAAGTGTCGGCCAGTGAATGCGTGATACTGATGGATTGCAACCGCACTGAGGTTGCGGTGAAGTGGTAAAGACTGAATGAGATTGATGATTGAGCTCTACTGCTATCTATCTATTCTATTCTTGGCAAAGAGGCGCCGGCGGCGAGATATCGCTTCCCGCTCCGTCAAGCGCCCACAATAACCAGGATGAGAACATCAGAGTAATGAAGAGATTCATGGACAAGGACACTGTTCACGCATGATCAAATCATTGCTTATTAGGGTTGTGTGGTGAACTTTATCCGGTTGATGGAGAAGGCTTCGAGCGCAAATAAGACTTTGTTTTCGATGTTTCTATTCGAAAACTCTCCGTCTCCATTTCAGCAAGCTGGACTGCTTACCTCCGTACTATGGATGCTATTTTATCTTCATGTCACAACTTGCGAGCTTCTATCCATTCTCATGTTCATTTCCCTTGGGGCACTTTGATATCATTGACCGCTCACTGAATACTACATTAATCATTTCGATAGAATGCCAACATAGATCCACAGGAGGTACGGTTCCTTGGCAATTGGGGGATGACAGTACAACACGCAGTTTGCAATCCCAAATTGGGGTCCTCCAAACACTTCTAAGCTTGTCCTAGTTGATGTAACTAACAGTCTTCAACTGCAAGCTCACCACGAGAACCCACGGTTTTAAAATGTCTTAGAAAATCCGAACATACTTCGGTCTGGTTGAGAAGCTCTGTGAGCAACGAAAACGACCTTGAAATGGTCTTTTCACTTGTCGACTTATCCACCACGCTTTGGATAAAAGTATCCATATCGGAAGCCAGAAACTGGAGGTTTACAGGGTCGGAATATCATCATCTGGAGTAGCTGAACCACGACGATTTAAAGGCACACCATAATTCCCTCGGCGACTGGGCAGGAAATGGAACGGCATTAGCAACTTATGGCCACTCCAATAATGACCGGTATTAATGCCAACTGCTTCATCCCGAGTTCCTTGCTCCAATGCTGCTGGTAAAGGGCACTTCAGCTGTTGGTAACCGTGATAGGTCTGTAGCATACGTGATGATTATTGCTCGTTGCAGTCATCGCTGGCACAAGCTTCATACCGATGTTCTAGGGCCTTTCCTGAAGGAATTACCCTTCGAATCTGGTGGTAACAGCACTTCGAGGAGTAGCCGATTCACAGTGCTTACGGTAGCACCTGACGAAGAGGCCTTCCCAGCTAGCAAGATGAAATGTTTCTTGAAACCGTCGAGTGTTTAGTTCAGAGTTTTCTCTTCTTCCCGTAGACGTTGGACGACCTTCTCTCGTAGGAAAGGACTCAAGCCCAAGCTACGATTTGTCATTAGCTGCGCCTCCAGTACTGCTGATTGAGAGTTTTGACTGACATGCCATCCCGTGTCACCACCCTGTAACTACCCGAATTCTGGTAATGCCCGTGTCCATCGACAAATTTGCCCTCCGCGTCTACTTCCAAACTTCCAAAGATGTCTTCAGGCCAAGCTATTCTCCCGTAATCAGGTGGGTTTCTCCGATCAGATACATGGATGAATCCGCCATGCCCACCTCCTCCTGCACCACCCTGGCTACTGGCGCCACCATCACCATCCCCGCCAGCCCCGCCGCCTCCCCCGTAGTTCGTGCCTCTTCTCTTTTTTTGTTGAGGGAACAAGGCTCCACCTGAACCGAGACTTGAGCCCGCAGTTGACGCAAAGGCTTGTGCTTGAGACATCACATCGGGGTCTTGATAAGCATACTGCGACATTACTGATTGAAGGATATTGAGAAATTCGTGATTTTCGACCAGCGAGTCCGGGGTAGGAGGTATTTTGGTTGTAGTCCCGATGGCTATTCTGGACTTTGGCGGCGAGGTTGGGAGAAGGGAGAGGATGTGGCTATTTATTGTACGTTCATCTTGAAAGACATACTGTCACGTGTGTCAGTAGGGTCAACTGTAAACAAAATTCTTCGATTCCATACAATATGCGGATTTCCCTCGAGGATAGTTATGGATCTTCGGGTTACGGCACTTACAGGCCGTGAAACTCTGTGTATATTCCGGGCAAACATGAAGAAGACCTTGGTATATAATGTGAATGAACAAGATTCAAGAGAAATGAGAAAAGAGAACAGAGAACAGAGGGATCAATCGCTGCTACGGTGACGAGGTAGAGCTCGAGAGCGTTAGCGTCAAAAAGCTTTGTCTTAGGGTTTTGCCGAGGAACGAGCTTATTCTAGTGGGGGCTAGAATACGGATAATCTCCCAAATTCCCAACAGTTGTGTAGAAAATCTCCATCATCAAGGCCATCCATCGGCCATGTCAAGGGTAAGGTAATATCAATGATACATATGATTATGAAGCGGTCTGTCAAGCTTTGCACTCACTACGTTAGATGCATGATACTACCTTACCTTACTACTCGTACTACGTAAGTAGGTAGGTTCGTACAGTACCTTAGGTTCAATGGAAAACATCCCCCGCTACTGAACAGTTTCTCTTGGCCAATGTTCCCCCCACCACCCCACCAGCTTCTCAAGTGCCTGGTCGGTGGCCCCCCCCCCACTCAACAAAATGTAATCTGCAGCTACAGCGGAGCCCAGCTCCCATGCATGGTCCGGCCTATGAAAAGCTTTTCCCAACTGAGCTATCTTCTATCCTTATGTCCAGGTTGCCCGCACCAATCGCGCCATTTCCTTCCCTTCGTAGTATTCACTTGGAATTCCTGGAACCCATTTTCGCCGTGAGAGAGCGCGAGTCATATTTACAGTCCATTCTCTCAACTCTGTTCTCATCCCCAATCGCATGTTAGAGACTACGGAGAAATGGACAAAGACATAGCTGTCGAGGAACTACCACAGCAGGTGAGCAAGGGAGCTGGGAACGATGTCTTCCACGAGGACCGAGAGATAGGTCCAGAAGCCGTAGATATTGAGAGAATTGAGAAAGTCTACCGGTGAGCATTGCACAGCCTTCAATGCGAGAGATTTGGCTGTATAACTGTATAACTAGGAAACTCGATCGAAGGATCATACCAGGCATGTTGGAGAGTCCTACCCCTGGAGCTGAGTTCTAATAAAATGCCAGCTTTCTGGGTCCTATATTTCCTCTGCTCAGCAATACGTTCGAATGTCGGTCTTTCTCAGACTATGAATATTAAGGAAAAGCATGATTTGGGACATGAGTTGCATTTGACCGGCAAACAAATATCGACTGGACTCGCGCTTTTTTATGTCTGCTATGTCCTTTTCGATCTCCCATCCAACCTTGTCATGACAAGACTTAGCCCGCGTGTCTGGATGAGCAGGATCGTAATTGCTGTGGGAATTATAGGAAGCTGCATGACTGCAATGAAGGCAGCATGGAGTTTCTAGTATTGTTCTCGGTTCTTTCATCGGGATACATCGTAGCTGACAGTCAGAATAGCCTCCTTCGTCTGCTCTTGGGTATCGTCATTGCCGGTATGTGGCCAGGTATGGCTTACTACCTAACTCTGTTCTATCCACCATCTCGAACAGGTAAAAGGATAGGTCAATACTTCACCGCAGCCCAAGTTTCCGCCGCGGTAGTTGGCCTCGTGTCCGCCGGATTTCAAAAAATGGACGGTCTTGGCGGGCTTGTCGGCTTTCAATGGATGTTCTTACTCTACGGGCTGGTGGGTATCATCGTTGGCATAAGCCTGTTGTGGTGGCTGCCAGATCGCCCATTACCGCCAGGAGAGCTTCCTGATCGCAGTGGCTGGCACAAGTGGATTCCTCAAAGTCGACCTGCACTGACTGGCGAAGACGCTCGAATCCACTACGAGGACCTTACCCGGGTTTACCATCGTCGGCCCTGGTCGATGGTTGATCTGTGGCACGTGGTCACTGATTGGCGACTTTGGCCGTTAGTGATGATGTACTTCGGGGTTGTTGGGGTTGGGATCGGAGTCCAGAGCTACGCTACCGTGATCTTACGAGCGACGAACGAACATTTGACCGGCATTCAGCTCAGTCTGCTTTCTGCACCAATCTGGATTGTATGTTACTCTTACTTCCCAGAATTAGCTATACTCCCACTTACCCTCAAACCAGATGGATCTAATCGCCATTCTACTCGTCACGCCATTTTCTGATCGCTTCCATCGCCACCGAGCTTTGTTCTTCAGTGTGCCAGTTTGCATACAGATCATAGGGCTACTGATGACAACCTATGCAGGGAGCGCCGCAAATCCTTGGCCCAGATACGGTGGTCTTCTATTGATCGGTTTTGGCCTTGGACCAACCGTTCCCATTACGATGACCTGGACAAATGAGATCTTTCAGCCACGGCACGGCGAAGTCGGCGTTGCAGCGGCTGCTGCTCTTGTGTCTGGACTTGGTAACCTGGGTTCCATTCTAACGACATATGCACTTTTCACTGGCTGGGCTGCGGATGCCAAACCCGGGAGAAAGCAGTATAGGAAGAGTACGCTCGTCATGGTTGGAATTCTCTGTCTTTCTATCCTGAGTGCAGTAGCTATGACACTGCTCCTTCGATTTGTTGGAAACGGACCAAACGCGAAGCACGTTAGCAGCGGTAGTTCGACGAGTGAAGGAGAGGGTGTAATTCAAGATGGTGCTGCGCGACGAGAATTGCAGGAAAGAGGATTAGGCCGCTTATGGTGGAGGCGGTGAAATGACCACAATGCTCCAAACTCATCTTTAGGCGGAATGCAGGACGTCTCAAGATGAGGTTGAAACAGACCGTTGGGAGATTTAGAATAGGGCTATTCATATATATAGCAACCGATACATTCAGCGACCCATAAGAACGTAATCGAAAAGGGTTGAAAATGCGTTAGAGATTATCTTGGCCTTCAAAACTACCTTATTCGAGCATGCGGTTCGCGCTATGATTCAACCAAGTAAGGTACCACCGGATAGAGCGTATGGCCTGCACACTCGCCAGCATCCTGCATCTCAGCAGCTACTCACCATAGACATTGGTCGTTTATCAACATTGGAATTACGTATGCACCAAAGGCAGCATCGATAACTATCTCTGCCTCTGTTGTAGACGAAACGTTCAAACGTAAGCAGTTGCTGTATGGGTCGTACCTGTATTGAATTATCCACGACTGTAGAGCCACGTGCTTGTGGCCTGAATAGCTCAATTCGGATCATCACAGATGGGGCGGCAGATGAGACTCTCAAGACACGATAGGATCAAAGACCAGTTGGCCAGGGTCAGTCGCTGTCAAGTCAGTAAAGGAAGGTTTCGAAGATAATACCGCGTAGGTACCATTAGGTCCGAAGAGAACCTCCGTAGGTATTCAATAGAAATAAACATCAAGCTAGCCAATGACTTCTGTGATCACCTGCTGCTGTAACCGTTATTTTGGCGCCACAGGAGTGACGTCGGCGGCTGCTGGGGCAATCACTGCAAATCTTGCTTATTACTCAGCAGTCTTGGCGGCAGGATTCCAACGGAAGCTACGAGAGGAATTAGAAGTAGTAAAGTATGACGCGAGAGATTTGAGAACAATAATAAACCCTTTGTCCCTCCGGATCTTCTACCATCATCCACTCCTCATACCTAAACACTTCAGTAAACAATCAATTGCCAACAGCTGTACACCACATCGCCACACCCCAACCTAATAACCCACATTCTTCGCGATGGCACAAATAATAAACCTGGGCCTAAGGGGCTTGCAGGTTAGTTGCGGTTCCTCTTGGTCGCGTCCAGCAGTCATTGACCTGTCTTTAGTTCTTCTGGGCTCTCCTCATTCTAGCTTTGACCGGTAACATGATCCACGATGCGACCAAGGGGAACCCGTCTACAATCAACTTTGTTATGTTCGTCGCAGTATTCGCCATGCTTTCACTCATTTACCTGATCGCCGCGACCGTCAACGAGGGCTTTGCGATATCTCCCTTCTTCATGTTAGCTGCCGATGCGCTCAATACACTCTTCTTCCTTGTTGGAGGAATCGCACTCGCCGCATCGCTCAACGTACACAGCTGTAGCAACTCGGTATGTCTCCACGGCAACAAGATCAAGCAAGCTCGTAGTGGACTAATGCGCACACAGGACTACCTAAAAGCTAATGGTATCACCAATGGAGCAGCCAACATGAAAAAAAGGTGTCACGAAGCGCAAGCTGTAACTGCTTTCTTGTGGTTTGGTTTCGCCACTTTCCTCGGGTCGTTGGCGTTTTCAGCTCTTGCGGCCCGCGGCGGCGGTGTTCGCACTGGCGGTATTCGTAGAGGTGGGCCTGCCATGTCCCAGGCCTAGATGCAGGTGAGCAGCATGCTTGTTATCATCATCGCTGCTCCTGCAATGTAGAATGTAGCTGACTTTTTGAAGGAATCGGCAAAGTCTGAAGACCCCACCGAGGGTTGAACGCACTCTCGCTTGAACGCCACGGAACATTGCGTGGGCCCACAAAACTTGTACAATTCTAGCGTACGTCTTTTTCAGGAGAAGGCCGGTGTTGTCTTGTTGTTTGGTCCCGATGGCCAAGGAGCGAATTTTCAAAATCCCCATGTTTTAGGCTGAATGGTAATTTAATGGATAATGGTCAACAGAATCAAGGCAACAGCTGCCATCCAAGATACATTGAATACTAATGTAACTTGGTTGACAACTCATCCTTGCAGCCCGGTTAACACTTCAAGTTTCGTATTAGCAGCTACTTCAACCTAGTTATGAGAGGTCCTAGACCCGTCTCGCGCATGTTTGACCTTAGAAACGATGTTAAGTACAATGGTTATTGTCAGGCCCAAGGGAGAAATGGGTGACAGTCCAGCCAAAGAACCGCATCCGGATGATACTTGATACCATATCAGGACACCGTCACTGCAAACGATAGGGTTGGAGTAAGCGACCCCCCCTTATTCAATACGATCTGACCACCCCTTTGAATCTCGATAAATCTAATCGCTCCTGCGTTTTCGAGCCAAATTGCTTCGCCAGCATTAGATTACTACATGTACTGTAAACTATGATTATGCCGTACATTTCCCGCACATCACCATCATCAATTTCTCGCCACTCCGACTTACAATGTTAACCACCTCGTGCAGCACAGCATTCTTTGAATGGAATCCGGGAAGAAGATCGGTGTGGCATTCAATTTGATCTCATGCAACCAGTTTTGCGGCCACCCGATCCGGCAAAGCTCCGGTTGGGTACCATCGCATAGATAGATAGATACCTTGCACCGCCGTCCAGTCTTGTCGTCGAAGATTTGGCGGTCACTGTTTCGAGGGTACGGTGAGACTGTTCTCCATGTTCTGCTGTTCGCTTTCTTTGCCAGCACACCGCATGCCTACATTTGCCTGGGTCACTAGCGTGGAGTTTGGAGCCTCATTTTTGAGGATAAAATGGAATTCTCGCGCTGTGCAACTTTTCGATGCCTTTTCTATTCCTTCTAAATCTGTTCTCTATCTACTCTTCTACCTTCGCAGCTGTTATACAATTGGCAATAGATTTACTCCACTGACTGAAATCATTCGCTCTGTCACACATTTCTACTTGCACGACTATCGAATACATTTACTTCTGATCTATATCTGGACTTTCCACATCTCGGTAAGTATGGCGCTCATCCTTTCACAATTCTCTTCTTCGCCTGGTTCTCCATCTTACTCTTACATGACCAACGTCTGGTAGGAAGCAACGCAGTCTAGGCGCTCCTATGTGTCGTCTTGGGTTCTCCCTCCAAGGCGATACCGTTTCCCAATAACATTGAAGTGACCTCATACCTAAGAGCACGGAGCTGCCCGACCAGTAACCTTGCTTTCTCACTCGGGAATAAGTTGGCCAACTGAACCGGAGTACGGACACCCCAGACTTGACTATAGCGAGGGAGAGTCAAGCCACACAAAGAGTCCCAACAGAAGGTACATCTGGTAGTTTTTCGAAGAAGTTTTAGTTCTCTTAAGCTAGAGTCACATCAAAGTCACTGTTCTGCTTTGGTTGAGGCCAACCGAGAACTCAACCGTGCCTAGGTTGTTTCCGCTTGATAACCGGACTGGGTACCAGAGAGCCTTTCCCGGACTTTGCATGAATGCCATCTTGGAAAGGAGGAATCAGTAGGACATAACCAATGGAACGTATGTTTCCTCAGATGACAAGCCCTACTGAATTTCTTGTTTCCCCATTTGGCCAGGAGGAGCCTCAAGACAGTGAACGGAAGCTTCATGAGTTTGATGTGGATTTCATGAATAGCGCTTCTGCCACGACAAATTATGGTGGATTACAGGACGCGCCTGACTCGGAGCTTTCCATGACCCAGTGGCTACCGGAGCTTTTTACGGATTATGTAAATACTGATTGTTGCGATGGATGCCAGATCGAGGATCCTGGGAATGCGATATGCAACCGGCCTCCAATATATCAAGATGTTCCGAGAATAGTTTTGGACCAGGCAGATAGAGTACGACCACTTATGGAAACAGATGGCCACTTAATGGACCAGACGCCCGTGAGTGGACAGGTAATATCTGAACTGACTGCTACCGCGGGCAATTCTATGACCCAAATTATTGATTGGTTACAAGGACGCCCCGCAGCCAACCAGCAATCCCAATACTTTGGTTCAGGACTCAAACCTCATGCCCATCCATCCGGGCTGGGGAATGAGTACGTGTCTAATACCTTGGATCATGCGAGGTGTACTGACTTAAAGCTCTTGCCAGACCACCAAGCAAATGGTTTCCACAACCACTTTGCACATCGGCCAAAGCCCGATGATGTTGTCGCGGATTCTAAAGATCTTCTTCGTTCGAATGGAAGCAATCTCGGGAGAAGGAAGTCCGTGTCGCATCGCCGGCTGAGGAAGCTATCGAGTGTGGACCAAGGAACTAACCATGTCCCTATATTTCAAGAGAGGACCCAGACAGCTGGGATCCAGGTCTTTGACACTAATATGAAGATCAAGCCAGGCCGCAAGAAGAGACGCTTCTCGGAAGGTGAGAAGGAGCGTATTGGACGTGTCAGGAAGGTTGGCGCCTGTTCAGAATGCAGGCTTAAGAAACGAAGAGTATGACACCCAAAGACACATTCCTGTGTTCACTGGCAGGCTTACACATGGACATAGTGCGATCATGCTTTGGCGGCAACTCCAGCGAGCTCACCTGGCGACGAGTCTAATGGACCCATAACGCCAGCTCCCGAGGAGCCCCTTGATGCCCGAGCCTTCTCCGCAAAGGAGGATCTTGAACTGGACTTACCCTTTGGACAAATACCATTTCTGGAGGACTCTGGGAGTTTGGATTTCCTGACTTCGCCTCTATGTCCAAGTTCCTTTATGGGCATCTGACCAATACCTTCGATTTCGAGTCCTCGTCGGCGCATCAGTCTATGAGGATCAATCGGCCACGCACATCGGGAACAGGAGATTTCCGGTACAAAGCTGCAGGTCTACAAGACTGCCACACAATATGCTTGGCAGTAATAAGACTACTGGCACTTCTGCTCAGGATCCGCAGGTCGGATTATTTTCTATTAAAGAACATCAACTGTCATTCTCAGCACGACCCCTCTCCTTCAACTTGCTGTCTCCTGACCAATGGTGCATGGAATCTTCGAATGGAGCCAACCGAACAGTTGAACGAACCAAAGGAAAGAAAGGCCCTCCGAGGACTGGGTTCTCCGCGAGATGTACCAATTCAACGACAACTACTATTCGGTCACGGTGACCCCTCTTGGATTTAGACGATCAAGACTTCCACTCATACTTGCAGACTCGTGTATTTTCTTGCAGAATTTCGTCTGTACTATGCTCTTCAGCAGATTACCTTTCATACAGTTTTATAACGCCGCAAGTCTTTTCGAGATACCCCATCTAGTTAGTTGGAGTCAAGGAGTTATTTGAAGTTGTTAGCAGCCAGATCACCTCGAGCAAGACTGCCCTTCCTGGCATAGGTCTCGGGAAAAACAAATGATAATTGCGTCCTCGGCAATGTATTTTGATATCCAAAAAGTGTTTACCTTCCCTTCAAGGCGATTGTTTAGACGAACGATAGAACTTATCTTGTATGGGTGTGTACAGTTCCACTCGCACAGCCGCAAACAGAAATGTACCTGTATGCCTGATGTCCAACCCAGCATAACTCCCATGAATGCTCGCTCAAATACTGTACATGGATTTATTCACAATGCCTCGCAATGGAGTTCACTAGCCAGTCTATTCTGCGCTCCTCATCACAATGTCGCAGCCGCTTCAAGAGCCCCCGCGGCCCTAAACGTCGATTTGCTCGTCACAACCACCTCAACCGGATATTTCCACTCCATAAACTTCGTCCATCCTACCAAGCCAATATTAGCCCCTCATCGCCCCGTATGCCCCCCTCGCCACCGTCCCAAATTCGCAGTCTCTGACTCACCCCAATAAGCACATTTCCTCCCAAAATACTTCCCCACATACGGCACCACCACCATCGTCAACAGCAGCTCCAGCTGCTGCAAACTCTCCTTCCACTCTCGTTCAGCGTCTGATTCTTCATCGGCGCTGGAGTCGACGTCGGAGCTTGAGGGTGATGAGGGAAGGGAGTCGATTTCGTCGGGGGAGGTGGAGGAGGTCGGCGAGATGGGGTGGACGTAGGATTGGGAGCCGTGGGAGTCGCTCAGGGACATTGCTAAGGTAGGTAGGGGGAAAGTGGGTGGAGGGCGAAGACGAGGGTGGATTGGAGGGCGCAGCTAGCGAGGAGGCAGGGCCCGAGGCATTGAGAGGTCTACAGTAAAAGGGGGCGTAATATGGACAATGAGGACCGGAGACAGCTCTGTAGATAGTAGATGGTGCTCGATCACATTCTAGGGTTCCGCTGAGCACAAATTCCCCGAGCGGAGCTTGTACCGCGATCAGCCGCTAGTGTAAACTATACATCTTATCGCTACCTCCGGTCAAGTCACCTCTCCGCAAGCACAATAAGCAAACGCCCACAGCGAGCTTCAATTACGGCGCAGGAGCCCCCTTCAACTTCGCCAACGCGCGCTGATACTTTTACAATGCCTATCAAACCCATCACTGGTGTAAGAACTTCCCCAGCTGTTGCCTGCAACTTGTCGCAGCTTTCATATTGTCCCTTGTTAAAGCTCGGCTTGCTCTTCTACCGTGCATACAGATCCATGGAGCTGACAGTCCTTTTCAGATGCTCCGAAGGGGGCTTGTGCTCGATCTCAGTATGGCTTTCGGTACGCTCCCATTCCGACCTCCCGCCTCCACCCGATAGCTCTGCACCAGCAAATGGTGCACTCGCATCTGGGATCAGCAGACCTCCATAGCTATCAATCAAAATTGCCCAGCTAACATATTTTAATCCAGGTCTCGGAACAACCTTCGGATACCTGTACTGGTACGGTACGTAATCAGGATCCGGCCCACGCGAAGAACAACCCGTTCGTGAGGGACATAACGTCTTATACTTGAGCAGGCTACCATGTCCCGGCAACCAGGAGACGCGATGAATTTTACGCAAGGCTAGAGACAGAGAGGGAGGCGAAAGCGGGGACAGTATAGGTTGACTCGGCAGTGGGATGACCATCGGAAACGGGAAGCAGGAAACATCAATGGCTGGCTGGGAAACTAGAGTTGCGGAGTGTACATATTACTTTGGTTGTCGGGACAGAGCTTGGGATGAAAGATCAGGTATTTCTCTAGCAATGGCTTGCATAGTTCTCCCTTGTACTAAGAGTGCAACGATTCCTCTCCCTGTCAGCAGGCCGCATTAAGCTCTGAGTTGCATCTCAAGCTCTTCTCGTCCATCACCTCCCTACTTTCTTCCATCCAACTGGTTTGGCATACTAAGAGTCTTTACAAAGCTTGAGCATTGACTTAGATATAGTACAGCTTCAGCCTAGCCCAGGTCTTCAATGTCCCATGCCCGCTTCAATACAATGATGGGCCAGCATTCCACACTCGAGGTTCTACTGCAATATTGCCTTTTGCTTTGTTGTGTAAGACGTCTATGTATGCGACGCTCCTGTCCACGGTCAACGTCTTTAGATGACATTTGCGAGTCAATTCTACGAACCTATACTTTAGTTGTTATACGTGCATCGTTTCAAACTTTGAACCTTGAGAGCGGTCGTAATACTGTGAGACAGACCAGTTCAGAACGTAACAAGCCCCAAGATATGGACATTGACCTATCGTGCCTATGTAGGACCATATCTAAATTATCGCTTAATTTTAGGTGCTTCCCGCACTAGGGTTTTCGGGCGGCACAACACTCGATTTTGATAAGTCAAACATTGTTTTTGAAAAAAAGAGCAGCCTCCAAGACTTTAGGAATTTCGACAGCTTACATTGATACAAAAGCTTTCGCATTCCCTCAAATATCTGCCCTGTATGGCTGAGCAATTGGTGATGCGTGGCACCCTTGAGGGCCACAGCGGATGGGTGACCAGCTTGGCAACGTCTTTGGAAAAGTCAGTGACATGAAGAGGGCATTGGAGGAGCTTGAAGCTAACATCCATATAGCCCCAACATGCTTCTCTCTGCCAGCCGTGACAAGACTCTCATCATCTGGAACCTCACCCGCGACGACCAAAACTATGGATACCCTAAACGAAGTCTACACGGTCACTCCCACATTGTTTCTGACTGCGTACATCCCCAGTCTCTAAGCTTAAGAATATATGGAAAGTTGACAGTTCGTTTCAGGTCATTTCTTCCGACGGTGCCTACGCCCTCTCCGCATCCTGGGATAAGACCCTCCGCCTCTGGGAACTCGCAACCGGTGTCACCACACGCCGCTTCGTAGGCCACACCAACGACGTTCTTTCTGTTTCTTTCTCTGCCGATAATCGTCAAATCGTCTCGGGGTCGCGCGACCGAACGATCAAGCTATGGAATACTCTGGGAGACTGCAAGTTCACTATCACGGACAAGGGTCATACCGAGTGGGTGTCATGCGTTCGTTTCAGCCCGAACCCCCAGAACCCGGTTATTGTCAGCGCTGGATGGGATAAGCTCGTCAAGGTACGTACTGGATTTTCTCTAAAGAGATTCGGAATCGGTCACAGGATGCTTTGCAATCTACTAGTATTTGCTACTTCAGAGCCTTCGGGCCATGAGACAACCCAATCACCAATGCACTGATGACAGTTTTGAAGCATATTGTTCCGGAAAGATATTTCGATTTCAAGAATCATGACTAACCCGCAATTCTCTATAGGTCTGGGAACTCGCCTCCTGCCGCATCCAAACCGACCACATCGGTCACACCGGCTACATCAACACCGTCACCATTTCACCTGATGGATCTCTTTGTGCCTCCGGCGGCAAGGACGGAACAACTATGTTGTGGGATCTTAACGAATCCAAACACCTGTACTCTCTCACCGCCGGCGACGAGATCCACGCCCTGGTGTTCTCTCCTAACCGCTACTGGTTGTGCGCTGCGACTTCTTCAAGCATCATCATCTTTGACCTGGAGAAGAAGAGCAAGGTTGATGAATTGAAGCCCGAGTACACAGCTGTAGGCAAGAAGAGTAGGGAGCCGGAATGTGTGAGTTTGGCATGGAGTGCGGATGGCCAGACGCTGTTTGCTGGTTACACCGACAACCTGATTAGGGCCTGGGGCGTGATGTCTAGGCAGTAGGTGGGAGTTGGAAGATGACGTTCAGCTTGTGACGCGGGTCATGTACGAGGCGGGTTTCTGCTGTTGTAGAAATACTGGCCGATGAAGGCAGCCTGAAGACAAGAATGAAATTCATACAATGCATTAGACGAACTGATGATGTGCGCCTTTTCTTGTATGCGGTTCTCCAGTGACACAGACCCAAGATCTAAGCCTAGCCCAATACCCCCGCGTACGCCATACTCCCACCCAATGCGATCCTCCCGTCTTGCCTACGTCTCCCGAGCTTTCAACCTCTCAAGCCCCTTCTCCGCCATCTCCACCCCCTCCATAAACCCCATCACCCGACTCAACCCCTTCCCTTCCTCAAACCTCCTCCGCGCCTCCTCCACCAACCCCTCCATCTCGGCAAATTCCCCCAGATTAATCGTCGCGACCGCACATCCCTGATCGCACTCCTCGTTTCTCTCGGGAGGTTTTATCGCCGATGCGACGGCCAGGGCTCTTTCGCCCCAAATGCGCGCGTTCTGGACGAGTTCGGTGCGCGAGGCCGGAGGGGAGGAGGGCGTGGGTGGGGGGAGTTGTTGCGCAAGCGAGATGGAGAGGTTGTTTATCAGGATGACGGTGTGGCAGGAGGTGGGGGGCGAGAGAGCAACGGCTTGGAGGAAGAGGGGGGTGGCGAGGTAGTGTTGGTTTATGGATTCGTAGTGCGTTCCTAGTGATTCGAGCGCGGCGCCGATCTCGTCGTTGCTCATCCACTCGCCTTCGCCCTCTTTGACGCCTTCGTCTTCTCGTCGCTTCCTCTCTTTCAATACCGTCGTGACGGCCCACACTAGCTTCTCCTCTGCGGCCGCCGTGTCTGCAATGTTTTGGTGGGAATACAGCTCGCCCAGTCGCACACTCATCCCAATCGCCTTCTGCAGCACCCTCGTTCTTTTCCCCTCATTCCTAGGTTTATCACCCAATAGCTCAATCCAATTTAGACAGCCGGCCCGCACAATTTCTAGCACATCAATTGCTTTCTGGTACTGCTGGGTCTTCTCCATCAAACTCGCGACTTGTATCTTGATGCCCAGGATCTCGTCACTGAAGGGGTCCATGCCCAATTCTTCGGCGACCGAAAGCGCTTGCCGGTAGTACTTGAGCGCATTTTTGGGCTGCAGGTCTTGGTTCGAGTACCAAAGGGCGCGCCGGAGTTTGACAGCGACGGGCTCCGGGTATGCTTTGAAGGCGCCGATGATGTAGGTGCTGTAGATGTAGTTGGTGTAAACCAAGGCGCCCATGCCGAAGAGTATACTGTGTGATTGTTAGTAAGGGTGAAGAGGAATGGGATTGGGGGTGGTACAAGAAAGTCGCTAGGGAGACGGAAAATGGGTTTTCTTTGAACAGCTTCTTGGCTGCTACGGGAAAGCTGGCGTGTCTTTTTTGGATGTATATTGGCTTAATGGGCCGGGAGGCTTTTGAAGTTCTTGAGCATTGTATGGGTGGATTGTGAATGCATGTTGTGAGGAAGCGGGTGGTTTGTGGGCGGACGACGCTCTTGCGTAGGATCCGGGCGAACGTTGCAGATGGACGAAAAAGGTTCATAACGGCATGAACTGCGGAAGTCTTTGATCTTAATCCCAAGCACCTGGGCAGATTGAGGGAGTTATGCTCTTGAGTTTTGTTGCAATTGGCGGTACACCTGAATCTATATTGTCATCCTAAAGAAGCCTAGCCTCGACGCCCTATGACGTCTAATTAGAGACTCATCTTTGCGCCAATTGAAGCTCTACCTTATCCTAAAATTACAACATTCAGACACTTGCAGGGTGTTCATATTGGAGCCAGGGATCTGCAGACAAGATGTGTGGAAGGTATGCTTTGGGGGTTGTGCGTAAATTCAGCCAGTTGACCCTACTCGTTCGCTGACTCTCTCACAGCGCGCTTCTTTCGTCCGACACCAGCTCGAGGACCGTGATATGCCCGTCGAGGATGCGCCCGATGATGAAGACGTGCGGCAAACCTACAATTTTGCACCTGGATACCATGGTCTAGTCTACAGAGCTGATGTTCCGGACTACGGAGCTGGAAATAGACACCATAATGCTAGTCAAAGCAATGAAGGACAAAGTGACCAGGAATCCATGACCGAAAATGTACCTATTGGACTTGAGGATCCAAAAGAGACAAAATATAAGCTTCAGTCCATGAAGTGGGGTGCGTCGGTTATGCATGCTACGCTGGGTTTCTCGTACGGAGAAGCTGATAATGAGAAACAGGACTGGTACCATTCTGGACGAAGCGCAACCCAGACTATGGTAGTGTCATGAAGACGATCAACGCCCGAGATGACTCTCTTATGGAAAACCGTGGCATGTGGAACACTATGAAGAAATCCAAAAGGTGTATCGTTGTTGCGCAAGGCTTCTACGAATGGTTGAAGAAGAATGGTGGGAAGGAGAAGGTTCCCCATTTCGTTAAGAGGAAGGACGGCCAGCTTATGTGCTTTGCTGGCCTATGGGATTGCGTTCAATATGAAGGTCTGTCATATGAATACGATCGACTGATGTCCTGTCTAACATTATACAAAGGGTCCGAGGACAAGCACTATACCTATACCATTATCACAACCGATTCGAACAAGCAGCTCTCCTTTCTACATGATCGGATGCCTGTAATATTGGAGAATGGCTCGGATCAGGTTCGAACTTGGCTTGACCCGAATCGTTCAGAGTGGTCGAAAGAGTTACAGGCACTACTGAAGCCTTTCCAAGGAGAACTTGACTGCTATCCCGTTAGCAAAGACGTTGGAAAAGTTGGTAACAACTCTCCATCCTTCATCGTGCCAGTAGCAAGCGCCGAAAATAAGAATAACATCGCGAATTTCTTCGCTAATGTCAAAAAGTCAACGAAAGGGGAAGCGGGAAAAAGATCGATGGAGGAGCACCAGGGCAACGCCGGGGAAAAGGGTAATACTGTCGAACGCATAGATGGCGAGCAGCGGGCTACAATAGAAAAGAGCAGTACCGAAGACAACGCTCCGCTGCCAGGCCCGTTACCTGCGTCATCGAAGAAACATGGGCTGAACTTGGACGAGGATGCTGTACCTAAAGCGAAGTCTGCAAAGACAGCGCACGCATCACCGAGCACACCGTCAGCAAATATGGAGGAATCTATTTTAGCAGCGCAAAGATTAGGTACGGGATCGTCCGAGAACACACGAGGTGGCAGAAAGACGAGGAGCGCTACAAGCAACGGGACGAAGGGAAGTCCTGTCAAATCGGGTGATAGCAGCCAAAGGATCACGAACTTTTTCAACAAATGAAGCACTTGCCGCGATGGCGCATGACATGTAAGCCTTCTGCGTAATTGAAGCGCATTCTCGCTAACAGAAACGTTTCTCAGCCAAGGAAGTGCGCTTTGAGCGACTTGCGAGGGTTCGTTGTGGTACGCCTTGTCTGGTGGCTTCGGGAATCTTTCAGAATTGAGATAAGGCGCAGCAAGGCAGGATGACGAATATCGGCCACGTTGCACCGTTGCTCCCACCTTGACATGGTCTTCAGTACCTTGAGTCAAAATGATATAGTCGCAACTTGTCACCAACCTTCCACCGCCGAGGAGATGAGTATGGGGAAGCGTACATGTGGAGGATTGGCTCCGATGAAATACACTTGGATTCCGCCTTTTAGATATATCATGCGAGATGTAGCGTTGAGGGCAGCTGGAGGATTGAAACAACGTTGGTGATGACCGTTGCAAACTCATGGACCAAGCAAAAGCACAGGTTTGCCGCCGAGAGAAATCTATGGCATGCACATGATGTGCAATGGATGCGGGCTGTCACCTTGGTCTCTGGCCTTCTGCATGCAATACCCTCGATGCATGATGCACGGCGGAGAGTAGTAGTACAACGACGTACAGATTGATGAACATGACTGGTGGGGTGGAAGTTGCCGCAGCTTCCCCGTCCAATCTGCTGAATCCAACTCCACTCCCCGACTGGCCTGAGGCTTCTTACCCGGCCCACTTGCCAATCATAAATCCTTCGCTGATACACTTCCAACAACGCTCTCGCATGTTCGCTGTTTTCTTTGGTGAGATAATCATTATACATCCAAGAGACGTGCAGGAGGATGGGCAACCTTGTAGGCTTCTATGGTCACGGAGACCTGATATGTGCGTCGTCGCTGCTAAAAGAAACCATCTAGTCCCCTCAAAGTCTCCCCGATCCTCTCGCAACTCCAAGCACTGCACAATGCAATATCAGGAGAAGGGGAACATAGCAAGACCGGCTTATTACATGTACGGAACACGAGTGCACCTTACCAGCTCCATGGTACGAACGGCGTCCTAGAGAATCCGCATGCATGATCATTTCTACTTATACGTCGGGGGTCTCCAATGTTATTCTACTTGAAGAACGTACTTTCCCCATGATTCCGTGACGCACCGCACATTATGTTTTCTTCTCCAGGTCCAAAACCGGGTTTGAATGCCCCGCAGTTCGCAACAAAAAGGGCCTTGATTGTCGTTAATGCCCAAAATGACTCCCTTCATTGCGAGAACGGTGTCTATGTCACAAAAGCTCAGGATTGGGCGGACCGCATCAAAGATGTGGTGCCACACTTCCGGAAACTTGGGGATGTTATATGGGTGCGCACGGAGTTCGTCGATGTACCCGCTGTTGCTTCGAAGGATCTTTCACAAATCGAACGAGAAATCGCCAAGATGGACGAGAAGAACCGTGAGGATCGGAAACTGGAGGAGGAGCAGTTGGAAGATGATATCACGGCCAATCCACCTGATGATCCGCGTGCAGACCTTCCTCTCTACCATCCAACAAGCCGTGCCAAAGCAATGATGACACGAGCTTCTGCTGAAGACCGAGCCGAACAAAGAACAGCAAACCTGGACGCCTTTAATGATAGGGATAACAACCTAGCAGAGCAAATGACCAAGCCAAGAAAAGGAAAACAACCGAGGTTCATGATGCCAGGCACTTGGGGTGCAAGAATCGCCGACCGCCTGCTCCCTGTGATAGATATGACCAAGGACTCGATGCTGATCAAGCACCATTACTCCGCTTTCGAAAATACATCACTGCTGATGTCATTGCGAATGAAGCTCGTCACTGATGTCTATCTCTGTGGATGCCTTACTAATGTTAGTATCTACGCAACTGCCGCTGACGCTGTTCAACATGGGCTTGGCGTGACCGTGATTGAAGATTGCCTTGGATATAGGAGCGAAGAGAAGCACGAGGATGCTATGCGGCAAATGGCAGACATCATGGGAGTTGATGGTATTGACGGCGATGAGATCATAGAAGAGGCTGGCGGAAGGGTACCGCCAGATACACAATTCCCTATGTTTACTGGTCCTGGAGCAGGTGGAATCGATATGCAATCACTGTCACTAGGTATGGATAATGGCTCAGAGTGGACCTTGAATGGCGTTAGTCTTTCGATCTTTCTACAAAAGCTAAGTTGAGTATTGAAGCAGACCCACGAACTGAGCCCGAAATCAAGGCAACGTCCAAAGCCCAGGGACCCAATCTCACGGAAACAAGCTCGTCACAAAGAAAGCCTACACAAGCAAGAGGATCACCTGCAGCAGCAGAGAGTAGTAGGAACCAGTCAAGCATTATAGCCAAACCAGGACATGGAGAGAAAGTGCCGCTAGTATCGAAGATCAAGAAGTCTCCTAGCACGCACAGGCTGGGACCGGATGACTCAATCGGCGCCGGAGACTCGCGAATAATCCACGATGTATTAAGCTCGCCCTTGGTCGACAATGCTTTTGAGCTCTTAAAGGAAGAAGTAAGCTGGGAAACCATGCACCATCGAAGTGGGAAGGTCCCTCGACTTGTTGCTGTACAGGGTGAGGTTGACGAGGCAGGCGGCGTACCTATATATCGGCATCCAGCCGACGAGTCGCCAAGTTTTCTTCCGTTCACTCCTACTATTGAGCAAATCAGGGCACAGATTGTGGAACTATTGCACCAGCCTTTCAACCATGCCCTAATTCAGCTGTATCGTGACGGTATCGACAACATCTCCGAACACTCTGACAAGGTTTGCTGCTTCTTTGTACCGTTATCAAATCGTGGCACTAATTGTGAGTTACAGACTCTGGACGTCGTCCGTGGTTCTAGCATTGTCAATGTTAGCCTCGGTGCGCAAAGAGTCATGACCCTAAGAACAAAGAGGTCGAAAGAGGAGCACACTGTCGAGAAATTGGATATTGCGAGGCAAACACAGCGAATCTCAATGCCACATAATTCTGTGTTTGTCCTTGGTCCCCAAACCAATATGCACTGGCTTCATGGGCTTCGGGCAGACAAACGTCCTGCTGAGCAACGGACGGCCGAAGAGAAAGCCTTTGGAGGCGAACGAATTTCAATTACATTTCGGCAAATTGGAACGTTTATGAATGAGGATGAAGGAACCATATGGGGCCAAGGAGCCAGAGGCAAAACCAAAGCTAGCGCTCATCAGATTCGGGATGATGAAAATGCCGCAATTGAAGCCATGATCATTGCCTTTGGTAAAGAGAATCACCAGCCTAATTTCGATTGGGACACAGAGTACAGCCATGGATTTGATGTCATCAATCTGGTTCCGGCTAAGACGCAACTATTCCTTTGCGGCGACAACATCGCCAATCTACGCGTTCAGATTTCACTTTGCGAAAAGGGCGTCCCTTATAAGCTGGCAGCAAGAAACTTTTCTCAACCCACAAAAGCCCGGCACCAACGATTCAAGTCAAACCCTCCGACACACAGTCTATCCAATACCCAAAATCCCATTTTCAAAGATGTTGATGAAGACGCCTCCGAAGTCGAGGGTGACCTTGCCATATTATTCTACCTTGAGAAATTTTACCCGTTTCCCACTCATGAAGGTGCTTCCTCTAGAGATCTGCATCGCACCAGCGCCCGCTTGTACAGCCGTGTGACTCAATCAAACGATCTCCTTTTCCTTTGGCGCAATCTCGAAACTGCTCCCCATACTGGCGAACGTCCGTCTCTGCAAGGCCGCCTCAGCGCCGAAAGACCCACGACGCCATACACCTCACCGCTCAAAGAGTTTCAACGAGACATGGAAATGTGGGAGCACTACGTTGCCGAAGGGGATTATACATCTGGAGATATATTGACCATGATTGATTGCGCTTTTTGGCCGGTACTTAACGAGATTGTGGATGGATGGGAAGAGTTCAGTGAGGAGAGATATCCCAGATTGACTGCTTACCATGGCAGAGTGCTAGGAAGAGCATGCGTGCAGGAAACATTGCAGAGCAAGGAATAGTTGGTTCGACTTTCATTGAAGAACTCAGCGATTTCGATATTCCCGCGGTTAAGCCTACCGCTGACCAAAATCTGGCCAGCTCTGCAGTCGAAACATGGAACCGGCCGACCAAAGCCTGGAAAGCCGGCAAGGACATCCTCTAGTATATATATACTTACCTATTCTTTTATAGAAGACCGCGAAATATCGACATACGCTCGCTATGACCCGAAAACGAAGCATTGAGACGTGGTCCGCTTACCAGCGAGTGTATATAATGAAGGGAGTACGTATATACCTGGACTGTGTTATGTAGATCCTGAACTGCCGAGTCTCGAACTCTGTTCGTTGCATCTGCGTTACTACCGTCCAGATATGCTTACGCTATCACTGGCCAACCGACTTGTTCTTAGATGACGAGCACTAAAGAGTTAAGCGGAGGAAAGTTGATAAGAATAGCTCAGGTCGAGTACAGCTAGAATTTCGAGAACATCCGCAATCATCAAGGCTGTTTTGCTTGACTGGCTATAGGGTTAGAGATTGAGAGGTAAGAAGATTACACAAACCTTTATATCCTAGGCTCCACGTTTGCACAAATACCCAAATGGCCACTCTGGCCACTCTCACCAAAGTAATCAGCCTCTTTAAAGCCTGTAGTAATTGTTTCACTCCTCTTCTCCCTACAATACGCAATGGCCTCAAACATCAAAATTCTGCACCTCCGGCATCCTCCCTAACCCCCCACCCCCAGTCCCCTTGACCCCCTGACTCAGTCCCTCCCCTCCCACCTCCACCTTCGACGCCTCATGCACTCCACCCGCACTCCGATCAATCACATGCTTCCTCAACATGGCCAGTACCTCACTATTCTTCCACCTTGCCGGCACAGGCCTATACGCCGGTTTGAAAGTCCCTACCGTCTGCGCCCACTCCCCACTCCTCGGCGCCCCCTGACGCCACGCATCCGTCGCCGGCGCGCTGTCGATCCCTGTGCCCTGCGCGGCCGGTGTGGAAAATTCGGGGCTGTTGCCTTCGGCGGTCTCGCGCGAGGTCGGGGTCGGTTCTTGCGTGGCCCAGTAGTAGATGTCCCAGTCGTTTTCGTCGAGGAAGAGGTCGTACTGTTGGAGTTGGGCCGGCGTCATGCGGCTGAGGTTGGTGTCGGCGAAGGTGGAGAGGAGGAGATCAGATTCGAGGGTTCCGCGTTTTCGGCTCTGGTCTTTTGCACGGGGGAGAAGGGAGGGTTAGTAAATTGAAGTTGGGATGGGAAGAGAGGAAAGTCGATGAACGGACATAACAACCTAGCCCGCATGGTGTTGCCGTCCTCGCCTGTTCGCCGCAATGGCTCCGCTTTGAATTCTGCACCTTCGATCTCGCCAACGCCGAGCTCAGAGTTGGGGCCTCTTTCAGGTGCGCCCTTCTGTGAGCCGCCAGTCATACGCTCGGTGTTCTCGGGTACCGAGTCTTTGGGCACAAAGTCCGGGTCGACGGAGCTGAGCAGTTCAGGCGGTGCTTTGTCGGCGCCGACACTGGGCATTTCGTTTGCGATGGTGGAATTAGTATTGGTGAGGTGCGGGCCCGTGGCTTTTGACTGCTGAGTCTCCCTCCATGATAGGGTGTTGTCATGCTGGCGCTCGTCGGCGTGGCTGCGGGGTAGGGAGGTGGAGAGTGGTCGGAATGCGGCAGAAGAGGATCGTGCAAGGCGAGAGGCAATTCGAAGTAGAGTCATGTTGTGGTTCGTTGAATACTCTCTAGTGAGAAGAGTGCAAGAGGTAGATGGTTGAGAATTGAAATACTCCAGGTGCTTGAGTTTACGGTGACATCATACGAAGTTAAGTTGGTCTGTGTTCTACAACACTTGCTTAGGGAGCTCCCCTATCAACCCTCAAGAATTTTCCAACATTCAGAACGATAGCAATTGGAAAAAACACATGGTGTTTTCATTCAAAATTCAGGGCCTATGCCAGTTAACCTTTTGCTATTCCATGGTCGTCGTTCCTAAACCACGTCCATCTTGATCTCCTCAAATCTCCAATTCAACTGAACCTAAGAATTCGCATGATCCTCCGTTCGAAATCCATCGGTACCATATGCCAGTCAGACAAACTAAGCCTGCCCAAATGATGTCCAACAGGGGATCCTCCAGTCTTGACTTTCAGTTTCGCCCACATCGTATTCCAGCTCAGAGTGCGCCGGTAAAACCCTTACACGGAGGCGTGGTTTTGTGGTTGTGAAAGGTACAGCTTGGAACGGATCTTGGATCTTTCGAGACCCCCGAAGGAGTGTGAACAAGCGCAAGTGAGAAGCTGAAATCAACGGCAAAATCGCCGCCTTGCCTGAGTAGCTCTTCGTAGGCGATGCCGGTAAGTGCGGTCGTGGCGGATTCCACACATGTCCAGGCCGCGAGGCTTATGATGAAATATCGCAAAGGACTCGTGGACAAAGTGTTCTCGTACACGTATTGGATGGTACGAGTCGAAACAGGGGGATCTTGATCGCAAGTCCGATAGAAAGCTCGAATCTGATTCATGATCTCGTTGTGCAGGAATTCCAGACAGATCTTCTCACTAAAAACCAATAGTGCCAAGAAAGAGGCCAGTTCTTCTGGGCCGCATTTCTTCACAGGTGCCCCGTAGAGCCAGTCGACAAAGAGCTTGAACGCCTCAACATCGTCATCAGGAAGATTGAACACGTTGTCCTCGGCCTCCTTGAATTTACCGTCAAAGCAAGCTCGAAAATAGCTGGACCGATTGCAAAGAAGGTTTTTATGTATGTAGAACTTGTGGTCTTGGACATTTACGGTCACCATGTCTTCAGTCAGGAGGCTAGACGTTGTTAGAAGAGAAACTTCAAGTCTTGCCCGACGACTTACGAATGAACAGGCTCGAAATTAGGTGATGTAAGTTCGAAATCGACGAACTTCGTTAGCGGCATCCCGAGTTTGTCGAAGAACGTTGCATCCATATTAGTGCACAGATCAGATCTTCTCGACATCGCGAATCCTTTGCCTCGTAGTAAACGACGCGGCACTGATTCGAGAGGATACCAGCTCTAACTTGGGGGCGGGTAGGTTGGGGGTTGAGGATGAAGAGCCTGTGTTTATTGCATTCTATGTACGGCAAGTCCGATAAATGATGTGAACACTTTTTCCTTGTGAAGGGGGCTCGGTTATATACAACACAACCAGAACCTTCACTGAAAACGATGGCCATTCCGGCGACTTGGCAGGATGTTGAGCCATGAGCATGTATCCAAACATCGCTTTGAGGTTTCGCCTAGTCGAAAGTCCATTATATCGCTAATCCATCAGTCTTCGTGGGTTGGAAGACTAGTTTGTGAAAAGGCGTCCGGTTGGTTCCCGGACTTCTGGATTGAATAACGGAGTCAGCACGATCTTCATACATATTGGCATGAGGACAATGACGGTTGATAGGGCAATACGCGTTGTCTTTCCACCCAAACGTTGTACTGTTTACTCTAGAAAGTAGGGTGCAGATATCATATCTACCCTTGACGCCGGGCATGCTGAGCTCATACATAGCCCAAGACCATTAAAACATATTGCGCCATCTTGGGTATCGATTGACGTTGCGCAATCTTGGAGAGGTAAAAAGTAATAGACTCATTGACAAGCACTCAGATGAGATTCCCAAAAAATGACTAGATGAGATGCTTCGACCTGTAGTCTCCAAATTAGCAGGTACTCTTGAATCCAAGATAAGAAAGCTGAGTACCTAAAATACGCCCTCAAGTAAACAACCTGCCATGCCCCCAATCCCACCAGCATGCCCATTGTACCAAACGCAAACCATTTAACCCGTTCGTTCGTACTCTCATTTGTATCCCTAAGCTTCTGCTCTCTCGATCTCAAATAGTCCATCTCGACAACGATCTCGCCAACGAGCTCCTCAATGCGCCGTAGCTCGGTTTCGACAGGCTTCAGCTTATCCTGGGCTTGTATAGCCGACCAGTCCCGGGCGTCGGCACCAATATCAATGTCCAGCTCAATGTGACGGCTAGGGTTCATCACCGTTTCTGTGTCCCTTGGATCAGCAACAGCCTCCTAGGAAGGAGGCAAGATAGCGTACGAGTCGAAGTGAGCTGGTTTTCGAAGCAGACGTCGAAGGCAGCATCAGCATGAGAGGTGAAGGCCATTCTTGTTTCGCCCGCTATGTCCTTCGGCCTGCCATACTCGTTGCCGACCGCATCTTTAATCTACAGCACACGAAAGGTCAAGATCGCTTCTTCGTGACGGGGCTCAATGGTAGGAAGCGCATGCTTTGAACGCGTACATGCATATTGACCATTTGTCCATCACCCTTCTGCCCGCTAACAATGGCCGTCACTAGAACAAGTGTATCTTTTGCCACGAAATTCCGTATGCATCTTTCGTACTTGTTGCTATGCCCTGTGTGGGCATGAAGGTCGAATTTCAACGCGAATGAGAACGGGAGGATGGCGAGGTAGAGAAGAACACTGAGAATGGAATTGGTACGGGCCATTGTGCGAACTAAATCTGGGGAGATAATCACGAGTCCTTAGCAGCAGGCTCCACGCGACTATGTACTCGGCGTGTTCAACGAGACGGTTACTCGCAAAGATCTGGAAATCTGGCTCAGCCCTACTGGCTCCGGTAAAAGATTTTTCCATCCCTGTCCATCGCGTCTCTCCCGTCGCGCCTTTTCCTGTATTTACTGTGGTAGATACACCAACACTCAATGCAGACACACGCTTGTCCAGCTTCACCTTTGAAAATGTTTACTGTCCTTAAGCCAGATCTGTGTTTGTGAACGTGAAATCTCGAGCGTCAGAGCAGATCAAGTAGGCAACTTCGAAGCCGCCGGAAGTAAAGACGGCAGCAATGAACGGCTCACAACTTAAAGCACCCAACATATGGGATCAGGTCCGCTCGGAGACTCTTCTCCCTCAGAACTTTCTCGTATGCTGATGTCACCAGATGTCTTATACCCCTCCTCGTGGCCCTTGCTCTCAAAAGAATACCTACTTGATTCCTTGCACATGTCTCCGCTTCATGGTCCACCCTCTCAAAGCAGCTTCAACCTTCGAGTGCGACGGATGTGGACATCATGCAAGCTTTCACAAGATGGATAACCAGAAGGAGGAAGAGATCACCCGGCGTTGGAAAGTAGAGGAGGCGGAGAAGGCGAGGGGTGAGAAGGCGAATGGTGGTCACCAGCGGTTGTTGACATATGGTGACGTTGTCGGGGGTCTGGAAAATGAAGGGCAGGCCGTAAAGCGCCGACGAATTGCCGATCGTCCTACGCTTCTTGACAGTCCAAGCATTGCTGCAAGCAAGAAGCGGACCAGGTAAACAGAGGGTATGAAGGCTGTTACGTTTTGCCATCATGCCCCTTGGCCTTCGACGCTCGGACATTGAGCGAACTCATGTCCAGGCCTTCGCCGAACATGACGTAAATCGAATGAACCTGGAGAACTCTGGGATCCCTGCCTCCTCTGCGTGTGTATTGTTGTCAAAGTCAACTAAACCAATTCGATCCTCCTGAGATGATATTTGAGACGTTACGACGAACTTTACTGCTCTGTGCCTCATATGACGTGCTTGGGTTTGGGGTAGGTCCAAGATTCTGTCCCTGATGAGTGCTTGGCAATTGACCCATAGCAGGTTCTTGTTGCATCTCTACAAACCTCGTCGAAAAGAATGCCGTTACTGAAGGAAGTATTCATAATTCTAGTCTTGGTGAAATATGAAGACCGTCATAGGCAGATGTTTCATTTTCCTCACCTCAGCGAAACAGTTTACGAGACATACAAGTGGTATGCATTCTTCGAGGATGTGCATTTCCCACACTCGTTAAATCGTGAAAATCATCATGTAGGTGAGATAGGAGTGTGAACTGGAACAATTTTCATTGCGGTTCTTTGACAGCTATGTCACCTGATACTAAAGGCTTCTATGTCTATTACACCGCTAGATTGGGCCCGCAACAAGAGTTTACTGGAGATTCCCATGCTGAGGGGATATTCTAAGAGATCCGCCCACTTTCTGAAGACCACTGCTTTTCCCGGCGTAATATTCCCAGGAGATCTCCCCACATCTCAGGTACACTTGACCTCGAAACTGGGGTTTGGGTGTTGAGTCGCTGCAAAGATATGCCCGACCTTTTACGGCCGACTTCCAGGGTATGCTCCCTCGGCTCAAGAATGGATGACGGCCATCCCCTGCGTCGTCCGTCTTTGTGGGTGGATAACCTGTCTATAGTTTCTTCGGTCATAGATGTGTAGATTGTCCTGTCTTCGACCCGTGGATCGCCAAAGATCTGAAATTCGGAAGTCAGACCCTGGAATTACGGAAGGTAATGATATTGACCATTCTTATCGTCGATGATTCGACACCCAAGAAGATCCCGGTGCTCCTGCCGATCGTTGTTGAAATCATGGCCTACGTGAGCCTTGATCCACCAATATAGGAAACCCTGTGGAAAATCCCAGAGTCGTCGAACGTTTCGAAAGATTTATAAAGCCTCATCGTTGGCGCCCTCGGTATAGATCGAGTGAGCGAGCTCGAACGCGCTGCAGATTTCGGTATCGTTGAGATCCAGTACGTCTAACACCCAATTTGATATGGTGAAAGGATCCTGCAACGACTGCTGTGGATCGTTAAGTATGGACTCACCGAGCTTGCTCAATCGAAGAAGTGGCATTTGTCCTCCGACATCAAAACGGAAGGTTTGGCGTGCCCCGATTTCACGTCCTCACTTCCACTCTCGAGATCGTCAAAGGCAAAATCAATGACCCAGATTGAGACTCGGATTAAGGCCAAAAGTCCTTGCACGGCTAGCCATATTGCTGACTTCCGAGAGCTTATTGTACGAAGTTCGATGTATTGACAGATATAGCTGTCGCGTCAGCTTGCTTCTCTAGATGTCGATTCGAGGCAGAAGAATCACCTCGTAATTCCTAAAACAGCGAACGCTAACGAAAAACCACAAATAAGCCACCTTGTTCTGCCTTTAACGGCTCGAAGCTCGAATGTCACGGACTGCTGGTCCGTCTGTACGTATGCCAAATAGTCTCGCTTCTCGAGGCTTGTCTTATGATAATCGCCGTGGCTTTGTTTTTCGGCCGATTCTGGTTGAGAATGTGGCGACACCTCCTGAGCATAAACCCAACTCCACACCAAGAGGCTCGAGAACAGAGATATAAACATGCCAGCTGTGGCAAAACACCAGGTCCATGATATCCGTTGTGTTGCTGCGCAGGGCCACGATGGTCAGACTCGTCAGCCCAACGAATATTGCTGCCGCGAAGGGAACGACGAAGTGGCCATAGATCTGAAAGACTTGACTCTGTATCCGAGCAGACAAGTGTCCACAATCATGGCAGATCTTCCCGGTTGTGGCAAAGATATCACTCCACGTAAGATCGGCATGTTCTCTGAAGTGTGCTGGATTATTCAATTGGCAGACCACACGATATGATCGGAGTGTGGATGTCGCTCAAGATAGGTTACTTGATGAACAGCGCCCGGAGGCAACCAATCCTCATCAGGGATACCAAAGAAGGTTCACAAGGCTTTGATGCCAAATTTAGCTTTGCGACAGCCCTCCCGTCTAAGGGCAAGCTTGACTAGCCCTCGGATATAGCCCAGGGATCCAAAGCAAAGACAATGTTGAGGCCAGCGGAGAGAGCCATCCCTGGCTATGGTTGAAAGCATACGGTTCCACTGAGTCTGACGCGAATATGCCGATCAAAGCAGCAGAGATCTTGGGTTCCTGTAGCCAAGACATCGAAGTTGTTCGTTTCCGAATCTGAAGAAGATAGCGAAGAGGTTGGTAAGACAATCAATCTGCGATCGACGGAAGCACGAGCGCAAATAGGCGAACTCCCAGGCGTCAATTGTCGCTTTTTGAAACGAACCAGACTAGTTCTTACCCATCGTCAGAAATTTCATATCTTTCTCTTATAACTTGACCTTCCATTTCCATCCCGTTTTATACATCCTTGCTGCTCCAACTGTCAAGGACCCCAACATTACAGCCGTTCCTCCCCAGCACTGAGGTACCCGCCTTTGTCGTTCTGAATCAAACCCCCGGCAATCGGCGGTCCTGTCAGACTTGCAAAAGCAAGAATCGAGCAAACCATGCCGATTCTTGTTCCTGTCTTACTAAGATCCATGGTCAGTGACATCAAAGACCCTCTAAACATCCCTTGCGTAGCACCTGTGGCAAGGCCATAGATGACTGCAAATGCATACATGGCATCACGAGATTGCACGGCTATCCAAAAATACAGCATTAGGCCCCAAATTACAGATGAAGCAACGAGGGGTATTGATGGGGCCAAACCAGCGGTCGGCAGCATAGCCAAGTAGGGGTCTCGTGGGGATACTCACTGCGTACGTGATAAGGAGAAGATTCTACGGGTTTAAGATCAGAGAAACCGTTGACGTTCCGTGCGTAAGTATTGATCTGGAAGGTATGTCAATACCGATGTGTGCAGAGTGGAGTTCCAAGGCTTTTTTTTGATAAACTCACGTGGAAACCCAAAGTAGAGAGCTCAGAAGATCAGGACCATTAAGACGGCAAAGAGCACATAGGCTGGCTCGCGGAAAGCAGCCCACTCTACAATGGACCAACCTTCTGCAGTGGAAGACGTGATCGTAGTAGTAGGTTGATGGCAATGGCGAAGAGAAGCACAACGAAGCCTGAACAACGTCCGGCTCAGGGGAAACCTAATATCAATCCGTCCGATTAGTTGGAAAAAAGACTTGCTAGCCAGGGGACGTTTCCGAACGGCTAGCCATTCATGGGCAGTCATCTTCTCACATACCAGTTTGTGGTGTTAGATACTGGACTATAGAGGGGAAATTCACACTTCCTGTGCCACTTCCGGCTGCTGAAATAGCCAGTGCCATAACTTTCCTCCTGGCAAAATATGTTCTCATAACAGCCACTGCCGGCATGAAAATGACTTCCATCCCAATCCCTGTGCAAATGTCCTGCGCCAGAAAGATCTGCCAATACTTTGTCGTCAAGCTCGTCATGAACGTTCCAAACCCAAGTAATATCGTATCGGCGAATACAGTATGTCTCGCACATTCAACATCAGCCGCACGCCCGGAGAATGCGCTGATGAAAGACGTCAAGAAGACTTGCATGGAGCCAATTCATGAGACTTGGGAGGGCGGTAGAAGCAGGACTTTGGAATAGTAGAGCTGGTATACGCCAGATGAGGCCGGAAAGCCTCAGGAGAAGGCTTGATGAGGTGGCCCACTACGACTTGGGTCCAAGCGCGAAGGCCCTCATCAGGAGGTGGGCCAGGCTCTACGGGTGCAATTGAACTGGCAGTGGCAGGCACTGAAGCTGTAGAGACTATATCCTTCAGGTTGACTGCTTGGCCTTGTCTATCTGGTTGCATCCTGTCGATGTTGTTGAAAAGCACTATGTTTCCACTTCTTTTCAAACTCATAATTTCAAAGACGCTCCGGGCATAGTCTAGAAGCGGGCCTGCAACTTATACTCGAGAACTCGAGGTAATATAATCAAGTCATACGATAAGCTCTCTTATATCTATGGGATTCATCTTTGATGAGAATCTGATTCATCATCTGAACTACGGTAAAGGTGTCGATGTCGAAGCTAGGGGGATATGAAAAGGATGATTCGACGGTTGAGGTACGTATTGACCCGAGTCGTGCAAAGCCGCCTGCTTTCTTCAGCTTTCCTTAGACATCAAAGATCTACTGCTAAGGTAGGTACCTCATCTTACTTCTTGGTATCATATCATCCTTGAAAAAACGGAATGCTCATCTGACAGACATTAGAATAAGTACCCTTCTTTCGAATGTGGTTCTGCAGATCAATCTGTGTTGCCGAAACGCTCTTATGTTCACTGCTGTTGTAATAACTTCGGCCTAGCAGAAAGAATAAGACACGATTCGGTATGAGAAGTCTTCTCCTCGCCGTTGTGTCTACTCAGCGTTGCACAGAATTTACCAAAACACAAGTGAGAGAACTTGGTAATTAAATAACGTAGGTTGCCAGTTCTAAAACCAAATCGATGACTTCTGATGTTCGGCTCTCCCTTACCACCTCTTGATGCCTTATCAGGTTACCCTAACGCACAATTCTAAAGACCAAGCAAAGGTTCTCGCATCCTCTTTTGCCCAAACCTGTTCTGATACCGTCGCTGAGTAGCACTCGCTTATCCATGTAACACATCGAGCGCATCGCCGAGTGCTCTGATATCTCCGTCAAATCTTTGCATGGCCTCATCCTTCTGCTTCCGTATCTCATCGAGCCGATTCTGAAGCCCACGAAGCGTGGCAGCGTTGTTTTCGCTTTCAATTTGCCTCTGGTCAGGAACGAGTGCTTGGGAACCAGTCATAGCATTATCTATTGCCGACTCTACCTCAACGATCCTGCCTGGAGTATTAGGCTGGCGATGTGTAGAGTTCTCGAGATCATCCTTGACAAAGGTCTCGTGAATACGGCGACCATGCTCAACCAAGTTTGAGCGCCGCGCAAATCCTCTAAGGTGGCGTTTGCAAGTGGAGTTGGGGCAACGGTACTCTTGCGAAGGCTTGCCATGACCTTGTTTCCCGTGCACTTCGCGCCGGTGGCGAAGCAAACCTGCGTTGTCGCCAAACGGCTTGACGGTGCATGCCAGTTCTGTGCATGCGAATGACCTTGCATGCTTAGCCGTGTGACGTCTGCATTCAATCAGTAGGCGGCATTGCGACTTAGAACACACGTACTTCAAGTCGGATTCTGTACGAAAGGGCCTTCGGTAATTGCAGCTCAAGACATTACAGATCTTGAGCAAACTCTTTTGCGCAACTTCAGGAACCTTGGTATTTGCAACTGGCGGGATGGGCTCGCTCTCTTGCACACGAGCGTATGTGGTGTTTTCTGCTTTCGGGACCCTAATTGGAGATAATGCATATCAGTCCCAGTGCACAAAGCTCAAGGCCGGTCAGCGCTAACCAGATTCCATCCAGAGATTAAAGGGATCCATACGCAAATGATGCATTTTCTAGAGCCCAAAGTGGGTCCTGCAGCGCCTGATCTAAGGAAAAATCACCTGTAAAATTAGTCCTTTGCTCCATACAGATTAGCATCAAGCCTGCAGTGATAGCACATACCGAAGGGCGAACCATCTTGTGAAAGCCATGTTTGATTGTACCTGCGCATCCTTGATATATTAGTCCTTGAACTAGGTAGACCGAAAATCGAAACAACGTACTGAAAAATAAAAAAGGGTTGTATGCCATCGGGATGCTTGCTCCAGAGTATTTAAGCAAAAAGACTTTTATTTCAGTATCGTGGCTCATATATGTCAGGGCTGGAAGTCCCAACGAAATCAAGATATCGATCGCTCCGCGGTTGGGAACGCAAGTGCATTGACAATATATCGTAACCCACCCCAAGTGTTGGGCTGGTTGGTAGCTGCTGATTCCTCGCTTTCAGTGTCGGTTCAACTGATTCAACTGTGGTTTTGAAAGGTTATTGTCAGGACCAGGTCTACACAATCCAGGTATTGGAATCCAAGGTTTAGCAGAAAACCAAATGTCTGTCTGTCAGGACCGGGTTTACATAATCCAGGTATCTGAAATGCAAGTATATTGGCCGGGGCCTAATCCGCAGGTACAACATGGCATATCAGAAAATAAAGGAGATATCCTACCCAGCTGCACTTTGTATCCCATACGGCTCCAGAGGGACCACGGAGGCATCGTCGAATCGATCGAGACCGGTTATTACTCTGTGAAGTTCAGCTTGAGCATGACGGAATGCTGTAGGAAGACATGATGCACCCCCTTGAATCATCAGTACTAGTTGAACCCATTATCCTATCTAGGTGATATGCTAAGCGTCAATACTAAACATAGATGATGCAAAGTTATTTCTTGGGAAGAAAAGTCGAAGTAGCTGGGAACACGGTTTACTTAACTGGTTTGCAGAACAGAAAGGCTGCAAGGCTGCGAGGCGGGCAGGGCTGCGAGGCTGCAAGGCGATGAGTCACAGGGCAGCGAGGCGCAAGGTGGCGAGTATGCATTAAAGACAAGGCTGTAGGGCTTGAGGCTCTTGAGGCTCTGAAGTCACCGTAAGTGCCTCCATTAGCATCGAGTACACTAACTTCATAGAGATTGGGATCAGCTGAAGGACAGCAGACCTCAAGTGAGGCAGCCGTTTCACTCATGAATAGGTAGCATAACGAACGAACTAAATAGATGTAAACTGTCTACCATCTTGCGGTACGGGCTTCAAAAAGGTCAACCAGTATTGTACCCTGAACGATAATTGCATCCCAGAACAAGGTCGCGAGCAGCGAAGTCTCATTGAGCTCTGTAAGATATTTTGGCTTTAGTCTTCTAGGGCTGCTCTTTCATCTGCGGTTATGTCACTCTTCGCTTTCGGGATTCTAACAAAAGTCAGCTGGTACCAAAAAACGGCTTGATAGCTTCCTTTCAATCCCAGGTAAGCTGTCTCCGTCTGTGTGACGTCGGCGAATGCGAGAAGAAATGCGATTCCCAGATATAGTAAGCTGTTAATAAGCGCACCGGCCAGTCCTTGACGACCATGAGATAAGCTTGTAGTGATGAAGACGTTGGCGATATTGAATGTGATTAGTTGCGCCTATCATTGCAGGAAATACGTAGGCCTAGTAGTTAGCTCCGATGGGAGCGACCGCAAAGAGGGTTGACGTCAGAACCCAACCAAGTCCGCCGATGAGCATCAACAAGGTGCCTGGAAGAAGGTGGAGAACATAACCTCCGGCCACTGAAATTAAAATTCCCCCAAGGCTCATTGGAACGTACCACGCAGTCACCTGCAGCAGCGGAGACGCGCCCATAATGTCTTGCATGTAAAGCGTTGAATATAGCAGGAATATACCAAGCACTCCGTCGGAGAAGAGTAATGCAATACAAAGTGCTGAGAGATGCGGAACTGTGAATAAGTCGAACGGTAGGAGAGGGCTTTTGGCTACCCAGCCTTCAACAAAAGCCGCGATGCCGAGAATTACAGCCCCAACGATAAGCAAAACATAGATGTATGGTGTTATCCACTTGTTTGGGGCATGCGAGCTATCAGTAAGCGCGAAAACAACGAGTATCAATCCCGATACTATTAGAGCACTCCCTAACCAATCCATCTATATACCCATTGCCTTGCGTTCTTCCATGTGCGATGGTACTGTTAAGTATGCGGCTACGGCCGTCGTGAGAATGAGTATAGTCCCAATCCAGAAATACCAGCCGAAATCCAGAAATTGCCCTGTCAAGCCTGCAAAAAAGACACCAGTGAAGAAATCAAAAGGGGTCGAGCTCTCATAGAGGCTAAAAATCAAGTTCTTTCGCGGGCCTGGTCTATATATGAATCCCATAAGCATGACGCCGGATTGTAAGAACGCAGATGATTCAAGGTCTTACAATGCTCGGCAAAAGACCAACATCAATTGATTCTTCGAAAAGCTCGCAATGAGAGATCATATGCAAAACCATGCTAAGCCCCTCAGGTAAACAGGGTAACCGCCGTACATGTCCGCTAGTCGATCAAAAGGTAGTAGAAAGGCTGCGGTCACCAGGGAAAATGCGCTGACGGGCCAGACTACAGAGGAAGTCGGTATATTCAGCTTTACGATCAACGTTGGTAGAATGACGTTGAAGCCGGACACAAAGTATTTCTAGTAGTCTCAACTGTCAGACCTTTGCTAAGTCTCTGTGAGTTGGATGAGTGAGGGTAGACTCACAGCCATAAGTTGGGACGCTAATATGGAACAGCAGAAGAATATCTCTGCCCAACGAGACTTGAATATGGCTGGTCGCTCCCTTCCTAGACGCTCAATAAGGGCTTCTTCTGTCTCGTTTCCCTCACCATCGGCGGGGGATGGTTTTTCCTGTGTTTGTGGGTGGTCTGAGGTTAGAACTGGGAGCTCTTGTGGGATGGACTTCTTGGTAGGCGGAGCTGCTGGAGAGAACGATGCTGTTGCAGCTGGCATAGGTATATTTGGAGAAGTCATGGTGTCTGTGGAATGCGATAGTGAACGGGCTTCATTCGGAGTCATGGCCAGGCGGATATGAAGAGGTTCGTGATCTGCGGCACATTGAATATGGGATGAGCAAGGTATGCGGATGGTTGACTGTTGGGAGATTCTGAAGAAGATGAGGCGGTGGAGGTATATGAGAAGCCATGGAGCCAGTGAAATATGACATCTTGGCTATCGAGGGCGTCATCGTGCTTGGAACGGTTTGGAAGTTTACAAATCGGCGCATAAAAATCGTTTGGGCGACTTCGGTGGATGGCGTGAACGGTAGGGTTTATCTAGTCGATGGTAGTGCGCATGATGGTCATCAAGACCATTTACATTCATGACGAACGACTGACGATTGAAAAACATTCGCTGCAATTATTGTCGATGATCAGAGGCGACTTCAAGATTGCCATGACCAACAGACCGAGGGGACAGATTTTTCGCAGCTTGTATTTCCCAACACCCACAGTAACCGAATGTCCTTTTCCTTTAGCTATTGCTGATATGTAGAGTGATCTAGAAACCACTTGCAAGTGTTCCGGGCTCGATCCGAGCTTCTCTTTTTCTAGAAGTGGACGAAGGTTTTGCCGCTCTGGTACCTAAGGCTGATCAGTGGTGGAGATACTAGGTAGTAAGCGACCTATCTATAAACCCACCTGGTAGCACCCACCTGTGGAGAACCACCCAATTTTTCTGAGCCTCGTTTTAGAGAGATCGTGAAGGTGAGTAAATATTATTCATTAAGTTTTTTGCCCGGCTGATTTTAATTCTAGGAATTACTTCATCTTCGTAACTGGTATCGTTTCTCTGCTATCCTGCTAGCCTTACGAAGAGCTTGCTTTGATGAGTCCATCTTGCAAAGCTACTTCAATCTGATCAATCCCGACCAACACTATGCTGCCTTGCGGGCTCAGATGAAAACACAACCAGGGCTTCCTTGGCTGTTTCCTTGCGTTGAGCAGGATGGATTTCCAATGCTAGTCTATAACTCTTCCGGTTCCCAAAAATCTTCCGTAACCCAATGAATTTTCTTGTTTCAGTTCTGCAGACCAGTAGTTCCTAGGAGGTTCAAATAATCCTTCAATAATCATGTGTCCAAGTATCCCAGGCTGCAGTATCTCGAATATCCTATGTTCTGAAGCTAGCCGTACCGTCACATTCCGTTTTCATTTCTTTCCTAAGCGAAAGGAGACGTTTGTTCGTATCAGTCACTGCCTGTTGAATGTTAGATACCCGTAGCCACTCCCTAAAATTTCATAAATTGTGCTTCTGATTCTCACTCTTACTCTACTCCCTTGATCTCCGAGAGAGCAACAAGTACAATATTTCTTAAGATAGGTGGTATTCGGCCAACATCGTTCAACCAACCTGCCCAACGTCCCAACATCATCAATCATATGCTGGTGCGCTTCCACATGGCTTTGATTATCCCACTGTTTCTAATCTTCGTACGTGGCCATTGGAGCTCAGCTCGTACGAAACTGCATATACTTGCTACTGGGTTGCAGTTGCGCTGCAATTACTGATGCTGTGAGACCCAAAGATGGAAACTTGTTGGAGCTCGAACACGAAAGAGCAACACGGCCATGGTCCTTGGCTATCGATGATTACCAAGACGAGCCAAATGCGTCCGTCAATCACTCCTTTCAGAGTGTATCAAAGGTGAGGTATCCATTGCGTCCATGCTGGTGTTTGGTATGCCTCGATGGGTAGGTCGCGCAGACTGATGAACGCTTCTACGACGAGGTATACCCGTGCTAGAACGAAGGTGGGAACGACAGTCGTGATCGTTAGGCTATAGGCACAGAATGTAGCTTCACTCAAACCTATGACCATCGCACATTCTGCCTTCGGGGTCATAGCCAAATACCGATAAGCGTAACTTCTCAAAGTCTGCTTCCAATCATCTTGATCTTTCCAATGTTTGATAATTGCGATCACACTAGCTATCAAACCTGAGCCAGCGATGAGGATGGCCGATACCTTCCATAGTAGAGCTTCAGTAGAAGAGGGGAAGATGGAACTCCAGGCTCCTGCATGTAATCCACCGTACAAGATGGTCGCCGCCCATAGTTTCGCACAAGTGGAATTAGTATGTCCATATAACTGGTCGAGGCCTGGCCAATCCGGGACCTCCAACATTATGAGGTCAATGAAGTCGAACGCGTCAGGGGCCAATGGTCCTTCAGGAAGGGCTTCAATTGGGTCAATCCCTATAACATTCCAATGCTCAGATACGAAGTGGGATGCCAATTTCCATCTGTTAACCGTAGCCAGATTCAGATTTATCGTCCTGATCGGATTTGAAGTTGCTAGAGCTGAATTGCCTCCCTTTGGTCGAACATTTGGTCTTGGCCCAAACATTGTACCGCTAAGAATTTCATGTTCTTGAAGGGGTACAGATGAAGGATCTAAAACCTTAGGAGAAGAGTCGACAGATCGCGGCACTCTTATAAAAGCAGTTTCAGACTCGGTTTCGAAGACCATATCATCTTGCCCGCACTCGGCCTCGCATTCTCTGTCGTTATTTCGAGCAGGGTCTGAAGGAAGGTCAACGAAAGGTAATAACGCGCCTGCGCCCCTTGGGTACACGTATAGACTTGACAATTCAATACCTCACTCTTTAGACCTAGAACTGAAGGAATTGCTCATAAGCAGCCACGCACACATAGGGTGAGTCCATTCTCCTGTCAGCACCGTCGGCTCATTAACATCTAGAGGTTTTTGGAGCCAGAACAAGTACATAAGAAGGGCACAAAAAACGTGACCAAGCGTATTGATCTCAAGTAGAGTCAATGGTAGATGGCTTGCGAGTCGACCCGTGCATTGAACAATGACCCATCCAGCTTGCAGACAGGCCAGAAACTTTCCCACATTATCCGCTTTGCTTCGATCAAAGATAGACGCTTTCGATATATCAGAGATGCAACCTCCATGTCGGGCAACAAAGAGCACACCTCTGGATCCTAAGGACAATCGAGGCGAGTCCCACATGTAAGGCCCTTCGAGAGAATCGATTGTGTCGATGACGAGCCCTCCCATACCGGCATAGAAGCTATGAACATTAGTCCATGGATGTTTGCGCTCCTGGTGGGTTTGCTCAAAAATCTCGTTCATGGATTTTGTCAGCACAGAGGCTGACTGATATTGACGCCATGCAACATAGACAACCACTTCAGGAGCAAATAAACCCATCAGTACCCATTGTGTCTTCTTCTTGTAGTGCCTAAAGACTGAGGTATGCTGTCTCGGATGTATAATTTCATCAGCACACCAACTCCCAGCCTATATGCAGGAACGTACAATGTTCAAGTGAATCGCGGTCCAAACACATAATGATAATGTGATCACACAACTAATCAAAAGTCGAAATGTTCCGCGAGTTCGTGGTTCTTGTTGCCAAGACACAGTCTGAGTCGTGGAGTTTTGGTGCAAAACCTGGGTGCTCGGATTTGAGAGTGGAGTATAACCATATACAGCGACATTTCCCAGTGGTGATGCATTCCCGCGGCATGCCACTATGAGCAATTGGAAGAGCAGCATGTTTTAAGGCAAGTATAACACCACGGCATCTTCTTCAGAGTGTTATGGAAATTTCCGCATTGATTGTTCCAGAATCCGGAGGGGGTTGTCCCTTTAAAAACAAGCCTGGCTGGCAAAGAATTCGCGGCTTGCGTTGAGTTGAAATCGAGAGAAAGTACTCATCAGGAGCACAAGCTGACGATCTATGGGGCTGATGCGGAGCTTTTTCTCTGCCTAGTCGCAAAGCGCGCTGGAGCTATGTCCCATGCATAAAGAATAAGAGTGCCAAAAATAGCACCCTGCCATTGCCATAGACCTGTATGAAGAGCTCTACCTTGACATTTGCCTGTCGATCATACCTTGCTGTGGGATACTGTCTGATGTTTCTTTGGCGTAAACCAATCTGCACTGGATCTCGCCATGTCCTATGCAGTCATAAGGGTAATATGAGGTTGAAAACTAAGCCTCAAACTTATGCTGCAAACATGTGCCATATCAAGGGGTAATCCTATCCACACATTGAGTCCCTTTGTAAAACAATGCCAGCAGTATCTGATTGGGATAACCAATAGATATGCGGGTCAGCTGCATTGATGCGACTGCCGCTGCTTGCGGACCTTCGGCGTAGCACCGCTGTCACGAAGATACTTTCATCCTGCTTCCCCGGTGCTTCACATATGCAAGGGCAGGGAAGGTGCGGGAGCGAAGAAATAGAAGCTTCAAAAACGAGGGATTTGGAGGGTGAAGGAATAGATATAAGCATCGCTAATAAGTAGTATCCGAAAATCTTTGTGAACCACAGCCAGCGCCCAGCCCATCCTTACTACAAGAATATCTGAGCTGCTAATTGGAACGGAAGTCAGGTTAAAATTCCATGAGTATGTGATTTCTGTTGGTATATGAGGGTCAGAAGGAGTATGTGCATGTGTATATATTGATTGAACTACTCTAGACAGTAGGAACTACGAAGGGAGGAAGGAGGTGAAAACTCTGACTCCCGAGCCCTATAGGGCTAAGCGAGATTGTCAACCACACAGGGGTAACAGTACTGTTCCCTATTTCCAACACAGTTATGGATGGAGTTGAGTGTGAGGGTGGGCTGGGTTTTGATCGAGGGAACCCAGGTGGCAAAATATATACTATAGATAGTATAAAATAGGGGATAAAAGGGGACCCTTTCATCCCATGGGATGGCTTAGAAAGCGTTCCATGACGTTTTTACCATCACTGTGCTCACAAGCCACAGTTTCGCAGAGGTTATGAGTGCCCCCCACCCAGCATCCGCATATTTCACCATCCCAATCTCCAGGCGCCAGCTACGGCTAAAGCTGAGGTTGAAACCGAGGGTTCGCCCGGATTGCCTCGCCGTACTTGATGAAAATAAATGGAAAGGGAATCATAGCCACCGATATGAATCCTAGTAAGGATGTTCCCCAGCCTAAACCGATTCGTGCATACAAGGATGGTCCGGCTAATGGGAGAATAGCGCCAACGGTTGACCGCAGTAGAGTATTAGCGGCCAAGGCAGATGCTGCATGCGGTGTGTAGGCGTCGACGAGGTAGGTTTGGATGGACATCTGGCTTGGCATCAGAAGGAAGCTGAGCAAATGTAACAGACTTAAGCAGAATCAGCTTACAAAAGTAATGTTTAATCCCATGCCCACCAATGCCGTCCCTAAGATCGGCACAAGCCAGAATACGTTATAGTCTGCAGACCAACCGTAGAGAAATAGGCCGGCTGGAATTATGATGGCCCCGGGTATCATGGGTGGTAGACGTCCCTCCGGCTTCAATTCACCACCTGCCGCCTTCTTTTTTAAGATCCGATCTGAGACGGTCCCGAACCCAAAAACTCCAATGAGCATCCCCACTCCAATGCCAAGGTACGAGAGACCCACAAGTCCCTGCGAGAAGCTGTATCGGGTCGTGAAAACGCCAGTTATAGTAGTAAATAGCAAGTACAGGTAGCCATAAACGACGGCCATAAAAATGGAAAAACAGAGAATTATGGGCGAGAAAAGGAGCATTCGGACTGGGCGAGTCAGGGCGAGCTTGAAGAGCTCCTTTGGCTTAACGCCGGTGTCTAACTTCGATCTTAGGGACTCGATACCTGTTTGCCTTCTCAAGCATCGGGCCTTATGCTCTAAAATTGTGGTGGCGCTGGATTCGCGCATTATGACCATGAATACCAAGGTAATGATGCTAGACTAGGCAATTTAGTAAGAATGGCTGATAGGGAATAGGCTTCGGGAGACTCACGCCTACCGCAACGATCCAGAAGATCCATCTCCAGCCCTTGGCCTCGGCTATAAATGCACCTGCGACAGGACCAATCGTGGGACCCAGCAGCGGACCTACCGTCCATACCGCCATGGCTTTACCCCTCTCCTCCTGGATAAACATGTCCGCTACCGTGCCTCCGCCAATCGTCAGTACCGCAGATCCGCTTATTCCAGCAAGAAATCGGAAGCCAATCAACATATTGAGACTGGAGCTCAATGCGCATGCTACTGTAAAGAGGACGAAGGTGATGTTGGTTGCATGGTACAATGGAAGACGTCCGTACAGTTCTGAAAGAGGGGCTATTGCCAATGGACCAAGTGCAAACCCCAAAATATACACGGAGACCACAAATGATGCAAGAATGCTGTTGTCAGAGTGAAAGTTGCTCATAACTTGTCCTATGGCAGGGGCAAACATGGAGGAGGCAAGAGGCCTATTCTCGTCAGCCATCGCCCTAAGGACTGGGGAGGTGTTCGCACGTAATGAATGTCATCGTCGATAGAACGATAATGTTGGCCCATTTTTTGGATCGTGTCCAATTGACCGCTTTGGCAGGGTCTGAAGGCCCATCAAAATCGACAATGTTTGAGTCTGGATCTCGATCGGTATGACTTGCCCCATCTCCCCGCTCTGTGTCCTGCATTTAACGTATGAAGATTATTTGTTTCCAGCCTTTGCGTGTGACATCTCCTGTATTTTTTGGCATTAGAGGAAAGACCCAATTACAGCCATGGTACTATGGAGGACACTCACACGGAATGTACAAAACTTCAGTTGGGGGAAGGGGGAAAAGCTGAGGCCTTGTAGGTGGAGAGGCTGCAACCGGAAAGAGCCAACGAAGATACAAATTATAAGAAGTTGTCCCTCGCAGTGACCGCCAGGGTTGTTGATTAGATGCATGGGGATATAACACTCCACTTCAGAAGTATAGAGCACATCCACATAATGTACGAAGAGTTTTACATATCCGGCTTTTGGCCCCAACCTGGCATCGGTTTAGTAAATATATGCAGTCAGAGTGACATCCGGGACATTTCGGTCTTAGTATGCTTTAACGGTAACTTAAGATATACACCGATCAACGTTGGGTGGAGAGCAGTTGGACTGGGTTTCAGAGACCACCATGACCTCTGGCAGGAAAGATTACCAGCTTTCAAAAGCATTCTGACCGTCCAGTATATACTGTAACAAAGTAGGTATGTAACGATGTACGGTGGGTAGGTAAGGTAGGTATGGTACAGTACAGTACCATAATGTAATTTATTTACAATTTACGTGGGCTGGGCCGCTCTTTTGCCTCGCCGGACTGGCAAAATGTAGCAACCCAACACTAATCCGTTCTGGGTCATGTAGGTACATGCTGTAGGAGGTTATCAAGCTACCTAGACAATGGAATACTGAATGATACAGCACCCAAAAAGAAGTTTGCAATGCATCAGCCTAGAGCTTAGCCTGCCCGTCCACCAAGCTGCGCCAGTCCTCCCTCTCGAAGGGAACATAGGCATCGGCTCTGTGTGGCAGCCAATACACTCGATCGTGTCCTCCCCCCAATACCTTTGTGCCTCTTGAATCAGGATCGACGCCTTCGTTGCGCCAAGGACCCTTGACTTGTTTGTTGTTACCAGTGTTCATCGAGCCCAACCCCCCGCTTACGACACGGATAAAGAGGGGAACAGCATAGCTTGGTAGCGTCGATCGTAGCGACCTGGCCAGTCCGACCCAGTCGAAAGCGGTACTGGAAACAGAGAGCGAGATAGCCGCACAACCAGCCCGTCCGTCGGAGTGGGGAACCGCGACCCCGTAGACATTCGCCTCGTCAATGCAAGGGAATGTACCAATAACCTGGGAGACCTCAGTAGTAGACACATTCTCCCCTTTCCAACGATACGTATCCCCTGTGAGTGTGTAAGAGACCATGATGAAAATCTGGTGCGAATTGCTGCGTACCTAGACGGTCTATAAAGTACCATAATCCATCCTGGTCGCGTCGCAATGCGTCTCCGACGCGGTAATAGAGGTCTCCTTTTTCAAATACATTTTGCACGAGTTTACTCTCTGTGGCCTTTTCCGCTTGCCAATAGCCAGGCCAAAAGGCTTTGTTGGCCATTCTAACGAGCAATTCACCACCGTCTTCATACTTCCTTCGCCTGGCAAAGCCAGTTCTGGGCGATCTCCACATCTCGCCAGTCTCCGGATCAATCTCGGCAAGTACGTATAGTTTGTTGTATTTCTGCCGTAGTATCCAACCATGGTGGCCTATCGCATGAATTCCAAAGCCACTGCGATAGTGGTTAACGGTAGTAAAGTTTCCTTCGGTTGTGGCAAAAAATTCCCCTATCTCGGGAATCCCGAAGCGTTCCTGTCAAAAGTGTTAGATTTTGCTCCAGGGAAAAAAAAACCAAGAATAGGAGCTTCCCTGAAACCTTGCCCATATATCAGGCCTGAGTCCGTTACCCCAAGCCAATCTGATGGTATGCCTCTTGTCATTGGGAGAGGGCGGGGCTGCTAGAAGATAACGGATAGTTTCCCCAACTAGTAAAGCAATTAGCAGTCGTATTCCGAGAAAATCAGTCTCAAGCACACCGTAGATGAAGATGGTCGACCTGCTTGCGATGCAGTCTAACCAAAACCGAGAGGTAGAGAACTTGGGAACCACAGCAACAGATATTCCTCCCATCAGGTCATTCATGGCCGCAAGTCCCCCAGTACCGTGATATAGGGGCATGCAGTGATACGTCCTGTCCTTCCCGGGTTGCTGGCCGAAAGTTTTGCCTCTCTGTGAAGCCGCAGGATAGGTGCGCGATGCGGTGAGGAGAAATGCTTTGGGAAGACCCGTAGTCCCACTGTTGACAAAGTATCAGGTACGGTGGGGTGGGTCTTTGATATTATTGCTGGACGAAAGTACCTTGTGTACTGGAGCCCCAGGCGAGGCTCTTTATCGAGGCTTCTCAGGTGTCTATCATTCCAAGTAGAATCACAGCGACTAATAGCTTCGTGAAACTCTTCTGACATTTCCAACACCTTGACTTTCAACTCCTTCTCTATCTTCAGCTTCGAGCTCTCGATACGTATCTGACACCCTTCCTCGGGGTCTGCGAGTAGCATCTTCGCCCCAGAAAGCTTGACACAGTGAAGAAGGGCATCAGATGCAAGGTTGTAGTTGATCAAGGCCGGAGCGGCACCAATTGATAATAGTCCCATCCATGAGAAGAGATACTCTGGGCTATTCATGGAGTATATACCAACCAAATCTCCAGGCTTGACACCCAGCGAGAGGAAGTAATTGCCATATCGGCACACAGTTTCATATGTTTGCCGCCAACTGTACGTTGCGGATCGAGACCAGATACATTCATCATCTGCGTACTCGTGGGCAGAGGCCTGAAAGAGGTAGAAACCGGACCCTCGACCGTCTTTCGCTGTTGTCCGAGTGAGCAGTCAACCTGACGACCATCGCAGCAGACGCGGACCTGCATTGGTATAATTCCTTGCCCCCTTTCGTAGTTTGTAGAGAGTCTCGAGATCCTTGGAAATATGCAATTTTGCATCTAGGTATGCTGCTGCAGCCGTCGTGCCGGCTATGACTGCAATCGCTGTCGCTTTTCCTTAGCTGTTAGTTCCAGTTGATACCTTGAAGTGTCTACTCACAAGTTGCCATGAAATTTGCACCTCCAATTTTACAGAATGATGGGCACTCTTTCTCCCAGAAAAGCGCCCACAGTGCCAGGAGATGTCCCGATAAGGTGAGGTAGTCGGTACGGGCGGGACGGCCCCCAAGCGATGGAAGCGGGGTACTGTAAGCGTTCTTACGGTAGCGTGTGTGGATAGCATTTAGTAAAGTAAAGTACAGTACAGTACAGTAAACACTCCACTTTATCAACATTCATGAAAGCCGTTTTTACTTGCTGCATAACGATGTATCACACCGTCGGTTTCTAGGCTTGGCACCGTATGTCGACTGCATCTGTCCGATTTCCGATTTAGACTCTTTCTTCATACGCTATGTGACGTGGGTACATACGATGCTACATTCTATGTTCTAGTAACCGTGAGGCACGCGTGGGTAGCTATCTCTCTGCTCTCTGGGACATTCATTGCTCTTTCAGCCCTGGGTGAATCATATCTGGATCGAATTATTTGCTTGCACCGTTTGCTGCCAAGTACCTGTCAACATGTACATACCTTGGCTCTCAGGCCGAGAGCTGAAACGACCCGGCAAGCTTCCGAGTCGGCGATGTTTGCTAACTCTATCTGACAGCCGCCAGTCAATGTGGGTAGGCCTTTGCTAGTATTTGATACCACACACATGATCCACGCTGAAAGCGCCCAGGGACCTGACTATCTCAATTATAATTTCCCCTGTAAACGGGTTCTTGGCGTACATCTGCCAATACCTGCACGCCGAAGTGTTAGACCCCTCAAAGGCGGGAAGAATGGACGGCGAGAAAGTACCTCAAAGTTGAATCGACTATCTGAAAGCGGGATACATTGCTCCACTGATCATCAAGGTAACGGAACGGGATATTTGACATAGCGGTTGTGTACCGGATTAGCCTCGGGGCTCAGTGAGGTTTTACTACCACGATACGTAAAAGGTTCATATTCGCAAAACATCCTGATTGGTCGATCGGGTCTTGGCCCAAACGCGATGTCGAAAGGAGGACGTAAAGCTGGCGATCAGTGTAGGAGTTAATGCAATGTGAGTCTCCGTACCGTTGGTAAGCGTTCCCTGTTCACTTGGATTTTAGCAATGTCATAATCGGCACTTCTATTAGACATGATGAGCTCAATGAAATCATTCAGTATGCTACTTCCAACGGGATTGAGGTTCAAGTCTCGGTGCAGGACTCTTTTTCGGTTTGGGCTAGTGGAGCAGCTTTTCATTTAACTCCGCCCTCGACAAGGGTGGTGTTCGATACATCGGCATCACTGATGCTGTTAATAAGGCCAATCCTTGGCAAGTGTACGATCTAGTTCGTACGATTCGCTCAGTAGGATGTGACATCGGAATGTTTCTCTGCAACGAGAATGGGTGTGCCCTTGCAAACGCCTACTGTGCTCTCGAAGCAGGTGCAAGCCATATCAATACCTCTGTCCTCGGAATTGGTGAACGGGTTGGTCTGGTTGTACAAGAAATTTTACCAGGCGCTAGTTAACACATCTTGTGGGGGAATGGATACGCCATTGCAATACAAACCACACGGCTACCCCCCCCCCTTCCCCAACCACAATTTACTTTTCTCTTTGTGGGTGATTACAGAACCACTTTCATAGCAGCCTTGCCAGATATAACAGTCTCATAGATATTAAATGATACATGAGATGCCTAAAACACGATACTCTACTGTGTTAATTAGAGTATTTCCAAGTAGCCGCAACATTTCCCGCTTCAGAAGGGGCACTCAAGTCTGTCCGTTTTTATTAATCAAATTGGCCAGCCCTTGCTCCAAGTATTCCCCATACGATATTGCGCGCTTTGAAGGTTCTTGATTAGGATCATGGGGTGAAAAGGGTTCAATGGTGTCGTTCCAGCCCAGGTTGACAAAGAAGGGGAGGGATTGTCGTTCCGCGTTGACCCATTTCACGCGGTGGATTGGAGCAGGGTAATAATCATGGGTGACATATGCCATGTAGCTTCCGACATTGATGAGGTAGCAGTCATCGTTAGGCCCAATGTTCTCCCAGCCTTGGGAAGTTTTTACTTGGAGGTTCTCCACTTGGGACTGGTAAAGGACTGTGATAAGGGAGATGTCTTGGTGCCATTCAAAACTTAATTTGGTGCCGTCACTCGCGGTTTTGATTGCGGCGGGTGGATAGGGGTCGAGGTTAGGATAACGGATGAGCGATACTGCCGAAAGAGTGTCCTCCTTCTTCAAGTGCTGGGCAAGGAAGTCCTCATCTTTTCCAAGAGCTAGACCGAAGCCGCGGAGTAGTACTTGGGAGAGATGACAAACCTGGAAATAGTAGGATTCCATGTACTCTTTGAAGCCGGGATGCTTAGCTTGATCAGGCCACACGTTGACTTCGTGTAATGGCGTGTTTGCTTTGATCATAGGGTGTTCGGGGGTGAAGGAGGGGTTCAATAAGCAAAACGACTCAACAGCCTTCTTGTCTTTGATGGAAAGGTAGTATCCGTTCCGTATTTGCTTCTGGTGGTTTTTATTGTAGGCACGGATGGCGAGCTGCCACTTCTCTTCGTCTGTGACCGACATGTGGAATTTCCGAGTTTCCTCCGAGAACCTGCGGACGTCGATGCCGTGATTTGCAGCATAGAAGAAACCAGACCCCCGAATCGCGGCGTCAATTTGCGTGGCGACCTTCATCTTCTCACTTTGGTCTTCTCCAAATAATGGAGAGACGTCAACAACTGGGGCATCGGCATATGGGAGGCTGCCCATGGCGTCGAAATCACGGATTTATTGCTCGGTGAGGTTGAAGAAATTCCATATGCAATAGGCTTGGATGGTAAGCAAGGAGGCTGTATCTATTCCATGTGATCTTAGGGAGGCGAATGTGGTTCTGGTTCCACGGGAATGTGGTGGGGACTGGGTAATCAAAGGGTGTGTGATAGCTAAGCAAGCACCATAAGGACGGACGAGGTCGAGCTTCTCATGAAAACATATGAGAGGAACATATGAGGTAGAAGTGAATGGCAATGCCAAGGTAAGCATCTGGGAAAGCACGACATCCAACCAACCACGACACGGGCGATTCAGGTCCATAGTCCAAAGAAATTTTTGGCTATGTAGAAGGCCTCGACATGCCACTTACTGGGTCATCAGACCTCCAAGATTGCAACTGCATGTATCGTTTTACTTGGCGCAATGCCTAGTCAGGGTAGATAGGTACTAGGTAAGGTACCTTAACTGGTGCTAGGCTACCTATGACCTCTCCTACTACACAGGGTCACCTACGGGACGTAGCTTACCAACATACATTACGGCCTCATAGCGCTTCTTCATGCGTCGCATGTCGTGGCAACGCGCTAGTGCCTGGGTTCTGGGGGCTGCCACCTAATGTTCGGTAAGGACTACCTAAATGAACATTAATGGTATAACGACAGGGCCACTGACTGGGGTGCTGTTCCCTAAGTCACTGCAGCTAGCGCAACTAACAGCGCATTGCAGCGACTGAAGATGTACCTTAGCGAGAAGCTGTGCATCTCTACAACAGCTTCAATTCGGTTAACTCTGAATAACAGTTTTTGAATGATTATGAAAGTTAAATACTGATCATCGTCATAACTTAAAACGATTATGAAATTTAAAATGTATTCATGTTTAATACGATATAACGGCTGATTAAAATGTAAACGTGACTTGAGAATATAACGATCGAGTGAGATTTACATATGAGAAATATGGACAACGTTCGTTAACTGAGCTATACCTACATGCGCATCTGATGAGACTGTGCTGTGTGCGCATTAATTATATGTATTTCGTTGTGTTCATGTAGTGCACTAACTGTATCTTATTCTGATACAGAACAGCGTACTCAGCAAATCTATCAAGCATGTTACAGCTGTAACACGTTTAATAACAACAAACGTTTTACTTTATGAACCGTCTACTATCAAACATTAAGCGCAGGACGCTTAAAGTAATAACGGTTCGTACACGGTTGCTGAAGGTTTATTTGGACCCACATAATCTCGCTAAGGTATGGTTTCGTAGTGTCATATGACTCCCTGACGGCTTAGAGAAGGCTTGCACTACACAGTGTCAGTAGGTGCTTTGCGAAGTACTTAGTACTTCGTACGGAATACACACTCATTGCTTGCAGTGGAATATTACTAGTTTACTTGTATAATAAATGGTTCAGAATCTTCAATCCGATTGGTCCGGGAAAACACGGTAAACGTGACTTCCCGTCCGCCACAAGCCTTTCCGAGCCGCTCACACTCTCTACCAATAAACCGTCATATCAAATCTGCAGTCCTGAATACCGCCTCATGTTGAGGTGGTCTTGCAGTGGAATATGCAGCTTCAGCTATGTTTTTCTCTCTAAATGTTCTGCGCAGTAACCTTACCGCTGATTAGGGTGCAGAGCGGCGTACGATAATTCAAAGGAAAGTCGCGTACGGATGACGTGTATATAGAAACCAACACTGCACATTACTGCACTGCGTAAAGACATGCAGGGATAAGCGGAGGGAGAAAGATGTATAATATAATCGACTCACGGTTGGTCTCGGCCATTGCAAGTATCCCTCCTGCCTGTAAGTTAGACTGAACTCTCTATTGCTGAGTTAACTGAAAAATGAATTGCAGGAAGCCCCAACCACCTTCCCATTCGCGCTTCTATGCCTGCAATCAGCTACCGTTGGTAGATCCCACTTCTTTAGCAGCGATACCATCAATGATGAAGTGACTCTATTCTGTAAGACTCGCAGCCTGCGAGCTGAAAATCACGGCAGGTTACGGACGCCATGGCTGAGAGACTGCATGATTCCAACACAATGAGGGGGGTTCCAGCCTAGTTGACCATCTACGAGACTTTGATTGAACATGAGGTTGAGGCTCGTGATGTTGTTGGCCGAAGATTCCGCATGAAACCAATGTCTGCTCGGATTCTAGGCCTCCGAAGCCGCAAAATGACACTGACCGCTTCAACTAGCTTCCAAGACTGTTCCATACCAACGAAGGAGGATACCATGTCGTTGTTTACTTCAGCGTATCTGAAGGTATTGCAGCCCTACTTTATGTCTACGCTCTCGGAGGTGCCGATCTTAGTAAAGCTAGCTGCTAACCGACGTTTTGGCGACGGTGCTGATCGGTGCAGCCCATAGTCTGAATATGCCATTGCAAAACGGTTCGTCAATCCCTACCTTCACCGGTACTTGCCAATGTCATATCTGCAACGGAGCTATTCTTGGTTTTGAAGGGCTCCATTTTCCTCCTTAGCTGGCCCATGTCCAATAGTTACCTTTCAACGGCTATTCCGCGATGAGAATCCAAACTCGGCGCATACCACCAAATAGATACTGAGGATTTTCTTCTGCCGTTACCAATCCATTGCTGTATGTCGCCATTCCTCCAATTTGTGACACCACAGTGATCCAGGCTAATACCTTCGAAGCCCTGCCTCAGCTTTTTCTATTCGCTTGGGCTTTCATACGGCGTAGAATAAAATGTCGAAGATGCCTGATCGCGATGTGGACCTTTTACCAGAGCTGGTACGTGAAGATGGGGTCTACAAATTGGAACCTGCCAGCAGTCGAGTGCCTGGAAGCTGGAAGCACTCTATTATAGAGAATACGGAGCCCCTGACGAACGGTGATCATTCATATAAAGACAGTCAGCTACAAAATCTGCACGGCTGCCATTCAGTCAACGGAGATGCGCCAATTCTGAATGGCAAAGGGGCGGACCCAGAGCAGAGCAAGTTCCACCATCAGGGCGATAATGGCTGGTCTCAAGTGATCGAACGCATAACTGATCGTTGCGACTTAAGCCCTTTGGCCAAAGATACTTGGTCATATCGAATCGCTTCCCACCATGACGATTACAAGGTTCAAAGGGAAAAAACAGCAACGCTCGTTGTCAATGGACGCCTTCATAGGTCTTTACTAGATATATCCGCGAAACATGATGTACCAATTTCCTCATTTGTTCTATTTTCGCTACATAAGATGCTTCATGTCTTTGGAAATGGTCGCGAGACTGTAATTGCCTATGCAAGTTCCATTACTTGCACCAAGAGCTCGACCTCGGAATGCGTTCGTGTGATACCCGTCATCGTGCAACACCATGCACAGCAAAGCGCTTCGTGCATCAAACAAATTATGGATATCGAATCAAGTGTATCTATAACATCCCTTACATATGGCGACATCGATCTTCACCGCTTTCCACATGGCTCTCTCGATTGTCTGTTCACATGGTCTTCTCATGAGGCCACTGAGCACCATTCAAGAATCCCCTTGACTTTCACTGGTACAACAAATGGCTCTGGCTTGACGCTGATGGCTAGCTTCGACGGGAAACACTTCGATGACGTGGTAATAGATCGATTTCTAAGCGTTGTGCATGTTTTGCTGTTGGAGATATCTAACAATGCCGAGAAACCAACCGAGGAATTGGAATTCCTCTCCAATGAACAAAGGCTTCTATTTGATGAATGGAATCGGACTGAAGGTGATTATCCGGATTCCAAAAGACTTCACCACCTTGTGGAAGAGGCTGTCGAGCGGACTCCAGATAAGGTTGCAATTGTTTATCAAGATGTAGAACTCACTTATCGTGATCTCAATCAGCGTGCAAATCAATTAGCCCACTACCTTCGCTCGACTGTTGGAGTGCACCCGGAACAATTCATTGCACTTCTGCTCGACAAGAATGAGCTCATGATCATCACCGTTCTGGGTATCTGGAAGTCTGGAGCAGCCTACATTCCAATTGATCCAATGTATCCAGACGAGAGGCTGCGTTTCACCTTGGATGACACGCAGGCCCAAATTGTTATTGCCAACCAGAGACATGTACACAGACTGGAAAATCAGATCGCGCCTTCGAGCGTGTTCAAAATCATCCAAATAGAACCCCTTCTTGCATCTTTGCACGTCGACCTTTCCATTCGTCGAGATAACTTGAACCTGAGCCTCCACAGCAGGCAATTGGCTTACGTTACATATACTTCTGGCACCACTGGTATTCCAAAGGGCATTTACAAAGAACATCGAAGTGTTGTCAACAGCATAACAGACCTGGCTGAAAGGTATGAGGTGCGCAAAGAACGAGAGGTGGTACTTTTGTTCTCGGCCTATGTTTTCGAGCCGTTCGTGCGGCAGACGTTAATGGCCTTGATCAATTCCCAGCTCCTTGCCATAATAGACGACACCGAGAAGCTTGACCCACTGAAGTTGACAGCATTCGTGAAGCGTCATGGAGTCACCTATCTAAATGGGACGGCCTCCGTCATTCAAGAGTTTGATTTTTCAGAGTGTCCTAGCCTGCGGCGGCTGTTGTTAGTAGGCGAAGATTTGACTGAAACCCGATACAAGGAATTGAGGAGACGTTTCAAACATCGCATCATCAATGAATATGGTTTCACCGAGTCGGCCTTTGTCACAGCAGTGAAAATGTTCTACCCAAATTCCCAAAGACTGAACAGAAGCCTTGGGAAGCCCCTACGGAATGTGAAATGGTATATAATGAGTAATTCATTGAAGCAGATGCCGATTGGGGCAATTGGAGAATTACACATCGGAGGATTGGGCGTATCCAAAGGCTATCTCAACCGTCCTGAACTAACAAAGCAAAGATTCATTACCAATCCTTTCCAAACTGGACATGAAAAGCGAAATGGAACCAACGGTCTGCTCTACAAGACTGGTGATCTGGCCCGGTGGCTTCCCGATGGCGAAGTGGAGTACCTAGGTCGCAATGATTTTCAGATCAAACTGCGTGGGCTCCGAATCGAGCCGGGTGAAATAGAGTCTGTTCTATCACTGTACCCCGGCGTGAGGTCCAGCCTAGTGGTGGCAAGGGAGCTCAAAGGTGGCAAGCATGCCACTGGCTCAAAACATCTGTTCGGATACTATGTCTCTGATGGTGGCCGCATACCGGAGACGGATCTTCTGGCTTTTTTGGAGAAAAAACTTCCACGCTACATGATTCCCACAAGAATTACCCAGATGGAACGAATCCCAGTTACTGTAAATGGTAAAGTCAATCTTCGAGCCCTCCCGGAGGTTGATCTATCTCAGCGTGACTCTGTACCAGTTGGTCTGAGGAATGATCGTGACGATCAACTGGGTAGAATCTGGAGCGAAATTCTTGGAATTTCTCTAGAAACCATTAGCCTCGAGGACAATTTTTTTCGGTGCGGTGGCCATAGTATTACATGTATTCAATTAATTAGCCGCATCCGTCAAGTATTTTCTCTACACATATCTGTCGAAGATGTCTTTTCGACCAGAACAATGCGGAATTTATCCGATCTCTTATGGAAAGTGAGTCAAGCGGCTACGAGGGAAGAACCACTGAACCCAAAGCCTAGATCTACTCTACAGCTTCCAAGTTCACAGAAAGGAAAGGATATTGACGCGTTCTTTGCTGCAAATAGCCTCCAGCAGGGCTTTGTGTATCACTATTTGAAGCAGGGAGCTTCGGACGATGCCTACGTGATGCAGACTATGCACAACTACAGGACTAGCATTTGTCATGATCGCCTAAAAATTGCTTGGATACATGCCCAAAGGCGATATAGCTCTATCAGGATGCGGCTTCACTGGGAGGAAGATGTTTTACAGATTATTGATCGGGATCCACCATTAGATTGGCGATTCGTGGACTTGACAGATGCGAAGGATGAACTTGAGCAACAACTCAAAATAGTAGAACTCCAGAAACAAGATAAGATGGAACCCTATCATTTAGAGGACAGTAAACTCTTTAGAGTATACCTGATCAGACTCAGCGACGACCATTTCAATTGTCTCTTCAGTTGTCACCATGCGATTCTGGACGGCTGGAGTCTACCCATATTGTTCCAATATGTCCATCAAACCTATCTGCACCTAGTCGGAGGTGAGCCGATAGTTTGCAAACCCGATAAGGCCTATCTTGAAGCTCAAGCATTTCTTCAAGCCCATCGTCACAATCACATTGGGTACTGGAGGCACCACATTAAGAAGATTGTTGAGCGTTGCGATCTCAACGCCTTGCTAAATGAACGCGTCCGTTACAAGGTCTTGTTGAGTGACTATGATACAGTCCAAGACCAGAAGGAGAAGACACTTGCCTTGAGCGGTGTTTGGAAAACAGGCCTAAGAGAAGTCTGTTCTATTCATGGCATCACATTGCACTCCATTCTACAGTTCGTATGGCATTCAGTTTTACACTCCTATGGCGGTGGATGCCAGACGGTTGTTGGAACCATTATTGCAGGGAGGAACCTTCCTATTGATGATATCGAAAGCTCTGTGGGTCTTTTCATCAACACCTTACCCTTGATAGTTGACCATACCGAGGAGGAGCATAAAACTGTACTTGCTGCCGTTACGGACATACAACATCAAGTCAATATCATGAACAGCCGCAGCCACGTGGAACTTAGCCATATATTAGATGGCAAATTGAAGCACGGCCTCTTTGATACTCTTTTCGTCCTCGAGAACTATCCAACTCTAGACAAATCCCGGGAAAATATCCATAGGCAGCTGTTGCAATTCGATACTGTGAACAAGATCGAGAAGCTAGACTATCCATTGGCAGTGATAGCACGTGAGAGCCAAGCGTGTGATGGTTTCACTTTTACTATCTGCTACGCCGGTGAATTGTTCGAGGATACGATCATTGATGAATTACTGTATATGGTTCAACAGCTCTTTACGCAAATTGCTGATAACCCGGAAAAGCTTGTGAAAGACCTCCAATACTTAGGACCCAGCCAGCTCAGTCGGCTCGCTAGATGGAACGCTAACGAATCTCTGTACCCTGCAGAATTCACTCTACATCAATTGTTTGAGAGAGAGGTGGCAAGGGTACCGGAGAAGACTGCGGTCATATACGAAGATGTAAAGCTCAATTACAGGATAATGAATGAACAAGCGAATATGATGGGGCATTATCTTCGAAGTTGTATACCTATCAAATCCAATGATATCATCGCTCTCTTCATGGACAAGAGTGAGAGGATGATGGTCAGCATCTTTGCCGTTTGGAAGTCTGGTGCTGCTTATACACCCATTGACCCTAGCTATCCGGAAGGCCGGGTCCAATACATATTGAAAGATACCGCGGCGAAGATTGTCATAACCGAGAAATGCTACGCTTCACGCTTGCGTAAGATGACCGGGGATGGAATGCACATCATAGAGTCGGACTCCATTGAGTGGTACAGCGACAAGGCTAGTACCCGTAATATTCAATTGAATATGTCAAGTTCAGATTTGGCGTACATTATCTACACCTCTGGTACGACGGGGACACCGAAGGGGGTGATGATTGAACATCGCGGGGTTGTCAATCTCCAAGTATCGCTATCTAGATTATTCTCCCTGCGGGAGCTCGAGGACGAGGTGATCCTCACTTTCTCTAACTATGTGTTTGACCATTTCGTTGAAGTATTTACGGACGCTTTGCTGAATGGTCAAGCTTTGTTGGTACTTAATGACGAGATGCGAAGTGACAAGGAACGATTGTACAAGTATATTAGCGACAATGAGGTTACTTATCTGTCGGGGACCCCATCTGTAATCTCAGTTTACGAGTACGATCGATTTGACCATATCAGAAGAATTGATTGTATCGGTGAAGCCTTCACTGAAGGTGCCTTTAGAAAAATCCGAGAGACCTATAACGGCCTCATTATCAACGGCTATGGACCGACCGAAGTATCTATCACAAGTCACAAACGCTTATACCCCCCTGATCAATGGCGAAAAGATCACAGCATTGGCAAACAGGTCACAAACACCACTTCCTACGTCTTAGATGAGAACATGAAACTCGTACCAATTGGAGCAGCTGGAGAACTGTATATTGGCGGCGTTGGCGTAGCTCGGGGCTATCATAATCGCCCAGATCTAACTGCAAAAAATTTCCCTGTCAACCCTTTCCAGAGTGCGGAGGAGAAGGAGAGTGACAAAAATTCCCGTATCTACAAAACTGGAGATCTCGTCCGTTGGTTACCTCATAGTGATGGTGAAATTGAGTATCTGGGTCGCAACGATTCTCAAGTGAAGATCAGAGGCATACGTATAGAGCTTGGAGAAATCGAGACGGTGTTATCAGGGTATCATGGTATTACAAGGGCGGTTGTTGTCGTGAAGGAGCAACCAAGGACAAAAGAAGACATAAGGAATACTCCTCTGAAATTCCTGGTGGGCTACTTTGTCTCTAACACTGCCCTACATGAACATGAAATCCAGAACCATATACGAGAGAGGCTTCCGGATTACATGGTTCCTAACCGCCTTGTACGAATTGAGAGAATCCCGGTAACAATCAGTGGTAAAGTGGACGCTCGGGAGCTTCCCCTAGTAGATTTTTCAACCAACGTTGAGTATTTGGCTCCACGCAACGATGTTGAGACAACTCTCTGCGCAATCTGGTCCGATGTTCTGGGAATCTCATCGGAAAAGATCGGTATTCACGATAACTTCTTTAGCTTGGGCGGAGACAGCCTACTAAGCACGAAGCTATCATTTACTATTTCCAAGGCTTTTGAACGTCTTGTGACTATAGCTGCTCTATTCAAATACCGAACAATTGAGACTATGTCCCAATTCATATTGAGCGAAGCCGATGAATCAAGTCCAATTCTGCCGTTAAGGGACTCGGGTAAAGCTACTCCTGTCTCGCTTGCACAGGAAAGAGTTCTATTTATCGATGAATTCGAAGGTGGCACTGACGCGTACAACATCGTCATGAACTTCGATCTCCCAATGACTACAGATCGTAAATTGCTACAAAAATCTTTTCGCTCTGTTTTGTCTAGGCACCAAGCTCTGAGGTCCTTTCTACCAAGGCAAAAAATGGACGGCGCCCGTCTTCAGCACATACTGGATGAGGAGGAAGCCCAGAGTATATTCACTATGCATGAGATTGCTGTCAGCGACCTCCATGAGCTGCATCGATTACTTGTCAAAGAATCACAATACGTGTTTCGCCTTGCAGAGGAATTGCCTTTCCGAATTAGCTTCTACGAAGATGCGTCGAATAAGGAACTGTTCTACATGAGCATCGTGCTTCATCATGTTTGCTTCGATGCATGGTCTTGGAATATCTTCGAACGGGACCTCAAGGCATTTTATAGATTTTACAAAGAAGCTCAAGGCACACTGGACCTCCCCATTTTGCATCTCCAATATCGGGACGTGGCCAGTTGGCAACGAAGCTGCCTAACAGGAGACCGAAGAGAGAAACTGGCCTCCTTCTGGCGACGAAAGCTCAATGGCTTTGAGCAGCTGCAGCTCATCCCAGACTTCCATAGACCGCCCCATTTTGATTACAAGGGAAGGGATGTTCAATTTCGGCTTGATCCAAAATTAACCAGCGGGCTAAGAAGATTGGCTAAAGACATCAACATCAGCTTGTACAGCCTCTTAGCAAGCGCATATTGTCTGATGCTTGGCGTTTATACGAATCAGCGAGATATTATTATTGGAATCCCCATAGCCAACAGAACTCGCCGCGAATTTGAAGACATAATTGGCTTTTTTGTCAACATGCTTGTTCTGAGGATTGATATCGACGGCGATTCTTCTGCCGTAGAATACATTCTCCGGGTCAGTCAAGAGTTCATCCAGGGCCAGTTGCATCAAGATATGCCGTTTCAGGAGGTCGTCAAAGAGCTTCAGACTGATAACGACCCCAGTCGCCACCCCCTTGTACAAGCCGTCTTCAACTATGAAGCCATGCAATCCAGGTCTCAAGACTCGAGTAACTGCAGATTTTCTGACCTAATTCTGACGGAATATCAATGGAAGAAAAGCTACACCACGGCGAAGTTTGATCTTGCTGCTACTATAATCGAACGTGAAACAGGATTGCATTGTAACTTCAATTATGCAGCAAGTGTTTTCGCTGACGACTCCATCAGAGGTTTTACTTCACTCTACTGCCGCATCCTGCGGCAATTTTCCAAGCTCCATGCGAACACTCCCAGGAGAATTAAGGAATTGAGCATGGCTGATGAAGCAAGCGGCCTCATCTGCGCCACCGATGATTCACTATCTGATCTGTCTTTATCTAGCCAAGCCAAAACACTACATGAGGCTTTTGAAAGGGAAGCAAGAATTTCCAGTAGCGCGATTGCTGTGGTTAGCCAGAGAACTAGGATTTCATACCGGGAACTCAATGAACGTACTAATCAACTGGCGTGGTATCTTCGGTCAATGGCTTCAATCTCCTCTGATGATGTGATTGCGCTCATCCTGGACAAGAGTGAACTCACAATCATCAGTATCCTGGCTGTATGGAAAGCAGGCGCTGCGTACGTTCCAATCGATCCCAAGTATCCGAAGGAGAGGATTAGGTTTATCTTGGAAGACACCGGAGCTAAGATAGTTGTGGCTAACCAAAAATACCGACAAAGGGTGGAAAGCTTCTTGGTGTCGTCAGTAGCAGTCTATATTGATTCTCTGTCAACGATTGTTAGGGTAAATCAGCTGCCGACGTCTGAACTCATGTCTGGTACTGAGGAGAACAATCTTGCCTATGTTATCTACACATCCGGGACTACGGGAAATCCTAAAGGCGTATTGGTCGAACACAAGGGAGTACTGGGCTTACGAAACAATTTGAGAACTCTTTATTTTGGCTCAGACATAGGGACACAACATGGAATTCTGTTTCTTTCGAATTATGTGTTTGACTTCTCGGTTGAGCAACTCGTTCTATCGATCCTGAGCTCTAATAAGCTAATCATCCCTGATCGTGACTTCGACATAGATGACCAGTTTTATAATTATGTCAACGAGAACGAGCTCACCTATCTTAGCGGAACACCTACATTTTTACATCAGATCGATATGTCAAGATTGGAGCATCTCAAGGTCTTGACAGCTGCCGGGGAAGCGTTCCATGCCAACCAGTTCGAGAAAATACGCAACGGCTTTAATGGCACGGTGCACAATGCTTATGGGATTACCGAAACCACCGTATATAATATGGTCGCCCGCTTTGAAGGCGACTCAAAGTTTCGAAATACGCTCGGGCAGCTTCTCCCAGGCATGAGGGGATACTTGCTAAATGATTGCTTGCAAATGCTACCGCTGGGTGCTGTGGGAGAACTCTACTTAGCTGGGGGTTGTGTAGCGCGTGGATATCTCAACCAGCCTGAATTGACTAAGCAACGTTTCCTGGCCAATCCGTTTAGGACGGAGGAGGATATCCGAGCCGGGAAATATCATCGAATGTACAAAACCGGAGACTTGGTTCGACGCTTACCTGGTGGACAGCTAGAGTACCTTGGCAGGAATGATCTGCAGGTCAAACTACGCGGATTCCGGTTGGAACTTGGAGAGATCGCCGCCGTCCTTGGTAGCTATCCAGGTATAAAGGAGAGTACAGTGGTCGCCAAGTACGACGAGAAGTTGTTACCCCACTCTAGACAAGCCAAATATCTTGTTGGCTACTATATTACAGACGATCCGGAGCTCACGGAATTAAAAGTGAGCACCTTCATGAAACATAGACTGCCAGCACATATGGTTCCGGTAATGTTGATACGCCTGAACACATCTCTGCCTGTGACGATTAACGGAAAGCTGGACACGCGAGCGCTCCCAGACCCCCACTTCCATTCGGATAAACATGAATACTTTGCCCCTCGCAACGATCGGGAAAGAAACATGTCCCGTATCTGGTCAAGAATCCTGGGCATAGACGACCTCGGGATCAACGACAACTTCTTCCAACTCGGTGGTGATAGCATCCTATCTTTGCAGCTCACAGCGCTTATCCGTGAGGAACTTAATCTCAAGGTTACCGCGAAAGACGTTTTCGACTGTAAATCTATTAGAGATCTTTGCGACAACATTTCAGTAGATGAAGACCAACCAAGTCGGCAAAAAGACTATGTTACAGAACAAGGCTCCCTTGCTGGGAAACTCCCACTGCTGCCGATTCAGGAGTGGTTTTTCTCCAAAAATTTGAAAAATTGTCACCATTGGAACCAGACTTTTACCATTCAAACTCCGCAACTTGACGTGAAGAGACTGAAGAGCGCATTGGAGGCTTTGCAGGACCACCATGACGCTTTCAAATTAAGATTCAAGTATACTAGAAGAGGCTACATTCAGTACTACGATTACGATCAAAGGGAAGTAGACTTGAATACCATGGATATCGGGATCGTAGCGCTGAAAGAAGAGCAAGACGCCACTTTCACGAGCTGGCAAAGCGGCTTCGATGTAAGGAAGGGGCCAATGTTTGCCGTAGGCTATATTCACGGCTTCAATGATGGCTCCGCTCGAGTATGGTTTGCCATTCACCATCTCATTGTTGATACTGTGAGCTGGAGTATTTTGATTCGGGACCTGGAAGCAATATATAAATACAAAAAACAAGAAAAAAAGGGGAGTAGTTACCGACAATGGACCCTGAGAGTCGACAATTATCTCCATACCGAGGTCGAACAGAAGTACTGGCATTCGGTGGTGAAAGACACCAAGTGGATAAATCAGAGATGGCCTATGTCCGGAAAAACTACCAATCGCGCAGAATTCTCATTAACCATCGACCAGACGATGCACCTACTCAGAGAATGCAACGCGTTGTATGAGACACGGGTGAACGAGCTTCTTCTCACAGCAGTAGGTTATGCATTGCAAGAGATAACAAAGACCCAGACAACGTTTGTCACTCTTGAGGGACATGGCCGTGAACCCTTCGACACCTCACTGAATGTGAGCCGCACAATGGGATGGTTCACTACCATGTACCCCTTCGCGCTTTCAGTTGTAGAAGATTTAGGTCTGACTATAAGCAGTATAAGAAAGAGTTTGAGAGAAGTACCCAATAATGGCATAGGGTATGGTGCCACTTTCGGGTATGTTCAGAAACCGCTGCCGCGCGTCACTTTCAATTATCTTGGTCAATTCGAACACCACACTACTACAAGTGATTCCTGGAATCTAACAAATGCCACGGGTACAATGAGTCTTAGCATCGATCCAAGTGACGAGGATGCCAATGATGCCATCCTCGACATAACCGGCATGTGCCTTGCACGGCAAATGAACTTTACCATCTCTAGTCGGTTTGAATCATCACTAAATGTCAAGCTTTGCTCCTTACTGAAGATGAACCTCGAACGCATCATCTCACACACTCTCCTCCACAGGCATTCAACCACCCCTATAGACAATCCCGGATTCATAAATAGTTCACTCGAAGAATTTGTCCCCTACTTTGAACTTCGTCACGCCTCTAACACCTCTCCAGTACTGTTCCTTCTACCCCCAGGTGAGGGCGGTGCAGAAAGTTACTTCAATAACATCTCCAAACATCTATCCGCCACATACAGCCTCATTATTTTCAACAACTACTACCTCCACTTCAAGATACCATCAACCTTTGAAGAGCTTGCCCGGATATATATCTGCTATATAAGGCAGGTCCAACCTATAGGTCCATACCATTTCTTCGGCTGGAGCTTTGGAGGAGTTTTGGCGTTTGAGATAGTCCGACAGCTGGGACATGCAGGAGAGCACGTTACAACGCTGGCCATTCTGGACAGCTACTTTGGCGTCGGGAAGGCGAGCGCGGATCTAGGACTTCCGAACGAGAAAAGCATTCTCGACCCCATCAACTACGTCTATACCCCTGGACCCTCCACGGCTGCTGAGCCACGAGGGCTCATCCCAGGAGCTGATACTACCATTATCCTCTTCAAAGCCCCGCTCATGAACGACACTTACCGCAATGAACATCAGCGAAAGTTGTACGAGTATTATATGCGAAGCGAGTACAATAACCTCGATCTCCTTGTTTCTAGGGAGCGGATTGCGATTGTGCTGCTGAATGAGGAGACACATTTCTCGTGGCTGAGGAACGAGAAGCAGGTCGTCGAGATTTGCCAGGTTTTGAGAAACTCTCTGGGCGGCAGGTAGTAGAGGGGGGGAGAAAAAGGGTGTGTGTGTGAATTGAAGCTGAGTGGAAGATGGGAAGGGGGTTTGAATGCGCCGCGCAACGGCTTGGGTTGAGTGCACTTTTGGGCCTCGTCACCCATCCCATTTATGGATAGGGTTGGGTGTGAGGGTGGGTGGGCGAAGCTTATACTAGAATAACTACCTTACCATAACTACCTATTAGCCTCCCCAGCAGCCTCCCTAGCAGTCTCTCCAGCAGTCTTCCCATTTGTGATCGTAGCTAGGTCTATGGAACTTGATAATTCATTGGTAGCTATGAGGTAGTTACACACATAACGCACGAAGGTTGAAAGTAAAAACAGCGCGCGAAGATATACTCGAGAAATGACGCATTAATCGCGCTAGCCCGAATAGAGCTTAGCTTTCAGACCTGGCTGACCAATCATGATTTTGCAAGCCCAGGCCTGCAAAATGAAATTCCGCTCTATGACACCCCTCTTCTAAGGGCCTGAGCTTCGCAAAGGCGATGACGAGGCTTGCTTGACTGTTGTTGGAATGCCACGAGAACGTCGATGATGAGCCACATGTTCGTAGAATTCCCAAGTGTTATTATCATAGCCAGTCCACTTGACTAGATATCGAACTGCTCTTCCGCGACCGACTCCTGCATCAAGTATTTGATCTACGTAGTATTTTTCAACTTCATCGCTGAATTCTATTGCGAGCGGCGAGGTTTGCAGTTATCTGTTGATATATGAGAGTCAGAAGAAGTATGTGCATGTGTATATATTGACTGAACTGCTCTAGAAAGTAGAAGCTATGAAGAAAGAAAAAAGATAAAAACTCTGAATTTCGCGCTCTATACAGCTAAGCAAGATTGTCAATCACACTGAGGTAACAGTACTGTTTTATGTTTTCAACACTTTCATCTCTTGAAAATCAAGCTTCATACTGAAGCTATTCAGAACTCTCTACTCCGTGTATATTTATGCTTTTTTCTTGTTGACTTCGACATCGACAATTCGAGGATTCGGCCCGTCAATATTGACTTGCTAGGTCTGCTAATGTGGCTTCGGGCTGGCTTCGAGCTGGCTTCGGGCTGATAAGAAGTCACATTAGAACCTTAGAGCGAATCCTGCTTGAAAATTTGCCTAAAATCTTGAGCTTCGACGAAATTTTCACCACCCTACATGCTCACCACCCTACTCACCGCCCTACGTGCTCACCACCCTACTCACAACCCTACGTGCTCATCACCCTACGTGCTCACCACCCTACGTGCTCACTACCCTACTCGCCTATCTACATGTTTAGCTACTAACTCAGCTACCTACTCGTTCGTCTACTTACCAGCCTACTCGCTTCAAGACATGCTTCAAAACATGCTTCATGCAACGCGTTCGAATACGCATCGTTCGCTTCATGATCTACTTCATAGTATGCTTCATACATGCTTCATAGCACATGCTAATTAGCTCAATAGAAAGCACCCTTCATGGCTCGATACCAAACTCCGTACCAAACTTCTTACTAAACACCCTTCATGACTCCCTTTATGGCTCCCCCTATGGCTCCCTCTATGAACCCCTTCAAATACCCTCCATGACTCTCTATCAAACACCTTCCATGGTTTTCTTCAAACTCCGTACCAAACTCCGTACCAAATTCCCTCCATGGCTTTCTTCAAACACCCTTCATGGCTTTCTACCAAACATCCTTCATGACTCCCTACCAAACTTTCTACATGCTTCAAAATACACGTTGGTAGAGCGCATAATACGCGTCAAACAGTGCTTCAAACAATGCTTTCTACATGATGTCGAGGGATAGGGTATAGGTGCGGTATAGAGAGCCGTAGAAGCAACAGAGGGAGCAAACAACGAACACGTGCAATGATCGTACTAGTAGAAAGGTACTGTAAAACGTGTGTGTATGAATGATCTCTATCTACCTGCCGAAAAGGAATCTATATGTACATCCGAGGAACGCCTTCGGCTCTTCTATCATTGGCCCAGACCCCGACCTCTGCCCCCTACTAAACAACTCGGGAGATGCGCGGACAGCCCCACGACAATGGTTTTCTACATGGCTTCCTACATGGCTTCCTACATGGCTTTCGACCTGCTTGTCAACCTGTAATATAGTTTATACACCTGAGCGCTAAGATAGTGTCATAGCCATAGATTGCATGCATTTAATGAAGAAATAAAATAAATTTTAGAAACTGTCAAGGTAACATGTATTGCGCATTATACATTTTGAGCAAATCATACCTTTTGAGCAATTGGCTGTCACCAAGAGCTACAAGCGCTCGTAGCTAGCTACTGTATTATGATAGCTCTCGATGAGTGACTTCAACAGCCGAGTGCAGGGGTTTGTCTCGACGTCACATATTCTTTCTACTATAAATCATTACGAATCTCTATCTGCGAACCTGGGTGTTCGATTCACATTTGCCCTAATTTACAATGTTCCTATAAAGGGAGCACGCGAGCTGCTAGTCGGATAGCCCGAACATGGGGCCAAAATGCCGCGAGCTCGGCAAATTCCGTTTTGATTTACATTTGTTACTTGAAGAATGGGGGCGGTTTTAGAGGTTGTCTTTTCTACCTCCCGTTCGTATCCATGGCCTCGAATTTCTTGAAGCTTATTAACGCCGTATACATAATGTTCAAACTTCTCGATACGAACTGGCAAATTAGTGGGACCTGTCAAGCCAGTGCATATGCTTTCCTAGTTTCTTCGAAAAATGTTCATGAGCGTGATTTATCCTTCTGATCCATTTACTTCCGAGCCAAAAAAGAGGTACAAAAATGGCCGAGAACAGTACAGCTGCTTGGCCCTCAGTGGGCCAGTCTCCAGTGGCGGTTGCAGCCCACGCCAGCAACCTCAAAAAAGAAATTCAAGAGCTTCAGAAGTACAGCGAAAGGTCTGGTGGAGAGGGAGAGGCTACCACCGCTAAGGCTGTTCCTTATCACGTATTCAAGGACTTCTCCAATAGTGTTCTCCTCTTGCTAGATAAGGTCATTGAGCAGCCCAAGTTGAAAGACCTCGCAGAGGCCGTTGAGCGCATCGATAATTGCACAAAGATGATTTTGACCAGTGTGCAGTCAAGCAAAGAGCCCATTCGGAGCAGTATTGCTTCTGCAGCGCCAGTGCCAGAGGCAACACCGGCCCAAACAGCGCCAGATCCCGTCGTGGCACGAGAGAAAGATATTCCAGGCCTGCCTCCCTTCCCCTCAGAGACGTTGGAACGCTTGAAGACCTTGCCCCCACAAACAGTAGAGAGGATCATTGAGGGCAAACGCAAAGAAGCAGCCGCCGTCCTAGCAACAAGAGGACAAGTACAAGCCGAGCGTGGCGAGACGTCAAAAGCGACGCCGTTCAACGTGACGGCCATTTCCCAGCCTGGTGAAGGATCTTCGAAGCTGGTTCTACAGAGTCAGACTGCGGAACAGGGGAAGGAACTTGAGAAGATCTACAGCTCGCTAGACAAAGCTAAACGGGAGATTCGACTAGTAAAATTATCTCCCGATATTGATCCAGAGTACGATGTGTGCTGTGAAATGTCGGCTGTTTCGCTCAATACTCACCCAGTATACCAAGCATTGTCATACACATGGGGAAACCAGAACGACACTGTTCCGATCACTCTCAACGGGCAGCGCCTTGCTATCACGCGAAATCTAAAAAAGGCCCTTCAACGCCTTCGTACTATCAATACCAAGACTCCAGTCTGGATTGACGCTCTCTCCATCAACCAATTCGACCCCGCCGAGCGCATGCATCAAGTTGAAATGATGCGCGTCATCTTTGAAAATCCGAAGGAGGTAATTGTCTGGCTAGGGGATGACCCGCAGCCCATCCCCGGAGACGAACATTGGGATGCTAGCTGTTTCGATTGGGGTGGCGATGAAGCCGACATATCAAGCATCAACTCAGTTCTAGCTTTTGCAGCGGCCTATGGCGATACGTATCCAGAAAAGCCGGACGCACGCTCTGCAAACCCGCTGATGCTGGGATTCTGCCTGATGCGCTTGCTGGCGGGTGATGTGCATTTAGCGGACATACCGCTATTGAGGAGTATGAAATTGCGTGAGCAATGCATGAAAGCGTTTAGTAGCTTGGTCGCCCAGCCATGGGTAGGTAGATACTGAATTCATAATTGCGCTTTTTTCATGAAGAGAAAGAACCTGATATATCGCTTTTAATAGTGGAATCGAATCTGGGTGATCCAAGAGGTTACCCTCCCTTCAAAAATCACTGTCGTATTCGGCCGGTTCACAGCACCCCTCCGTATGTACGCCCTCGCATCATCCAATCTCGAGCGTCACAAGTCATCATGCTGTGTAGGTGTTTTGCCTCCAGGAGATCGTAATTCTTTGCCTATGGAGGACTTCTGCCGCAAGATGCTAGCAATTGTCGAGAGCGGGAATCTCTGGCGGAGAAAGGAGAGTATCACTTTACTGACCCTTCTTCGTCTTTATTATTCGAAAGATGCCACAGATGCTCGGGACAAAGTCTATGGCCTTTTAGGTCTTGTCACAGACTGGGGTAACAGTAGAGCAATAGCCCCTAATTACAAAATGGGTACATCTGAGCTCTACCAGGAGGTAGCGTTAAGATCCATGGAGGTTTCGGGCTCGCTCGCCATCCTTACCTTCCGCACTGAGAGAAACTATCTAAACATGATGGGAGATCTCCAGAAAATCAAGGAGGGTGCCACATACTACAAAGTCCTTCCACTGACAGCGTCTGCTAGCGAGAAATATATGCAGGACGCCCTGCGGAAGAAGCACAAATCGATCCCCGAAGCAGTTGAGCTCGACATGCCCAGCTGGACCCCCGATTGGGAGACTATAAACAAAAGGGGTTATGAGGTCGGGACCTCCGAGCGCATCAACCGCGCCTTCATCTTCGACGCCTGCGCCAGCCGCCCCTCCCCTCCCTCTCCCACCCGCTACACCTCCTCCTCCATCCTCACTAGGACGCGTGTTCTCACACTATCAGCATTGCGTATCGGCACCGTTGATCATGATAATTTCAAGTACTTCATGCCATTCCTCGTCAACCGCGCCTCAGCGATCAAAATAGATCACTTCCCACTTCCCTCGAACCCTGATGACCTTGACCAGCCATATGTCGCAGGTGGAACCGAGTATGACGCTGTTTGGCGCACCGTGTGCGGCGACGCGTTCTTCGTAGGCAGCCACAGCTCTGCGGGACTTGACGGGCACACAATGTTCAGACGCACAACGCTTCATGACAAAACCGCAGTGCAAGCATGGCGGCGATGGCTCGGGCGACAGAAGACGATGAGAGGTATCCACCGCGCTCCGGCTATAAATGATTTCTCCTCGCCAGAGGAACACGCAATGGCTACGGAGGCGGATCGTACTATCAGGTCTGTGGGCTTGCAGCGGCGGTATTTCAACACCGATACGGGATATATGGGTATGGGATCTTCGGCGCAAGCGGGCGATGAGGTTTTTGTGCTTCTAGGGAGCAGAACGCCGTACCTGTTGCGCTCGATGGGCGACATTGGTGTGGAGGGACTTGGAGCGACACGGTTGTATACGCTTATAGGCGAGGCGTATGTTCAGGGCGTCATGGACGGCGAGCTGGTGAAGAAGTCGAAGGTTGAGGTTCAAGAGCTGCTCGTGATATAGGTAAGAGGCTAGTCGATTGAGTGTACAGGCAATAGAGAAAGCGAAAAGTGTTTATTCAGTGTTCTCGAAGATAGATTCCTAGTTGATCTTTCAATTGAAAACATCGAAAATCTTTACATGCGCATTCTTTAGCTAAACACTATGCTGTTATACAGATTATGGCATGATACTCCGTGACGGGATTCAGAAGTGTTCAGGGGCTTGATCTAACTCTTTTAGTCTAGCGTCTGAGCAGGCTGACAGAAGAGCCAATCGCATCCTTTTCCCGCATCGTCAACCAGCCAACCTGCGTCGGAGATACTCATGCCAGATGCGTGAAGCCCGCGGCTTAAAGAATCTCGAAGAATCTCAATCATGCCCGAATGCTGCGGTCGTAATTTCAATGCCAATGGCATGCGCAACCACCTCGATCACAGCGCCCAGCATGATGATGAGATCGAGTGCGGATGGTGTTACGCTCGTTGGCCTACACATGCCCGAAAGCTTCGTCTTCAACACGAGCAGAGCGAGCATTGGTACTCTTGCCAGGACTGCGAGGGTATCTTCGAAACCAAGAAGGAACTCGAAGAGCATGAGGATGAGGCACATCCTCCCAATTACTGTTATGGCTGCCAGAGGCAGTTCCAGAACCCCAATAACTTGAATCAGGTCAGTCGTACTACGCTGTGGTCTCAACTACCTGGCTGACGTTCTTGCAAAAAGCATCTCAAGTCGTCCAAGCACGCTGGAAAGAACGCCAAATGTCCGTGGTGCTCCAATATGTTCACCAACCTCACTGGAATTTGCCTCCATCTTGAGTCCGGCGCCTGCCCATCCGGCATCAACCGCCAAAAAATCGACCAGTACTGTCGCGAGGTCGATCCGGGTCATGTATTCACCAACAAGCAGATTGGCTGGCACAGCCACTGTGATACCACGACTCTGGCGACCGGCGCTGCTTGGGATGGATCTTGGTACCGGTGTTATCTCTGCCAGAGGGGCTTCGCTCAATTGATTGGCCTCAATCAGCACCTTGGTAGTCCTGTGCATCGACAAAAGATCTACCACTGTCCGCGCTGCCAACGAGAACATGTTGCATTGAGTGGCCTGGTCAACCATTTGGAGAGCGAGAGCTGCGGCGCCTTTCGTTTTAGCGGGAATCCTGGTGGTCTGGATTTCGTCAATCAGTTGAGGATCACGGGATGATGGACCACTCTATGTCTGTGAGCTCAACCGGCTGTCACTGACATTGGCTATCTCTGGAACAAGACTCAGGTGTGCTTGAGTACTCTTACAACATACGAGACCGGCTGATGGTAGCAGATGCGGATTATGAGATGCTTTCTGCTTGTACTAAAATATAGCCAGGCCTCAGTTTTTCCTCAAGCTCATCATTCCAGAATTAGACAATTCAAATATTGAATTTTATCGAAGTAGTGCCAATCGCACCCACCAGGATCATAATCGTTGATAGCGATAAAGACTATCTCGATCGTTAGAAGTATCTCTTTCTACTTTACTTTACTTGATTCCAAAAATAAATATACTTCGCGTCGTCCTGCCACAATCGACATGCTGCCAAGCGTTCCAAGAATAATGCGTTCAATGCTCATAGGTAGGGTCAGGATTGTATTAAACATGTTTATTGCTTAACCAAATTAGGATAGTCAATAAACGTGTTTAATACACGTTTATTGAAGCAGGTATTAAACACAGGGGTATATATAAATAGCATCAATTATTTGGGTGCTTCATTGCCACCTCACCGTCGACGATGCTATTCAGAAACTCCTCCAGCACCTCATCGTTTGAAGGATTTAGCCTAGTCATAGCAACTTCCTCCTGCAGCAGCCTATCTTTCATATTCAAAAGCTTCTTCTCATCGATTTCAATGCTCTGTGTATAGCGAAGCTTCTTTTTTAGATCTCGTGGTCGATTAAGCGTGCGCTCGTTTATATAGATATACATTAACTTATCGACGTTAATGTTGCTCAGCTGATTCCTAGTCTTCGTCTTTATGAGATTCATGATAGATCAGTCACGTTTCGCTAAAACACTGTTATCAGGTATTCTGTTGATTCGTATGAAAAGCTTCGAGAGTTGATTGGTGACAGCGAGGTCAAACCCCCCGAGCTAAACCAGCTGGGTTTAGCTTGCTTATATAATATAAAACCAATAAACAAACATGAATAAACCGCTAAGAGGTATTAAACACGTTTATTGTAGAATAAACGGTTTTTTCCTGACCCTACTCATAGGTTCAACTTAATTCATAGTATGCCGCTGCCAAGAACTACTTTAGAGAGCGGGGTTCAAAATTCAAACCTCCTATCGATGTCTACTTCATAGCAATAAGTTGCTATATCCATCACCCATGTGCCCGAGGCACAACTCATCGCCCCGCACAAGCGTCAACATCCAGACGACCTTTCACCTCACCAGAACAAAACTTCACAACACGTCTTCAAGAAACAAAAGCGTCGTCATCCCAGCAATTCCCGATTTCCAACCGCATTCTGGGACAATCTATCGAAGATTCACTTGACGAAACGCGCTTTGGGAGAGCTAGATCGAAGGAACATTCAAGCCGCCATTGAATCCCATCCACCCGGCCTCCCACGACCGCACCGACCAATTACTCAACGCGCTTTTCCTGAGCCGAAGAAGGGCTTCCAACCTGCCCAACCTGCCGCGGACTATCTCTGCCATTGCGGAACGGAGGCTTTGAAGAATGTAAAGCAAATTGCCAGGCACGGTGATTCAGATCTTGAGAACCTGAGAGACGCATGTGTATACCAGAGACCTGCATTTACCCTTTGCTAACCCATTCACTCCATAGTTCCCAGAACCCTTCAAACCTCTTCATCATAGGATGAGCTCAAGCCAGTCCCGTCCGCGTGGTCGAAAACGCAACTCGCCATCCACGCCGAACACCAAACCCATCACGAATGCCACTACCACTACCAGAAGCAATGAGCCGTACACTCGAAACTTTCAACAGAATCTCATTGATGGTGGTGTCTACCCTCATGCGTACATATATCCAGACGGTCGGGTGCCAGCGAAGCCAAGCAACTGGGAGGAGATCAATCGACGACTGTCACAACCGCGACCTTCCCTTTCGCCATCTAGATTCTCGGAGAAAGCATATGAGAAGTTTGTACAGGCAGATGCAAATGCTTCGAAAGAGAAGCAGGTATCAACATCAGTGATTCCAGTCATTGAAGGAGGAGTCGCGGACCCCAAGTGCGTTTCGGGGGGAATCCCACTCACAAACCTCGACTAACTGACGGACGATACACTTGCGCCTGGTAACCCGGACATCTACTACGGTGCACGTCCCGAGCAGCTTGACCGACGAGTGCGTGATAAGCTTAGCGGCAGTATTATCCCTTCTACGTAGGATGACCTTCCCTTGGCGCCAAACTTTTTTCTGCAGGCGAAGGGCCCTGACGGATCTTTGGCAGTGGCCGGACGGCAGGCTTGCTACGATGGTGCATTGGGAGCGAGGGGCATGCACAGTCTTCAGTCATACGGGCAAGAGGATCCCGTTTTTGACAACAGCGCTTATACAGTTTCGTCAATTTACCACGGTGGCCAGCTCAAAATGTTCACCAGTCATCCTTCCAAGCCAGTCAACCCCGGCAATCGGCCTATTTATTATACTAATCAAGTCAATGCTTGGAGCATGACTGGCAATGTTGAGACCTTCCGTCAGGGTGCCACATACTTCCGAAATGGCAGAGACTGGACGAAAGAGCAGAGGGATGAGGCAATTAGGCTGGCAAACGAGAGGGTAGGCGAAAGTCAGGCTGGGGCGCTGCCTGTCGACGCAAGTTTCGGGCACACCTTTGGTGTTGCAAGTGAAACTACAGCGGAGGAGGACTACGCACTCAGTCAAGGGTCTGGGAACTTGCCGGATGAAGGTTCCAACACAACCATCAACCTTCAGGAGTCTGATACTTCGTCGGGTGAGCTGACGTTAGAGCGCGGACCCCCAGCCAAACGTTCCAGAAGGCACTCGAAGTGATCGCGTCAGCCGCAACGAAGGCAACGCAATATTAATGAGTTCGATGATGAACGCAGCCATTGACTCCGCAACCTCATCCACCTCGTAATGCTCTTGCAGCAAACGATGCGACAACCTAGCGATGTGGCAACGATTATGAAGGATCGTGAACTAATGATAGGTTTTGGGCGTCGCGAGAGAGGAAGCGTTGAGCATTAGCCAACCTTGAGACATAACACCAGTGAGAGACAATGCGAATCGTCGAAGTCTAATCGCTACCAACCAAGAAGCGAAGCAGAAACAAGTAGAGCTTGGTGAGGGTCAAACCTCATCTCGGGGATTCTTCGGTCGCCTCATCCTGCTGCTTTCTCCTCCCAAATGCAGTACGAATCCCTGCCTACCTACCTACCCACGCTCAATACTCTCCACCCTCCCCAGCGTCTCCTTCTCCGTTCCACAGAATGCCATAACCTTGCTTCTCGGATCTCATGTGTGTAAGTGAGGGAACGTCTGTTTTTATAAAACACGGATCCTTCGAAGACGACGTATAGGCTATTATTTTCTGGTGCACCAACGGGCTTTGGAAAGCATTAGCACAATCGCTCAGGTCTAACAAGAGTGATGAGAGCGTCCCTATCGGCGGGCAGTGAAGGCGAGGGGTGGGATTGGTGCTTTTGGGATTTATCGATCTGTGGTAATTTCTTGAATTTATCAGTCTTTCGCTTTCCTGTGGGAGCACAGACTGCGAATGCTCGGCTTGCAGTATCGGAATTATATGCTAGTATTAATATTGTTAATCGTATAGTGCGTGAAGCGTGTCTCGATAGATTATCCTGAGAAGTTGGCTACGACTCTTCTCTACTTCCTAACATACCAAGGAGACATACATACCAACGAGACATATCAACCAGAGAGTTCGAACTTTCGTAGTAGAGCGAGCCCGAACATTGTCTTGAGCTCGGAAAGGTCGTTACTGGTACAAAACCTAAAGGTTTATGGAAGAATGGATAGCTCTCTGGCTATAGAGGAAGCGAAATATTTCTTGCAAGTGAGTGACACCGTAAAACGGAGAAATGTTGATGAGGTTGCAGTCTATAGAAACGCAAATTCACGATCTTCAAGAATTGCTTAAACCTCGAACTTGCTCCTCGCCACTCCCTAACCCCCAAACCTTGGCATTGGCACCCTCACATACAGATCAACCGAAACACACCCCCCAGCAGCAAAATTCGTCATACAGCAATGATTAAGTAGCTAGTCGTATACCCCCTCCGCGCCGTCTGCAGCATAGCCGCCACACTGGGACGTCACATCGCGAGGTCGAGGCTGCGAGGTCGATGATGTGGTCGTAAATGCTGGAGGCGCTGAAGAGGGGGAGATAGCCCCCGTTGAATCGAGTTCCTGGTTGAGGTTGAGGGTGCTTATACGAGGACTGCGTGGTAGATGGTCGCTCGTGGTGGTTGGGGCGTTGGAGTGGAGTGGGGTGGCGGCTTGGTCAGTAGAGTGACTTCTCGTGTAGTAGAAGTGTGGATGGGACTCGCTGGGGCAGGGTTTGCGAGGAAGGAAGAGTAGGAGAATAGGAGATAGAGGTTAGGGAATTGAACTGAAGCATGTCTAGATCGGGAGATAGATGGCGTTGAGGAGGGTTGAGATATTGGGGATGAGATTTATGTTGATGTCTGGAGGCGTTGATATATCATATCGCTCGGAATGGGTATCAGTAGGGTCATGGCGCTCGTCGGATTCGGCTGAGGATGGGACTTAGGAATAGATATCATGATTCAGAGGAGAAGAGAAAGTCTCGCTGATTACTCTCGTAAGCGGCTGCTTTAGTCGCGTGGAGATGAAGATCGGAGGTTGAAGATGAAATAAGATAAATCTATCACGAATTAATCTTTCAGAATCACATAACTCATCGAGTCTTGAAGCCACGTGACTATTTGTTATTCGCACAAGATGCAATCCAACAAAATCATTAACATCGACTCATCCTTCAGCAATATTCTCGGCTATTGATTGTGTGAAAGCTGCGACGAGATTGCTGGGCACTTCGGCGTGCGAGCAGACAACCCCGAGTATCAATACAATCCGATTTCCGAAATACACCACCATTGACCACGAGCTTTTGCAACAAAGATCTCGTAGAGATCTTCCAGAGTCTGCGCCGGGGCATCACGATAACTATGGTTCCTAGCTTGATGTTGTGGGCTCTTGAGATCATGCCATTTCGAATAAACTAAACAAAGCAGTCAAAGTCCGTACGACGCTGAAGATTTTGGACGGACGGGCGGGAGTCTGGCGATGACAGATTGAAGACAGGGCGTGGGGAAAGTTTCTTCACCTTGGTTCCGTGCTCGGTAGCTCGGCACTTTGAGTGTCAAAGCTGTGGTTTCGCGTCTGAAAAGAAGGGTTGTTTGCGGTGTTCGTGTGATCAGCATGGTAGCAACAGGAGGTCCGGTCATGAAAGGAACACATCAAGAAGATGGGTCAATGAACTTCAGGGAGGAAGTCATGCTTAACAGACTCTTTTCGAGATGCTGCCATATTGACCAGATTTGCCGGGTTTTACGGGAATGTATTGAATTGACTATAATCACGAGCTTGTAAGGGTGCCGTTCAAATTGTCTGATAGATCTTGAGGTCTCAGATTCTTCAGCTTCACACTCAATATCTTCTTCGTCCCTTAACGAGCAGTCAATGCTTGATCAAGAAGCCAACCCGAGCACACGAACCACAGCGAGAAAGGGGTGGGGGAAGAATGACTCACCAAGACCAAGCGCGATACCGTTCTCGCCAAACTGCCCACACATGTAGTCTACCGCATTCGCTGCCGCCCAGAGCTTATACCAATCACTCGAGTCACTGGCCTGTCCTGGTACTATCGCTTTGACGAGCATCACGCACCTCCTGGCTGCCGAAGTCTTCGCCCATGAGATCGGAATCGTCGTGTTATCCCACCCTTTGAGTCCAAATACCTGCGGATCGTCGGTCGCAGAGATGCGATCGATGATATGTCTGCATGTGACCCAGGGCGCACCGGTGCCTTGAGGATCACAAAGAACGCTCGGTCTGTAAGGTACGATTCTCAAAATCAAGCCTTTGTTCACATCTAATCCGGTAACCATTCCCCCAATGTTAGGCTGACCAGAAACGCAGATCGCGACGAGGGACCTGGCAGCCTCTTTGAGATCGTTTGGGGCGATGGTGTCGAAATCCATCCCAGCCACGTGCGAAACGTCAATGGCGCAGAGGCCGTCGTGAGAGAGTTAGCGGAACGGGAGGGGCGCATCGTAGATGAATCCGGTACCACGCTGGCCGAAGGTCTTTGGCTTTGGCAAAGCTGACATTGCATTGTAGACCTGGAGGCAGGATTTCAGGTTGAGATTTCGACCATATTATTGACCGTTGCATGATATCTGCCCGGCTGTAAAGATTGATTCATTCGGGGTCGTTGTGTTGAAGCTGGGGAACGTGATTGGAGCAGGCGATTCAAGTGGCCAGTAGATGTTCGCAGAGGCTGTGGATGGTATTATCGTGAACCTCTTCGATGAGGAAGAAGTATGAGGTGTAAACTTTGACCCCGTGCTCGGATTTGTGATAGCTGCCGCATTAGCTGCGGATATCGACTTGAAAGTAGAGCTGATCGAGAAGAGAAATCCGAGCACCAGCCGAGCGACCCTCATGGAATGCAAACGCACGCGGTATCTCCCAGTGCTCTGTGAGAATAGGACCGTTTTGGTTCTCGCAAAGCATGTGAATTTGAATCAAGAAAAACAGCCTTCCAAGTTCCTGATTCTTCGTCCTGCGCGTTCGGCAACCGAAGTTACAGCAAGCGTGCGAATTGTCTTGTAGCGTCATGATGTAGAGCCGTATTTCCGCTGACAGACATGCATTTGCCTAGCCGTCATCTCTTGCGAAATAGTGAGCCTAGCGGAATCTTTAGGATCAGTAAGTTGTTTCCAATTCGAGTCATCTCATATTTCTATTCGTATGATACGCAGATTTAGATAAGAGAGCAGGGTCGAAGGTTTTGAAGTGCGAGCAGTGTCATTGAAGTTGACGTTTGAGTTTGAGCTAGATCAAGAACGACTAGTGCATGTACTTGCTCAAACAGACTACTGCTTCTGAGACTCGTGCGAAAGAATGATTTGCTCTGTGTCAAGCATAGTAAGTGTGAACTCATTCATATAAATTACATGAGCTGATAAGACTTTCATCTTCACGTGATGTTGACTGAAAATCTGATAACAATTGATTATTCTTATCAGAGCTAAGAAGAGTCATGAATTCAATGATATACAGTTGAAGATGCTTGTTAATGATCTTTATCAAGCGATGTGCAACTGTTACAACGATCATCAAAGTCATTGAGTCAAGAGGCAAAATACTGCGTTCTCATCACATGACTTATATATCTCAATGTCAAAGTTTTATCAATAGAAACTCTCAGCGATCTTCAATGATTAAGCTCTTAAGACTTATTCAACTACATTTCGTTCAAATCATTGTTTTGTTGAGACAAACTTTGTCAATAAACATGCTATATAAGTTATAAAGTAATCTTCAATAGAACTTTGACTCTTGAATTCAACATTCACTACGATAAAAAATATACAAGTTGATTGAAAAGTTAATATGCTCAGAAAGAAAGAGAATCAAGACTTAACAACATGTCATTTGAATGTCAAAGACTGTGCAGAACTGAATTCAATTGTTAGTCTTTTTCATACATTTTTATATTTAGAAACATCAATGCATTTCTATGATTTAATATTTTCATCAAAATTGATGACTTATTTTTCGTTTTTGTAAAACTATTCTACAAAGATTAACTATTCTGAAGTATTGAAGAAGAAAATATGAATAAAGAAAATCTCATGTATTAAGAATTTATCTTAAGAATGATACAGTTCAATGACGATTGTATAGTCTGTGAGTAATCAAATCTACATACTTAGCGAGTGTTTATTATAATGTTAGCTTCACACTCAAGTTAATAAAAAAACTATTACATTATAAATTACATGATTTATATACTGTTCTGCTTACGCAAGTAGCTGCAAGATAATCTTCATCAAAGTGAGCAGTTAAAATACTTCTTTCTTAAAATTCTGAAATCAGCTCTTTCAATTGATACAGAATATAAAGAATAGTTGTGTATCAATGCATAAAACACTATGCTTGACAGACAACAATATTTTATCTGATCTTAAAAAGCTTTTTCTTAACATGTTATTACTCACTATCTTTGCAAAATTCTCAAAGTCAGAATTCAATGAAGTTTTCAATGACATAAAATATCTCAGTGAATCATTTTAAATATCTCACTTTCTGTTGAAAGTTAAGTATAACTCTTCTTTGTCTGTTTTCACATTCATTGCAAGCAAGATGATTATTAGACTGATTGCATCAAGTCAAGTATTTGAGTTTGAGTTGAGTTGAATTTTTTTTTGAAAAAGTGTTGAATTGAATTGAGAAGTTGAACTCAAGCACTTGAGTTGAGTTGAGAAGCTTGACTCAACAACTCGATTTGAAAACTCAACTTGACTCGACAAGATATTAAATAGATGTAAATAGCTTGATTGAACAGTCTACATGATTTTTCTTCATGACTTTCTACCATGTTTTCTCGTCATGACTTTTTATTAAAGTTAAACAATCTTCATGTTTTCTCATCATGACTTTCTATCATGACTTTTCTTCATGACTTTCTATCAAATAATCTTCATGTTTCTCATCATGACTTCTCTTTATGACTTTTCATCAAACAATCTTCATGTTTTCTTGTCATGACTTCTTTTCATGACTTTTCTTCATGACTTTTCTTCATGACTTCTCATCAAATGATCTTCATGTTTTCTTGTCATGATTTTCTATCATGACTTCTCTTCATGACTTTCTATCAAACAATCTTCATGTTTCTCATCATGACTTTCTATCAAATGCAAAACAATAATGCAAAAAGATAATGCAAAAAAGCAAAAAAATTTCTATATTTAACTTTCTTAATGTCAAGCTTAAGTTCTTGACGAGTCAAGTTGAGTCATGTTAAGTTGAAAATATGCTCAATTCAACTTAAGTTGAGTTGAAAATGTTAGCAATTCAACTTCAAATTGAGTTAAATTCAAAATGTTAACTTGAAACTCAACTTGACAATCAGTTTAATGATTATTCATTTTACACATCTTTGATCATTGAAACATTTTAACTTAAATGATCATTGTTTATTTCATTAACTCAAAGCTTTTGAGAATGAACATTAGAATTCAAAAACTGATTCTTGCTCTGTATTAATTTAAAAATGCTCATTTGAAAATACTTTTTCTGCAAAACATTAATCATGACATTATTAAGTTCATGAAATTCTTTGAACATTTGCAGTTTGAAAAATGAACTGAATTATTGAGTTTAGCTAAAGAAACATTTGTCACTTAAAGTGAAATAAAGTCAAGATTTTAGCTGAGCTCATCTGAATGTAATCAGATTTTATGAATAAAATCTGCAATCATTTCATATGTTGTTGAACTGAATCTGCATTTGTTCATATATCATTAAATGTTGAAATCATGTCTAAATTATTCAATCAAAAAAGCTCAAGACTGATATGTATGTATTGCTCTTTAAAAATAACTATAACAAGACATTAAAAATACAGAAAAGAAAGAATGCAAGCTCTTTTATAAATAATGACTTGAGACTGCGTTAGACTTGATACAGATGTGATGTAATATGTCAGATGTATTTGTTTAAAAGAATGATGAAAGAAGTGAATGAAGAAAGTGCTGAACAATGAGAAGAAGTGCTGAGAATGACTTGAAGAATTCAATAAAGATGCGCTAGATTCAAACTAAACATAACATCATGACTTGCTTTAATCAAATTGATTAAAGTTAGATTTGAACTCTGATTGATTCAGACATGTTTATAACATTACTTTCTTCTTTAAACATTCATGTTTGCATGAATAGAAAAGAAATAAAAGCAAAAAAAAATTCACTGTGTTTTCAATTTAGTGCAACTTATTCAAGTATAGTTTGTGAAATTCATTCAGAACTTTCTTTGAGTCATTGAATTTCTCTTTATCGACATAATATCATTTATTGTCACAATTTATCTTGATTCATTTAATCTTGTATTGTAATCTTTCTTTATATCATCTGAAGTTCAATATATCATTTACTTCTCAATGCTTTTCATTCTTTTCAATGATCAATGATCTAGAAGATTCAAAGTGTTATCTCAATAGAAAGTTGTTTAATGAAGATTGTAAACACTTCAAGCTGAACATTAAATGTATATGCTTCATGCTTCTAAATAGCTGAAGATGATAGAAGATCTCAACTTTGACTGTGATTGAATAGAAATTGAGCTGCTTGTTTTTTAAATTCTTGCATGATCTAATGATTTTGATGTTTTCAAAGACTAATCAAACTTGATCATTTACTTCATAAATGACATCTTGTTTATGCTTGTTCATTTGAGCTTCAATGATCTGCTTGATCTTTTTCAATTGTTGATGATTGAAGATAAGAAGTTCACTCATTCAAGTGACAATGTCATCGATCTTTCTAACTTTAATATGTTGATGAGTCGTTTTGTAATCAGTTGTATCTGAATTAAAACTCATTTGAGAGTGAAAGTCTTTATTGAAGTAGAAAAAAGTCATCAAGATAGTCAAGAACGTATTGAAATTGTCACTGAATTTCATCATTGAAAGTCATTTAGCTCAGTCATTCTGCATGTAATTGCAGTAGATTCGAAGTTTGCATTTAACATCTTGATTAACTTGTTTCAACTGATCATCAATCTCTGAATGATAAACTGTTGATAAATTAACTTTGATCTTCAGTCATTTGCAAAGACTTTGTCACATGATTGATATGAACTGAAAGTCTTTATTTGAAACGATAGAACTGAGTAAATCATGAAGTCAATAAACGTTTCATAGCATGATTCATACTGTTTCTTCAATTGAGATGTCATCGTCTTTTCAATGACAGAAAACATAGTGATGTTCTTTGAAAAGATGACATATGATCATGCAAATGACGTTATAGTTTTTTGATAGAAATAGTTCAATGATGAAGTTCATAGCTATATCTTGTCAACGCTGCTGAAAAATCAATAGAGATTGAAGCAAATCATTTGTATCATCTCAAGATGCTTTGCTTCACTGATAAACATGACAGTTTCAAATGTATTGTTGAATAGTTACTTAATGATCTGATCAATAGTAGAAGTGTTGAACTAGATTAATCATTCATTTAATGTCAGAGTGCAAGATTGATGATTGATCGTGAATATTTCAAAGCAATTTCGTATGCATTTGTTTTGATACTCATAGTAAACTCTTTTTGAATAAAACATTGTCAATGATTTGACAGTTCTTTAGCTTCATGTCATGAAGCTTCAATTCATCTTTGTTCATAGTTTGTTGATACTCATTGCATAGTTCATTCTTCTGATTGACTAGACGTACGTGTTGATAAAGATTAGTCTCATATTCAGATTCAATTTTGAACTCAATTGATAGAATGTTTATTCAATTTGAGATCAGTATAGTCTGAAAACAATCATCTATGTCTTTAGCTGATTCAGAACTATCGATCATCGACATTTTAGTTAAAGCATTGACTTTGATGTTTATTTTGTCTGATTGAAAAATAATCTGAAAGTTAAACTTCAATAGAATATTCAGATAGTTCGCTTGTTGTCGAGTCAGCTGTTTGTTTTTCATAAAGATCTTCAAAGTTTGATAATCAGTAAACATCTGAATAAATAACTCAGTGTCTTCTAGTTCAAGTCATCAATGTTCAAAGCATTGAATGATAGCTAACAATTTCTTGTCATAGATGTGATAATTGCATTCAACTGAAATCATGCTTTTGCTATAGAAGACTATCGAGTGAAGCACACTTTCATCATTGTACTGAGATAGTATGTCGTTTTTTACATAGTTGAATGCATCGATTTTCAAAATAGCTTGACGTTTGACATTGAAATGACGTAGAACTGAGATCGAGCTGATCTGCTTCTTTAGATTGTCAAAGACTTCAACGCAGACTTTGTTTCAAACAAAAGATGTGTCTTTTCAAGTTAGCTGAGTGAATGACTTGACTAGTTTCAAAAAGTTCTTGATGAAGCATTGATAGAAATTAACAAAATCAACGAAGTCTTGTATCTCTTTTAAATTAGTAAATGTAACTTAATTGATTATAGCTTTCACTTTAATAGAATTCATGCAAAGATCTTGTTCTGATACTATGATCTTTAAGAAGATTGTTTCTTCTACATTGAATTCACACTTTTGAATATCTATTTGCAGATCAGCATCTTATAAACAATTTAATATCATCTTGACATGTTATTTATGCTTCTTTTGAATCTTGCTGTATATGAAAATGTCATCTAAATAAGCTTAACAGAAGTCATTTAGAAAGTTTCATAAAACATTGTTCATATATTGCTGAAACAAGATCAAATCATTTGTTAATTCAAATGATAAAATCTTTGATTTATACGCTTTTAAAGCGATAATGAAGATCATATAGTTCTCATTATCAAGATGCATACGAAGTTTGTTGAAAGCGAAAATTATATTCAGTCAAGTCAGATGCTTGCAATCAACGATTTTGTCAATCATCTCATCTATGAGCAATAAAGAGTAGCGATTTCTTTTGATAATGACATTGAGTTTTCAATAATCAATGCAGAAGCAAAGATCATCATTAATCTTCAGAGTGAATAAAATGAGTGAGAAATATGAGATCTTGCTAGAAGTAATAAAACTCTTTGACAGATTTTCATTCAAATATTCTTTGACCTTCTGAAACTTGTAAAGTGACATTTAATAAGCTTAACATTTAGAAGAAGTGACATCATTAGTGAGTTTTATCTTATGATCATATGAACGATGAAATGATAGCTTATCAACTTGAACTCAATCAAACACGTTGATGAAATTCTGATATTTTGAAGATAGCTTGACTTTGATGTCTTTTAAATTTTGAGCTGATGCATCAATGAAAGTGATGTTTAAAACATTCAGTTTGCATTGAGTGTTGTAAACTATTTTTCTATCAATATCTTTGATTGACATAGCAAAAATCTCAATGCAATTCTTCTTTGATCATTTAATTAATGCATGAAAAGATGCAGCTTTTACACTGAACATAAAAAAGTTCTTTTTTAAAGCAGTAAAAGCTGATCATTGAAGTACTTTGAAAGCTGAACTGATAGAAGAATTTGATGATCATGATCATTTTGAATGTGAAGCTCTGACTGACATTGAAAAAACAGAAATGAGAGCTTTTAATTGATTTGAAAAAACAATGACATTGTTTTGCATATTTAGTAGTATTTCATTTTTATTCATTCAGAGCTTTTCTAATATGATATCATGATGATTTATATCAGCTATTAACATTGAAACAGTCAATTTCTTATGACTTTCAACTGTGAGATTGAGTAGAATTTTATGAGTAATGATCTTTCTTGTCAACTTTTCGTCATATTTTCTTATTAACTTCTTTTTAACTAGTCATATGAATTGAATTTTGAGCTTCTGATATATTTGATCAACTAGCTTTGTATGAATCAAGATGTAGATCATCAAGTCACTATTTATCAAAGATTGTAGTTTGAAGAATTCATCTTGCAAGAATAAAGTGACATCGACTAGAAATGACTTTTCAAAGTAGTTTTCTTTGATAGATGAAATTTCATCGATTAAATTGTACAAAGAAATGATTTTTATCTTTTTGATGATTTTAAAAGAGATGACTAGTTTTTTGAATCAGACTCTGAATTGAAGTTCAAAGAATAATCAAACTCATCATTTAATGCATTAATTCTGAAAAATCTATTCAAGCACTTTTTAGAAGTATGATCAGACTTATAACATAAAAAGCAGTTTTTGATTAGTAAGTCATTTTCTTTGACGTTAATCAAAACAGCATCACGTGATTTTAACTGATCAATCATCTTCATTTCTATGATTCTACAAGTAGCTTTGACTGATTCTTCAACGAAAATGATTTGTTTAATTGTTTTAACTTTGATCATTGCTTCTTTATTCTTGATCTCTTAAATAGCTCATTGATCATTATTCAATTGAATGAGATAGAAACAAATTTCTTTCAAAGTATTAAGTTGAATCAATTAAGTTACTCAAGCAAATTGAAGTTGAAAGTTTATTTTATTCTTTAAATCAATGATCAGCTGTTTTTCTTGATAGTTTAAATAGAAGAATAATCGTTGAAATTAAGTATAAAACTCGCTGAATTTCTTCTGTTCTTGAATCAAGTTGTAGTAATTTCTACAAAAGTTAACTTCTTTATCTGAATCATCAAACAACTGAGCTAACTCTTTCAAAAGCTCATCAATGATCTTGTATAAGTTAAAACAGTCATGTTCACGTTTTGACTGAATGATCTCAGCTGCATCATTGAATAATCTGAAATGTACATAGCTCAGCTTAACTCATTCACTTGAAAAAAGATTAACGTTGATTTTTAGCTTGTTCTGAACTTTTTCATATCAATTCTTTCAAATAAAGTTCTTTTCATCAATGAATAATGAAGAATCGAGTATTTTCTGAAATCTAGAATGTGCAAAGTAGATTGATGATGATAAGATAATCTTTCTAACTTGTAGTCTAGCTTTCAGCTCTTCGCATCGTTTCTTCAAAACTTTCATAATCATAATTTTCATAATCATAGAAGATGTTATGATTTCAGCAAATGAGTTGTTATCTTCAACAATGAAGAATGAAGCTTCAAAATGCTTTTTGAAAAGATGAGACATGATGAAGAAAGAAGAAAAGATTGAATTGAATGAGTGTTTTAAAAGAAAAGAAATCAAGCGAAGAGTGATGCTCAACAATAGAAGATGAAATCATTTTTGTTGTTTGATTTGAAAGTTGATTGATTTTCTTGATTGATTTGATTCTCTAGCAATCAACGAAGATTTTTTATCGCTGATTTTATTAATCAAAATGAATGATGTGTACTTAATGAGCTGTAAGTCATTTAGCAATTCAATCAATCTTGCTGTTGATTTTATAAACTTTCTAGTTTTGTTCTGTCTTTCAATTGCATCAATCATCAGATAAATGAATTTCTTTAAACTTGATCTGTCTGAATGAGTATATTGAACAAGTAATGAATATTTATATCGTATGATAAACGAAATTCTTAATGTAATGTTGAGATCATGCCTAAATCATTCAATCAAAGAAGCTCAAGACTGATATGTATGTATTGCTTTTTAAAAATAACTATAACAAGACATTAAGAATACAGAAGAGAAAAAGTGCAAGCTCTTTTATAAATAATGACTTGAGACTGTGCTAGACTCAATACAGATGTGATGTAATATGTCAGACATGTTTATTTAAAAGAATGATGAAAGAAATGAATGAAGAAAGTATTAAATAACAAGAAGAAGTGCTGAGAATGACTTGAAGAATTCAATAGAAATGCGCTAGATTTAAACTAAGCATAGCATCATGACTTGCTTTAATCAAATTGATTAAAGTTAAATCTGAACTTTGATTGATTTAAACATGTTCATAACATTGAACTGAATCATGCTTTCATCACTTTCATCACTTTCATCACTTTCATTACTTTCATTTCTTTCATTGCATTCAGTTTACTACTCATTTATTTACTCGCTCATTTACTCACTCATTTACTTGCTCATTTACTTGCTCATTTACTCATTTATTTACTCGCTCATTTACTCATTTATTTACTCACTCATTTACTCTTCATTCTACTCATCTATTTACTCACTCATCTACTTGTCATTCTACTTGCTCATTTACTCTTCACTTTACTCGCTCATCTACTCTTCATTCTACTCATTTAACTACTCACTCATTTACTCATCACTTTACTCGCTCATTTACTCTTCATTCTACTCGTCTATTTACTCGCTCATTTACTCATCACTTTACTTGCTCATTTACTCTTCATTCTACTCATCTATTTACTCACTCATTTACTCATCACTTTACTTTTTATTAAACTTTCTATCAAATGCTTTATCAAATGCTTTATTAAATGCGTTGATCAAGTGCACAAAACATGTCAAACAGTGCTTCAAACAATGCTTTTTATATGACTTTCTATTTATGCTGACGTTAGAAAGTTCAAAGTTTTCATCTTCTTTTTCTCTTTATAGTTTTTACTTTCTAGAACAACAACAATCAAAATATCAACATGTTCAACTATCAACTCAGCTATCAACTCAGCTATCAACTCAGCTATCAACTCAGTTATTTACTTATTCATTTAGTAGTCAATCTATCGCTTCAAAACATGCTTTAAAAGACGTGTTAATTAAATGTATAACATAAGTTAAACAATGCTTCAAACAATGCTTTCTACTGAGCTTTTTACTGATCTTTTTACTGATCTTTCAACTGATTTTTCTATTGATCTTTCTATTAGTGAGCTTTTTACTGATTTTTTGATTAAGTCATTTAGTGAGCTTTTTACTGATCTTTTAATCAAGTCATTTAGTGAGCTTTCTGTTGATCTTTTGATCAAGTCATTTAGTGAGCTTTCTACTGATCTTTCAATCAATCTTTCTATCAATCTTTCTATCAATCTTTCTATCAATCTTTCTATCAATCTTTTTAATGATTTTTCTACTGAGCTATTTATTGAGCTATTGACTGAGCTTTTTATTAAATGCTTTATCAAACATTCTACATGCTTCAAAATACGCGTTGATCAAGTGCATAACATGAATTAAACAATGCTTTTTACATGACTTTCTACATGACTTTTTATCAAGCACTCTTCATGACTCTTTATCAAGCACTCTTCATGTTTTTCTATCAAGCACTTTCGCTGATCTTTCTACTGATCTTTTGATCAAGTCATTTAGTGAGCTTTCTACTGATCTTTCAATTGATCTTTTTATTGATTTTTCTACTAGTAAGCTTTCTACTGATCTTTCAATTGAGTCATTTACTGATCTTTTTACTACATGACTTTCTTCATGACTTTCTACATGACTTTCTTCATGACTCTTTACATGACTTTTCATCAAGCTTCAAATTACTTTGCAATCAAGAATCAAATTTGTTTTCTATCAAGCTTTAAACATGATTCTATCAATCATTCTACATGACTCTCTATCTTTTCAATTTACTCATTAACTTTCTCATTAACTTTCTCATTGACTTTCTCATTGACTTTTCTGACGCATATATTAAATAGCTATTATTTAAATAGTCAAATCAATCATTAATTATTCAACGTTGTAACTACGTATCAATGTTACAAATGTTAAAATAATCATGTTTATTAAATTAAATAATAAAGACGCATACTGCGCTCATAAGAATGCTAGAAATGTTAAAAATGATGAGAATATTGATGCTTTTATGAATATGCATCAGTTAAAAGTGACGCAAATCTGAAACATGAAATTAAATGAATATTTGAAATATTGATCATTAAAAGCACTAAAATCTGTCTTTGTCACTTTTTACAAATTGCAGATGATCAAATAGCATTTCTATTATGAGTACATAAGTTTTCTTTTCAGATTCTTCAAAGATCAAGTATGACATGCAGTTAACTATGATTTTCACGCAAATCTTTATGATATTGAAGTAATAAGTCAATGACAATGTTTCAGAACTTAATTCATGATTTACAAGATGATTACAACTGAAGTGATATTTCAAAGTACATTTGATGACAGAATAATATAAATGCAAAAGTAAATATTGATTGCATTGCATATGCAAATTTTTATGTGCATCATTAGTTTCAAAGAATTAAAGAATGTTAAATGTTATAATCTTGATTTATTCTTAATCTATTCTTGAGTTTATTCTCAATCTATTCTCGACTTTATTCTTGATTTATTCTTAACTTTATTCTCAATTTATTCTCGATCTCAATTGAATCTAGTGAGCATTCAAGTTAAAGATGATGTCATTGAGTTTCTGCATCATCTGTGTAAAATGTCAATTTTTTCAAGTTTAGTGCAAAGATCAGAAACATACATATAAGCTGCAAGTTTTATTCTGTAAATACTTTTCTTTCTTAACATTTATCTATTAGTTAAATGACATTTCTATGACTTACTTTAGATTGATCTTTAACAGTAGATAAATGCTAATCAACTACTCTGCTACTGACGTGTAAATGATATGAAATAATCTACTATTATTCAGAAAATTCGCAAGAAATTCTTTGAATTACTTTCATCAAAATACATATTCAAATTTATCATAATTAAATCTATTTATCTATCTTTATCTTTTTTACAATGACATGCAACTCTGAATTAGTTGAGTCACAAACAGCTTGTCTGCTTAGAAGCATTGCAAATAAATAAGTTTTTCTTCTTTCTTTTAATGCTTTAACTAAATCTCAGAATGTTGTAATTTCATGAAACATCAAGATTAAAGAACAACTACGTCAGTGAGTTCTTGATCAGTTGAATGAGATCATCAAGATGCTAAACAAGCTAAAAGATCAACGAAACATGATTTTGAAATGCAATGAACATTGAATCATTCTACAGATTGAACATATTCAAAGATTGAAACAACTAAAGATTAATTGCATGTCAATGAATACTTTAAAAGAAATTAACATTCAACTATAAGAGAAAATGTTGAAACTCAAAGAGAAACAGCTTCAATCTCAACAGTTTATTGAGTTTCAACCTACTATGAATCATCTATTTCAACAAGATATTGAGTTGCATGCTTTTATCAAGAATCATACTTGACGAAAGATGTTTACTAAGTTCATCTCATTCAAAAATGAACATCATTTCTTCTACAAATTTTTGAATCTTTCTATATTTACTGACAAAGATGAATCAAGTTGAAAAAATTGAAGAAACAAGATGAATAATAAACTGATTGTCAATGTCAATTAATTCAATGATGAGATCATCTGTATTATTTACATAATGTTTAGATTAAAAAATGATGTTGCAAAATATATTTTCGCTCAACGTTGTTTTAATTCTTTGAATTCATTCACTTTAATTTATGAGCTATTTGATCATTTGAAAGAAATATATGATGAACTGAATAAAAATCAAAAGTTTCAACGTGAATACAATGCTCTGAGACAAGCAGACAAGTCTTTCAATATCTTCTACTTCAACTTTATGAAGTTATTCAGTTATCTTGATTATGATGATTGCACTTTAATGAATGATTTTCAGAATAAAATCAACAATCATTTGCAAAATGCTTTATCAATCTGTTCAGAGAATTTTACTTCACTTCTTCATCTTAAGAAATTTCTTCAAGATGTGAATAATAAACAGTAAGTTAACTATCAGCTACGCAGCGAACGTTGCACTGTCATCATCAAAGTCACTGTTGTATCTGACAAATGCATTACTTCATTGTCAATGATGATTTTGATAATTGATTATGTTAAGTCAACTATCTTTTTTACTTTTGAGTCAGCAAAATCATTTATCATCTGCTACATCTGCAAGATCTTAAGTCTATCAAAATCATGTTTAAATGAATCAATCAATGAAAGTTAGAATTGAATAGTGCTTGATCTTTAAAGATAACTATAACTGAATATTAAGAATACAGAAGAAGATGAGTACAAAAGCTTTTATTTAAGTAATATTCAGAGACTGTGCTAAGCTTGAAGAAAATGTGTTTGTGATACAAGTAGAATGTGATGTAGAAAGAAAGATGATGTTGATGAAAGAAAATAAAGACTGAGTTAAATCTGAGTTAAAAACATTGACTAGCTTTATTCAGTCTTAATACACTTGTAACATTATTTTTCTCTTCAAAAATTCATGTTTGCATGAATGTTACTCATTTGCTTGCTTTCTTATTGAGTTATTTCAATACTAACATGACTTTCTTGAGTATAGCACATGAAATTCATTCAAAACTTTCTTGAAGTTATTGAATTCATCTTTATTAACATAGTATCATTCATTGTTTCTATCTAAATCTTTTCATTTGATCTTGTATTGTATTCAATCTTGATAGCATCTGAAGTTCAGAATGTCATTTATCTTTCAATGTTCATCATCATCATCATCAATAATGATGAGTTTGAGAGATTCTGCATGCTGTTTTGATAAAGAATCTTCTGAATATGATTGCAGTAACTTCAAGCTGAACATTGAATGCAGATGTTTCATGCTGATTGATAAATAAAGATGATAGAAAATTCTCGCTTTGACAGTGATCTGATACAATTTTAGTTGTTTATCTTTCAAATCTTTGCAAAGTCTTGTTGTTTTGATGTTTCTAAAAGATAGTCAAACTCAGTCATTTACTTCATAAATGATGTTTCATCTATGTTTATTGATTTGAACTTCAATGATCAGCTTCATCTTTTTCAATTGTTGATAATCGAAGCTCAGTAATTCTTTCATTCAAATGATAATATCATTTGCTTTTCTAGCTTCAAGTTGTTCATGAGTTGTTTCATAGTCAGTTGTATTTGAATTGAAACTCATTCAAGAGTGAAATTTTTTATTGAAGTAGAAAAAAATCATTGAAATGATCAAAAAAATATTGAAATTGTCGCTGAATTTCATCATAGATATTTATTTAACTCAGTCATTCTGCATGTAATTGCAATAAATTCTAAGTTTGCATTCAACATCTTGATTGACTCATTTCATTTAATCATTGATCTTTGAATGATAAACTGTGAATAAACTAGTTGTGATTCTCAGTCACTTGCAAAGACTCTTTCACATAATTGATATGAATTGAAAGTTTCTGTTTGAAACAATAAAACTGAGTAAATCATGCAGTCAATAAACGTTTCATAGCATGATTTAAATCATTTCTTCAACTGAGATGTCATCATCTTTTCAATGACAGAAAACATAGTGACATTCTTTGATGAAACAACATATGATTGTGCAAATGATGTTATAGTTTTCTGACAAAGATAATTCAATAATGAAGTTCATAGTTATATCTTTTCAACATTTCTATGAAATTAAAAGAGAATGATGAAGTTCATTGATGCTATTTCTAAAGACTTTGCTTCACTGATAAGCATGACAGTTTCAAATGTATCATTGAATAGTAGCTTGATAATCTGATCAATAGTAGAAATGCTGAACTAAATTAATGATTCATTTATTATTGAGATGAAAGATTAAAGATTGATCATGCACTTCTTGTAACAGTTTTGTATGCATATTCTCAAGAACTCACAGTAAGTCTTTTTTAAAAAGAATGCTGTCAATGATTTTGCAGTTCTTCAATTTAGTGATATGAAATTTGAGCTTATTTTTATTCATAGCTTGTTTATATTTGTTGCAAAACTCATTTATTTGATTGATTATACATACTTGCTGATAGAAATTTGCTTTTGATTCAATGAGTAGAACATTGACTTTATCAAGAGTCAGAATAATCTGAAAACAATCTTCAAGTTGTTGAGTTGATTCAGAAACATTTGCTAGAAACATTCAAGTTAAAGCATCAACTTTAGTATTCATTTTGCCTGATTTAAAGATGATCTGAAAGTTGAACTTCAACAGAATGTTCAGATAGTTGACTTGTCATTGACTCAACTATTTATTTTTCATGAAGATATTCAAAGTTTAATGATTAATGAATATTTGAATGAGTAGTTCAATGCACTTCAGCTCAAGTCATCAATGTTTGAAGCATTGAATAATGACTAGTAATTTCTTGTCATAGATGTGATAATTAATTTCAGCGAGAATCATGCTTTTACTGTAGAAAATCATTGAATGAAAAACTCTTTCATCATCATACTGAGATAGTATTTCATCTTTTACATAGTTTAAAGCATCAATCTTCAGAATAGCTTGTCATTTGAGATTAAAGTGACGAAGTACTGAGATTGAGCTGACTTGTTTCTTTAAATTGTCAAAGACTTGAACACAAATCTTATTTCAAACAAAAGATGTGTTTTTTCTTGTCAGCTGAGTGAACAATTTGACTAGCTTCAAGAAGTTCTTAATGAAACAATGATAGAAGTTAACAAATTTCACGAAGTTTTGAATTTCTTTTAAATTGATTGAAGTGATTCAGCTGATTATGACTATCACTTTGCTGAAATTCATATGAAGATTTAGTTCTGATACAATGACTTTTAGAAAGACAATCTCTTTTACATTGAATTTGCACTTTCAAATATTTATTTGCAGTTCAGCTTCATATAATCAACTCAATACTAGTTTGACATGATTTTTATGTTTCTTTCTCATTTTGCTATAAATGAGAATGTCATTTAAATAAACTTGACAAAAGTCATTTAAAAAGTCTCATAAAACATCATTTATATATTGCTGAAAGAAAATCAATTTATTAGTCAGTTTAAATGATAACATCTTGTATTTATATGCTTTTAAAGCAGTGATAAAAGTGATGTAATTTTCATTATCAAGATGCATTTGAAGTTTGTTGAATGCTGATATGATGTTCAATTTAGTCAGATGCTTACAACTCATTATTTTATCAATGATCTCATTTATCAATGATAAAGAATATTTATTTCTTTTGAAAATGACATTTAACTTTCAATAGTTCACGCAGAATTGAAAATCTTCATTTGCTTTGAGAACAAATAAAACGAGAGAGAAATAGAGAGTTTAACTAGAAGTGATGAATCTCTTTGATAGATTCTCGTTTAAGTACTTCTTTACTTTCAAAAGTTTGACAAAGAAAATTCAATAAACTCAACAGCAAGAAAATGTTGAATTACTGATGAGTTCAATTTTATGATCATAAAAGCAATGAAAAAGTAGTTTATTTAATTGAACTTGATCAAAAACATCTAGAAACTCATGATATTTTGATGACAGTTTGACTTTAATATCTTTCAAATTCTGAGTCATTTCATTGATTGAAAATATGTTTAAAACGTTCAAATTGCACTGAGTATTATACGTGATTTCTTTATCAATATCAATCATGAATAGAGCAAAAACTTCAGTTTGATTCTTTTTTGATCAATTCAGTAAAATTTTGAATGAAACTACATTTATGCTTTGAATTGAGAATGATTCTTTCTTAATCATAGTTAAAACAAATCATTTAAGCATAATAAAAATCTTAGTTTGAATGATAAAAAAGAGCAAAGTTGATTGCAATTAATTTAAGTGCTTTGAATTAAGAGAAATTAAAAAAATTGAAATAAAAGTATTTAATTGATTCAAAAAAACAATGATATTGTTTTGCATATTCAATAATATTTCGTTTTTATTCATTTAAAGCTTACTCAATATGACTTCATGATGATCAATATCAGTTATCAGCATTGATACAATCAATTTCTTATGACTTTTGATGATGAGATTGAGTAGAATTTTATGAGTGATGATTTTCTTAAATATCTTTTCATCATAATTTCTTATTAACTTCTCTTTTGTCAATGATATAAATTGAATTTCTAGTTTCTTGCATACTCTATTGACTAAATTAACATGTATGAGCATATGAGTGACTGAATCACTATCTATCAGAGAACAAAGATTAAAAGATTGATTTTAAGAGTTGAGAAAGATGTCAATTAAAAACAACTTTTCAAAGTAATTCTCTTCTGATAAAATTTCATTTAGTTTGCATAAAAATATAATCTTTATCTTTTTGATGACTTTTAAAAAGATGACTAGTTTTTTAAATCGAAATTCAAATCAAAATCAAACTCAAAACAATCATATTCATTGTTCACTGCATTGATTTTAATAAATCAATCAGAGCATTCTTTAAAGCTATGATCTGATTTATGACATATAAAACAGATTTTAACTAAAATGTTTACTTTCTTGATGTTAGTTAAAATCATGTTATGTAACTTTAAATGATCAAATTTTGAATGATCAACTGATTAAGTAACAACAGCTTTATGAAAGATGATCTTTGACAAATTATTGACGTGTTTAATGAGATTAACTTTGTTCTTGATTTTTCAAATGAATCAGATAGAAATGAATCTTTTTAAAAGAATCAGATTGAACTAATTGATTTATTCAAATGAATCAAAGACGAGAGTTTATTTTATCTTTCAAATCAATGATCAGTTGCTTTTTGTGATACTTTAGATAGAAAGATAATTGTTGAAACTGAGTGTAAAACTCATTGAACTTCTTTGATTCTTGAATCAAGTTGTAGTATTTTCTACAAAAGTTGACTTTCTTATTTGAATCATTAAACAACTTAACTAGTTTTTTCAAAAGATCATCAACAATCTTATAAAGATTAACATAGTTATGTTCACGTCTAAATTGAGTAACATCAACTGCGTCATTGAATAATCTGAAATGTACATAACTCAGTTTGATTCATTCATTTGAAAAGAGATCAATGTTGATCTCTAGTTTATTCTGAATTTTGTTGTATCAGTTTTTCTAAATAGAATTCTTTTCATCAGTAAATCAGAAAAAATCAGATATTTTCTGAAATTTAAAACACTTAAAGTAGATGAAATCAAAAGAAGTAATTTCTTTAGTTTGAAGTTTAATCTTCAACTTTTTGATTTCATTGTCTCATTATTTACTCAACTTATTGAGTCGATTTATTTCTTTATTGAAAATCATGCATCAAGTCTTTCAGTTTTTGATAGAAACAGAGAATATTACTGTTTCAATGAATGATTCATTGTCTTTATTGATGAATGATTCAACATTAAAGAGTTTCAATGAATCAGTCTCAGAAATTTGAGAAAAGTAACTTCAAAATTCTTCAAAACATTCTTCAATAAATGAATGTTTTGACATGATGAAATTTGAAGAAAGAACGAGATTAAGTGAATGATGATGCTCAACAGTATTAATGAAAATGTATGATCAAGTGTTTAATTTTCAGAAAAGAATGTTATTGATTAGAAAGATATTTCTGTTTCGTGAGTTTTTGAGTGATTCTCAAGCAATTCATGAAGATTCTTTATTATCAATTTTCTTAATTGAGTTAAACAGTTTATTTTCACTCATTTATTTCACAAGAATGAGTTAATTCTCTTGATTGAGTGAACTTTGCATACTTAATGAGCAATAAGTTGTCTAGCAATTCAAACAATCTTGTCATTGATTTTATCAAACTCTTTAATGTTGTTTAATCTTTTAATTGTATTAATCATCAAATAAACAAATTTCTTTAAACTTGTTCTGTTTGTACAAGTATGTTGAATGAGTAATGAAATCAATATCATGTGATTAATGAATTTTTAATATAATGTCAGAATTGTGTTTAAATGAATCAATCAATGAAAGTCAGAATTGAATAATGTTTAATCTTTAAAAATAGCTATAACTGAATATTAAGAATACAGAAGAAGATGAGTACAAAAGCTTTTATTTAAGTAATATTCAGAAATTGCACTAAGCTTGAAGAGAATGTATTTGTGATATGAGTAAAATATGATGTAGAAAGAAAGATGATATTGATGAAAGAAAATAGAAATTGAGTTAAATCTGAGTTAAAAACACTGACTAGTTCTATTCAATCTTGATATGTTCATAACAAAGTCACTTATTCAAGAATTGTTCTTAAAACAAGATTAATACTTCAACTTTTCAAGCACAGTAAGTCTTTTCTAAAAAGAATGCTGTCAATGATTTTGCAGTTCTTCAATTTAGTGATATGAAATTTGAGCTTGTTCTCATTCATAACTTGTTTATATTCATTACAAAGTTCATTCATTTAATTGATCATACATACTTGCTGATAGAGATTTGCTTTCGATTCAACGAGTAAAACATCAACTTTATTGAAAGTCAGAATAGTTTGAAAATGATCTTCAAGTCATTGAGCTGATTCAAAGATATTTACTAGAAACATTCAAGTTAAAGCATCAACTTTAATATTCATTTTGCCTGATTTAAAGATGATCTGAAAGTTAAACTTCAACAGAATGTTCAGATAGTTGACTTGTTGTTGACTCAACTATTTATTTTTCATGAAAATCTTCAAAGTCTGATGATCAATGAACATCTGAATGAGTAGTTCAATGCATTTCAGCTTGAATCATCAATGTTTGAAGCATTAAATAATGATTAGTAATTTCTTGTCATAAATGTGATAATTGATTTCAGCAAGAATCATGCTTTTGCTGTAGAAGATCATTGAATGAAGAACTTTCTCATCATCATACTGAGATAATATTTCATCTTTTACATAGTTCAAAGCATCAATCTTCAGAATAGCTTGTCATTTGAAATCGAAATGATGAAGTATTAAAATCAAGCTGATTTATTTCTTTAAATTGTCAAAGACTTGAACACAGATCTTGTTTCAAACAAAAGATGTATTCTTTCTAGTCAACTGAGTGAATGATTTAACTAGTTTCAAGAAGTTCTTAATGAAATGATGATAGAAGTTAACAAATCTCACGAAGTTTTGAATTTCTTTTAAATTGATTGAAGTGATTCAGCTGACTATGATTGTCACTTTGCTTGAATTCATATGAAGATTTAGTTCTGATACAATGATTTTTAGAAAGACAGTCTCTTTTACATTGAATTTGCACTTTTGAATATTCATTTGCAGTTCAGCTTCACGTAGTCAACTCAATACTAGTTTAACATGATCTCTATGTTTCTTTTTCATTTTGCTATAAATGAGAATGTCATCTAAATAGACTTGACAAAAGTTATTCAGAAAGTTTCATAAAATGTCATTCATATATTGCTGAAATGAGATCAATTCATTAGTCAGTTCAAAAAGTAACATCTTATATTTATATGCTTTTAAAGCAGTGATAAAAGTGATGTAATTCTTGCTATCAAAATGCATTTGAAGTTTATTGAACATTAATATGATATTCAATCTCATCAGATGCTTGTAACTCATTATCTTTTCAATGATCTCATTTATTAACAATAGAAAATATTTCTTTCTTTTGAAAATGACATTTAACTTTCAATAGTTCACACAGAATCAAAGATCTTCATTTGCTTTAAGAATGAATAGAATGAGAAAGAAATAAAGAGTCTGACTAAAAGTGATGAATCTCTTTGACAGATTTTCATTTAAGTACTTTTTTATCTTCAGAAGTTTAACAGAGAACATTTAATAAATTTGACAGCGAGAGAGCATTAAATCACTGATGAGTTCAATTTTATGATCATAGAAGCAATAAGAAAGTAGTTTATTCAATTGAACTTAATCAAAAACATCTAGAAACTCATGATATTTTGATGATAGTTTCGCTTTAATATCTTTCAAATTCTGAGTTGTTTCATTGATTGAAGAGATGTTTAAAGCGTTCAAATTGCACTGAGTATTGTACGTGATTTTTCTATTGATGTTTATCATGAATAGAGCAAAGACTTCAGTCTGATTCTTCTTTGAATGATTTAATAGTGTTTTGAACAAAGCTGCATTTATGCTTCAAATCAAGAATAACTCTTTCTGAGCAGTGATTAAAACAAGTCATTTGAGCATCATAAAGATCTTAGTTTGAGTGATTGAAGAAAACAAAGTTGATCATGATCAACTTAAGTGCTTTGAATTGAGAAGAATTGAAAAAATTGAAATAGAAATATTCAATTGATTCAAAAAAACAATGACATTGTTTTGCATATTCAATAATATTTCGTTTTTATTCATTTAAAACTTACTTAATATGACTTCATGATGATCAATATCAACTATCAACATTGATACAGTTAATTTCTTATAACTTTCAATGATGAGATTGAGTAGAATTTTATGAGTGATAATCTTTTTAAATATCTTTTCATCATAATCTCTTATTAACTTCTTTTTTGTCAGAGATATAAATTGAATTTCTAGTTTCTCACATACTCTATTGACTAAATTAGCATGTATGAGCATATGAGCAACTGAATCACTGTTTATTAATGAACAAAGATTGAAGAATTAATTCTGCAAGATGAAATGAGCATCAATTAAAAACAACTTTTCAAAGTAATTTTCTTCTGATAGAATTTCGTTTAATTTGCACAAAAATATAATCTTTATTTCTTTAATAACTTTTGAAGAGATGACTAGTTTTTTAAATTGAAATTCAAATCAAAATCAAACTTGAAATGATTGTATTCATTGTTCATTGCATTGATTCTGATAAATCAATCAAAGCATTCTTTAAAGCTATGATTTAATTTATGACATATAAAACAGATTTTGACTAAAACATTTGTTTCTTTGATGTTAGTTAAAACTGCATCACACAACTTTAAATGATCAAATTTTAAATGATCAACTAATTAAGTAACAACAGCTTTATGAAAAATGATCTTTGACAAATCATTGATGCATTTAATGAGATTGACTTTGTTCTTGATTTTTCAAATGACTCGCTGATCATTATTTAAATGAATCAGATAGAAATAAATTTATTTCAAATGAGTAATGATACTCAGTTCTGAATATCATTGTTTTTGAAGAGAAAATTAAGCGAGAACTTGAGAACAGAAAACTTAATATCATTGTTTTTGAAAACTGAGTATCATTTAACTTTCTGAGTCAATTTTCTTCAAACTTTCAGATCTTGTTTCTTTCAGTCAACTGTATTCATGAACATAATATTGAATTCAACAACATCAAACTGCATTTTTAGAAAAATGTTGAACATTGAGATTTTAAAGAGTTTTGCTAGCGTGAATCAGTTTGAACATCAAAATCATCAATTTTTCTCGCTTGAATTGATTTATGCGCGCTGACTATCTCACATACTTTGAAAGACATAATTGTAGCTCTGAATTAGCTGAATTCAATGCTTTCAAAATAAGTAAAAAATATTAAGATTTGATCTAGAAAATGAGATTGAAGAGATTTACTGCGCTGATTGACTGATCTTTCACCTGTCATCATCTTTTCTCACTTGAATCAACATATACACAATGACTATCTGACATACTTTGAAAGACATAATTGTAGCTTTGATTGAGCTGAATTCAATGCTTTCAAAATAATTAAAAAATATTGAGGTTTGATCTAGTAATCGAGGTTGAAAAGATTCATTGCGCTGAATGATCGCTCACCTAGTAGTAATTCTTTTCTCGCTCGAATCAACATATGCACATTGACTACTCAACATACTTTGAAAGATGTAATTGTAGCTCTGATTGAGCTGAATTCAATGCTTCAAAAATAATTAAAAAATATTGAGGTTTAACCTAGTAAATGAGGTTGAAAATGTTGATGCCTTGAAGTCTACCTGCTTTCATTTATGCTCAGCTCTAGAAGCAGTGATCAGCTCTATCAAAAGCATTCAACTCTAGAAGCAGTGATCAGTTTTAACAGCAATGTAGTTGAAAAGTCTCTATCAATTTGAGTTATCTTTTCTCAATGCGCTTGTCGAGAAATATGATGAGAAAGCATTTACTAAATGATAGAAGTTTTCTCAATGCGCTCATCAAGAAATATGATGAAAAAGCATTTATTAAATGATAGAGATTTTCTCAATGTTTCAAGAAATGACTTTGACATCGATCATGATCAGAGTCGATGTCAAGTCTTGAACATCGATAACTGAGAAAACACTCACTAAATAGTAGAGGTTTTCTCAATGACAATGCGCTCATCGAAGAACATGATGAGAAAGCATATACAAAATAATAGAGAGTTCTTCAATGATAATGCGTTCATCGAGAAACTCGATTCAATGAGAAAGCACATAGTAAATAATAAAGATGTTTTCAAGATGTTCATCGAAGAATAGAATGAGAAAGCACATAGTAAATAATAGAGGTTTTCTCAATAACTCAATTCAATGAGAAAGCACTCATTAAATAATAAAGATTTTCTCAATGACAATGCGCTCATCGAGAAACACGATGAGAAAGCACATAGTAAATGATAGAGGTTTTCTCAGTGCGTTCATCAAGAAATAGAATGAGAAAGCACATAGTAAATGATAGAGGTTTTCTCAGTAAGAGCGAATTAAGTTCATAATTGTGTTTTCAAAGAAAATCGAGCTCGTCAAGAAATAGAATGAGAAAGCACATAGTAAATAATAGAGGTTTTCTCAATGACAATGCACTCATCGAGAAATAGAATGAACTCGATGAGAAAGCACATAGTAAATGATAAGAATTTTCTCAGTAAGAGCGAATTGAGCTCGTAATCGTGTTTTCAAAGAAAATCGAGCTCGTCAGGAAATAGAATGAAAAAGCACATAGTAAATGATAGAAATTTCCTCAGTAAGAGCGAATTGAACTCATAATCATGTTTTCAAAGAAAATTGATTTTGTCAGAAAATAGAATGAGAAAGCACATAGTAAATAATAAAGATTTTCTCAATGTGTTTGTTCAAAAACATGATGAAAAAGCATTGATAAAAAGTCATAAATAGAAACATAAATAAAAACATGAAAAGAAACATGAAGATTAATTAATAAAAAAGTTAGGGTTAGGGTTAGGGTTAGGGTTAGGGTTAGGGTTAGGGTTAGGGTTAGGGTTAGGGTTAGGGTTAGGGTTAGGGTTAGGGTTAGGGTTAGGGTTAGGGTTAGGGTTAGGGTT